>OCZT010005907.1_pt1 | contig 12155 bp, 10 predicted proteins | sample 1539031 | NCBI WGS metagenome assembly OCZT01 (sample SAMEA3539308, study PRJEB22396) | soil metagenome | biome: tundra; feature: field; material: soil | place: USA | collected 2010-05 | depth 0.15 m
GATATTTTCATGCAAGGGATATTTTAACCAAATGCCCAAGCAAATATCAGGATGAGAAAGTAAAATCTTCAGGTTTATAATTTGGGAATTGTTCCTTAAAAGGGTCCTTAAATAAATCATATAATAAAATAATTATAAATTGAAGCGATCGCAGTAAATATATTTTGTCCCAATTTAATGGCCTCAATCAAGGCTTAAATCAAAAAAGTATATTAACTAGTTTCTTGCTCCAGTAAAAATTAAGTTAAACTATTAATTGAATATGCTATAAGTTATAAGGATGATTAAATGATTGGAAGTATAATTTTAACAATTGCTCTGGCGTGCAGTATCTTTTCGGTACTGATGTATTACCTGAGCTTCAAAGGATATAAGAATACTCTAAATTACGGCAGGATCGGCTATCATTCAATGGTCTTGTTGGTTTTAACCGCAGCTTTTTTCCTCGAGTACCTAATCCTTACTCATAATTACGGTTATAAATACGTTTACGACTATAGTAGTAATGATCTTGCCAAAGGAATACTGGCTGCTACTTTCTGGGCAGGACAGGAAGGAAGCTTCATGTTATGGCTTCTCCTAAGCTCAATTGTCGGGCTTGTACTTCAGTCCTATTCGTCAAAAAGAGGTGATCTCGAACCCAGGGTAATGGCAGTTTTTTCTCTTGCCACTACATTTTTACTTATTATGGTCTCTCCATTGTTCAAGAATCCATTTGCATTTATATGGAACGAACCAATATTCCTAAGTATCAAAGATATTAACCCCTCATTCCTTAGTCTCTCTTTCTTGCAGAACTTTCGGTTTACCGATGGTCAGTCTGGTCAGAGTTTCATTAAAATGAATAGCGATTTATTTGCCTCACTCTCATCAGCTGGGATATCATTAAAAGAGTTTATTATCAACGGTAAAGGATTAAATCCCCAGTTATTGAATTTCTGGATGCAGATTCATCCGCCTATTTTGTTTACAGGCTTCTCCATGGCAACAGTTCCCTTTGCGTTTGCAGTGGCAGCATTGATGAAAAACGATTACAAAGAATGGGTCAAGCAGTCATTCCCATGGGTATTGGCAGGTGCAGGTATTCTTGGACTTGGAATTATGATGGGAGGCTATTGGGCTTATGAAATGCTTGGATGGGGAGGCTATTGGGCCTGGGATCCTGTTGAAAATTCCAGTCTGATTCCTTGGTTGGTAGGAGTTGCCTCCATTCATACTCTCCTGGTGCAGAGAAAAAGCCAGGCAAAGGGCGGGATCGGTAAATTTGCTAAAACAAATCTTATACTTTGTCTTTTAACTTATATACTAGTTTTATATAGCACTTTCTTAACAAGAAGCGGAGTACTTGGCGACGCCTCCGTTCATTCTTTTGTTGGTCCGGGTATGCTAGTTTTTACATTCCTGATTATTTTTATCGGGGCTTTTATTGTATTGGGATTCGGTACGGTCATTTATCGCTGGAAACACCTTTCTGAAAAAGTCCCATCAGATGAAGAAGTCCTTTCCAGGGATCTTGCTTTATTTACCGCCGCAATTGTGTTAAGTGCTTCGGCCCTGATTGTACTTTTTGGTACTTCTCTTCCTCTTTTCGGTACATCGGTTACTGCTTCCTTTTATTCAGAGATGCATATTCCTTTAGCTATAATTATCGGACTTCTCAACGGATTAAGCTTATTATTGAAATGGAATATGACTAAAGGAAAGGATCTGTTAAAAAGCTCAGTCATCCCCCTCTCAATTGCATTCCTGGTTACCTTGATGATTGTTATATTAGGCGGGGTGAAGGACATAATGATGATACTCCTTGCATTCTCCGCTGCTTTTACTCTGACTGTTAATATTGATATAGCATTTAAAATAATGCGTGGTAGTTTTAATATGATCGGTGCATATGTCGCCCATATTGGCATCGCACTATTTATACTTGGGGTAATTGGATCAGCTGGTTACAGTAAACAGGTTGATGTTAATCTTGAAAAAAATGTTCCGGTTTCAGCACTTGGATATGAAATGGTTTTTACCGGCTATAGTCCGATTGAAAATACAAATAAGTATCAGTTTAATATCTCTCTGAAAAAGGATAATAAGAGTTTCAAAGTCGCTCCTATTATGTATATCAGCGATTTCAATAACGGTCTTATGAGGGAACCTGCAATTATGAGCATGTTTACAAAAGATCTTTATGTATCTCCTCTCGGATATGAAGAAGATGATGGTTCATCAAATAAAGGAAATGCTATAAGTCTTCAGAAAGGGGATTCTAAAGTTTATGAAGGAGTTAAGATTACATTCAACGATTTTAATTTCCCTCCTGAAACCAGGCAGGCTATGATGGATGGGAAGGACTTTGAGATTGGTGTAAATTTATCTGCAGAATCCCATAGTAAAAAACAAGATATTAAAGTTGCATGGGTGAATAAAGCAGGGCAGAAAACATTAACCTCTGCGGACCTAAAAGAAGATAATGTTAAAATTACTCTTCTTAATCTTGATGCTTCAGGTAAAGTTGATCTTGCCTTTTCAAAACTTGATGGCTCTGATCTCACAGCTATAAAGAAACCAAAAGAAGTGCTTACTGTTACTGCCAGTATTAAACCCTTTATTAACTTTGTATGGACTGGGGTTTTAATTATGGTTCTCGGATTTGTTGTTTCTGTTGTCAGAAGATTAAAAGAATCATTTAAATAAAATGAGTAAAAGCAGTATCTATATTGAAACTTATGGCTGCCAGATGAATCTTGCTGATACCGAAATTGTCCTTGGCATCCTGAAAGATTACGGTTATGAGATAACAAAAGAAATAGGTAAGGCCGATGTCATTCTTCTGAATACCTGTAGTGTCAGGGATAATGCTGAGCAAAGAATTTATGGCAGACTTGGAAATATTAGTAATCTTAAAATTGTAAATCCCAACCTTGTCGTAGGTATTCTTGGATGCATGGCTGAACGCCTTCGCCGGGATCTTGTTGAGGAGAAGAAGATAGTCGATCTGGTAGTCGGTCCCGATGAGTATAGACGCCTTCCGGAATATATCAATATAGCCTTTAATGGTAATAAAGGCATAGGTATTAAACTTTCAAGAACAGAAACCTATGATGATATTATCCCGTTCAGGGAAGATGGTCTCCAGGCATGGATATCCGTCATGAGAGGATGCGACAAGTTCTGTACTTTCTGCGTTGTTCCCTTTACCCGGGGAAGGGAAAGAAGCAGGTCCCTTAATTCCATCATTGATGAGGTGAAACAGCTTTCTGAGCGCGGCTTCAAGGAAGTTACCTTGCTAGGACAGAATGTAAATTCATATAGCGATAATGGAAATGATTTTGCCGATCTTCTATCGGCAGTCGCCGTTATTGACAGGTCAATCAGAGTTAGGTTCACAACTTCACATCCCCAGGATTTATCCGCTAAACTTCTCTATACAATTGCTGAGCATCCAGGTTTGTGTAATTATATTCATTTACCTGTTCAGTCTGGTTCCGATAGAATCCTTGAACTAATGAACCGTACCTACACTATTGATCATTACCTCAGTTTAATTGAAAAAGCAAAAGGAATTATTCCCGGCGTTAGTTTTTCTACTGATATTATTTCCGGTTTCCCTACAGAAACTTATGAAGATCATCTTATGACACTTGGGGTAATGCTTAAAGTAAGATTTGATGGAGCATATATGTTTAAATATTCCCCAAGGGAGGGAACAAAAGCATTTAAAATGGAAGATGATGTCTTCGAAGAAGTTAAGGCGAAAAGACTTCAGGAAATTATTGATCTTCAGCAAAAAATATCTTATGAAATTAACCAGGGGTTATTAGGAAAAGAAGAAATTATGCTGGTTGAAGGGTTCAGCAAAAAATCAAATCAGTTTCTCTCGGGAAGGACAGATACAAATAAAGTTGTTATAATTCCTCTTGATCCAAATATCAGGGAAGGGGATTACGTGAAAGTAAAAATTGATCGTGCTACATCTGCTACTTTGTTTGGTCGCTCCGTTGAATCGGTTAAGCGGGAAGAAAAAAACATGGCTTTATCAGCTTGATATGCGTACTCAACTTATTATATCTCTTCTCCTACTATTAACTATAAATATTGTCGGACAAGGAATTGATATCAATGATTACCTCAAAAAAATAGAAAGCGGCAAAATCGAAGAAGTCAAAGAAAAACTACCTAAATTAAAAACAAAATATCCCGATGATCCCTCTGTCCTTTTTCTGGATGGAATATTAACTGAAAATGGTAAAACATCTGTTTCACTGTTTTCCATAGTAGTTAATAATTACCCTGAAAGCAGGTATGCTGATGCAGCTGTATTTAGGATCTATTCTTATTATTATGCCCGTGATATGTTCCCTGAAGCAACCTCCTGGCTTGACAGACTTAAAAAAGACTACCCTTCCTCTCCCTACATTAAAATTGCTGAAAAGAATATCCCTATTGTAGATAAGAAAAAGATAAATCAGAGTAACAAAAATTCAAATCAAAAAATAGAATATAAGTTTACAATCCAGGCGGGGGCATTTAGTAATAAGGATAATGCCAACGCTTTGAAAAAACAGTTTATAGATGCCGGGTATTCATCTGAGATAAAAGAGAAAACAGTAGCGGGTACTCTGTTCCAGGTTGTCTATATTGGGAAATTCACCACTGAAGAGGAAGCAAAGAACTTCCTGCAGCAAATAAATTCAGAATACAATTTGGATGGCAGAGTTATCAGCATAAATTAATACTCAGCTATTAAATTACTATTCCGGAAAACACATTTACATCTCATATCTTCATATCTCTTCTTCTCTGTTTTCTTTATATTTAAAGTTCAAAAAATGATATATTATTGCATTCAATTTATAAAAGTTTTTGTAAACAATGACAATAGCTCAATTCCAGGAACAGTTCGGTATTATTGGTAAAACCAAAGAGATTAAAGACCTGGTCGATATTATAATGCAGGTTGCCAAATCTGATATTTCGGTACTCATCTATGGAGAGAGCGGTGTTGGAAAGGAAGTCTTTGCAAGAGCTATTCATGGCTATAGCAACCGTGCAGATAAACCCCTCGTTAGTGTTAACTGTGGTGCAATACCTGAAGGAATTCTCGAAAGTGAGCTATTCGGGCATAAAAAAGGTTCTTTTACCGGTGCAATGGAAAACAGGAAAGGGTACTTTGAAATTGCTGATGAAGGTACCCTGTTTCTCGACGAGATTGCCGAAATGCCTTTAACTACCCAGGTAAAATTATTAAGGATAATTGAAACTAAAGAGTTTATGCGGATTGGAGCTGAAACTGTTACCAAGGTAGACGTCAGAATTATCGCCGCAACAAATAAGGACCTCCAGAAAGAAGTAGATTCCAAAAGATTCCGAGAGGACCTCTTTTTCAGATTGAAAGCTGTAACATTTAATATCCCCCCCTTAAGAAAAAGAAAAGGTGATATAGAGGAGTTTGCAAAGTTTTTTCTTAAATCCTATTCAGAAGGAAATCATATTACAACTCCTCGTATTACTGATGAAGCCATGGAAGTATTGAAAAACTACTACTGGCCGGGAAATATTAGGGAATTGAAAAATGCAATTGAAACAGCAGTTGCATTGAATAAAAACGGAATCCTTGATGAGTTCTCTTTCCTTCCTCTGCTTAGGGAAATCGAGAGGGATACTCCTTCCCAGCGTAACCTTCCTGTTTTCCTGAATAAAACTCCCGAAGATGCCGACAGGGAATTAATGTATAGGGCATTGTTCGAAATAAAAAAGGACCTTATTGAGCTGAAGGATTTGATCTATCATCGGCAGGAAGAAATTAACAACAATGATGAAGTCCTTCCGCTTGCTGAAGTTGAAAAAAATGCCATGATCAAGGCGCTGGAAAAGACTCACGGAAATAAACGCATGGCTGCCCGTCTGTTAAATGTCAGTGAAAGAACATTCTATAGAAAAATGAAAGGTTATGAACTTTAAAAGTTTGATTGTCGCTGAATTTCGAAAGATTCGCCATCTATTTAATGGTAATACAACCCTTATATTTCTACTAAATGGCTTGTTTATCATGATTGGTCTGATTAATTTTTCTTCGTGTTGTTCTTATTCTTTTACTGGAGCTTCGGTTCCCGAACATCTAAAGACTATTTCTATTCCGGTTGCAGATGATAGAAGCGGTGCTGGTGAACCTGGTCTCAGAGAACTCTTTACTAGTAAACTGACACAAAAGTTTATTGATGACAATACACTTAGAGTTTCTGACCGAGTTAATGCCAATGCATCTCTCGATTGCACTATTTCTTCTTTCAGTGATGCTCCTACAGTCGTATCCGGTGGTGAAAATGTTACAATAAGAAGAATAACTGTTGGTGTTCAGGTGATTTATAAAGATCTCGTTAAAAGGAAAACAATATTTGAACAGAATTTCTCCAATTACGGCGATTACAGCGCCAGTGGAGGATTAACTGAAAAAAATACTGCAATAGGTGTTGCAGTAGATAAAATAACAGAAGATATTCTGCTTGCTGCAGTTTCAGGTTGGTAAAAATTATATAAAGGTATATTAAAATTATGGATGATATAGTACTGATATCATATTTCATCGCTCTCTCTATCCTCTTCATCTTCGGTCTCCATGGATTTATTATGATTTATTATTATAATAAGTACAAGAATGTCATTCAAAAGCAAAAACCGGAATATAAACCCGATGCCATGGTTACTATTCAACTCCCTTTATATAATGAACTTTATGTTGTCGAAAGATTAATAGAAACTGTATGTGAAATTGATTATCCCAAAGAATTATTAGAGATTCAGGTTCTTGATGACTCTACCGATGAAACTGTTAATATTTCTGCTGCTATGGTTGCTAAAAAGAAAGCTGAAGGATTTGATATCTGCCATATCCGCAGAGGTTCAAGAGAAGGCTATAAAGCTGGTGCTCTCAAAGAAGGCCTTAGGGTTGCCAAAGGTGAATTTGTTGCTATATTTGATGCCGACTTCATTCCCCAGAAAGAGTTCTTAAAGAAAACTCTATCATTCTTTAGTGATGATAAGGTTGGTATGGTTCAGACACGATGGGAGCATTTGAATGGAGACTATTCAATGCTTACTAAAGCTCAGGCACTGGCTCTCGACGGTCACTTTGTTATTGAACAGACGGTTAGAAATAAAGCGGGATTCTTTATCAATTTTAATGGCACAGGCGGTATCTGGAGAAAATCCTGTATCGTGGATGCAGGAAATTGGCATGCAGATACTCTCGCTGAGGATCTCGATTTAAGCTACCGCGCTCAGCTAAACGGCTGGAGATTCGTTTACCTCAAAGACTTTACATCTCCTGCTGAATTGCCAAATGAAATCAGCGCTCTCAAAACTCAGCAGTTCAGATGGACAAAAGGGCACATTGAAACGGCAAAAAAAATTCTTCCTCTTGTTTGGAGATCATCAGTTCCATTAAGAGTCAAACTTCAGGCAACTGTCCATTTAACAAGTAACGTTGTTTTCCCATTCATTCTGTTAGCGGCTATTCTTAATGTTCCCCTCATATTCATAAAGAACAGCGGTTCTCATGAAGCTTACTTTGCTGTTATGTCTATCTTCGTCCTTGCTTTCGTAAGTTCATTCATGTTCTATCTTTATTCTCAACGGGATATCAGAACTGACTGGAGAAAGAAAATTGTGCTCTTCCCTCTGTTTATGGCAGGCAGCATGGGCTTCGCAGTTAATAATTCACGCGCAGTTATCGAAGGTCTCCTAAGCAGGAAGAGTGAGTTTGTACGAACTCCTAAATTCAATGCGGAAAATGGTAATAATTCTGCCGCAGGTAAAAAATATGGGAATAGGAAAATTGGTCTCTCTGTTTATGTGGAATTAATGATGGCGGTTTACTGTCTCATTGGCATCTGTTCTTCACTTTATTTCCTTGAAATCGCTGCCTTACCTTTCCAGGTTCTGTTCTTTTCAGGATTTGCGTTCGTTTCATTAACTTCAATTAAGCACGCTTATTCCAAAACTTAGAGAAATAATTGACTAAATCTGCAGCCGAAACATTTTATAATAAAGTAAGCCTCATTTATGAGTTCAATAAAAGATCTCCCCTATTTATTAGAAAAGCGGATGAAGAGATTCGGAATAATCAAATTGAAAGAGCCGTCGAGATATTAATTGCAGGATTAAAAATTTATCCTGACTATGCTGTGGCTCATTTTTTATTAGGACGGGCATATTCTCTTCTCGGACAATTTAACCTGGCTCTCAAATCTATTAAAACTGGTTCTGTTTTAATTAATTCCACCGCAACCTATGATTATTATCTGAAAGAAATTGATTCTGCCAGGAAACAAAGATCATTATTTGATTCTACAACCAGAACTTCATTCTTCTCCTCGGAAATCGAATCACCTCAGCCCGGAATTTTCCCAGAAGAGAAAAAAGAAAAAGAAAGTAAATTAGAAGCAAAGAAAGAAAATCAGTTTGTTGATATCGAAGACCGGCTTGATGAAGTCGCAAGGAAAATTTCCGCTGCAAGGTTAAATGAATCTCCTTCCAATTTTAACTATGAACTTTCTAATATGGACAATTTTGAAGAACAGAATATGTTTGTCTCCGAAACTCTTGCTAAAATCTATATCAATCAGGGAGAATTCAAAGAAGCAATTGATGTTTACCAAAAACTGATTAAGAAAAATCCCCCTAAACAGGAATATTATTTACAAAAAATAAGTGAACTCCAATCGCAGCTTGAGTAATCCGGTTGTTCCATCCTTTCTGAAACACGCCCATAAATTAAAAAGAGAATTCTACACCCGTCCCCTTATCACTGTGGCTAAAGAACTTCTGGGTAAAATACTCGTTAAAAAAGAAGATACCCTCATTTCCGCCAAAACACAAACCTCCAATGCCTTCTTGGCGGGAAGAATAGTCGAAGTTGAAGCATACGACGGATCAGTCGATCAGGCTGCACATACTTTTATCGGCAAAACTAAACGTAATGAAATAATGTTCCAGGAAGGGGGATACCTATATGTTTACTTTACTTACGGAGTTCATTTCTGCAGTAATGTTGTCACAGGAAAAGCAGGACAAGGTACCGCTGTCCTTATCCGTGCACTCGAACCTGTGTCCGGCATTGAGGAAATGATAAAAAATAGGTTCCTTAGGGATTTGAAGAATGAGAAAGAAAAACTTAATTTAACAAATGGTCCCGGAAAAATATGTCAGGCGTTTAAAATTAACAGAGATCATTATGGCGCCGATCTTACGGGTAATGAAATATTTATAATCGATCAGCCGGCGGTGAACAATAAAGATATAATAGTCACAAAGAGAATCGGTATCTCTAAATCAGTTGATCTTCCTTGGAGGTTCTATATTAAAGATAATCCCTGGGTTTCACGAAAATGATTAAACCTGAAAATCTTTTGATTGTTAGAACGGATAGAATTGGAGATGTTGTCCTCTCTCTCCCCCTGGCAGAATTGGTGAAGAAACACTATCCCGCCTGCAGGATTACATTTTTGCTTAAAGATTATACAAAGAGTCTTGCTGAAGGACATCCGTTTATTGATAATATTTTAATCCTTGATGAAAAGAAAAATAAAATCAGTCTCATTGGTAACATCAGGAAGATAAAGAAAAATTCCTACGACACCGCCGTTATTGTATATCCAACCTTTATAACTTCATTAATCATATTCCTCAGCGGAATTAATAAAAGAATAGGTACTGGTTATAGGTGGTACTCTCCTTTATTTAATTATAAAGTATTTGAACACAGGAAAAATGCACAGAAACATGAGCTTGAGTATAACGTTAACCTTCTTAAATATTTTGGAATAGAGGAAAATGTTAATCCCGCCAATATTAATTTTAATCTAAAAATCGCACAAAGAGATGACGAAAGAGTTAAGACAATCTTAAGAGTAAAGGGAATAGATCTGAATAAACCGGTCATTATTATACATCCCGGCAGCGGGGGTAGTGCAGTTGATCTTCCGCTCCATAAGTTTAAAGAATTAATTGAAACTATAGATAATAATCTTAATGCAGAAATAATTATTACCGGAAGCAAATCCGAAATGGAGCTTTGCCATAATCTATTCGTTCCCGGAAAAACAAAAAACCTCGCTGGGTTATTCGATCTTGCTGAATTAAAAGCACTGATTAACTACTCCGATATCTTCATCGCAAATTCAACTGGACCTCTTCACATTGCCGCCGCTTTAGGAAAATATGTTATCGGATTTTATCCTAAGATTGCACAATGTTCTCCAAAAAGATGGGGTCCTTATTCGGAAAAAAGCATTGTATTTACACCCAATTTACAGTGTTCTGAGTGTACAAGGGAACAGTGTGAACATTTGGATTGTATGAATACCATTCGGGTTTCTGAAGTATTTGCTGAGATAGAAAAAATTTATAAGTTTGTTATTAAATAATAAAAAATTAAATGTTAAGAAGATCCCTTTTACTCATACATTTATTCTTTCTTGCAATTTTTGTTTTTGCCGGAAATCCGCAGACTCCTGATGATTTCAGGAAAATTACAAATAAAGCTTTTGCTGACGGGGAGAAATTAACATTCGACGTAAAATATGGGTTCGTTACTGCCGGTATTGGCACTATGGAAATTCCTAAAATCAAAAAAATATCTGGCAGAGACGTTTATTATATCCTCTTTACTGTAAATACAGTCTCAAGTTTCGACTGGGTGTTTAAAGTCAGGGATAGATATGAAACATATATGGATAAAGACGCCTTATTCCCCTGGCGCTTTGAACAACATATCAGGGAAGGGAAGTACTCCAGGGATTTTTCTGCCTTCTTCGACCAGAGGAAAGGAAAAGCAAAAACTACAGAAGGAGAATATGTGATTCCCCAAAACGTAAACGATATTCTGTCTGCATTTTACCTCGTAAGAACTATGGATTTTTCTAAAATGAAGGTCAATGACAAGCTCAACCTCCAGAACTTCTACAAGGATAAAGTGTATGACCTTGATGTTAGATATCTTGGAAAAGAAATAATCGAAGTTCCTGCCGGAAAGTTTGAATGCATTGTCGTGGAACCGCTTGTTAAAGAAGGTGGGCTTTTTAAAAGTGAGGGTAGTATCATTATTTATATGACTAACGATGAAGCCAAAATCCCTGTCCGTGTTAAAACCAAAGTGATAATTGGTTCAATAAATGCCGACCTCACTTCTTATGAGGGGGTAAAAGGAAATCTCTCCTCTAAAAGATAATAATTAAACCCATTTTCAATACCAATAAAAAAAGAGAAAAATAAATTAAATATATTTTCCTCTCTTTTCTCAAAACACAACCTAAGGACAGTATAGACTATTTTTCATTATTTACCCGGCTTATTTATGCTTAAAACGTATGTCTCATTTTGGAATGATGAGCGAGAGATGAGCGAGAGATGAACGAGAGATGAGCGACTCAGTACACCAATAGGTCTGACTCAACCGCGGAAGTGTAAATAATTCTATGACATTGTCACGCGGTAAAAAAATGTATCCATAACAAAAGATAACTTTATAATTTAAGCCCTTGTAATTAAAAGGCACAAATCATACTTTTTCTTTACAAATATTGTATCTAATTATTCTTATTTTCCATCGTATAAAATTTTACAATTGTAAAAATAAATTAAATATCAATTCGAGGTTACAATGAAAAGACGAGCTTTATATTTCTATGCTTTAATTTTAGTATTGTCCCTGTTTCTTCATGCCCAATTGTTTGCACAATCCGGCTACAAGGTTGTCGGATCTATCGATATAGGCGGGGAAGGAAGATGGGATTATCTTTCAGTTAATGAGGCCACACATAGGCTCTACGTTTCTAACGCAACAAAAATACATATAATTGATTTAACCAATAATAAAGTGATAGGAACAATTTCCGGCCTGAACGGCGTTCATGGAATAGCTGTTGTTCCCGCTTCAGGAAAGGGATTTATTTCAAACGGAAGAAGTGATAATATTGTTGTCTTTGATTTAAAGACTCTGAAAGTTATTGATTCATTAGTTATCCCCGGCAAAAAACCGGATGCAATAGTCTATGATCCGTTTTCCAAAAGAGTATTCTCATTTAACGGTGGAAGCGCAAATGCTACGGCTATAGATGGAATGACCGGAAAGATAATTGGTACAGTTAAATTAGATGGTAATC
>OCZT010005909.1_pt1 | contig 12154 bp, 6 predicted proteins | sample 1539031 | NCBI WGS metagenome assembly OCZT01 (sample SAMEA3539308, study PRJEB22396) | soil metagenome | biome: tundra; feature: field; material: soil | place: USA | collected 2010-05 | depth 0.15 m
GGCCGATGTGGTGGCTTCTCTGCTGCTCGATCTGCACCAAGGGCAGGAGACGATCCTGGTGGTGGTAACGCACAGCGCGGAGCTGGCCGCCAGGTTTCCCATCCGATACGAATTGCGTCATGCGAATCTCCACCTTGCTGGCACGTAATCTCGCGTGGTATTGGCGGACGAACCTCGCGGTGGTGCTGGGGGTCTCGACCGCCGTCGGCGTCCTCGGCGGAGCGCTCCTCGTGGGTGATTCGGTGCGCTCGAGCCTCCGGGACTTGGTGTTGGCGCGGTTGGGCAATGCCGAGTTCGTCATCTCTCGCAACGGCTTCTTTCGTGAAGAGCTGACCTCGGGCTTCGGCTCTGCCTGCCCCGTCATCGCCATCAACGCCATCGTTACGCATGAGCCGAGCGGTCGGCGGGCATGGGGCGTGCAGGTCTACGGGGTTGACGAGCGCTTCTGGAAAATTCAGGCCGAGCCCGGCGGGCCGCCGACCGGCCGCCAGACCCTGGTGAGCGCCGCCCTCGCGCGGGAGCTGGGCAGCAAAGCTGGTGACACCATCCTGATCCGGGTGGAGAAGCCCTCCGCGATTCCTCTCGAGTCCCTGCACGGCCGCAAGGAAGATGTGGGAAAGACCCTTCGGCTGACTGCCACTCGCGCCCCTTTCCGCGAGTTCTCGTTACAGCCACAGCAGGGCGACGTCCGCGCCGTGCTGGTCCCGCTCACCCGCCTCCAGCGGGACCTGGGCCAGGAGGGAAAGGTCAACACCATCCTGGTGGCAAACGGAGCCGCAAGCAGCGGTTCCATCGAACGCACTCTGAAGGATCGCTACACGCTGGAAGACCTTGGCCTCCGGTTGCGCCTTTTGGAAAAGCAGCATTGCCTTACCCTCGAAACCGACAGCGCCGTAATCAGCGACGCCCTGACCGGGACCGCGTTAGCGACCGCGAAGTCACTGGGTCTCGGCACAGAGTCGGTCCTGACGTACCCCGCGAACAGCATCCGCGTCGGCGGGCGCGAGGTTCCCTATTCCGTGGTAACCGCACTCGATTCCCCGCCCGCGCCCGCCGAAGCCGCCGGCATCACCCTCAATCAGTGGGCCGCCCGGGAGTTGCAGGCGAAATCGGGCGACGCGGTGTCACTCGACTACTACGTCTGGCAATCGGACGGTCGTCTGCATACTGAGAGTGCGCAGTTCCGTCTGGCGCAGGTTGTCGCGATCGAAGGCGCGGCTGCGGACCGTGACTTTGCGCCGAACTATCCAGGAATCACAGAGTCCGAGAGCTTGCACGACTGGGATCCACCGTTTCCGCTCGACTTGAGCCGTATCCGGCCGATCGACGAGCGCTACTGGAAGCAATACCGGACTACGCCCAAGGCGTTCGTCCCACTCGCGCGAGGCCGGGAGCTTTGGGGCACGCGCTTCGGCCGGCTCACATCAATCCGCATCTTTCCGCCGTCCCCAGCCTATGGCAAGGCTCTTCAGGCGGCCCTTGACCCCGCCAAGATGGGCCTCACAGTCCTCGCCGTAAGAGCCCGGGGTCTGGAAGCGGCGCGCGGCGCCACCGATTTCGGCGAGTACTTCATTTACTTCTCCTTCTTCCTGATGGTCTCTGCCCTCCTGTTGACGGGGCTGTTCTTCAAGCTGGGAGTCGAGCAACGCATGCAGGAGATCGGGGTGCTGCGTGCGCTCGGCTTTTCGATTTCCAAGATTCGGGCGATATTTCTGCTCGAAGGCGCGGTGCTGGCGGCCGCCGGAGCCGTGGTAGGGATGGGAGCCGCGCTGGCCTATGGCGGTCTCATTATGCTCGGACTCCGAACCTGGTGGATCGGCGCGGTAGGCACCAGGCTGCTCTCCCTCCACACCTCGATTGCATCGCTGGCCATTGGAGCGGCGGCCGGAATGCTGACCGGCCTGAGCTCGATCGCGTGGACCCTCCGTGGCCTCCAGCCGGTGACGCCGCGCGGCCTGCTGGCGGGCGCCGAAAAGCGTCCGGTCGGAAGACGGTCGTTTCTCATCGGAGCCATCGCCGCGGTCATCGCACTGGCACTGCTCGCCGCCGCACTCGCCCGCCAACTGGACCAAACGGCAGGATTCTTCAGTGCCGGCAGCCTCTTGCTGATCGCCTCCCTCTGTTTCGAGTTCACGTGGCTCAATTCGCGTCATTTAGCGGCCATTCGCGGAAAAATAACACTTGGGTTCCGCAGCGCGACCTACCGCCCGGGCCGCAGCATCCTGTGCATTGCCCTGATCGCCTCGGCGACCTTCCTCATCGTCTCGCTCGATGCTTTTCGCCGCGGCGATGCAGCAGCAGGCACGGGTGGTTTCCCATTCATGGCCGAGTCGGTTCTGCCGTTGATTCACAATCCCAACACTCCCGCGGGCCGCGATGCCCTCAACATCCCGTCGCTCGCAGGAGTCGAGTTCGTCCCCTTCCGCCTGCGGCCCGGAGACGACGCCAGTTGTCTGAATCTCTACCAGCCGCGCAATCCCCGGATTTTGGCGCCTCCCGCGTCTTTTCTCCGGAGCGCCCGGTTCCCGTTCCAGGGGGCGCTAGAACGGACGGCAAATCCCTGGCTCTTGCTCGAATCGCCACCGGTCGACGGCGTCATCCCCGCCATCGCCGACGCCAACTCCATGACCTATGCGCTGCACCTGAAGCTCGGGGAGGAGTTCGTGTTGGGCCCCACGCGGTTCCGGATTGTTGCCGCACTGACGGACAGCCTTTTTCAGGGCGAACTGCTGATCTCGGAGAAGAATTTCCTGCGCCTGTTTCCGGATGTCGAAGGCTACCGTTTCTTCCTGCTGACCGTCCCGCCTGCGCGAGCGCCAGAGCTGACGGGAGTGTTGGAGGGGGCGCTTGCTGATTACGGATTCGATATCCAGCCGACGGAGGTTCGCATGGCGGGCTTCCACAAGGTGGAGAACACGTACCTTTCCACCTTCCGCAGCCTGGGGGCGCTCGGTCTGGTGCTGGGCACCGTGGGACTGGGAGCTATCCTGCTGCGTAACGTGCTGGAGCGGCGGCGGGAACTGGCGCTGCTGCGGGCGGTGGGCTATGGCCCGCGGCACCTGGCCGCAATGGTGCTGGCGGAGAACGTGCTCCTGCTGCTGCTCGGCCTGACCACGGGAACGGTGTGCGCGCTGCTCGCCATCGCCCCGGCCGCTTCCCTGCGCGGCGGTCACTTGCCGGCCGTGTCGCTGAGCTTGCTGCTCTTCGCCGTCCTCGTGACCGGGATTGCCGCGTCGCTCGTCGCCACTGCCGCGGCTTTGCAATCTCCGTTGCTCGCGGCCCTGAGATCGGAGTAAGTCATTCAAATAGTGAGGCAATATTTCAAGATTTGTTGACCATGAAAAAAGTCCTGAATGCCTCCTACCAGGAGTCGTGCTTCATCGGCGCCAAGAGCGTGATATGCTCCTGAGCGTGTCGCCCGCCCGGCGGCGCAAGGAGGAGAGACGTGCGTGCGCGAATAATGTTGGCCTTATCCCTTGCTGTCCTTTCACTTCCCGCGTGGGCGGAAGACTGGCCGCAGTGGCGGGGCCCGACCCTCAACGGCATCAGCACCGAGAAAAACCTTCCGGTTCACTGGAGCACCACCGAAAACGTCGCCTGGAAACTGGCGATGCCCAGCAGAACCGGCGCCACTCCGATCATCTGGGGCAACAACATTTTCCTGAGTGTCGCCGATGGCGATGACGTCTATTTGTGGTGTGTCGACAAGGCCAAGGGAACGCTGATCTGGAAGAAGTTGCTCGGCCACGGGAATCGCACCATCAGCAAGCACAACATGACGTCGCCCTCGCCCGTTACGGACGGTGCGAGCGTATACGCGGTGACCGGGACCGGTGTGTTGAAGGGATTCGATTTTGGCGGCAATGAACTATGGGGGCGCGACATCCAGGAGGACTACGGGAAGCTCGGCCTGGAATTCGGCTATACATCTTCGCCGTTGCTCTATCAGGATTCGCTGTACATGCAGGTACTTCAGGGGACGTACACTCACGACCCGTCTTACGTTATGCGCATTGATAAGAAGAGCGGCAAGACGGTTTGGCGCGTGATCCGCCCCACGGACGCGATCGCACAGGCGCACGATTCCTACACTACGCCGGCGCTGCTGCGGTATGGCAACCACGTGGAGATCGTCGTCACGGGCGGCGATTGCGTGACGGGGTACGATCCGGCCACGGGGGAGGAATTGTGGCGCGGTACGGGCCTCAATCCGGATAAGAGCCACATCTATGCGTTGGTCGCTTCCCCCGTAGTCTATGACGACGTGATCTATGTGCCCACGCGGGTTCGGCCGCTGATCGCGTTTCGCCCCGGCGGTCGCGGGGACATTTCGCAGTCACACAAGCTGTGGTCCTTTGCGAATGGACCCTACGTGCCTACGCCGGTGACGGACGGGAAGTATTTCTATTCGGTCAACGATCAGGGTATCGTCTGGTGCCTGGACGCCAAAACCGGACAGGAGATCTGGGGTGGCCAGCGCATCAAGCCGGCCACCTATAGCTCATCGCCCGTGCTGGCGGATGGGAAGATCTATGTGACCAGCGAGGACGGTTTGACGACCGTGCTCAAGGCCGGACCCACCTTTGAAGTGCTGGCGGAGAACGACCTGAGCGATTTCACATTAAGTTCGCCGGCGATCTCCGACGGGCACATCTTCTTACGCACAGAGCACTTCCTGTATTCGATCGGGGCTGATAAGCGGTAGTTAAGCCCCAACGGGGCGCGATATCTCAGCCCAGGCCAACGGCCTGGGTCAAAGAACGATGTGCTGCTTGTCCGTGAGCCCTGAAAGGGCGAAATAACACGACGGTTCGCGGAAGGGCGGGGCTTCACAGGCTGCGGAAAAACTCGTTCGGACTGTCATCCTGAGGAGCCGCAGGCGACAAAGGATCTCGCATTGGCTTGAAAACACTCAGAGCAAGATCCTTCGCTGCGCTCAGGATGACAGCTTCGGGGGCCTTTTTCCGAAGCCTGTGAAGCCCCGCCCTTCCAGATTCCTGGGGAGAGGGCGTCGCGCCGGGTGATGGGGTTCCCTCGTCGCATGGTTATGCGGCAGTCAGTCGCCGAAGCAGTACAGGCGCCCATCCTGCGAGCCGATCACCACGCGTCCCGCGGCAATCGCCGGCGAGGCGGATAAGGGCGATCCGGCTTCGAAGGCCCACACTTTGTTCCCGGTGGCAAGGTCCAGGACGTAAAACCGGCCGTCGTTGGAGCCGACGTAGACACGGTCGCCCGCGATGGCGGGAGATGAGTCCACGCGGCCGCCCGTCGCGAAGGTCCAGATCGCTTTTCCCGTCCTGGCGTCCAGGCAGTGAACGAACTTGTCCCGGCCTCCCACCACGATGCGGTCAGCGGCCGCCGCCGCCGAGGAGTAAAACGGAAGTTGCCGCTCGGGGTGCTCATAACGCCACACAATTCGCTTCCCGGGCAGGTCCGCGCCCAGCACCTCATTGTCGAAGTTGCCGAAGTAGACCGACCGGCCCAGCAGTGCGGGAGATGCACCGGTGTATCCTTCGGCGGAAAATTCCAGCACCTCCTGGCCGTCCGCGATCCTGATGCCGCGAAAGACTTCGTCGCAGCCGGCCACGTAAGCGATACCGCCGGAGATCATCGGTGTTCCATGGAGGTAGTTGCTGGTGGTGTACTTCCACAGGAGCTTGCCGTCACGCGCCGTGAGGCAGTACAGATTGCCGTCGTAAGAGCCGATCAAAATACGGTCGCCCGCCACGACGGGGGAAGAATGGATCTCCGCCCCGGTTTCAAAGGTCCAGAGGGGTTTGCCATCCTCGGCGCGGACCGCATGGAGCAGCCCGGCGAGGTCGCCGACATAGACCATGCCGTCGTGAACCAAAGGTGACGATTCGCCGATACCATCTTTAGCGCGGAATTTCCAGCGGAGCTTGCCGGTCTGGAGATCGATGGCCAGCAAATCGGCGGATTGCACACCCACATAGACCGTTCCGTTCGCAATGGCCGCGGACGATTCGATCGAATCACCCGCTTCGTAGGTCCAGAGTAGCTTGAGCGTGCTCGGAACGGCAGTCGGGGCGACCCCCGTCAGTTGGGGATTGCCGCGGAACTGCGGCCACTCGTCCGCCCCGCTCAATAGTCCGGTCAGAAGGAAAATGATGAGCGGCCGCGCGAAATATCTCGCCATGTGCTTCCCTTCACCTACCACGACGGGCCCCGAGCGTCCGCTCTAGTTGCCTTTCCGCTGCATATCTTGAATGTACCGAGGATATAAGATGAGGAATGGAAGCGCAAGCTGATCGGATTTTTGGAAGTGGTGTCGTTTGGAATCGGATCCCTTTCGAATTACCCGTCATTCCCGCGACGGCGGGAATCCAGTCCGTCGGCGGCGCATTTCCTATGGCTTGCGAAGTGAATTCCCGCCTTCGCGGGAATGACGGTACCTGGGCGCGCCCGTATCTCGCAAATGAATCCACTATCGGATTCCTCTTTCGTCCCCGCGCATTTCAGGCTACGCTTGAGGCGGTGGCGCGGTAATTGAAACGATTGGTACCCGGCAGAGCCCGTAGCCTGCCAGAATCTACATAATGATTGGCCCTGTGGTTGAGATTACACCCATCATTGAGTCGGTCTGTGGAACCAAGGAAATCCGTCGGGCTTACGATCTCTGGAGTCATATCTACGGCAAGGTCGCGGCGCCGTTGGAACATGGGCCTCGCATACTTGCTCTGGAACTGGCGAATATTCAGCCTCATGAGAAAGTGCTGGAGATCGCCACAGGTCCCGGGCAAATTCTTTTGGAGATTCTGAAGCGCGTCGATCGAACGAATTTTGTTTACGGTGTAGATCTTTCCTGGAAGATGATCGAGAAATCCTGGCGGCGGGTTCATGGCGCGGGCTACCACAACCTGAGCCTGGCAGAAGCCGACACGCGGCAATTGCCATTTGCTGATCAGGCCTTCGACGTGGTCTACAGCAGCTACATGCTCGACATCTTGTCGGTGCAGGACATCCTCGCGGCCCTTAGGGAGTTCAGACGAGTGCTTAAGGGCGGTGGGCGGGTCATATTGGTGAATCTGAGTAAGCAGAGTCCAAAGGGCCATACTGGGGTGGAATACCTCTACAAATGGCTGCCCGCCCCTTGGGTGCCGTACATTCTCGGTGGCTGTCGTCCCGTCTTATTGGCGGATCTTGTCAGGGACACGGGATTCTCCGGCGTTCAGCGCAAGTTCATTGGCGGTCTCATGTCTTCAGAGATTGTTGCCGCCCGCGCGTCTTCCACGTGAAAATTCCCTTTTCGACTCCTCGGCTCATGCCATGAACGGATTGTCCATCTTCGGGGTTCAGAATAAAAACTTCAACGCAAACTGTACGCGCCGCGGATCCTGCGCGGAGACAAGTTGTCCGAAGGTCGGCGATCCGACGAAGTTGTCCGGCAGATTGAAATTCGTGTGATTCAGAAGGTTGAAAAATTCGCTGCGGAATTGGACGGTCAGCCGCTCATTCACCGCCGTGTTTTTGATGACCGAGAAATTCACGGTCGCCATGCCCGGACCATCCAGAATGTTGCGGCCGGCGTTGCCGAACTGGCCGTAAGGAGGAATCGGAAAAGCCGCCGTGTTGAACCATTCCTGCGGCGTGGAATTGGAAAGCTTCGGATTGCCCACGACGTCAGGCCGGTCATTCGCTCCGAACCCCAACTGGGAAATCCCGGTATTGCTATTGTCGTCGTCCGGTAGCAGGGCGACCGTGAACGGCGGGCCCGTCTGGAACGTCAGCACGCCAAAGCTCTGCCATCCGCCCAGCCAGCGATGGCCCTTGCCGAAAGGCAGATCATAGGCATAACTCAGCGTAAAACGCTGCCGGACGTCGAAGTCGGAACGGCCGCGATCGGCGCCGAGGTCGTAACTGTTCTGCGGAAAGTTCGGATCGCCGGTGGTCGAGAAGAACCCCGAGGCGTCGTCGATCGACTTGGCGAAAGTATACGACGCCAGCAGCGACAGCCCGTGCGATAAACGCTGTTGGAGCCGCGCCTGCAAGCTGTGATAAATCGAATTGGCTTGCGACTCGATGAAATCGATCTCGGAGAATGCGGGGTTGGGGCCGGGGTTCTCCTGATTGACGGACGGCTGCGGCTGATTGATGTTCCGAGAGTCGACGAGATGCGTGCCTTTCGATCCGACGTAGGCGACTTCGAATACGCGCGACTGACCGAGTTGCCGCTGAATTCCAAAGTTCCACTGCTGGACGTAGGGAGTGCGAAGGTTGCTCTGGAACGCGATCGCGGAGGGGGGGTAGGGGATTGGAAAGTTGTTCGGGAACGGATTCGAAAGCGACAGATTCACCAGGCCCTGAGTGGGGTAATAAAGGTTGAAGTTGTAGTATGGCGGGCTGAAGTAGAGGCCCTCGGACGGCGCGAGCGAGGATTGATCGTAATGGATGCCGTACCCGGCGCGCAATACCGTGCGGTTGCGGCCCCCCGGCGACCAGGCCAAGCCGAGCTGCGGAGCAAAATTTTTGTAATCGGGATTGTAGCCGCCCCTCGGCAATCCGCCCTGGCCGAGCTGAACGAGGGAGCCCGACGCGGCATCGTAGACTGTGCCCCGATTGGCGGCGTCCACGGGGGCAGAGTTGAATTCGTAACGAAGGCCAGGCGTCAACAACAGATCCTGCCGGACTCGCCAGGTATCGTTTACGAAAAAGTCGTAACTTTGCTCGCGCAGGTGCTCCGGGTTATTCTCCGTCGCGCCGCCGGTTTCAGTGGGAGCGCCGACGAGCAACTCCTCGAGCGGATTCCCGAGCAGAAGTCCGGTGAAATTCAGGAAGCCGAGGGCCTCGATGTCGCGGTAGGCGTTCTGCTCTAAAATGCGCACATCCGTTCCGAACTTCACCAGTTGCCGGCCGTGAGTCCAGGTGACGCTGTCACCGATCTGATACGTGTTGGTAGTGCCGTGTTCTGGGCTGGTGGGATCGTCGCCGATGGGCGAAAAACCGTTCACGGAGATTAGGCTCAAACCCCAATCGCGCGGATTCGAAGAAAGCTCCGGCAAGCCGACCTGCTGATTGATGTTGGTTCCCTGATTCTGCTGAAAGTCGCCGTTGGAGACGCGGTTAAAAACCAGACGCAGATCGTTCAGCAACGTGGGAGTGAAAACGTGCGTTTCGCCGAGCGCCGCGTTCTGGGCGCGGCTGGGAACATTGAGGCCGTAACTTGGCACAAGGGCGTCTCCCGAGGAACCCACAAACGGGACGAACAGGCGGTCATCAACCACACTATAGCGGGCAAAAAAATCGTCGCCGCGCTTGAAGGCGTGGTCCATTCGGAGGTCGCCCTGGTCCCGATTGTCGATCTCCGCGGGCGAGGAGACGTAATTCGCACCGGGCACGTTGCGAGTGGGTAGGGGATACAGCGCGGCGATCGCGAGCCCGACGGGGTTTAGGTAGTAGGAAGGGATTTTGTTGCCCGGGATGGATTGTCCCGTGGTCGGATCGATCACCGTTAGGGAGCTCTGGGAAAAGTCGCCCACGCGCTCGGCCGGGGTCGGGACATTGGTCACTAGCGGCTGTCCTGCGCCCAGCCGCGTGCCTTCATAGTCGGCGAAGAAGAAGGTACGGTTCTTGACGACCGGTCCCCCGGCGGTGCCGCCGAACTGGTTTCGCTGATATTCCGGCGTCACCCCCGAGGGTGCGAAAAAGTTGGTGCCATTGAGCGCGGCGTTATTGAAGAACTCATATGCCGTGCCATGAAAATTGTTTCCACCCGAACGCATCACTACGCTGATCTGCCCGCCGGCGTTGCGTCCGAAGCTGGTGTCGTAGGTCGAGGTGGCGACTTCGAACTCTTGCACGGCGTCGACGGAGGGCGTCGTGCCGACGCCGTTCAGTTTCGGATCGCCGTTGTAGGCGCCGTCAAGCAAAAAGTTGTTCGCGTCCTCGCGCGCGCCGTTGACGTTCATGGCGAACGCTCCGCGCACCGATCCGGCGGAGCCTTCGGACGGCGGAACCACACCCGGAAGCAACAGGCAGAGATCGTAGAACCTGCGTCCATCCAGAGGAAGACCCGTGACCATGCGGTTCTCGATCACGCCGCCCATTTCGGCTGACTCCGCTCGCACGAGTGGAGTCGTAGCCGTGACCTCGACCCGGTCGCCGCCAGCCGTGAGCGTGAGTTCCAGATGCATTTCCTGGTTCACCTCCAGCGGAATGGTCACGCGGTATGAGAGGTTAGGTCCGCCACGGACTTCGATGTGATATGTTCCCGGCGGGACCAGTGTGATGATAAACTCTCCGTTCGCGTCCGCTGTTGCGGTGCGCTTCGCGTTGGTCTTCTGGCTGGTGATGGTGACAGATGCGGAAGCCACGGGATGCCCGGCGGCGTCTTTTATTACTCCTGAGATGACTCCCCCGACCGTTTGAGCCTGTACGGCCATCTGTACTGCAATGGTTAGTGCGAGGGAAAAGAGCAGTAGTTTGATTTTCTCAAGACTCTTCGCGAGTATAGATTTTGACAACCTCATCCGGAATTTCCGTTTTGGATCCAAAGCCTTTGGTCAGCATATACCCAACCGCCAAGTCTTGATCCTCCGAAGTGCAGTTCTTCCCTTGGGCCATCTTTTGGCTCCGCGAAGCGGCAATTCTGCCATGACGGGAAAAGTATAAACCGGGAAATCTCGTCTTTACCAGTGCATTCCACACGCACCTCTCGGGCCCTCTCGTGTCGTCGTCTGGTTTCGTTGCGCTCATCGCCTCCCTTTTGTCGTCCGCAATAATTCCGGACCCATGCTCACGCCCAAATGAGTTATAGTACGGCGCTTGGGTCGGAACGGAGGTCTTACATGATTCGACGTGTATGTGCAAGCGTGCTGCTGATGGGTTGGCTGGTGATGCCGGTCGCGGCGGCCGATTGGCCGCAGTGGCTCGGGCCAAATAGAGATGGCATCTCGCGCGAGACTGGGTTGCTCGAGGCCTGGCCGGAGGGAGGCCCGCCGAAGATTTGGCAGGCGCAGGGGCTGGGCGAGGGATACGCAGGAGTTGCCATCGCGAAGGGCCGGCTCTTTACCCAGGGGCAGCACGGTGACCAGCAGTTCGTTTTGGCTCTGGACGCAGCCACGGGGAAAAAACTTTGGGAGACGCCTACCGGCCCGGCAATTCAAGTAGATCAGGGCAACGGGCCGCGAGGGACCCCAACTATCGATGGCAACCGGGTGTTCGCGATGGCGGTCGATGGCACACTGGTTTCGCTCGATGTGCGAACCGGTAAGGTGAAGTGGAAGATGAACCTCACAGAGAAGTTTGGCAGCAAAGGTCCTCACTGGGGGTTCAGCGAATCGCCCTTGGTCGACGGCAATAACTTGATCGTCACCCCGGGCGGCCCCGGGGCAGCCATCGTTGCTCTGGAAAAGAAAACCGGCAATCTGGCCTGGAAATCGCAAAGCGACCATGCCGGATATTCTTCCGCCATCGCTGCCGAAGTAGGAGGCATCCGCCAGATCATTGTCTTCACCGCCCAAGAAGTCGTCGGACTGCGGGCGGGTGATGGGGCTTTGCTGTGGAAATACGACAAGGTTTCCAATAAAGCGGCCAACATCGCCACGCCCATCTTTCAGAACGGTTATGTCTTTCTGTCTTCGGCCTATGGAACCGGATGCGCGCTGCTGAAGCTCTCCGTCGAGGGCGAGACGGTGAAGGCATCGGAAGTCTACTTCAACAAAGATATGATGAATCACTACAGCACTTCCATAGTGGTGGACGGAACCGTATACGGATTTTCCAACCTGATTTTGACAGCCATGAACCTGGAAACAGGTCAGGTGGCGTGGCGAGATCGGAGCGTGGGCAAAGGGTTGGTAACCTATGCCGATGGAAAGCTTTACCTCTTCAGCGAGGCCGGCGTAGTAGGCCTGGCCGAAGCCACCCCGGCCGGCTACAAGGAAAAGTCCAGGTTCCAGATTCCCCATGGCGCCTTCAAGACCTGGACGCCGCCGGTGATTTCCGGGGGCAGGATGTACCTGCGCGTGCAGGATGACCTGTATTGCTACGACATCAAGAAGAAGTAATACCGAGGGTGGTGTCGCCCATGCGATGCGTTGGGCTGGGGCGCCCCGGGCGGAAATGCTCCAGGTCCATGACCTGAGATCGGAAGAGCACACGTCTGAACTCCAGTCACGCCAATATCTCGTATGCC
>OCZT010005910.1_pt1 | contig 12154 bp, 12 predicted proteins | sample 1539031 | NCBI WGS metagenome assembly OCZT01 (sample SAMEA3539308, study PRJEB22396) | soil metagenome | biome: tundra; feature: field; material: soil | place: USA | collected 2010-05 | depth 0.15 m
GATGGTGGCGCCCGCGGCTTCGCGGACTCATCGCACGATTGTCCCATCGTCACGCGGCCATGTCATCCGCAGGGCGCGCCGTACAGTTCGGTGACCCGCGCTGGGTGGCGTCATACGCGTTGCTGGACCGCAACGCCGTTCGTCTTGGCGGCTTGTACTCCCTCGAACATCTCGCACCAGAACAGGCTGCGCACCGCAAGTCGGCAAAGAGAGAGGTTGCGAACTGGCCCACCGCCCCCTACGTTGTTGCACGGCTCGTCACGCTCTTACCGTCATGCGCTGCGCACCCTCAATGCCGTCTCGGCTGATGCCAGATCCATACTGCGGCCCAGTCCTGGGCTCCTTCGTCTCACAGCAGGATGGGCTAGCGGTGTGGCTGGAGGAGGGCTTGTGCCGTACCAGCCCCAGTAGATGCGGTGATGCGCGATGCGTGGGCCGGTCAGCTCCATGACTTCGACCAGGTCGACCTGTTCCCGCTCGGGGGCTTGTCGGGGGTATTCCCAGATCAGCGTCCAGGCAGCTCCAGCGACGGCAGGTTCATCACGAGGTCTCCCGCATCATCTGTCGGGGCACCGGGTTGACCACGGGTTCAATGCAGCAGGGCGCTCCACTCGGGCATGAGGTCGAGGAGTTCGGCGGCGGGTAGCTCGATGCCGAGCTTCGCGCAGTCGCTCACCACACTTGATGCGCGCTCGGCCGTGTAGTCCGGGGATTACTCCAGCAGCGTCTCGGAGTTGCCATGACGGCAGTTGTACAGGCCGAGCAGGATGCCCGCCGCAAGTTCGACGGCTGCGGATCCCATGCCGGGGTCGGCCCGGCGCTGAAGGTCATCAAGGAAGGGCTGCAGGGCCTCGTCCAGGATCTCGTCGGCGGCCTCGGCCGGGTGGACGTAACCTCGGCCCGGCCGATGGCCGGCCCGGGTGTTCAGTTCCTCGATGTCCAGGCCCTGCAGGGCGCCCTCGACATCGTCGCGACAGCCAGCCGGTCGGCGTCTGTCATGACCTGGACGGCGTAGGCTTCGGTCGGTCCACGCAGGTCCGGCCGGGTAGCGAGCAGTTCGTCGAGCACGGTGGCTTTCTCGGCCGCGGACAGGGCGCAAAGCGCCGACCTCTCATCGCTCACCTGTGTTCCCTCCGGGCCGCTCGCTGCTGAATGTCGTCGGGCTGGCGCCCGAGCGCGGCCAGGCAGGATGCGCGCAACGGACCCAGCTGCCCGCGGGCCGAGTCCGGGTCACCGGTGCGCAACGCCAGTTCCACCCCGGTGGTGAGCCATTCCAGGGCCTCGGCGTGGTCGCCCAGGTCGCCGTACTCGATGCCAGCCTGGACATAGATCCAGACGTCGTCCGGGTAGCCGGCGCGGGCCTGCCACAGCAGCCTGGCCTGTGGCTCGTGCCCCGAGCGCATCAGCTGCTCGGCTGGCCCAGCGGGTGGCGTCGCCGATCGTGCGGACCACGTCGTCGACCCGGCCGAGCGCGAGATAAGGGTGATAACGCACATCGAGGCCGAACTGCGCGCCGCCGCCGGCTCGTCCCCGCAGCCGCCCGCCTCGCCGACACCGGGGATCAAACCCTGGCTCGCGTCTGTCGTGAGCCGGGCCGGTCAGCCGCGCCTGGGTGAGTTCCGGATCGAGGCCGCCTTCACCGAGGCCGCCCGTGCGGCTTTCGCGACCTTCTTGTCCGGATGCAGCTTCCCGGCTGTCATCAGTGCCTGCTCGGCGATGACGTGGCGGGAGCGCCACATCTGCTCGAAGAGGACAGTCTCCGAACCCGGCGCGGCCGCCTGCCGGACCGCTGCGGCCACGCCGTCCGCACCGGCGGTCGCAGAGCCGGCCACGATGGCCCGCGATGCCATGACGACGGCGTCGCATTCGGCTGGCTCGAGGCCAGGCAGCGGGTCGTGCTGCGGGTCCCGCCCGGCCCGCCGGTTCAGTTCCGCAACGGCGTAGGGCCGGATGGCGGGCAGCGACATCGCCGAGAGCCAGGCGGCCTCCGTGTCGTCCTCAATGCCCGCCGCGATCTGGACGCCGGTCGTCAGGTAGGCGCCGTCGGTTTCGGCCGCCGCCAGCAGCAGCGCGGTCACCGCTCCGGCCGGTTCCCGTGCCGTGAGCCAGGCTTGCAGTTCCTGCTCGAACGCCTCGCCTGACATGCCGAGCCGGCAGATGATCAGCTGGAGCGGCGTCAGTTCCGCGGGCGCCGGCAGCACCTCTATCTTTGCCTCGAGTTGCTGGATGACCGCCCACGCACCCAGCGGGGTGAGCGAGACCGCGGGGCCGTCAATAGTGACCACGCCGAACTCGGCGGCCAGCCGCAGGAACGCCGCGGTGGGATCACCGTGCCTGACCGTCCACGCCGTCCACCGCAGGCGGGCGGCGGAGGGCGTCATCCCTTCGGCGGCCCCCTCGGCGATCTCTGCCGAGAGAATGTCCGCGGTTGCGGTGCCGTGCTGCTCGAGAAGCTTGAAGATCGGGAAGTTGCCGATGCCGTCGAAGTCCAGCGGTGCCGGATCGGCTCCCAGGGGCAGCGCGTGCTCCACGCCGTGCGCGAACAGGGCGTCGAGCGCACGGCTCCAGTCGGCAATGATCTCCGTGTCGGTGCGCTCCGCGCCGCCGGAGAGCTCTGCGGTCCGGTGTATCAGCTCGTGGTCTTCGCTCGCGTGCACGTATCCGGCGTGGTAGGCGACCTCGTAGATCCAGCGCAGCCCGCTGGTTGTCTCGTCGGTCATCGCATCGCCGCGTGTGACCAGGCCCAGCGTCATGGCCGCGTCCCGCTGCGCGTCTGCCGAACGCCAGCCGGACTCCGCGTCCACGGGGTCATCCCCGAACCAGTCGGCCAGCCGCCGCGCCGCCTGAAGCGGCATGGACGCCCGCGCCGCTGCGGCGAGTTCCTCTTCGGTCGCATTCCGCACCGGGATGGTCGCGGGGAAGGTCAGACGACGGCCCATCTCTGCCTCTCCGAAAGCACGATCGCGAGTCAACAGTGCCAGCAGTCACGGTAGCGCGAGCAGATAGTGTCCCTGGGTGGACAACGTAACTTCAGGAGATGATCTTCACCAGACGGCCCGCCTGGCACGCGAATGCGCCGTCCTCGAGCGCGCTGTCACGCTGGCCCGCTGGATGGGGACAGGGAAACGGCCAGTGACGTCCGCGCAGGTGTTGCGTAAGGCGGATGTGCCGGCCGCCGGCGCTGTGATCGGGGTGCGAGTGCCGCCGAATACGCGGACGGCTGCCGACGTACCGGAGCTGCACGGACCCTGGTCCGCGGCGATCGCAACGGGCCTGCTGCGGATCAGCGACGGCCTGGTCACCAGCGGGCCTGCGCTGGAAGGCTGGCCGCCCGGCGATGCCGCACTGCTCGACGCGTGGTTCGCGGGAGTGCGTGCGGTGTGCCAGGCGCTGGCCGATCCCCGGCAGGAGGACGGCTTCACCGGAATGCTGGTGTTCGCGCTAGCGCTGCTCACGGTCCTGGAAGACGAGGAAGTGCCGGCGGGCAAAGAGCTATGGCAGGCGGTGCTGGAGGAGTCCGATGATCTTTGTGACACCTACGATCTGGACCTGGTGCCAGCCGCGGCGATGCGGCGCGCCGGGCGAGCGGGCGAAAGCCGGCTCGGCGGGATGGTGGTGTTGCTGGCTGGCTTCGGGGCGGTGACAGGTGACGCGGACAGGCCCGTGATCACCCCGCTGGGCCGGTGGGCGGTGCACCGGCTGGAGGAGGCAATACCCGGGACGGCCGACCCGGAGATCTCCGCAGCCGGACTGATCGCGGAGGTGGCGGAATACGACGACGCCGCGCAGCGGCTGGAGGCCGCGTCCGAGTGGCTGGAGCAACACCATCCGAGGGAGATCCTGGAAGCCGCAGAGTCGATGTCGCCCTTGCTGCGCACCGTGGCAGCTGACCTCGTCATGATGCTGGGCGAGGACGCCATCCCGGCCTGGCGCGAGTTCATGGCGGCGCCGCACGTCGGCCCGCACGCTCGCTATGCGCTGTACGCCTGGGACCAGGGACCGGAACCGGGCGAGCGGGACCTTCAGTGGCTCGGCACCGAATCGGCTGCCGCCGCGCTGGACGCCAAAGGCCCCGACGAGGCTCTGTGCGTGGTCTGGGAGTCCGTGCGCGGAGAAGACCTGGCCGGTCGTCTCGCCGTCGTGCGCGAGACCGGCCATCCTGCTGCCGGCAAACTGGCACGCGCTCTGACCGGGTTCGCCGCGTCGGGCGTGCCGCGGAGCATCGACCAGGGAGTTCAGCTCAAAGTGACGCTGAAGCACGGGAAACCCGCGATCTGGCGCAGCGTGCGGCTGCCTGTCATCGCCACCCTCGGCGACCTGCACCAGGTGATCCAGATCCTGTTCGGCTGGGACGGTGACCACCTGCACGCATTCCGGGTGGGACGAAGAGCGTACAGCGACCCGTTCTTCGCCCTGGAAGACGCGGCCGACGAGGATGATAGCCGGGTACGTGACGCCTGCCGGCCTGGGGTCAAGGTCGGGTACGAGTACGACTTCGGGGCAAGCTGGCAGCACGAGATCACGTCGCAGAAGGCCTTCATGCTCGACCCGGACCGGTTGTACCCGGTCTGCGTGGCCTATCGGGGCGACTCCCCGGTCGAGTACTCATCCGAGGAGGACTCGCAGGAACCCGAGCCGTTCAGCCTCACCGACGTCAACCGCAAGCTCGCCAAGCTCGGCCGGTGAGTCCGATGCTGCTCATCCCGGCACGGCAGCACGCTGCCAGCGAGAGGGCCAACCGCCCGATGAAGATGAGCAGGAGGGATCGCGGTGAGCGGCTCAGCGCACCACCCTGGCCGGGGCGCGGGCAGCCAGGATGGAACGCCCAGCGGCAGCGGAGGCGGATGAGCAGGCCAGCCCCCATTTTGGGCTGGCCGAAGCGGTGCGGCGGCGGGAGGAACTCGGCTTGTCCCAGCAGCAACTCGCGGAACGGGCGGGCATGACCCAGGCCGGCGTTGCCCGCCACGAGGCAGGGGGAACGACCCCCACGATTCCCGTACTGGGACGTCTCGCCAGTGCGCTCGGGCTCCAGCTGACCATTTCTCTCGGCCCAGACGAGCGCTGTTCGGCGTAAGACTCCTGCCCACTAGCGGGTACGCGGTTCCGGGCAATGCGCTCGAGAGGCCCGTTGCCACCGGGGCGGTGCCGTCCGGAGACGTCCTTGGGGTAGGGCTGACCGCTCTGTCCGCGCTCGCCGAACTCTGCAAGAGCGGTTCGGCTTCCATCCTTGGCGGGTCGCCTGAGAAGGGCGCGGCTTAAACGTCCTGCCCCCGAGCCGTTCACCCTCCGAGGTCGGCGTTGAGCTTGGACCGTAGCTCCCCAAGCGCGGCCAGCTCGGCCCGGAGGCGTCTGATCTCGCGGTCGACGCGCGCCAGCTCGGCCCTATCCTGCCGTTCTTTGACGTAACGGTCGCCGTGCCTGGTCCTGGCGAGAGCCTCGACCTCCCGGCGGAGCAGTCTCAGCCACGGGTTCCCGTGCATCGAGGCCTCGCGGTAGTGCAGCATGCCCGCGTCGATCGCGTCGTAGATCTCATCCTGGGTCAGCCCGAACTCCTCGCGGGCGGTCTTGTCGCTCAGCGTTGCGCCCTTGCGCTGCCATTCTTGAGCCTGATAGTCCATGGCTTACCCTCGTAGCGCTCGCTGCGGAACCCGATCAAGCGGAGTTCCTGCCGTCGGTGGCCCTAGCTGTCCCGTCGAGCCGCTCGTTTCGCGGCGCAGCATACCTTCCCGCCTTCGTTGGCACGGTCGAGTCTGCTCTCGTCGCAACCGGTGCTGGGCACTCCAGCGGATCTACATAGGCCCGAGTCGCACCGCCAGTCCCCGGCGAACAGGCTGCGCGAACAACACTGAGTTGACGGCAACGGTGACGGCAACGGAAGGCCGGCAGTTCGACCGTGCCCCTGACCACCAGCTTCCTAGTCAGTGAATAAGCCCCTGACTAGGGCAAATACGCTCCTCGTCGGGCATGCGACGAGCACGGTTGGAGACCTTGGGGCCCGGCGTTAGCTAAAGATCGGCCCGGCCCTGAGCTTGTTGATGCACTCGCTGAGTTCATCCTCATCACCGGCCGACACGGCGAGGGGGATGCCGGTCAGTTCACGCAGCTCCCAGTGCCGCTCGATGCGGTACTGGATCTCGCGGTCATATGCTCCGCCGCGGCTGCGATAAGCGTCGAGCACGGTCTGCGTGAAGGAAGGTCCGAGGTAGCGGGTCAAGGCGAGGTCTTGCGCCGGGTCTGCGATCGCGACCACTTCCCAGTCCAGGACTGCGCTGATCGCTCCGTCCGGCCGGATGAGCAGGTTGCCGTACCAGAGGTCTCCATGCCGGATTGCTGGCTGGTAGTGCTGCATACGCTGGTCAGCCAGGAACTGATCCCACCACCGGCTGATGCGCTGGATCTCGCTCTTGGTCATCCGGCCCGGGAGCGCAAGCTCGGTGTCCTTCCGGAGATTGTGCCAGTGCTGCCACACCTTGTCCGGGCCAGGCATGGCTGGGAACTTGCGGGCTTCGACATGGTGGAGGGCCGCGAGGAAGGTGCCCAGCTCGCGGCCGGCAGCCGCCGGTATCCGATCGCCCCGAACGGCAGTTGCGCTCCGGGCGGGCGGAAGTAGGCCGGAGCCGGTACTGCGGCGGGGAGCATCGGCGCCAGGCCCGGCAGGACAGCCGCCTCGACCGCGTGTCCTCGGGCCGCCACAGCAGTTCTGGCGACTCGCACGATAATCCCGTCACTGGTCTCGACGACCGTGCTGCCAAATCCGATGTCAACAATCTGCAGCCCGGAAAGCGGCAGATCCGGGAAGGCCGCCTGCAAAGCCCGCGATATGCCAGGCAGGGATGCCGGGATCGAAATGCAGCCTCCACGGGTGTCTGTACTAGCCAGCCGTCCCAGTCTGCTCCGTCTTCCCCGCAGGCGCCGAATCCTGGCGTCAGCGCCTGTCCGCTGCGCTGGCAGGCGCAGGCCGGAACATGCCCGCCAATCACGTCCATGCTGAGGGCGGCGTGGTAATCCCCGGGGCCGGCCAGGGGCCGGCCGCGCGGGACGGTCCCGGCGTCGTCAGCCCGTTATTGAGCCGTAGGCGACCTTGACTTGCGCAGCAGCCATGGCCGGAGCGTCCGTCGCGGCGGCCGCGCCTCAATGCTGCCGCCCCAGGCCTCGCCCGATACCTCAACCCTGAGGATCACCGGTTGCTTCGAGCTGGTGTCCGGCCGGACTTTGACGCTGCCGCCCCGCAGCGCCACGTCATCGGCGTCGACCTCGATGCCGGGCCTGGTCACCAGGAGGAGGCTCCCGCCCCGCACTACGGCCTTGATCTGCAGCGTGCGCGCGGTGATCACCGCCTCGGTAAAGTCGAAGGACCGCCGCGGCCCGGTGCTGCATCCCGACCCGGGGCCGCCGTGCATGACCAGCGCCGGCTTGCCGTCCGGGTTGCCGCAGGCCTCTCAGTAGACGAGATTGCCGTCACCGGTGTCGGGTATCCCGTGTTCATACGGCTCGATCGGAGGGTAGGGCGCGGCCATCTGCTGGGCTCCTTCGAGGGGATGCAATCGTTCTCATATGTTATAAGCGAGCACCGCCAATCGCAGGCACAAACGTGGCGCAGCGGTCACCGCGGGTAGCTGGCCCCGTTGACGTTGACCAGGATTGAGTACAGCGAAGTGGTCGCGCAGATGAACAGGTGGTTGCGCTTAGCGCCGCCGAAGGTGAAATTGGCGACGATCTCCGGCACCCGGAGCTTCCCGATCAGCGTGCCGTCCGGGTCGAAGCAGTGCAGCCCGTCTCCGGCCGCCGCCCAGATCCGGCCGGCGGCATCGAGGCGCAGGCCGTCAAAGGTGCCCGCGGCGCAGGTCGCGAAGACCTCGCCGCCGGACAGCGCGGACGCATCGGTCACGCCGAAGACCCGGATGTGCTGGCGCTCGCTGTCAGAAATGTAGAGTTGCCGCTCGTCCGCTGAGAAAGCGAGCCCGTTGGGACGCTCGAAGTCGTCCGCCACCACGCTCAGGGTTCCGGTAGCCGGGTCAATCCGGTACACGAGGCAGGCCCCGATCTCGCTGTCCGCCTGGTGTCCCTCGTAATCGGAGTCGATGCCATAGGCCGGATCGGTGAACCACAGCGAGCCGTCCGCGCGCTCGACGATGTCGTTGGGGCTGTTCAGCCGTTTGCCCTGGTAAACGTCAGCGAGCACGGTGACCGACCCGTCGTGCTCAGTCCGGCTGACCCTGCGGCCGCCATGCTCGCAGCTGACCAGGCGGCCCTGCCGGTCGATGGTGTGACCGTTGGCGTAGCCGGCCGGCTGGCGGAAGACGCCCACCGCACCGGTGGTCTCGTCCCAGCGGAGGATCCGGTCGTTCGGGATGTCGCTGAAGACGAGGTAGCGCCCCGCCGGGAAATAGGCGGGTCCTTCGGTCCAGCGGCATCCTGCATGGAGCCGTTCCAGCCACGCATCTCCCTTGCAGAAGCGGAACCGCTCGTCCAGCACATCGAACTGCGCCCTTGCCGACTCGCCCATTGCCACCTCTTGCCACCTCGCCGCAGTCGTGCCTGGTGATCCGTCGGCCCCGCCCTGCCGGGGCCGATGTTACGGCTCATGACGCCGGCGGGCAGCCGAAGCCAGCCGCCGGCCACGGCCCGGCGGCGTCCTGGTGCACGGAGACTACGGGCCGAACAACGCGCTGCTTGACGCGCAAGCCCATCAGGTCACCGCGGTCCTCGACTGGGAGTGGGCGCATGCCGGCCGATGGCCGCGGCCACCAGGCGGGACCAGCTCGCCGTGCCCGCCGATGACGTGTTCGACGAGGGGCTGGCCGCCGGGGCGCTCGGGGTCGGGCATGGCCGGCCGTGGGCGCTGGTCGCTACCGTCACCGGCGCCTGCGGCCCGTCGCTCGGCAGTTACAACCAGATCGTGAACGAGCAAGGGGCGGCATTCACGATCGACGGCGCGGACGCGAGACGGCTGATGATCCGCCAGGTCTGGGGAGCCAGGGTCCTGCAGAGCGGCCGTGATGTCCCCGACAGTGACCTGAACCCCCGGTGGACGTTCACGCTGTTTCCCGGCGAAGGACTCACGGACGCCTGCGCGGAGTCCGGGACGGTCCTGCACGGCAAGGTGCGTTTCCGCCTCGGCAAGCCAGACCGCGGCATCGGGCCCGCCCGCGCGGCTCCTGCCATCGCCGTCGAGACGATGACCAAAATTTTACCTTCGCCCGCCGGGAATCTGCGGGGTCCTTGATTGGCGCCTCGTCAGCGACGTTCACTGAGCGCGAGCCGTATGCTCAGGACTGCCCGAAATGTCTGGCCAGGTTCCGTTGGTCCTGTCTCTGCGTAACCACTCCGTAGCATGACCAGGCAGCAGGGCAGACTGCCAGGTAGACTGCCCGGGCTACGGGGCGCCGTGGCTGGACACGCACCTCATCCAGCTGGCTCCCGGGCCCCAGCGGCAGCTATCGCGGGCTGCCCTGTCCCTGACGGAATCTGATAGGAGTCGGAATGCGCGTTCTGGTTCTTGGCGGCGATGGCTTCTGTGGCTGGCCGACCACGCTCTACTTGTCGGATCGCGGTCATGACATCACCGTCATCGACAACCTGAGCCGACGGAAGATCGACGTTGACCTTGAGGTGGAGTCGCTGACGCCGATCCGGTCGATCGGTGAGCGGATCCGCGCATGGCGTGAGGTCTCCGGTCGCAGCATCGGCTTCGTGAACCTCGATCTCGCCACCGAGTACGACCGGCTGGTCGCCGTGCTGGCGGAGCTCCGGCCGGACGCGATCGTGCATTTCGCCGAGCAGCGCGCCGCGCCGTACTCGATGCGCTCGCCGCAGACGAAGCGCTACACGGTCGATAACAACGTGCGGGCGACTCACAACCTGCTGACCGCCCTGGTCGAGACCGGGATCGACGCGGCGCTGGCGCACCTGGGCACCATGGGGGTTTACGGCTACGGCTGGTCCGGCACCGCCCCGATTCCCGAGGGCTACCTGACCGTGAAGGTGCCGACCCCGGACGGCGAGATCGAGCGGGAGATCCTGCACCCGGCGAATCCGGGTTCGGTGTATCACATGACCAAGACCCTGGATCAGCTGATGTTCTCGTTCTACGCGAAGAACGACGGGCTGCGGATCACCGATCTTCACCAGGGCATCGTCTGGGGCACGCAGACCGACCAGACCTGCCGCGACGTGCGGCTGATCAACCGGTTCGACTACGACGGCGACTACGGCACCGTGCTCAACCGCTTCCTCATGCAGGCCGCGATCGGGCACCCGCTGACCGTGCACGGCACCGGCGGCCAGACCCGCGCCTTCATCCACATCCGCGACACCGTCCGGTGCATCGAGATCGCGATCGCCAACCCGCCGCAGGCAGGCTCACGCCCGCAGGTGCTCAACCAGATCACCGAGGTACACCGCGTGATCGAGCTCGCCAAGCTGGTCGGCGACGCCATGGGCGTGGACATCGCCTACCTGCCGAACCCGAGGCGGGAAGCGGAAGAGAACGAGCTCAACGTCCGCAACGACCAGTTCCTCGCCCTGGGCCTGCAGCCGACCACGCTGTCGGAGGGCCTGCTGGAGGAATGCACCGATATCGCTGCCCGCTACGCCCGCCGCGCCGACCCGACCAAGATCGTGGCCCGCTCGGTCTGGCGGGCCGGCATGGAGACCGCGGACGACCTGCTGACCGCAGTGCCCGCCCAGGCAGAGGCGCCAGTTCAGGCCGAGGTTCCGGCTCAGCAGTAGGCAGCCGCTCAGGCCAGCTAGCGGTGCCACCGGGCGGCCTCTTCCGGCCGCCCGGTGGTCAGGCCACAGCCATCGCGGCCGTCCGCGTGAGTGTCACGTTGATGGTGCTTGCCGGGCTGCCCGGCCGTCGGCGGTGGTGTCAGCCATCCCTGCCGCTCCGCCGGGGAGAATTACTGCCATGGCAGAAAAACGCTGACTACGAACGAGTCCTGCGCCTCATCGAGGCGGCCATGCCTGGTGTGATAGCGGCCATCCGTGCAAACGATCGCACAGCATAGCGGGCACCGTCCGTGGTTGACAGCTGATGGCGGGCGATGCGGATACTGGTGTCCTATCCCGCAATTTGCCAGTAAAGCGAGTGGTCAAGGTGCCAGGATGACGCCTTTGTGAGAAGCGATGCCGTCACCGGGTGGACGGGCGAGCGCTGGAGGCGCGGTGACTGACGAAGTCCCTGCCGCGGCCGGCGACGTCGGGGCTGGCTCGCAGATCGCTAGCTACCGGCTGGAGGAGCAGATCGGCTGGGGCGGCATGGCAGTCGTCTACCGTGCGCTCGACGTCCGGCTCGACCGATGGGTCGCGCTGAAGATCCTGGCTCCCGAGATCGCCCGCGACGACTCGTTCCGCCAGCGGTTCATCAGCGAGTCGAGGGCAGCCGCGGCCGTTGACCATCCGCACATCATCCCGGTCTTCGAGGCCGGTGAGGCCGGCGGAATCCTGTTCATCGCGATGCGCTATGTCGGCGGGGGAGACGTGCGGACGCTCTTCCGGCGGCTCGGCCCGCTGGACGCGGCGCGCGTCACCAGCATCGTCGCCCAGGTCGCGTCCGCGCTGGACGCATCCCACGCCATCGGCCTCGTGCACCGCGACGTCAAGCCAGCCAACATGCTGCTCGCCGCGGTGGCGGGAGACGGCCGCCCGGATCACGTCTATCTCGCCGACTTCGGGCTCAGCAAGCAGGCGCTGTCCATGGCCGGCCTGACGCAGGCCGGCCAGTTCGTGGGCACGCTCGACTACATGGCGCCGGAACAGATCGAGGCCCGCCCGGTGGACGGCCGTGCCGATCTTTACGCGCTGGCGTGTGCCGCTTTCGAGATGCTCTCCGGCTCGCCGCCGTTCCAGCGAAATCAGGATCTCGGCGCGGTGTTTGCCCAGCTCTCGCAGCCGCCCCCGGCATTGACCGCGCGCCGTCCGGACCTGCCGCCGGCGGTCGACCGGGTGCTCGGGCGGGCGCTGGCCACATCGCCGGATGACCGCTATGCGAGCTGCCTCGACTTCGCGACGGCCCTGCGGGCGGCATGCGGGCTCGAGTGGGGCGCCAGCGGGCTGGCCCAGCCAGCTCCGCCGGGAGCCGTCACCGAACTGGCCGCGGCGCCCGACCAGTCCATTCGCGTGGAGTCCCCTACGGTTTCCGTCGTTCCCGGCA
>OCZT010005911.1_pt1 | contig 12153 bp, 6 predicted proteins | sample 1539031 | NCBI WGS metagenome assembly OCZT01 (sample SAMEA3539308, study PRJEB22396) | soil metagenome | biome: tundra; feature: field; material: soil | place: USA | collected 2010-05 | depth 0.15 m
AACGTCACGAGCGTCTGGAGGGCGTTGTCGTTGAACGCGCCTTCGAACTGGGTGATGATCAGGCTCCAGAACCCGCGCACCTGCGGCTGACCGGGTTTTGCGGATTCCGCATGTGGCTCTGATTTGTCCATACTCAGATTAAGTTCCCGGGTTAATGCGTTGGTGTTTATGTTCCGGTGGTAAGTTACCGCATCCGGAAGGCTCCGCGCCAATTGATAAAACTGCGGGCAACATCGACTCAATCAAAGACGGCTGGAGGCACCGATCCGGAGGAACTCGGGCTGAAAGAGGCCACGCCGAGTCGCGCACTCGATGGTTCCCGATAGGGTTGCCGGACCCGCCGGCGCGACTGCTTACGCTAAGGGCTCGGTCAGGGCCCGTTCGAGCCGCTGCCAGAGGTCTTCCGGGTCTTCCAGGCCGACTGAGATGCGAATGAGGTAACGGGAGACGCCGCAGGATTCCGCCCACTCCAGTTCGGTATAATGCGCCAGCAGGGTGAACGGGCAGGCGAGCGTAAACACCGTGCCCAAGCTCGGCCCTTTGCAGAAGGCGAGACGGTCGTAGATGCCAGGCGACTTCTCCGCCCCGTTCCTGGGCAGGAAGGTGATGAGCGCGCCCCAGCCGCCGTTCGGACGCCGCACGGCTTCGTAGGCTTCGCTGAACTCCCACTTGGGATACCAGACACGCTCCACCGCGGGATGACGGCGCAACCGCTCGGCCAGCAGGAGGCCGTTATGGTTATGGCGCTTCATCCGCTCCGGGAAACCCCGGGCCTGCGCATCCAACACCACGGCATCCTCGCCCCAGAGCAACTCCTCATGCTGGTCGTTGACGATGGGCTTGAGCTCGCCGTAAAGCGGCGATTTGGGATTGCAAATTAGCGCGCCGCCCATCGCATCGCCAGTGCCGACGACGAACTTGGTGAGGCTGGTCGCAATCAGGTCGGCGTGATTGCTTAGATCGACATTGAACGAGGTCGCGACCACGTCATCGACCACCAGGGGAACGCGGTGCTGGCGCAGGATCGGGCTGATGCGGCGCACGTCGGCCGAGCCGAGCAGGGGGTTGCCGGGGATTTCGCAGAAGCAGGCCGCCAACGACTGTCGGCCCAGCAAGGCCTGCAACTCGCTTTCAATGGTTCCCAGGTGATGCAGCAGTATCCCGCCGTGGCCGAGCTTCTGCTGCAGCTTCAAGGTATCCACGTACGGAAACCCCAACTGGGCCGTGGGCTGTTGGGGTGTCCGCTGCATGACGGCCTGGAGGGCGGCAAACTGCGCGGCCATGCCGGTTGGGGCCAGGAATACATCATCCTCCGCGCAGTCGTAGAACCCGGCGAGCTGCCGTCGCAAGGACTGGCGGGCGGAGACTTCATCGGACGCAGGCAGCGGCCCGGCCAGGTGCGCCTCGGCCTCACGGGTGGAAACGATCAGTCCCGTATGCTGCCAGAATGCGCGCAAGGCGGCGCTGCCGGCGTCATTGGTCACGACGCCATGCACGCCGCGAAAAGCGAGCACTTTGGCCGGCGCGGCGCTGCTGCGGTGGATGAATTCCGCGCATTGCTGGGCGGCCTGCAGTGACGGGAAGGGCAGGCATGGCCGCCCGTCTCCGATCTGCCGCGCCAGTTCCTTCACTTCCGGGTGAATGAAGAAGCGCGGATATCCACTGATCATCGCGTTGACCACCTCCGGTTTCTTCTCCTCGTAACCTACTACGTCCTGCCAGCGCGGCAGTGCCACCGACACCGCGTGCGGCGTGGCCGGAATAGGCCGCCCAAGCTCCTCACCCTTCCAGAGCGGGTCCTGCAATAGATCACGCACCGTCATCCTAGTATTGGCAGAGATACTAAACCGACCGGGCGGCCAAAGCGAATTCAAACTGGCTCAGCGTCAAAGGATTCCTCGTCGGGGATTGTCATACCTGTTAAAGATAAGCGCATGGTCGTGACGGATGAACACAGACGTCGGATAGTCGAGAGCCGGAACGGCGACCATGGCGCTTTTGAAGCCTTGATTAGAGACCATCAGCGCATGATTCACTCGCTATGCTATCGGATGTCCGGCTCGCTGGCCGACGCGGAAGACCTGGCTCAGGAGACCTTCATCCACGCCTACCAGCACTTGGATGGGTTTCGATCCGAAGCGCGCTTTTCGTCGGGGCTTTACCGGATCGCCGTGAACCAATGCCTGAATTGGCGGAAGCGCCGGCAGCGGTTGGACCAATTGCACCAGGAGTGGGGCGAGCAGCGCCGGGAACCGTCCGACGCCGATGCTGGCCGGGCCCAACAAATCCAGGAGGCGCTCATGGCGTTGCCGCCCAAACAGCGAGCCGCCGTGATCCTGACTGCCTACGACGGCCTCACCCATGCCGAGGCGGCAGCCGCGCTCGGTTGCTCGGAAACGACGGTTTCCTGGCGCCTGTTCGCGGCGCGCGGCAAACTTAAACGCCTCCTGAAGGACCACGTCAAACCCGACGGCACCCCATGAACGACAGGGAACTCAATGAGGTCTTAAAGCGCGGCGCCGTGCCCGAGCGCAGAGCGGATTACTGGGAGCAGTTCCCTGGCCGGGTCATGTCGGAAATAAAACGGCGCCGGCAACACCCCCGCGCGGAGACCAGCGCGGACGCTCCCGCCCCCACGATAACTGACGGCAGCAGCAGGTGGGCATGGGCATCCGCGTTCCGCATACTCGGCAGCAAGCCGACCTTCGCCATCGGCGTGGCCGTTGTCTGCCTCGTGCTCGGATTGGTTCTCGGCTCCTGGAAAGAACAGCATGCGTCAGGCAAAGACGCCCAGTTCGCGGAGGCCCGGAAGTACTTCCATGAAATCGAAGCCCTGTTTCCCAACCAACTCCAGGCCATCGTATTCGACCAGCAGGGCACGCACCTGGTGCTGGCGCCAGAGGCCAACCTGCCGGCTTCGCCGCCGCTCTACCTGAAGATCTGCGGCCCCAAAGGCTGCCAGCGCTTTGTCACGTTTAGCGGCCAGCAAATCCACGTCAATGGCGACGTTTGCGACGTGCTCGTCGATCACCTGGGCAAGGTGCTGGTGGTCGGCCAGGAAAAGCTCTGGTCCGACGCGAAAGCCGCGCTCCGGAGCGGCTCATATCAAATAGAGGCAAGAGCCCTGGAAGCCGCCCTGTGAACGCGACACGCAGAACCGAATCAATGCATCGCAGCCGCCGACGGCGGTCGGCGCAGGGCGCATTGTGCCAGTGCCGCTTCGGCATAGGAGCGCAGCCTTTAGGCTGCAGAAACGCGAGGCGTGAGGGGCGTGCAGGAGTTACCCAGTGGCGCAGGCAAGTCCCGCAGTTCTGCAGCCTAAAGGCTGCGCTCCTAGCGGTGCTCTTTACCGCAATCCGCCCCTCGGCGGCCCTTGCTCAACTGCAAGTGCTGCCGGACAAGGAGCCGCAGCGCGTCTTCGCCGGCGACGGGCGACGAATCGCCGTCCTGTTCCACAACGCGGGCGGCAGTCTGGTAACCGCAAACCTCCGCACCCGCCTTTACCAGACCAGCTCGGCTACCGCCGTGCTGTTAAACGAGGCGCCCTGGAAGAAGCTGGAGGTGCTGCCGGGACAGACTGTCATCGAATCCACCCCCCTGACTTTCCCGGCTGTCAAAGCAGAGACGCGATTCGCGGTTCAATGGGTGGAAGGGACTAACAAATTAGCGGGCACCACGGAGGTGCTGGTTTATCCGCCGGACTTGCTGAAAGACCTGAAGCCGCTCGTCGGGGAGGAACCGCTCGGGGTGTTTGATCCGCACAACCAACTCAAGTCGCTGCTCAAGGCGGCCGCAGTCGAGTTCCAGGATCTGGAGGATACCGGGCTGGAAAACTACCACCGCAAGCTGGCGATTATCGGGCCATTCCAGTCCAAGGCACAGATGCCCGTGGAGGCAGGCGACAAGATCAAGAAGATGGCCACGAGCGGCGTCGCCGTGGTTTGGATGCAGCCACCGCCCGAAAAGCGCCAGGAACTCAAGCCCTCCTTCTACACCGTGCCGGAAGGCAAAGGCTCGGTGGTCGTGGTGCAGGCCGACCTGATCGCCAACCTGCCCGAGAATCCACAGGCCCAACTCAGCCTGATTCACTTCGCCCGCTTGGCTGTCCATCCGGAACCACCGCGCCTGCCCTACCTGCAACCCTGACCTTTAACCTAGATTATTATGAAGAAACAAATACTACCAATCCTCATCAGCGCGCTCCTGCTAGCACCCGGTTTCGCCCACGCCGGCGACAACGTCCTGACCGTCGCCATCTTCGACTTCGAGTCGAAGGACGAGGCCGTCCGCGACCTCGGCCCCAAAGTCGCCACCCTCCTTAACGCGCACCTCTCAGCCGAGCCGCAGATCATCACCGTCGAGCGCGCCGAATTGGAAAAAGTGCTGGGCGAACAGGAACTGGGCCTCTCCGGCACGGTCTCGCCTGACACCGCCGCCAAGGTCGGCCACCTGACGGGCGCCAAAGTGCTCGTGACCGGCCGTGTGTTCAAGGCCGACAAGGAACTCATCCTGGTTGCCAAGATCATCGGCACCGAAACCAGCCGCGTCTATGGCGAACTGGTGAAGGGAACCGCGGCGGCCTCAATCACGGACCTCTCCAGTGAGCTGGCCAAGAAGATCGCGACCACCATCTCCGAGAAAGGCGATACCCTCGTCGCCAAGGTCGAGAGCCGCGAAGATCGCATCGCCAGGATCAAGAAAACGTTGAAGCAGGACAAGCTGCCCGCCGTCTCGGTCAAAATCGGCGAGCGGCACTTCGGCCAGCCGGTGGTTGATCCGGCAGCCGAAACCGAGCTGGGTTTGATCCTCAAAGAGTGCGGATTCACGCTGGTGGACGACAAATCCCCCCAAAAGCCGGACATTGAAATCACCGGCGATGCATTCAGCGCGCTTGGTCTCCGAAAAGGCAACCTGATCTCCTGCAAGGCGCGCGTCGAACTTAAGGCCCAAAAGCGCACCGGCGAAATCCTCGCCGTGGACCGCCAGACCAGCGTAGCCGTAGATATCACCGAGCAGACAGCCGCCAAGACCGCGCTCCAGCAAGCCGCGGCGGAATTGGCTGAGCGCCTGGCGCCCAAAGTTGCGAAGTAACTATCCTGGGCGCTGCGCCCGATTGGCGTCGCTCGGTTACAGAAGGAACTATGAACAAACGCTCTCTCATCCTGTTCGGCCTGCTGCTGGTCGGCGGCGGCTTGGCCTGGCTGCTCATCCGCTGGTACACCGAGCGCGAATTCCACGATCAGGCCTTCTCGGAGAAGGACCTGGCCAAAGCCGCCGCCCGGTTACACCCCGGGGCTCCGACGCAACCGGTAGTCCTGCCCCAGACACCACTCGCCCCTTCCCACCGCGTTCGTTTGGCTATCGGCTGGCTAGGGTTACCGGACGAAGCACGCAATGGGCAGGTTGCCGACCTCCTCGCGGCCGAGCTGAGTGGCGCCAAAGGCTTAGAGCTAGTGGACAGGCAATCTCTCGGCACCGTGCTCCGCGAGTTGGAGCTGAGCCTCTCCGGCGTAGCGCGCGCCAAGGACGCAGTTCGCGTGGGCAAACTCCTCCGCGCCGAATGGTTCTTGCTGGGTAGCACGGTGTCGGCTGGCGGGAGCAACGCTGTAATCGCTCGGATCGTGGACGCGCGGACGGGAGTCATGTGTGATGTGGGGGTTTTCCCCTACGCCGAAGCATCACCGGGGTTGGCAACTAAGCTGGCTGACTTCGTTCGTCGATCCCGCCAACTCGGGGCCAGGGCCGAGCAGCGCGTGTTCCTTGCGGTCGGCACCCTCCAAGACCTGAGTGTCAACAGCCGGCAAGCCGCTTTCCCGGCACAGTTGCGAGCCCAACTTATCGAAGCCTATCAGGGCTCTAGTGTGACCTTGTTGGAACGAGAATACGTAAGCGCCTTGCTCCAGGAAGTACGACTGGACCTTGCCGGGCTGACAGAAGAGAGCGGAACAAACGCTCCGCTACCCATGCAGTCGGCTTACTGGCTGATAAACGGTTACTATCAGTCGTACGAGACTACGAATTTTCAAGTAGAGGTGACGCTGGACATCAGGCGGATATTCGGGGGGATGTCCCATGTTTCATTCCACGGAAAGCCGGATAAGGCCTTATTCCGGCAAATTAAGACCGCAATTGATTCGGAAATGGCCCGGAACACCGCACCCCTCTGGGCGACCCGAAAGAGTGAAGCGCGCGCCCAAATGATGGCTGGTAAGGAACTGGCGGATTTGGGCAGCTTCGGCTTGATCTGGGTCGATTATTACGGAGACCGAACGGAACCGCGTCGGCGCAATACAGCCGAAGCGATTCGTGCGTTTGAGACAGTGCTGCTCCTCGAGCCCACCAACCGCGAGGCTAAAATGTACCTCGCAGCGTGCCTCCGTAAGTCAACGGTTGGACGTTCCGGTGAGGCGCGCGATTACTACCGGCAAATCCTTGAAGAACCAGTACAAGATAAGTGGGGCGGCCAGGCGCAACAGGCGCTGGTGGACTCATTTCGTTGGGAGAATCCACAAGAAAAGGCCCGCTGGTTTGGGTCTGCGCTGCAAGGTAATACCAATGCAGCACTTGCGGGATTCTACCGCCAGAACGCCGAGACGGCTGCCGGAGACGTTGTAATGCAGAGTGGCGCAAGCCCCAAGGCAATTGAGTTGGCTCAGCAGCGATTAATAGAGGCGGTCCGTTCCTCCAAGGTCTTCATGCAGCGCGGTACCGGGACTTCGTTTGGCGCCTTTGGAATGTACGATTTCGTGGAAGTATTCGGCAAGGACAAGGCGACGGCAGCTCGTGAACTTGCCGCCGTGCTTCCGCGCCTGGAGTCGGAATTCCCGGATTTGAGGCCCCACCTCGTCGCGACTGCTTTGGAGTTTCAGGTCGAGGATAATGCGGCCCTCGCTCAGGAGTTTGAAACAGTTTTGGGGGAATGCCTCGATCATCCCGAGCGTGTGGTCAACCTGAAGGAGTTTTGGCAGGGCGCCCGGTGGTCAGTCTATAGTTGGTGTTTTGCGAGAACCAACTACGGGTTGGCTGTAAAACTCATGGAAGGAGAACGACGCGCGGCAGGCGGGGGATACTCCGACTTCAACCAGCAAGAGAAGCTGAAATTGGCCTACGCTTATCTCGCGGTGGCGCGCTGGAAGGACGCACTTGATGTCCTGGCAGAGTTTTCCGGCAAGCCCGTTCGACCCGAAGGGGACGGTCCGTGGGGTAGGGCGTTCACCCCCGTTCTCACAGACAAACTGGTCGCCCAGTGCCGCGAAAAACTCGGGCTGAGCATCATGCGCGACCCTCGCAAATTCGAAATGGGACCTAACTGCGTATGCATGCACTCGCCCTCCACATTTACCACCGATGCCGATGGTCTTTGGCTGGCCATCGCCGGTCAGTTGCTGCGTCTCGACTTCGATTTGAAGACCAACGCGGTGGTGATCCTGCCGGTGGACCCTTACGTGCCGATCACGTGTCTTTGTCTCGGTGTCGAAAAGATCTGGCTCGGGACAAGCGGTGCAGGGTTGATCGAGTACAATAAGGCCACCCACGGCTGTCGGCACCTGACGGAAGCCGATGGATTGATGATGAATGATCTGTCGAGTCTGTATCAGGAGGGGGATTCGCTGTGGCTCGGCTATGGCGGAGACGCCGGCGGGGGTCTGGGTCATCTTGATTTGCGGTCCGGTAAGCTGAGATCTTTCATGCCCAGCCTCATCGCTGTCAGCGGCGGTGAAGCTCCGCCACGCCAGCCAATTGGTGGCATCTCCTCAGGAGGCAGTGGCGACTTATGCATGCTTGTGGGCGGCGCCATCCGGAAATTCGATGCGGCGCACGATTCCTGGGGAGTGCTGCCCCAACCCTCCGGAGCTCATATCGGTTGTTTCGCGGCGGAGCATGGGCGGTTGGTTGAAGGCGTAGCAATTACGCAAATCGAGATACAGCTTGCGTACAAACCTAACCGCTCGTTACCCACAAATCGCACCGAAGAGACAACTCTCGTCGTTTCCCCGGAGGAGTTGTCTCGTTTGGAGGCAACCCTCAAAACCAATGGCAACAGGCAGTACGTCCGCGGCAGCTCAGTGGGAAATCACAGGAATAAAGGCCAACTGGAAATCCGCAACTTTAGTGATGACCATTGGCAACGTCTAACGGATCCCGACGCAATTCCCAATCCTCCGACGGCCATGGCGCTGGAGGGCGACGATTTGTGGGTGGGGGGCGAAGGGTTCGTTGCGCGGGTGGACTTGAAACATAACATCGTCAAGAACTTCTCCCTTATTCGCGCGCAGTCCGTGGAACGCGTTAAGACTGGCGGCGGCTATGTCTGGGCACAATATGATCGGCACTTGCATCGGGCGTTGCTCAGCGGTTCACACAAGACGCCTCTCAGCGCCACCCGCTGACTCCCAATGTCGCCATGGCCGTTTCAAATCCCAACCCTAACTCGCCGCCGCAACCTCACTGGCCATTACAAGCAGTCTCGTTAGGTGAATTCCAGCCAGCAGTGTTGCGTTCCCGATTCCTCCTCCAACTCGTAAATATCCTGGCAGGAGCCCTCCTGGCTATCATTCTAACCAGCATGGCTACCGCAGCCACGCCCTCGCCAGCCCCGATCCGCGTCGCCTTGATGGACTTCTCCACCGACGACAACTCCTGGCGCAGCGCGCAGGCCGCAGCCAATTTTACCAGCCTGCTGCAGATTCGACTCGCCGGCGAGCCGAGGGTGGAATGGGTCGAGCGCGCCCAGCTTGATCTGGCCAGGCAGGAACTCAAGTTGTCGGAGATGGAACTGATCGGCGGCGCGTCGCCCATTCGGCGCGGCAAGTGGGCCAAAGCCGACTGGCTGGTCACCGGCCAGTTCTCGCTCGACGATAAGAACCAGCGCACCTTGTCTCTTGAAATCACCGACCTGCAACACGCCGACGTGCTGGCCAGCCGAACCATCACGTTCCCCGGGAATTCTACCACGTTGATTCAACCCGCTCAGGATCAGGTCGAGTTGGCCGCCAACGCTTTGCATCAATTGCTGGCTGCGGCCCGCCAACGCCAACAGGAAACCGAAGGCCAGATTATCGTCGCCCCGTTGTTCCTGGTGAATCTCAGCGAGTTCGGCTTCGGCCAGGGCGAGGAATCGCTTGAGCGCGGTTTCTACGAAGCGTTGGAACGTGCCGCCACAACCAACCGGCATCTGCGATTCATCCGCTTCCCCAAGGCTTACCGGGCCATTGACGAGTCGGAGATGGTGTTGGATGGTCTAGTCGAGGCGGACCCACAGGCGTGGCTGCAAACCGCCGACCTCTACGTTTGGGGTACTTATGCTGCCACGAATTCCCGTTCCGGCACCACTTTCCAGCCCATGCTCGAGTTCACCTTGCACATGTGGGATGGGGCATCGCGGCTGCATACCTTCAGGGAAAAGACTCCCGTGACGCTGGGCGATGGCCTGCCACCTGCCGCGGCAGCGGCGATGCTGAATCGGATGGTCAACCGGGTCCTCGCCCAGGCGCGACGGCAAACGCCCGTGGGGGACTCTCTCGTGATGCGGCGGGAAATCGCCGAATCAATCTCTCAAGCGTATCTCCGGCTTGCCGGCCCGACGCATTCGCCCTTGGGCCTGCATGACGACGCGAAATTCGCGCAAGCGGTCCACATGCTGGAGACGGCCTGCTTCTTTGATCCCGACAACGCCAATCTGCATGCGCAGCGAATTACCTGCCGATGGGGCTGGTGGATGGACTTTCGTTCCAAGGTGAAGAACCCGTTCTGGTCCTATTGGCGCCGGAGCCGGGCCTGGGGCAAGTATGTGGACCGGTTCGGCCTCCAGCCCGTGACCACCCCGCTGCCCTTCCCGTATGGAATGCAGGGCATTCCCGGAAACTACGTCGGCTCACTGGAAGACGTATTAGGCAGGTTCCCGCAGCTATACGATGAGGACGAAGAGCAGCAGCAGCAGCATGGCGTGCATACGGCGCTCATGGAGGCGCAAGCGCATGGATTCCCCAAGGACATTCCGAGAGAGGTGGTCCTGAAATGGAAGGCGGAGGTCGAAGCCGAACTCGCGGACCGCAAGAGGCGAGCAAGTCAATACGCCCAGTCCGCCGCTTCAGTCACCAACAACCTCGCCAAGGCGCCCTCGAAGAGCCTCGCGGCTCCCGCCGTGCGCCAACCGCCGTCGTCACCACCTAAAACCGCCGCGCTCACGACCCCTGCCAAGCCAGCCAGCGGCCCGCAGGGCCCGTTCGGCATGCCGAAACGCATCTCTCCCCCCGCGTGGCTCAAAGATTTCAAAACTCAGTTCAGGTGGTTCGAACTCTATCCGCCGCGGGGTTTACCCGCGGAACAGAAACCCGACGCCCGGGAGTTTCAATTCCCGCCCCAGTTCGAGGTTCGGGCCGTTCTCCAGGTAGCCCCTGGTCCCGGCAAGCTGCTGATCCTTGCGATGGATGAACGCTCCGCGCCCACCAGCGATGCCACCCCTGACTTGGCTGCCGAGATCCTCAACCAACGCAGACGCCTCTGGAGCCTTGATCTCGACGGCCAAAACCCGGTGTTGTTTGAGCCAGCCCAGCTCCCGGGCGATATCCATTCCTTCCTGCTCGAGAATGACCGTTTGTGGGTAGCCGGTCAAACCCTCGGCTGCCTGGACCTCAAAACCCGCGGGTTCCGCCAGTTCGGATTGCGTGAAGGCCTCACCTCGCCGGCAATCCACTCGCTGGCCTTTGCGGGTGGGCGCCTCTTCGCCGCCGGCGATGCCTTCCGGCTTTACCAACTGGAACCGGGCGCGTCCCAATGGCAGGAACTGAAGCTGCCGCAGGCGAGTCTCTCAATGGGCACAGACATCCCCTGCCTGGTAGCCGGAAACCGCCGCTGGTTGGCATACGTCGCCGACTCCGCCTTGCTGTACGACCACGCCTCGGCCACCTGGACCAACCTGGAGGAGTTGCAGCACGTTCATTGTGTGGCAGCCGACGAATCCTGCTTCTGGTTCGGGGGCTATCGAGGCCTGCACCGCTACGATTTGGAAACCCGGGCGCTCGAGAGTTGGCAGCCGCCGACCGCCATCCAGGGCTTCAACACGTTCTCCCTGGGGTCTTATCAATACCTCGGCCAGCCACGCGTACCCGCAGAGGCAGTGGACGGAATGTCCAGAACCATCCAGGGCTTCTTAAAGGGGCTGCAGAAGCAGCGTGCGCTCATTCATCAGGAGAAGCTGAACCATAAGGGTGCGATTGACCCTCTGCACTTGAACTATCGCATGCCCGAGGACGTCACAGCCCTCGCGCAGGACGGCGACTTTCTGTGGATTGGAACAAGCAGCCAATCCGGCAACTGCCTTCTGGTCCACAAACCCAGTCTTTCCCTAGTCAGTCGGTGCTCGGTGGACGGAGGGATAACCTGTCTGTCAGTTTCAGGCCGGGACTTATGGGTGGGCACGGCTTTTGGCAAGCAATTGCTGACGCGCATCGAAAGGCAGCCCCTGCTCTCGACCCCGCGCTCCCAGTGGCTGAGCCTCATCATATCCCCGGAGGAGCGCTCGCGACTTGTCCACGGCATGAGCACCCGTGACCAGGCAATGTACGCCTTTTATGCCGGTGACGATGCCACGGTAGCGCAATTGCTGGGAAGTGTGAACCCCGCGAAGGCGAGCCTCGAAGAGATGTTCCTCCTGGCCTTTGCTTACGATGCGACCGGCCTGGACAAACCAGACCTGGCACGAGAGTGGTATAATCGCATCGCCTCCCGTTACCTCGATTCCCCGTGGGCGAAGTCCGCCCAGGAATTCCTCGCCGCAAGTGAGGAGACTCACAAGCTGAAAGAGCGCCAAGACCGGCTGCTCGCCAAATACGACCTGAACCACGACGGCATTCTGGATCAGGCCGAACGAGCGGCCATGGAACGCGACCCGGCCTATCAACGCGAAGAGAAAGCCGTCAGGCAAGACGAACTCGATGCCCAGTTGCAGGCGATCTTTAAGAAATATGATCGAAGCGGAGATGGACGCCTTGACCGCGACGAGTTGGAAGCGATCAGAAACACCGTGCGCATGTTTTCCGAGGCCCCGCCGTCAATGCTCGCGGGCCGAAAGATCCTGGTGGCGCCTCTGCTGACCAAAGACTTCCCGACCGCTGCTCAGATCCTCAAGAAATACGACGCCAATAAAGACGG
>OCZT010005912.1_pt1 | contig 12152 bp, 11 predicted proteins | sample 1539031 | NCBI WGS metagenome assembly OCZT01 (sample SAMEA3539308, study PRJEB22396) | soil metagenome | biome: tundra; feature: field; material: soil | place: USA | collected 2010-05 | depth 0.15 m
CCACCGAGATCTACACTCTTTCCCTACACGACGCTCTTCCGATCTCGAGGAGGAGCGCTCGTCGTGGGTCAGCGCCGCCCACCCCGGTGACGTCGACCACCCGGGGCGCCCCCACCGTGAGGGTTCCGGTCTTGTCGAAGACGACGACCCGCAGTGCGCGGATGCGCTCCAGCGCCTCGCCACCCCGGATCAGCAAGCCCATCTCGGCACCGCGGCCGGTGCCCACCATGATCGCGACCGGGGTGGCCAGACCCATGGCGCAGGGACAGGCGACGACCAGCACCGCGACCGCTGGGACCATGGCCGCGACGAGGCCGTGGCCGGTGAGCGCCCATCCCGTGAAGGTGGCGAGAGCGATGAGCAGGATGGTGGGGACGAAGACGCCGGAGACCCGGTCCGCCAGCCGCTGAGCCGGCGCCTTCTCCGTCTGCGCCCGCTCCACCAGAGCCAGGATCTGGGAGAGGACGGTCTCCGAACCGACCTTGGTGACGCGGATCACCAGCGGAACCGTGGTGTTCACGGTGGCGCCGACCGCGTCGTCGCCCGGATGCTTGGTCACGGGTAGGCTCTCGCCGGTCAGCATCGACTCGTCGACGGCGCCCAGGCCCTGGACGACGACCCCGTCCGTCGGGATCCGCTCGCCGGGGCGGACCTGGATGACGTCGCCCACCCGGAGCGTGCCCACGGGAATGTCCACCGACGATGCCTCGGGCCAGCGGTCGGCGGACGCCCCCCGGGCGAGCAGGTGGGCGGTCCGGGGCTGCAGCCCGGCCAGCGCCTCGATGGCTTCCCCGGCCCGGCGGCGGGCGATCAGCTCGAGGAGCTTGCCCATCGCGATCAGCGTGACGATGAGTGCGGCGACGTCGAAGTACAGGGGCTCGTGCGGCAGCGCGAACACCGCCACCGCCGAGTACACGAAGGCGACGCTCGACCCCAGGGACACCAGGGTGTCCATGTTGGCGCTGCCGTGCCGTGCGGTCTTCAGCGCGCCGCGGTGGAAGACGGCGCCGACCCAGAGCCACACCGGCAGCGCCAGGGCGAGCTGGGCATAGGGCGACCACCGCGCCGAGCTGAAACCATAGGTGAGGATCAGAACGCCGGTGCTGAGCACGGCGCCGACGGCGAGCTGCCGCGTCCGAGCGCGGATCGCCGCCCGCCGGCGAGAGCGGCGCTCCTCCACCTCCTCGCTCGCGCTTCGGCTCCGCGAGATCAACTCGGCCCCGTAGCCGGCCCTGCCCACCGCGGCGACCAGGGTCGCCAGCTCGACCGGTGCGGTCACGCTCACCTCGGCCGACTCGGTCGTCAGGTTGACGCTCGCCGAGCTGACGCCGTCGACGCTGCTCAGAGCGCGCTCCACCCGGCGAACGCAGGACGCGCAGGTCATGCCGCTGATCGTCAGCTGCAGGGGGCGAGACCCTTCGACGGGCGCGGGGACTTCCCGCACGGCGTACCCGGCGGCGGTGATAGCCCTGGCCGCGGCCTGGCGGACCGCGGTGGTCGAGGCGCCGGCGGCGATGGTCAGCACGGCCCTCTCGGTGGCCAGGTTGACGCTGGCGCCCGCCACCTGGGGGAGCGCGGACACCGCCTTCTCCACACGGCGGACGCAGGAGGCGCACGTCATTCCCTCGATCTCCAGCTCGATCTGGGCGGAGGCCGCGGTCGGAGCGCGCGGAGCGATCGTCACCCCACCATTATACCAGTACGGGGCATGGGTATCCGACCGAGGTTGGGGGCTGAGAGGACAAGAGACGCCCTCCGGGCCTCCGCGACGCCAAGCCCACGTCGCATCATGGCTGACCATGCTTGCCACCATCAGCATCGGCATCAGCCCGGTCGCGTTCAACATCGGCTCGCTCGCCGTCCACTGGTACGGGATCTTCTACGTGGTGGCCTTCGTGGTCGCCTATTACCTCGGCGCCCGCGTTCATCTCCTGCCGCGGGGGGTCAGCGAGGGCAGCCTGGAGCGCCTCACCGGCTGGGCCATCCTCTTCGGCCTGATCGGCGCCCGGCTCTATTACGACGTCCAGAACCTCGACCTGATGCACAGCGCGGTCGACGTGATCGCCGTGTGGAACGGCGGGATGGCCTTCTACGGGGCGATCATTGGGGGGCTGGGCACTCTGATCGTGCTGGGCTGGCGATGGCACCTCCCGATCTGGACCCTGCTGGACGGGGGCGCCTTCTTCGCGGTGGTGGGCCAGCCCATCGGTCGGATCGGCAACATCATCAACGGGGACATCCTGGGCGGCCCGAGCAACCTGCCCTGGGCGACCGCCTACACCAACGCCGGCGCGGCGCTGCAGCCCGGCTTCAGGCTCGGCATCGCCTACCAACCCGCCAGCGTCTACGAGGCGCTGGGAACGCTGGTGATCCTGCTGATCCTTCTCGCGGTGCGCCGCCGCGGCGTGCGACCCGGGGTGGTGATCATCAGCTACGTCGCGCTCTATTCGGTGAGTCAGTTCCTGCTCGACTTCCTCCGCCAGAGTGAGCCGGTGATCTGGCTGGGGCTCAAGGAGCTTCAGCTCACCGCCATCGTCTCCCTGGTGGTGCTGGTACCCGTGCTGATCCTCATCTGGCTCCGGACCGAGGGCCGGACCCGACTTTCGCCTGCAGCGCTGGCCGAGCGCGCTGGGCCGGCCACGCACTCTGAGAGGGATGCCGACCCCGAGCAGGCTGCGACCTCCTGACGCCGACGCCCAGACGAGGCTCGAAGTCGCGGATATTGGCGACGTTGGAGGCAATCTGCAGAAGTCTGTATGACCAACCGCGTCCAAGCTTGCGAACAGAGCACTCGGGGCCCCGCCAAGCGGGTCTCGGATCCTCGGAGGCCTCCGCCCCACCGTCGTGCAGAACGGCGTGGTGACCACCGCATGGGCCGTGACGCCGGCTTCCACCCCCGCTGCGGCTGAGGGCGGCGGCCGCAGACAAAAGGGGTGTCGTAGTCTGTGAACGATGGAGACCGGAGCAGGCGACGTGGCCGGGCACTGGGACGAGATCTACGGTCGGCGACTTCCGACCGAGGTGAGCTGGTACCAGGACCAGCCCACCGTGTCGCTGGCGTTGCTCGACGCGCTCCGTGTGACCCCAGACCAGCCGATCGTCGACGTCGGGGGCGGAGCCTCGGTGCTCGTCGACCGTCTCCTCGACCGCCGGTTCGGCGATGTCAGCGTGCTCGATGTGTCCGCCACCGCGCTCGCTCACGCCAAGAAGCGCCTCGCGGAACGAGCCGAACTCGTCCACTGGCTCCATGAGGATGTGCTCACCTGGCGTCCAGCACGGCGCTACGGCATCTGGCACGACCGCGCCGTATTCCACTTCCTCGTGGAGGAGAACCAGCGCAGGGCTTACCTGGCCGCCCTACGGGCGGCGTTGACCTCAGAGGCTCGGGTGGTCATCGGCACTTTCGCCGGAGACGGGCCCCAGCAGTGCTCTGGCCTGCCCGTTCAACGCTACGACCCGGGGGACCTGGCCGCCGTCTTCGGCGCCGAGTTCGATGTGGTCGAGCACCGGCGAGATGGACATCGCACCCCGAACGGGACCGAGCAGGCATTCACCTGGGTGGGCATGGTGTGGCGCCCAAAGTTCCAGCCACGACCCCGGGGCTGAGGCCAAGCCCGCGCAAGGGGAGCGAATTCCGCTCCGAGGCTGGACGTCCACTGGACGGCGGACGTCGAAGCAACGAAACATCTGCCTTCGGCACTGGATGAACTGAGGCAGCTCCGCCACACAGAAGAGGCCGACCTTGGGATTGCGAAGGTTGGCGGGGAGACCGAGCCCTGATCGTCAGGCCGCTGGGGCGGTCAGGGAAGCCAGGCTCTCTGCGCCAACCGGAGGCCGTGGGGACCAGCCGAGGATGGCCGGCGGGCGGCCGGAGAGGCGGCTGACCTCGCTGATCCAGCGTCGCTCCTGGCCAGCCCGGGCTTGGAGCACTGGGTCGGTGGTCGGTGTCGCGGCGAGGCTCATGTTCACGACCCAGCCGAACGGGGTGATCCCGGCACGGGAGAGGTCGGCTTGCAGCGTGGCCGCCTCGTGGACGGGGGTGGCTTCGGGCACGGTGACCAGCAGGATTCGGGTGTGGGCGGAGTCGGTGAGGGTGTCGAGCAGCTTCGCCGCAGGATCGGGCAGGGCGCCCGTCTGCGCGGCCAGTTGGCGGGTGAAGCTGCGCGAGGAGTCCAGAAGCAGCACCGTGTGCCCGGTGGGGGCGGTGTCGATGACGACGTATCGATCGGCCGCGGCAGCGACCGTGCGGGCGAAGGCTTGGAAGACCGCGACCTCCTCGGTGCACGGCGAGCGGAGGTCCTCCTCGAGGAGCGCGTAGGCCTGCTCGTCGAGGTCTTTGCCAGCGCTGGCAAGTACCGCCCGCGTATAGCTGGCGGTCTCCGCCGCAGGGTCGATGCGGGTGACGGTGAGGTTGCGTGGAGGGTCGGGCAGGGCGTCGGCAACGTGGGCGGCCGGATCGGTGGTGGTCAAGGTGACCTGATGGCCGCGGGCGGCCAGCGCGACAGCGATGGCTGCGGCGACGGTCGTCTTGCCGACCCCGCCCTTGCCCATGGTCATGACCACACCGGGTCCCCCGGCCTCGATCTGCTCCACCAGCTCACCCAGACCGCTCTGCAGGCGGGGAGCGGGCTCTTCGCCGGAGCTGCCACGGAGGCCGGCGATCTCGGGACGGAGAAGGAGGTGCAGGCCCTCCAGCCCGACCGGCGCTGCCGGCAACAGCGGGACGGTGTCGACACCGTTGATGGCAGTCAGCACCGACGGCATACCGGCCAGCGCCGCTTGGGCGCGACGCTGCCACGCCTGCGCGACCTCATCGGTGGGGTCGGTGACGCCGAGCACCCCGTTGATCACCAGACGCGGCGAGACAACACCGAGGGCGGACAACTCGCCGGCGGCGCGCGCCGCCTCGCTCAGGGCGGCGACATCGGGCCGGGTGACTAGGACGAGGGTGGTGCGAGCCGGGTCGCGGAGGGCCGCGACGGCATCCGCATAGCGGTCCCTGGTCTGCCCGAGGGCGGAGATCGGGCCGATGCACGTGACACCAGCCTTGTTGGCCTGCAAGAAGCCGGTCCAGGCACCGGGCAAGGTCAGCAGCCGCAGCGTGTGCCCGGTCGGGGCGGTGTCGAACACGATGCGGTCGTAGTCGTCAGCGACTGTCGGGTCGGCGAGGAGGGCGACGAACTCGTTGAACGCCGCGATCTCCACGGTGCACGAGCCGGACAGCTCCTCCTCCATCTTGGCGACGACACCAGCGGGCAGCAGGGCCCGATAGGGGCCGACAACCCGCTCCCGATAGGCGGCTGCTGCCGCATCGGGATCGATGTTGCGGGCGGCCAAGCCCGCCACGCCGGGGACGGGAACCGGCGTCGGCGAGATGCCAGCATGCACACCCAGGACCTCGTCGAGGTTGCTGGCCGGGTCGGTCGACACGATCAGCACTCGGGCACCGTCCTCGGCCAGGGCCACCGCGGTGGCGGCGGCGATCGACGTCTTGCCGACCCCGCCCTTTCCGGTGAAGAACAGAAACGGCGTCGGGCAGGCCAGCAGACCCGCCAGCGGCGCTGCGCTTCGCGTAACCGGGTCAGCGACGCTCATCAGCAGCAGCCGGTCCCGCCGCAGCAACTCCCTGCCTGCGGCAGCTCACGGATCCCCGCCGCCACGGGCACTGGTTGCGAGAGGGTGATACCGACCCACCCGGCGAGCTCGGCACGACCCGGGTAGCGCCCGGTGCTCCGCAATAGCCCGTCCACCAGCAAGGCGGGCAGAGCCTCCTCACCCTGGGTGTTGACCGCCTCGTGGACCGGCGCACACGCGATGAACTTCTCCGGCTCCTGGGAGAGGGTCGCCCGCGCGACCGTCACGCCCTGCCCGGCCAGCCACTCGAGGTCAGCAGCAAAACGCGCCAGGGCGGGATCGACAGTCGGTCCGCAGACGCCGGTCGAGCAGCACATCGCGGGATCGAACACTTCAACACTGGCCATGCCACTCCTCCGAGCCTCGGTGGGCGATCTGGTTGCCGCCCGGTCCAGGCAGTATACATCAGCCTAGCCTGATATGAAGCTCCGCTGATGTGATCTAATAGGGCTGTGACGACCGCCACGATCAACATCAGCGGCCAGCGCGCCGCCGTCTTCGGCCTCCTTGCCGACCCGCTCCGCCTCCGGATCGTCGAACTGCTCGCCGCTGAGGAGATGTGCACCTGTCACCTGATCGACGAGACCGGCGCCAAGCAGACCACGGTGAGCCACCATCTCCGGATCCTCCGGGAGGCAGGCGCTGTCACTACCACCGAGGTTGGCAAGTTCACCTGGTACCGGCTCACCCCGCACGTCCTGGACGCACTGGCGGCGAGCCTCACTGAGCTTGCCGACAGCGCCGAGCGGGCCGGCCGCAATCGGTTGCCCTGCGCCCCCTGACAGGAGCGGAGCACGCCCTCCCGAGCCCCCACGGCGGCCAAGGTGGCGCATACCGGCCCCGGGTCAGCACCCCCGCGATCGACCCGCTCGCACCCACGCCACTCATCGATCGCTCATCGGAACGCAACGACGGGACCAGGGCAAGGACCTCGGCACCCATCGCTTCGGCGGGCAGCCCGGGTGCAGAAGCAGGCCACCACCGCCAGCTAACGCTGGACGGCCGTAGCCACCGGATGCGCGTCCGGGCGAGTCTTCTCTATGCTGCGCTCGCAGTCATGGATGAGAAGGCTCCCGTGGTCGTGTTCGAGGCCGAGGCCGGCCAGGACAGCCGCCTACGCGACGCCCTCCCAGGCGTGGACTGCCGATTCGTCGAGCAGGTGCTCTCCGACCAGACCGTCGACCAGGTGGGCGAAGCGTCCGTGGTGTCGGTCTTCATTCGCTCGAAGGTCAGTCGTACCGTCATCGAGAGCATGGCCAACGTACGGCTGATCGCCACCCGCTCGACCGGGTACGACCACATCGACCTCGCTGCCTGTCGGGAGCGGGGCATCACCGTCTCGAACGTCCCCACCTACGGTGAGAATACCGTCGCCGAGCACGCCTTCAGCCTCATCCTCGCCCTCTCCCGGCGCCTGGGTGTCGTGACCCGGCGGATCTCGCACGGAGATTTCTCGCTGCGCGGCCTGATGGGTTCCGACCTGCGCTCTAAGACCTTAGGGGTGGTCGGTGCCGGCAACATCGGCCTCCATGTCATCCGCATGGGCCGCGCCTTCGGCATGGAAGTGCTCGCCTATGACGCGCACCCCCACCCTCTGCTCGCCGAGGTGCTGGGATTCCGCTACGTCTCGCTCGACGAGCTGCTGACGAGCTCCGACGTCATCAGCCTGCACGTCCCCTACCGACCGGAGACGCATCACCTCATCGACCGTGACCGCCTGATGATGATGAAGCCCGGAGCGCTGCTCATCAACACCGCGCGGGGCGCCCTGGTGGACACGGCTGCGCTCCTGGAAGCGCTCGATAGCGGCCGCCTGGGAGGTGCCGGTCTGGATGTCATCGAGGGCGAGGAGCTGCTCATGGAAGAAAGGCAGATGTTCCACATTCCCGAGACGGAGGAACGGATGCGTCAGCTACTCACCGGGCACGCCCTGGCCCGGCATGAGAATGTGATCCTTACCCCGCACATGGCCTGGTATAGCCGAGAAGCGATCGACCGCATCCTGGACGTCACGGCACTCAACATCCGGAGCTTCCTGTCGGGAACCTCACTGAACGTCATTGCCACTGGCGAGGCGTGATCGCGGAGCGAGGAGCAGGTCGGCGGAAATCTACGGCAAGATAGGCGACGGGGTGGGCCCAGGCGACCTACACGAGACGTTGGACGACCTCCGTCTCCGACCGGACGGGTCAGCGACATCCGCTTCCGACAAGCATACGGAAATGGAATCTGTGGGAGGACACCAAGGGAGATCCCAATGGCACACTTCGTACTTTCGGACATCGCTTCCGCGGTCAACATTCAGGCCGGTGCCGTTGTGTCGCGGGTGATCTTCCGCGACAACCAGACAGAGGTTACGGTCTTTGGATTCGCTGCAGGAGAAGGACTGACCGAGCATCAGGCATCTCGCACGGCTATCGTCCAGGTCGTGAAAGGTCGACTTGAGTTCATCGCGGATGGCGAGCAACTAGACGCGGAACCGGGTTTCTGGCTTCACATGGAGCCAGGAACGCCTCATAGTCTTACTGCGCGCGAGCCGACCATCATGCTCCTCACCCTCGTTGACGCTGGGTGAACCTGATCGCAGCTCAATCGAAGATGCGCAGACCGCACTGCCACCACGGGGCGAGACAGAGGAGGCGATGCGCCCACCCTTCGGGAGGCCGCGGCGATGCTTGCCGTTGCGGGCGGCGCAGGCGGTCTCTCGGATCTGAGCCCAAAGAGGTGCGACCCCGTGCGAACAGGACCGCGTTACGTTCCGGTCCGTGCAGACCGTCCGCCTCCTCACTCTTTCCCCCGGCCAGGGCGGCCCGCCTCGGCCACCGCCCGTTGCGCGTCACCAGTCGATCGTGCCTGGAGCGGCGCCAGACCTCCGTTCGGTCACCATACGTGGCGCCAGATGACCGACGCCGTCCTCCTCATGGCTTATGGGAGCCCCGACCGGCTCGACCAGATCGAGGCCTACTACACGGACATCCGGCGGGGCAGCCCGCCCTCGCCTCCGCTCCTCGAGGAGTTGGTCGGGCGCTATCGCGCCATCGGCGGCGGTTCGCCGCTGTCGAGGATCGTTGAGGCACAGCGAGCCGCGCTCCAGGCCGAGCTGGCCGCGCGGGGACGGCCGATCCGGGTATATGCGGGGATGCGCCACATCGAGCCACGGATTGGCCGGATCGTCGATGGCATGGCGGCCGACGGTGTCGAGCGGTTTGTGGCCATCACTCTGGCGCCCCAGAAGTCGTCAAATGCCACCGGGTACGAGCGAGCCGTGGACGCCGCCCTGGCCGGTCTCGGCGAGGCGGCGCCATCGGTCGTGGTCGTGGATTCCTGGCACGACCAGCCACGCTTCATCGAGGCGCTCGCCGCGACGACCAGCGAGGCACTGGCCCGCTTTCCCGACCCGAGACGCGTCCGGGTGATGTTCACCGCCCACAGCCTGCCGGCACGTGTGGTCGCCGAGGGCGATCCGTATCCGAACCAGCTGGTCGAGACCGCCGCGCTGGTCGCGGAGCAGCTCGGCCTCACCGAGTATGCTTTTGCCTTTCAGAGTGCCGGGCGGACCGGCGAGGCTTGGCTTGGGCCGGACATCCTCCCAGAGATCCGGCGGCTCGCTGGGACAGGCGTCCGCGACCTCGTCGTCCGACCGGTCGGCTTCGTCGCCGACCATCTGGAGGTTCTCTACGACATCGACATCCAGGCCCAGGCCGTCGCCCGGGAGGTGGGCGTCCGACTCGAGCGGGCGCGCTCGATGAACGACGACCCGATCTTCATCGCCGGGCTGGCCGACGTCGCGTCGGCCGCCCTGTCCGCAACGCAGCGCGAACCAGCGGGCGCGTCGTGACCGACCGTCACCAGGAGCGAGGCCGATGACGAGAGAGTTGATCACCGATCGCCCGAGCCACCCGGCTGGACATCCCGGCGGGCATCCTGGTGGACACCCGACCGGCGTCGGGACCGTCCGGCCGGACGGCTACGTCTACCGGCGGGCACCGATGCTCGTCTACTGGGAGGCGACACTGTCCTGTGGCCTCGCCTGCAAGCACTGCCGGGCCACCGCGATGCCAGACCGGGACCCTGCCGAGTTGTCCACCGAGGAGGGCTTCGAGCTCCTCGACCGGGTGACCGGCTTCGGACAGCCGTACCCCCACCTCGTCTTCACCGGTGGCGACCCCCTTCGTCGCCCGGATCTCGAGACCCTCGTGACGGCCGCGACCGCCCGCAGGATCGGCGCGTCGCTCGCTCCGGCGGTGACCCCGGACATGACGATCGAACGCCTGGCGGCGCTGCAGGCCGCCGGCATCCAGAGCATGTCGCTCAGCATCGACGGCTCGAACGCCGCCCGCCACGACGAGTTCCGCGGCGTGCCAGGCACCTTCGAGATGACCATGCGAGCGGTCGATTGGGCGCACCGGCTTGATCTGCCGCTCCAGATCAACACGCTCGTGACCGACGAGACCCTCCCCGACCTGCCGGCCGCGTACGAGCTCATGAAGACCCTCGGGATCATGCGCTGGAGCCTCTTCCTGCTCATCTCGATGGGGCGAGGCAGCGCTCTCCGGGAGATCGGGCCGGTCGACTCCGAGCGGCTCCATCACTGGCTCTACGATCTGTCGAAGACGTCGCCCTTCCAGATCAAGACGACCGAGGCGACCCACTATCGCCGGGTCGCCATCAAGCGGATGCTCGCCGAGGGCCTGGATCAGGCGGCGATCGCGGCAACCTCCGTGGGACGGGGCTTCGGCGTCCGCGACGGCAACGGGATCATGTTCATCGCCTATGACGGTTCCGTGCAGCCCTCCGGGTTCCTCCCCGTTCGGACCGGGAACGTCCGCAGCGATGACATCGTCGAGCTCTACCGGACCCATCCGGTCTTCACGAGCCTCCGCGATGTGACGAGCTACAAGGGCCGTTGCGGCCGCTGCGAGTACGCCCCGCTGTGCGGCGGTTCGCGGGCTCGAGCGTACACCTGGACGGGCGACTTCCTCGAGTCGGATCCGCTCTGCCCGTTCGTCCCGCCGGCCGCCGGCGCCCCGGAGCAGTGAGTCAGGCGCGCCAACCATGACGGTCCTGGTCGTCGGCGGCGGGATCACCGGCCTGACCGCCGCGTACACTCTCGGTCGGGCCGGCATCCCGACGACGCTGGTCGAGGCGGCGGACCGGCTCGGCGGCAAGGTCCGGACTGAGAGCATCGATGGGTTTCTCGTCGAATCCGGCCCTGATTCGTTCGTCAGCTATCGGCCGGCGGCGCTGGAGCTGGCCCGCGAGCTGGGCCTCGGTGAGGCGCTCATCGGGCCGACCCAGCCGCGGACGGTGTGGATCCGCTCCCGAGGACGGTTCGTGCAGCTGCCGGAGGCGATGGGTCTGGTCCTGCCGACCCGGCTGGGTCCCTTCATCACGACCGCCATGTTCTCGCCGCTCGAGAAGCTGCGGATCGGGATGGACCTGGTCCTTCCGCGTGATGGGCTCGACCGGGATGTTTCCGTCGGGGCGTTCCTCCGCCGGCGGCTCGGGGGCGTCCTCGTCGACCGACTGGCCGGCCCGCTCCTCGGCGGCGTCTACGCCACCCCGATCGACGAGCTGAGCCTCATGGCGGTCGTGCCCCAGCTGCGCGACGCCGAGCGGCGGCACCGCAGCTTGCTCCTTGCGAGCCTCGCCTCCGGGCGCGCCGCCAAGGTCGGCGGGAGCGGCTCGCCGTTCGTCACCCTGGCCGGCGGGATGGGCCAGCTCAGCGGGGCTCTGGTGGAGGCGATCGAACGCTCGCGGGGGGTCGATGTCCGGATGCATTCGACGGCCGTCGCCCTCGAGGGACGCCGCGGGGGGTTCGACGTCCGCCTCGCCACCGGTGAGCTCCTGCGGCCGGAGGCGGTCGTTCTCGCGTCTCCTGGGCCCGCCACCGCCGGCCTCCTCGATGCGATCGCCCCCATCGCGGCCGCACACGTCCGGTCGATCACCCACGGCTCGACGGCCGTCGTCTCGCTCGGTTACCGGCTCGACCAGTTCTCGAAGCCACCGGCTGGCCACGGGTTTCTCGTCGCCAAAGGCGAGCCGCTCGCGATCGATGCCTGCACGCTGAGCTCACTGAAGTGGGCCGGGCGAGCCCCCGACGGGACCGTCCTCCTGCGCGTCTTCATCGGGTCGCACTCGCCGGCCGTGCTGGCTGGCTCGGACGCCGAGCTGGTCGCGCTCGGGAAGCGGGATCTCGCCCTGATGATGGGGGTCCACGGCGCTCCGATCCTGGCTCGAGTCGCGCGCTCGATGGGACAGATGCCCAAGTACACGGTCGGTCACCTCGAGCGAGTCGCCGGCGCGAGCGCAGCCCTCGCCGGGCTGCCGAATCTCACCATTGCCGGTGCTGCCTTCCGTGGTGTCGGCGTGCCCCACTGCGTCGCCCAGGGTCGGGCAGCTGCGGCCCAGGTCGCCCAGGCTCTCTCGGGCGGAGTGCCTGATCCGGTGTAGGCCGCCGAGCCTACATGATGCCGACCGCCATCATCGCCCGGAGCAGCGCCGAGAGCACGTCGGGG
>OCZT010005914.1_pt1 | contig 12148 bp, 10 predicted proteins | sample 1539031 | NCBI WGS metagenome assembly OCZT01 (sample SAMEA3539308, study PRJEB22396) | soil metagenome | biome: tundra; feature: field; material: soil | place: USA | collected 2010-05 | depth 0.15 m
CGGCGAATACGAGGGCATGCTGGAAGTGGATTCGCGCTTGGTGACGGACTTGATCAACGCTTGCCAACGAGTGGCAAGCAAACTGGGCAAACTACCGCCCCCCAATAATCCATGAACTCAGCCACCATCGTCCAGAAACTATGGAATTACTGCACGGCACTGTGCGAAGCTGGAGCAGTTCCGGTTGATTGCAGGGGATTTGAATACCGATGTGGCGCAGCCTGTTTGAACCGACTGCTGGCTGGGGAGTACGTGCCTCAGTGGGACACCGCTCGCGTTCGCCCTGTGAGCGCGTACAACGCCAATGACAGGGTGCCCACCAAGGCCATGATGCAGGTGGAAAACGCTGCCGCTTGTGAGGTAAACCCGGCTTCATCCAGCCGCATGACACTGACGGCGGCCAGCGACATGGCCGGGGTGATGAGGAAGATGATGGCCGAGAGCGTGACCATCGAGCGCATGAACAGAAACACCACGATGGACAGCAAGGTGGTCTGGATCGCCGGCCAATAGACATCGCGCAGGATGCGGCCGGTGCCACCGCCCAGCACGGTGGTGGCGTCTTCCAGGTTGGTGGGCACATTGCGCATGCCGGTCATCATGGCCACGTAGCCTTGCGTGTGGTAATGGTAGTAGTTGCACAGCGCCAGCAGCGCGGCGGAGCCATACAGCGCACTCATGGGGCTGCTGGCGCTGTTGAACGTGAACACATAGGCCAGGCCCAGCACCAGGCCCGGCACGCCGACTGGCAGGGCGCTGAGCAAGCTGGCCAGATTGGCCAGGCGACCCGGGAACTTACGCACCGCAAACGCCAGCATGAACAGCATGCTGGTGCCAAACAGCGCCGCCATCAGCGAGACGTACACCGAATTCCACAAAGGTGAGTAGCCGTCGGACAGGGTGATGTTGTAGTGCTTGAGAGTGAACTCAAACTTATAGGGCCACAGCCGCACGAAGCTGACCGCCACCACGGTCAGCACGACCGCGTAAATGCTGAGCGCGATGGTGCCGCAGGCCACGGTAAAGCCCAGGTCACGCGGCAGATGGTGGTGCGGGTAGGGTGGCTGCCCCGACTCGCCACTCATGCGGGCCTGGCGTTTTGTGGCCACGTGCTCGATCCAGATCGACAGTGCGGCGGGGGCCAGCAACATGATGCCCACCACGGCCCCCATGCCAAACTTCATCTGGCCGCTGACCTGGTTGTAGATCTCAGTGGCCAGCACGGGGAAGTTGCCGCCAATCACCACCGCGTTGCCGAAGTCGGTGATGGTGATGGTGAACACAACAAAGGCGGCACTCAGCAGCCCGTAGCGCGCGTTGGGTAATGTGATGTCGATGAACTGGCGCCAGGAGGTGGCGCCCAGCACTTCGGCCGCGTCATACTGGCGCACGTCACCGTGGCGCAAGGCGGCGCGGATGATCAGCACCGCCTGTGGCAGCGCATACAGAATGTCAGCCAGCAGCAGGCCCCAAAAACCGTACACGTCCATGCGCACGCCCAGCAGTTTGCCCACCAGGCCATTGCGCCCCAGCAGAAAAATCAGACCCAGGCCCAGCACCAGCGAGGGTGCAAGCATCGGCAAAGCCATGCCGACGGCAACCAGACGCTTGCCTGCCATGTGGGTGCGCTCCAGACCATAGGCCAGCACAAAGCCCAGCAACACCGTCAGCACCGTGGTGCTCACGCCGAGCCACAGGCTGTTGAGCGCGGCGCGCCACACGCCGGGTGTATCGATCAGGGCCAGGTAGTTGCCCAGGCCGATGCCGCCACTTTCCTGCATCAGGCTGCGCCAGGCAATGCTGAGCATCGGCAGGCCAAAAAACAATATCAATGCGGCCAGTGGCAGCCCGATACACGCACGCAGCAGCCAGCGGTCGGCCGCGGCCAGGGGCAGCGGCGGGGTCGTCATCGCAACGCCGCGCAGCTTCATGCCACCACCCAGGCGCAGTCTTGAGGGTCAACTTCCACCTGCACCGCATCACCGGGCGTAAACCGTGTGGCACTGCTGGTTTCGGCCAGCAGGTCCTGCCCCATCCAGTGCACCGCGATGCGTTGAATGCTGCCCAAAAAAGTGATTTGGCCGACGCGCCCAGCGGCGCCAGCCATGGCCTTGAGTTGCAGGCGCTCGGGCCGCACGCACAGGGACAGGCTGGCACTGTCGGACGCTGGCGGCGCACGGGCGAGCAACTGCGGCCAATGCGCCTGCACCTGCTCGCGTGACATCAGGTTGCTGTGGCCCATGAAGTTGGCCACAAAGCGGGTGCGCGGCCGCAGGTAAAGGTCCTGCGGGCTGCCCACCTGCTCGATGCGGCCCTGGTTCATGCACACGATGCGGTCGGCCATGGACATGGCTTCTTCCTGGTCGTGCGTCACCATCAGGGTCGGGATGCCGAGCTGGCGTTGCACGTCGCGCAGCTCCAGCCGCAAATCGGCGCGTACGCGGGCATCGAGTGCCGACAATGGCTCGTCGAGCAACAGCAAGGCCGGATTGACCGCCAGCGCACGCGCGATGGCCACCCGCTGCTGCTGCCCGCCAGACAATTGCGCCGGGTAGCGCTGCTCGAAGCCCGCCAGCTTGACGGTCTGTAGCAACTGGGTCACGCGCTGCTGCACTTCGGCGCTCGGCGTGCGCCGGATCGTCAGCCCGTACCCCACGTTTTGCGCCACCGTCATGTGCGGAAACAGCGAGTACGACTGAAACACGATACCAAAGCCACGCTCGCGTGCCGGCCGCGTGGCCAGGTCTTGCTGGCCCAGCAGGATGCGCCCGCTGCTGGCATTGAGCAGCCCGGCAATGATGCGCAGCAGGGTGGTCTTGCCGCAGCCGCTGGGTCCTAACAGGCAGACAAACTCGGTCGCGCCCACCTGAAGTTCGATGTTGTCGAGCGCTGTAAGGCCGGCGAAATCCTTATGCAGTGACTCAATCTTCAAGGACATGAGGGCGCCTGCCTGCTGCGTGCCGCGTGCGGCGGGCGCTAGGGTCAACGGCCAATGGTCTTTTGCCAGGTCGCCAGCGTGGCATCACGCTCTTTGGCCGACTTGGCGAAATCGATCGGGTACAGCACTTTGGACAAGTCGGCTGGCAAGCCTGCTGCCTTGGCGGCCTTGGACTGCGGTGCGCCGGGGATGGTGACGATCTCTTTGTACTTGGTGTAGATGGCGGCAGCGCCGGGTGACAGCGTCCAGTCCAGAAAGCGCTTGGCATCCGCCTTGTTCTTGGAGCCACTCATCAGGGCGGAGGCTTCCAGCTCATAACCAGCGCCATCGTTGGGGATCACCATCTTGATGGGGAAGCCTTCCTCGATCGATTGCATGGCGGCAAAGGCGAGCGAAGTGCCGATGGCAAATTCGCCCGCCCGGGCCGCCTTGCACGGGCGCGAGCCGGACTTGATGTACTGCGCCACATTGCCGTCGATGGTCTTGAGGAACTTCCATCCCTCGTCGTTGCCCTTGGATTGAAGGATGGCGGCTATCTGTAGGTAACCGGTGCCGGAAGACACCGGGTTGGGCATCACGATCTCACCCTTGTAAACCGGATTCGTCAGGTCTTTCCAGGAGGTTGGCATGGGCAGGTTCTTGGCCTTCAACACCTCGGTGTTGACGCAAAAGGCCGCCATATAGCCGGTGCTGGCAAACCACTTGCCGTCGGCTGCCTTGTGCTCCTTGGCCAGCTTGTCGCTGCCCTTGGCGTTGTAGCTCTCGGTGAGGGCGGCGATGCGCGGGTCCAGCATGTTGGTCAGGGCCCAGCCCCAGATCACGTCGTGCCGGGGGTTGCCGGCCTCGGCCAGAATGCGTGCGCCCAAGTCACCGGTGGACAGACGCAGTACTTGCACCTCCACGTCGGGCATGTCCTTCTTGGCGGCGGCAATGTACTCCTTGATTTCGTCTTCCTCCAGGGCGGAATAGGCGGTGATGGTGCCGGCGCTGGCGATCGCCGCCATCAGCAGGGAGCTGAGCAAGGCGGCAATGTGCAGGTACTTGGAAGGGAAAGAGAATTGACAGGTGCGCATGAGTGTCTCCAAAAGAAAGTGAGGGCGATGAAGGTGTTGGGTGTCAGCAGTGTGCCCACCGCTATTGTGCCCATTTTTGCATCTGTGGCAAAATTTACTCTTACACGAAAATGCCTAAAAGCGGAATAGGCCAACCATCTTGTCCGTGTTGTGTGACAGAGCGATGACCCCAACCAACCCCTCCGAGCTTGAAAGCCTGATGCAAATTGCCCACAGCTTGGCCGATACCGCTCGCCAAAACACGCTGCCGCTGTTTCGCACCCCATTGGAGGTCATCGCCAAGCTTGATGACAGCCCGGTGACGGTGGCCGACCGCGCCGCCGAGGCCAGCATGCGCAGCGTGCTCAATGCCCAAGTCCCAAGCCACGGCATTCTGGGTGAGGAGCACGGGCGCGAACGCATGGATGCCGAGTACCTGTGGGTGCTGGACCCGATTGATGGCACCAAGAGTTTCATCACCGGCTCGCCCTTGTGGGGCACGCTGATTGCCCTGTTGCACCAGGGTCAGCCGGTGCTGGGTTTGGTGGATATGCCGGTGCTGGGTGAGCGCTGGGTGGCCCAGCTTGAACAAAGCGCCCGGTGCAACGGTCGGCCAGTGCACACCAGCACCTGCCAAAGCCTGGATCGGGCGCGCATTTACACTACTTCGCCCGATGCTTTCAAGCCTGCCGAGTGGGCGGTGTTTGATGCCCTGAGCCGCCGCTGCGCCTTGCGTCGTTTTGGCGGCGATTGTTATATCTACATGCAGTTGGCCGGCGGCCATATTGACCTGGTGGTGGAGGCCGGTTTACAGCCCTACGATTACCTGGCGGTGGTCAGTCTGGTTCAATCCGCGGGTGGTGTCATGACCGATTGGGATGGGCAGCCGTTGGGTGTGGCATCCAACGGGCGCGTGCTCGCCGCCGCCACACCGCAACTGCATGCGCAGGCGCTTGCAGCCTTGCGTGCGACGGCGCTGGTCTGAGCGGGTTGAGCAGAACAACACAGAAGGAGACAGGATGAGCACACGAGCCAAACCCGTGCCCAAGGAACATCCGGCAGTGGCCGCCATTCGCAAGTCCGGTGCGCAGCGTATCAAGGTCGCAGTCAGCGACATCGATGGCGTGCTGCGTGGCAAATACCTGCATGCGACCAAGTTCCTGGGCGTGGTCGAACCGCTGCCCAAAGGAGGCTTTGGCTTTTGTGACGTGGTGCTGGGCTGGGACATGACCGACAGTTGTTACGACAACAGCAGCATCACCGGCTGGCAGCATGGCTTTCCCGACGCCAACGCCCGGCTGGATCTGGCCACCGCGCGTCATGTGCCGTGGGACGATGGCGTCCCCTTCTTCCTGGGCGAGTTCGTCAACCCGGATGGCACGGCGCACCTGGCGTGCCCGCGCCAGACGCTCAAGCGCGTACTCAAGCGGGCCGAGAAAATGGGCTTTCAGGTCATGACCGGCATGGAGTTCGAGTGGTACAACTTTCTGGAAACACCGCAAAGTTGGGCCGCCAAGAAGGGCGTCGCGCCTACACCCCTGACGCCGGGCATGTTTGGTTACTCGCTGTTGCGTATCAATCAGAATCGCGAATTTTTCAACGCCATCATGGCCGAGATGCAAGCCTTTGGTGTGCCGATTGAAGGCTTGCACACCGAGACCGGTCCTGGCGTGTACGAGGCTGCGATTGGCTTCAGCGAGGCGCTGGAGCAGGCCGACCGCGCGATCCTGTTCAAGACCGGCACCAAGGAGATTGGTGCGCGTTTTGGCATCATGCCCAGCTTCATGGCCAAGCCGCACCAGAACTTGCCGGGTTGCAGCGGCCACATTCACCAAAGCCTGTCCGACGGCAAAACCAACCTGTTCTTCGACGCCAAGAGCCCGCGCAAGATGAGCAAGTTGTTCGAGAGTTACCTGGCCGGCCAGGTCGCCTGCATGATGGAATTTGGCCCCATGATCTGGCCCACCATCAACAGCTACAAGCGTCTGGTGGATGGCTACTGGGCACCAGTCAAGCCGACCTGGGGCATGGATAACCGCACGGCGAGTTTTCGGGTGATTGCCAGCAGCCCCAAAGCCACCCGGCTGGAGACGCGTTGCCCCGGTGCCGACGTCAACCCCTACCTGGCCATGGCCGCCGTCATCGCAGCCGGGCTCGATGGCGTGGAGAAGGGCCTCAAGCTCAGCGCCCCCCCGATCACCGGTACCAACCAGGGCGCTGAACACATTGCCCGCGCGCCGCGCACCTTGATCGAGACCACGCGCAACTTCCAGCAATCGAGCATCGCCCGCGACTGGCTGGGTGACACCTTCGTCGATCACTTCGCCGCGACCCGCGACTGGGAGTGGCGCCAGTGGCTCGATGGCGTGACCGATTGGGAGATGAAGCGTTATTTTGAGATCATCTAAACTGGCCTGACCCCACAACCCGATATAAACCATGACCATTACCAGTTTCTCTTTCCCCACCCCCATCAAGTTCGGCCCCGGTGCACGCAAACTGGTGGCCGCTCATTTAGTGGAACAAGGCCTCAAGCGCCCGCTGATCGTGACCGACAAGGCATTGGGCGCCTTGCCCGTGCTGGCTGAGTTCTCTTCCCACCTGGTCGGACTGGATGTGGCGGTTTTCTCCGGTGTGTTTGGCAACCCGACCTGTAGCCAGGTGATGCACGGCGCGGCTGCCTACAAAGCCCATAACGCCGATTGCGTCATTGGTTTTGGCGGCGGTGCCGCACTGGACGTGGCCAAGGTGGTGGGTGTGGCGGCGACGCACGAAGGCGACATTCTGGAATACGTGTGGGACCACCCGCAGGTGCGGCCCATTGTCAATGCATTGCCGTATTTTGTGGCCATGCCCACCACCTCGGGCACCGGCTCGGAAGTTGGGCGCTCCAGCGTGGTGAGCGAGAACGACACACACTTGAAGCGCGTGGTGTTCAGCCCCAGGATTCTGGCCAGGATTGTGTTTGCCGACCCCGAACTGACGCTTGGTTTGCCGGCCCACGTGACCGCAGCGACCGGCATGGACGCGTTGACGCACAACATCGAAAGCTACCTGTCACCCGCTTACCACCCGCTGTGTGACGGCATTGCCCTGGAGGGCGCCCGCATCGCGGCCTCAGCAATCGTCACGGCGGTGCACGAGCCGGGCAACCTACAGGCCCGCAGCGACATGATGATGTCATCCATGATGGGGGCGATCGCCTTCCAGAAAGACCTGGGCGCGGTGCACTCCTGCGCACACGCGCTGGGGGCGGTGTGTGATCTGCACCATGGGCTGGCCAATGCCTTGATGATTGATACCGTGATGGCCTGGAACCTGGCCAGCGCACCCGCTAAATTTGACGAGTTGGCGCACGTGTGTGGCGTAGTGGGCGGCGGCCGGGCGCTCATTGCGTGGCTGCGGGCACTCAAGCTCAAAGTGGGTATCACCGGTACCTTGTCCTCGCATGGGGTCAAGGCCGAGCATTTGCCGCGTCTGGTGGAAATTGCCACCGCAGACATTTGCCACCAAACCAACCCGCGACCTTGCAGTGCGGCGGACTTTGAGGCACTGTTCAAGGCGGCGATGTAGCCGCAAACGCTGGAGTAGACGATGACTGAACGTCTCAAGATCGGCATCAGCGCCTGCTTTTTTTACCCCGATCCGGCGCGCGCGGCCTTCTCCAAGAAGACCTTGCAGTATGTGGAGCAATCGGTACCGCACTGGGTGATGTCGGGCGGTGCGTTACCGGTCATGATTCCCTCGCCGGTGGGGGCGGTAACCGGCACGAAACACTTTACCGGCGAGGGGGGTGGTGTGAGTTTGGCTGACTACGCGCAGTGGCTTGACGGCCTGGTGTTACACGGCGGCGCTGACCTGTGGCCAGGCAGTTATCGCGAAGGGCCGATCGACGCCAAGTGGCAAGGCGATGCGGGCCGTGACAAGTATGAAATTGCCCTGGTCAATGCTTTTGTCGCGGCGGGCAAGCCGGTGTTTGGCATTTGCCGTGGCATGCAACTCATCAACGTGGCTTTTGGCGGTACGCTGGTGCAGGACATTCCGACCCAGCGCCCGGACGCGCTGCGGCACCGCGATGCGGACGTGTATGACCAGAACTTTCACACGCTGGACCTGGTGCCCGACACGCGGCTGGCGTCCCTGCTGGGCGGCGCCAGCAACAAGGTCAACAGCGTGCACCACCAGTGTGTCAAGGACCTGGCGCCCAATTTTCTGGTGGAAGCGCGTTGCCCGGATGACGGCACGGTGGAGGCCATTCGCCACAACGGGTCGGCCTGGGTGGCCGGGGTGCAGTGGCACCCGGAGTTCCACAAACTGGAGTACGGCACGCTCGATGACGCGCCGATACTGCAAGACTTTCTTGACGCGGCGCGCACCAGTCGCTCGCCCTGAGCCTCGGCACGCCATGTCGGCACAACTTCACGCAAGGGATATCCCATGAATCAACTGCTTGTTCACAACCCTGCCACCGGCGCACTGATTGCCACCTTGCCAGCTGACGACGACAGCTCGGTTGCCGCCAAGGTTTTACGCGCGCGCGCGGCGCTGCCAGGATGGCGAGCGACAGCTATGGTCGAACGCGAAGCTTGCATTGCCCGCTTTGCCGCGCTCGTGAAGGCTCAAATCGATCCCCTGGCGGCCGTCATGACCCGTGAAACCGGCAAACCGATCCAGATGTCGCGCAACGAACTCAATGGCTTTCTGGGTCGCATTGACTTCTTTCTGGCCCAGATCGAATCTTCGGTGCAAACCGAAACCGTGTTCGACGACGGTAGCATGACCGAACAAATCGAGCACACGCCGCTAGGCCTGGTGGCCAACATCTCGGCCTGGAATTACCCCTGGTTTGTGGGTGGCAATGTCTTTGTTCCCGCACTGCTGACCGGCAACGTGGTGCTGTACAAGCCCTCCGAATACGCCACCTTGAGCGGCCTGGAGATGGCGCGTCTGTTGCATGAGGCCGGTGTGCCGCAAGACGTGTTCATCCCGCTGGTCGGCGGCGGCGCGGTGGGTGCCGTGCTGATGGAGCAGGCCATCGATGGCCTGTTTTTCACTGGTTCCTACGCCACCGGTGTGCGCATTGCGCGCGTCCTGGGGCCGCGCATGGTCAAGCTGCAACTCGAATTGGGCGGCAAAGACCCGACCTATGTGTGTGAAGACGCTGCGGTCAAGAACGCCGCCGAGTCCCTGGCCGATGGTGCCATGTATAACACCGGCCAGAGCTGCTGCTCGGTCGAGCGCGTCTATGTACACGCCAAGATTTACGACGAGTTTGTCGCGCGTTTTGTGGAGACGGTGAAGGGCTTCAAGATCGGCGATCCGATGGCCGACGACACCTACATCGGCGCCATCACCCGCGCGCCGCAGCTAGACGTGCTGGATGCCCAGGTGGCCGATGCACTGGGCAAAGGCGCCACGCTGCTGTGCGGCGGCAAACGCCTCAACGGCCCCGGCAATGGCTATGAACCCACGGTGTTCAGCGATGTGAACCATTCGATGGAGTTGATGCGCGAAGAATCCTTCGGCCCCATCATCGGCATCCAGAAGGTCAGTGGCGACGAGGAAGCGGTGTACCTCATGAACGACACCCGTTATGGACTGACTGCCGGTGTTTTCACGCCCAACCGCGAGCGCGCCGAAACACTGCTGGCGCAAATCAACGCCGGCAGCGTGTACTGGAACTGTTGCGACCGCGTCAGCCCGCGCCTGCCCTGGAGCGGTTATGGCGACTCCGGCATCGGCCTGACCTTGTCCACCTACGGCATTCAAACCTTCACGCGGCCCAAGGCTTGGCATCTGCGCCAGCCTTGAGCCGCGCCTCGTTTCTCCACGGAATGGAGCGTGGGCAGCCAGCTTGAACTGAATGTCGGCTGGGAAGTGCGTGCCTCAGCGTATTGTTGGCTCGGTCGTCTGCGCCGCTTGCAGCGCTGGCGTCTCTGGCGGCGCGGTTGGCACCCGGCGCGCGCCGTCGAAGCGCCGCTTCCAATAGGCGAGTGACATGCTTTCCACCCGCACTTCGGCACCTGGTTTGGGGGAATGGATGAATTTGCCTTCGCCGATATAAATGCCGACATGGCTGAAGGCGTGGCGCATCGTGTTGAAGAACACCAGATCACCGGGTTGCAGGTCGGCGCGATCAATCTTTTGCGTCGCAGCGGCCTGCTGGGCTGCTTTGCGCGGCAGGATCAGGCCGACGGTTTGCTCAAACATGGACTTGACGAAGCCGCTACAGTCAAAACCACTTTCCACCGTGTTGCCGCCGCGCCGGTAGGGCACGCCCAGAAAGCCCATGGCCGTGACGACCAGCTCGGAAGCTTTCTCGCTGACCGATTGTCTGACCTGGTCAATCTGAGCCAGCAGGCCTTTGTCGGCCAGGAATTTGTCCAGGTCGTCGCCGCTCACGGCTGGGTTGGCGTGCACATTGGCAGCAAACAGCAAGGAAACGAAAAGAGTGAAAATGCGCATGGCGGGAGCATACTTGAGATTCAAACAGGGCGTCAAGTTCTTAATATTTTTGTAGAGGAAAGTTCTTATGTTTAAGGCATTGCTGCTGGAAAACCTTGACGGGTTCACGGCGTCGGTTCAGTCGCTCGAAGATGCGCGCTTGCGCCATGGTGACGGCAAGGCCGCTTTGCAGGATGACGTAACGGTGGCCGTGGCCTACTCCAGTCTCAATTACAAGGATGGACTTGCCATAACCAACAAGAGCCCGGTGGTGCGTACTTGGCCCATGGTGGCCGGTATCGATGGCGCTGGTACGGTGCTGGAATCGAGCCATCCCGATTGGAAAACGGGCGATATGTTTGTGCATAACGGTTGGGGCGTGGGCGAAACGCACTGGGGCTGTCTGGCTGAGAAAGCGCGCCTCAGGGGCGACTGGCTGGTCAAGCTGCCCGCTGCCTTTAGCCCGCGTCAGGCGATGGCCATTGGCACGGCGGGCTACACCGCCATGCTGTGCGTACTGGCGCTCGAAGATCATGGCGTCAAGCCCGAGGCGGGTGAAGTGCTGGTGACCGGCGCCACTGGGGGTGTGGGCAGCGTGGCGATTGCGCTGCTGGGAAAATTGGGCTACACGGTGGTTGCAGCTACCGGCAAAGCGGCTGAAGAGGCTTATTTGAAGTCGCTTGGCGCGACGGGCATCATTGATCGTGCGCTGCTGTCCAATCCGGGCAAGCCTTTCCAAAAAGAACGCTGGGCCGGGGTGGTTGATGTCGTTGGTTCCCACACTCTGGTCAATGCGCTGGCGCAAACCCGTTACGGTGGCGTCGTGGCCGCTTGCGGGCTGGCGCAGGGCATGGATTTGCCAACCACAGTGATGCCCTTTATTTTGCGCGGCGTGACGCTTGCGGGCATCGATTCGGTGATGGCACCTTTGCCCAAGCGTCAGCGCGCCTGGGCACGGCTGGCGCGCGACCTCGACCCGGCCTTGCTGGAGTCGATGATTGAGGAAATCCCGCTTGAAGCGGCCATTGCCAAAGCACACGATTTAATGGCGGGCAAGCTGCGCGGCCGTGTCGTGGTGAAAATTGGGGCTTGAACCTCTGCTCTGGTCCGATTTAATTTTTACGCAGCTACTTTTCCAATCGATTTAGACACCCAAGAAAGTTTTTATGTTGCTTGATGCCGCCCAGTCCCAGCTCGTTTTGGTGGACTACCAGACCCGTTTGCTGCCCGCCATTTTCGAAGGCCCTTTGGTGCTGGCCAACGCGCTGCGCTTGGCGCAGATTGCACACTTGCTGCAAGTACCGGTGTGGGGCACCGAGCAAAACCCGTCCAAACTTGGCGAGAACGCGCCCGAGCTCAGGGCACTGTGCGCCCAGACCTTGAGCAAGATGCACTTTAGCGGTGTTGAAGAAGGCTTGAGTGAATGCTTGCGCCCGCCGGTCAAGTCGGTTGCGGGAAACGCCCGCAGCGTGCCCAAGCATCTGCAAAAAGCCGCTGCAAATGCCCTTGAGCGCAACACGGTGGTGGTGGCGGGCTGCGAGGCACATGTTTGCCTGCTGCAAACGGCCCTGCAACTGCTCGAAGACGAGTTTGAAGTCTGGGTCGTGACCGATGCGTGCAGCTCGCGTACCGAGCGCAACCGCGACGCCGCCTTTGACCGGCAACCATCATGTACGAGGGTCTGCCGATCCGGCCCGACGCTGGCATTTGGTGG
>OCZT010005915.1_pt1 | contig 12144 bp, 13 predicted proteins | sample 1539031 | NCBI WGS metagenome assembly OCZT01 (sample SAMEA3539308, study PRJEB22396) | soil metagenome | biome: tundra; feature: field; material: soil | place: USA | collected 2010-05 | depth 0.15 m
TCCAGAGCGCCGCGCATGAAGACGCCAACATCATTTTCGGCGCCGTGCTCGACGAAAAGATGAAGGATGAGGTGAAGATCACGGTCATCGCAACCGGTTTCAAGGCTGTTTCCCGCCATCACGAGGCAGCGAATACTGTGGCTGAGGTGGTGCATCAAGCGCGCGCGACGGCAGCCAGTGGCCACCCGACCTACGAAGTACCGGCCATGCGCGAACCGCAAGCGGCGACTGAAAAGGCTGTGCCTGCCCGCTTCGAAGCGGTCAAGCCAGCGGAAGCTGAATCGCAGCGCGCAGCGGAACGGCCGCGGACGGTTCCGTACATTCCCGACAATCTCGACGATATCGATTCCGAGATCGTGCGCCACGCCGAGCCGATGGACGAGGCCCAAATCCAAGCACGAGCTTCGACTGCCGGTCGTAATGATCCGCCCACGATTGAGACCGTGAGCAGCAGCATTAACATCAGCTATGACGCGGATGACCTGGAGATTCCGGCATTCCTGAGGAAACGGGGAGAAAGCTGAACTGTGGGGCACTTTCTAGCTGCCAGCGAATCAGGAGGGCTCGGCCACCCGGCTAGAGCAGTTCCAGAGTTGGTGTAGTCCGGCGAGTACGGGTAGAGCGGCGCTTCAACTGGATTATTCATGAACGTGAAGTGTCATCCTGAGCAGAGCGCCCGCAAAGATTTTCCGACCCGCGTCGTTTGCGGGTCGGGCGGGCGAGGAGTCGAAGGACCCCTATAGCTGCGAGAAATCAAAGTGTGGCCGCGTGGCGCAGCAACAAGGTCGAGATTGCTGGCGACCAAAGGGGTCCCTCGACTCCTCGGCTCATGAATAATCCAGCTTCAGCGCCGCGTCCGCCGCGAATAACCTTATAGTGCTAAGCGATCTTGGACGCCAGCCTGAAGGCTGGCTCTACTCGGTCTACACTAACTCTGAAACTGACTTAACCCCAGGAACAGGAGCTGGAGTCGGGTTCGGACTGCTTATGTGTATACCCACCGATCCGCGACGAGGAAGTTTATTAGCGAGCAGAAAAGAATGGCTCCGATGGCCGACGGCAGTACCGGAGCGTTGAGCCGTTCTACCAGAAAGTAGGCCAACACCGTATTGCCGAGCAGCGAGGTGAGACCGTTACTGGCGTGAAATCGCCAGAGCCGGACTGTCCTTTGTCGTACGCTTTTGAGCTGACGATCGCGCCACGTGAATCCCTCGTGCCATGCAAAGTTGTGCAACACTACGATCTCAACTGCCACGGGCGTTGCGGCAAGGACCGGCATGTGGAAGCATTTCGTTAACACGTCAAGCAGAAGCAACTGCAATGCTGCGCCCAGCAATCCCACCAGGTTGAATTTGCCGAGCCGCGCCAGCAGTCGCCCGGCGCTGGTCATGGCAGCTCTTCTTCCCGGTACAGCACGAGGGTGTGCCGAATTGCGGCGGCTACGGCCATGAATGCCATTGCGGCAATGGCTACAGCGCCTCCAACGTCGAACAGCAGGAAGTGCCGGCCGGCGATGTCGGCATAGGGATGCACGAGGAGCACAACGTTTCCCACCGCCAGCAGGATGCGAATCTCGGTAGGACCAAAGATGCCGTGCGAAAGATGGAAGTGCCCCATCGTATAGGTCGCAAGGTAGCTCTCGATGGAGAGCACATAGAAGCACATCAGCATGCCCGCCGATATCTGCCAGTGAACGTAGCCGGAGCAGGCGAGTCCCACCATTAGCGCCAGCGCGCCGAAGGTGTCAGCCATGTGGTCCACGTAGAAACCGTAGCGCGGCCGCTGCCGATTGCGGACTCGCGCCAGCGTGCCATCAAGACTGTCGCCCAGCCAATTGAGGACGAGGAAGAAGTTCACGAGCAACAGCGCCTGCGGGTACCACGCTGCGAGCGCATAGGCTGCACCCGCCAATAGCTGCGCAACAAAGCCTAACGCGGTCAAATGGTCCGAACTGATGGCTTTCGGTGTCCGTTCGGCCATCCACACTAATACGCGCTTTTCAAGTTCCGCGGTCAGTGACTTGTGGACTCGCAGCGCATATACAAATCCACTCTGTCGCCGATCGGCGAGCATTGCTTCTCTCACATGAACCTCGCATCGTTTGTTCATTGGTGTGCTCCCTTGGGAGGAATTGGGCCGAGCGCGTTTCGTGTGCATGGCCAGCCGCTCATTTGCATTGCCGGTCCTTCTTGAGACGCTGAATAATGCGCTCTCCCGCCTTGGCTGGCGATCCGAACCAAATATCCGACTGATCGGTTGTCCAGAGCAGCTCCCCTGTCCTCCGATCGAAGAGCGTGGCGCTGGTGTAGATTTTCTGGCCGGTAAAGGGAATATGCGTAAAGATGGACGACGCGCCCTGCTTCTCGCTGCTAATGCTCAATATCGCGTCGGCTTGGTCCTCCAGTGCAGTTATCGTGTAGCATTTATCGCTTACTAATAGGTTCCTGGCCCTAGCTGCCGCCAACGTTTCCGCTCCCTCGGCTTTCACGTAAATCGTGCGGATTGCAAAATGGGTTTCAGGCGATGCGGATTGCATGGTTTTCCCCGTGTCCAGGTCATGAGCCACTGTGTATGCAGGAAATAAGCTGGCTAGCAAAACAATGAAGAGTGAAGCTCTTATTCGGGTTAAGGTGCTGGCAAACCTTTCCTCCCGATAAAGCGCCGGACAAGGGGCTGCTAGTAGGAGCAGCGTTGCAGCTAATCGAATTCTCAGTCGCATCATTCGCCTCGTGGCGGAAGGATGCTCGATGTGAGCGGCGCGCGCAATGCATGACGGGTCAAACGTTCCTCACTTGCGAATCATCGTGTAATCGATTGCAGGGTTGAGGCTTAGGAGAAGTTATCTTTCTGGGATGGAAAGCCGTTGGTTGGCGCGCGCGGACCGAATGAGGTTGCAATTAATCGACCCAGAGCTTCACGTTACCTTGGGACGGTTCTCCCACTGGCTCCGGGCCGCCAAAGGCAGCTAGACTGGAACCCTGCCCATGACACGGGAGATGCCAGACCGCGTGTTTCGCTTCGGAACCTTCGAGGTGAACGAGGCCACGGGAGAGCTGCGTAGACAGGGCATCCGCATCAAGCTGCATTCGCAGCCATTTCAAATATTGGTGATGCTTCTCGAAAGGCCCTCGGAGTTGGTGACGCGCGAAGAGATGCGGCAGCGGCTTTGGGGCGAAGACACGTTCGTGGACTTCGACCACGGCTTGAACACCGCGGTCAACAAGCTTCGCGAAGCCCTCGGCGACTTGGCCTCCCAACCCCGGCATGTGGAGACGGTCTCGGGCAGAGGCTATCGTTTCATAGCGCCAGTGAGGCTCGCAGCACCAGTTTCGAACGTGTCCGAGGCGCCAATCGCCGCGGCGCGCGATGCGGTTGCGCCGGTTGCAAACAGTGGACCTGCCTCGCCGGTCGCACCTTTGGACGACGGGCTGGAGACATTTCGAGGAACACTTCTCACGGCCCCCCACGAACTGCCTCACGCTCCCAGAATGCTGGTGCGGACTCTGCTGCTGCTTATCCAGGCAATGTATCTGGCGTTCTACCTGGGGGCGCTTGCAAACCTTCCGGAGATAATCGATATTTTTTCGGAGGCACGGCTGCCCTCGCCGTCGACGCTCACCGCGCTGCTGGTGACGACCGCCGTGGTAATGATCCCAGTCCGTCTGTACTTTTTCGCGGCAGTTGCGTTCGATTTTCAGCAGCTTCCCACCAAGTTCAGAAAACTCTTTCCCGTACTGCTATGTATGGATCTTTTGTGGGCGCTGTCACCATTTCTGCTGGTTCATCACGTGAGCTTGGGGTTGGCTCTGGGAATGACTGCCGCTCTCGTCTACATGCCATTTGCTCAACGCTCGCTGGTCCTGATGTTTGCCCGGAGCCGATGAGATCGACTCAAGCATGATAAGGGGGCGCGGTCGCCGTCACCTTCAGAATACAGCCTAGTACCTACCTGCATAGATCAGAGTAAACATAGCTGGTACCAGCGGACAAAGTTGCATTGCCGCTCAATCCGGCACACAATAACAAGGTCGGCGTTTAGTTGTACGAGAGTTGGGGCGAGCAAAGGGGGATATATGGGACTGCGGTGGATACTAACTGGGCTGCTGCTTCTGGTCACAGGGATAGCCGGTGCGCAGGTGAGCGCACGGGCAGTTGCTAGTCCGACGGGGGTTACAAACGCAACCGCGCCAGCGGCGGTAAAGAACGCGCCATTTTCAGCCGAAGTGGTTACGCAATATGATCGCACTCTGGACAACGGCGGTCATATCCGTCGCGAAACGCGCGGCAAGGTCTTCCGCGACAGCCAAGGCCGGATGCGCACCGACAGCGAGACGCCGGCGCAACCAGGGGCTGAAAAGTTTGAACACGTCACCATCAATGATCCGGTCCAGAAGGTGATCGTCAACCTCAACCCCAAGCTCAAGACGGCGACGATTTTCCACTTTGGAAAGGGAGTCGGGCCGACGGCGCTCGGGATGAGCAATGTTGCGGGTGTGCCAGCGAACCTTGCTTCCACGCAACCAGGGCCCAAGGCAGCAGAGCAGAAGCCAACGCCGGGAGCTGTTACCACTTCGAGAATGTCAGCGAAGCTGGGTACCACGCCAGTCGAGACCAGAACCGACGCGCTCGGGAACAGGACCATCGAAGGCGTTAGCGCGACGGGCACCCGGACCACGCGGATCATCGACGCCGGATCTCAGGGCAACGAGAAGCCGATTGTCTCCGTGAGCGAGACGTGGTTTTCTCCAGAATTAAAGATGACTGTGTTGACCGAGACCGATGACGGCCAATCGGGTCATAGCACCATGAAGCTGGTCAACATCGTGCGCACCGAGCCGGTAGCGCAGCTATTCCAGGTGCCATCGGACTACACGGTGAAGGACACCCAACCGGCAACGGCAAGCGTGAAACATTAAGGAGCAGGCGGCAAACTGGATGGCTGAATTGGATTTTTCTCCCCCTGAGGCATTGACTGTGCCCTTGTGGCGCTCTCTGCTGCTCAACGTGCTTGACCGGCTCTCGCCCGAGCGTCTTGCTCCGCTGGAGCTCACCTCCAAACCTGTGGATGTTGGAATCCTGGTGGGCGACTTGGTCGACCTGCCGTGGTATCGGACGGTCTTCACCAATCTGGGCGACGTGATTTCGCCGGAAACGCTGCCCCCGCTGGAACTCGAATCCCGGCCAGTGGATGTTGGCGAACTGCTGGTGGATGATTTGAGCCGGGGATGGTGGGACACGCTGCTGGCCAGCCTTCGCGATCGGCTTGCGCCCGAGAAACTTCCACCGCTGAATCTGACCTCCCAGCCGGTGGCGGTTTTCGGAGCGGAGTCAAGTCTTCAAATTCTGGACTGGTCCACGCTGATCAGCACTCCAAAGGTTTTCCTGCAAGATCTGCCCAAAAAAGACGCGCCCAGGGAAGAAGTCCTGATATCGAGGATTGAAGAAGCTGAGCAGCCCACGGCCCCGGCAGCCCCCAAGGATCCCGTGCTGTGGGCGGTGCGAATGCAGTTGGCTCGCGACCTGGGTCGTACCCGCTTCCGGCGCAGAATCTGGATTGGGCTGGCGGCGGCGGAAGCTGTCTTCCTGATTGTGGCGATGTTCAAGTTTACGTAGCGGAGAAAGCTGGAACGTTTCAGAATTCATGTAGTCCGGCGAATACGGGTAGAGCGGTGCTTCAGCTGGATTATTCATGAGCGCAAGTAGTCTTTTTCTTTTGGCTGTCATCCTGAGCGACGAGCGCAGCGAGGAGTCGAAGGAACCCTTTGGCCGCCGGCAATCCCTGACTTGCGGCAGCGCCACGTGGCCACACTGTGATTTCTCGCAGCTATAGGGGTCCTTCGACTCCGCGCCCGCCCGACCCGCACAATCACCCCAACAAGCGCAAAGGCGGCGCTCGTTGGGGACCCCGAGAAGAAGCGGGCCGGAAAGTCTTTGCGGGCGCTGCGCTCAGGGATGACATCTCACGTTCATGAATAATCCAGCTCAGCTTCAGCGCCGCGTCCGCGACGGATAAAACCTTATAGTGTGGGAACGATCTTGGACGCCAGCCTGAAGGCTGGCTCTACCGCTCTACAGTATTCTGAAACTAGCCTAAGCCGCTTTTTATTTCGGGCTCGCTGATCGCTATTTCGCCGGATTCACTTGCAGTGTACGATGGGTTGCCGGTTGGTCCCGGACCACAAACGGCCGGAGCAGTATCAACTCTTGTGAAAGTGAAGGCGGCCTTGTGATTCTCAAAACCAGTACACGAGTAGTGAATGGCATTATCATAGTGGACATCATCGGTCAGCTACGGCTGGGCGAGGGGACCAATGTGGTTCGTGACCTGGTTCGCGATCTGATGGGCAAAAACTATAAGAACATATTGCTGAACCTGGCCGATGTGCGCTACATCGACAGCGCAGGCGTGGGTGAATTGATGAGCTGCTACACTTCAGTCCGCAATCAGGGCGGTCAGTTCAAGCTGATGAACCTCAGCAAGAATGTCCACAATCTGCTACAGATCACCAAGCTTTACACCGTGTTCGAAGTCGAGGAAGACGAGGGCAAGGCGATCCAATCTTTCCAGTCGACGTAAGGGCCGCCTTATCCGATGGCAAGAAACATCAGATTCCTTGGGGCTGACGAGGATGTGTGAGAACTGTGTCGTCCCTGAAGGGACTCGGTAGTTTTTCCCACTTTACCCAGGGCTTATGCCCTGGGCTAAAATAAATTCCGCCCCTGCGGGCTAGATTTTGCGCAATCGTTCCACCGTGCCAACTCAGAGCGAGTTCTCACACACGCTCTGAAGCCCCTTGGAATGACAAAAAATATAGAGCTTGGACGCGGCGCTAAAGCGCCGCACTACCCGACCACACAGTTCTGAAACATCTTAGCCGCTCTACTCGTAATCAACGGATCACACAGTCCTGAAAACGCCCTGGCCGCGACTGCGCGACTACCCGGTCGCTTCCTGCTGGCAGGCTGCTGCAATTTCATCTGCGATCTGCTGGGCGGCTTTTGCCGGGTCAGGGGCTTCCAGGATTGGCCTGCCAACGACCAAGTAGGTGGCTCCGGCTGCGATGGCTTCCTTCGGAGTGACTACTCGTGCCTGATCTCCGGCGGCAGCCCCGGCGGAGCGCACTCCCGGCGTCACGATCGCAAATTCCTCGCCCAGCGCCTTGCGCAACTCGCGAGCTTCTTGGGCAGAGGCGACCAAACCTCCGCAGCCGGCCGCGCGAGCCAGCGCTCCCAAGCGAAGCACCTGGCTCAGGACATTTCCGGCAATCCCCAATTCTTGCAGGTCAGAATCCGACAGGCTGGTCAGCACGGTTACCGCGAGCACCATCGGCTTCGACGGGGACTGGCTGGCTGCCTCGGTGGCGGTCTTCAGCATTTTGCTGCCACCGGAGGCGTGGACGGTGAGCATGCTTACGCCAAGTTCGGCAGCCGATCGGACTGCCCCGGCGACGGTGTTCGGGATGTCGTGATATTTCAGGTCGAGAAACACCTTCCGGCCGGAGGCGACCAGGTCGCGGACGACTTGGGGCCCCTCGGCCGTAAAGAGCTGTTTCCCGATCTTGTACGTGGCTGCGGCCTCGCCGATAGCTTGCACGATTTGGCGAGCTTCGGTGGCGCCCGGGACATCGAGCGCCACGATGAGCCGGTCTTTGACTTTCATCGGCTCAAGTTTACCGCATTACGACACGATTACTGCGGGCCTTCGTTCTCGGCTACGACTGGGGTCTGGACGACGTCCAGCCGGACAGGATCCACGCCATCGTGGCCCATGCCGAGCATTTTGGCTGCGCTATAGGACAGGTCAATGATCCGGTTTCTCATCACCGGTCCGCGATCATTGACGCGGACGACCACTGACCGGTCATTCTTCAGATTTGTAACCTTGATCCAGGAACCCAGCGGCAGGGTTCGATGCGCCGCTGTAAATTGATACATGTCATACGGTTCGCCGCTGGCAGTCTGCTTATGCTGAAAGATGCGACCGTACCACGAAGCCTTCCCAACCTGAAACTTCCGGGTCTTAATCGGCTTCGCCGTTTCCTGAATCTGTCCTGGGGCCCCTTGCTGCTTCGAATCCGGTGTGCTATTACCGGGTGCCGCGCCTAGTGCGGTGGCAAAAACCACGGTCACCGCGACCTGGCTAAGTACTCGTAACATTAAACACCTCTCATCGTTTAGGTTGGTCCTCCTGACAGTTCCTTAAGTCTATCCACCGCCAGAAGTAAGAGTCAACCACCTAAGGTGGGAGTCCGACTTTTGTGCTTGCCTTCTGCACAGTTTCGTGCTAGAGGTCCTCTGACAAGAACACAAGCTTTCCCTGCGGCAAGAACGACGATAAATCAGCCTCGAACTGCCGGTAGAACCACGTATTGACGGTAGGCGCTCGTAGTTGAGATGGCGATGGCCGCAGTAAGGTTGGAAGTCTAATCGAACAGCAAGTAGCTTAGTTGCAGCTATTTACAGGTCGATGGGCGACGATGTTTCCGGGGCGCTCCGGTTGCCGAAAAATTTATCGAGCAGTTCCAGGGTTGGTGTATCTAGTGATGGCTGGAGGATGCCTTCACAGGCTGCGGAAAAAGTCCGCGCACAATCCGGGGAGTGTACTTCTGGGTGGGAGCCCCCGCATTTATGCGGGGGAAGGAGCGCTTTAGCGCTCCGGGAAACGTTCGACTTCGATCCTGCGCTTTAGCGCTGGGAGGGAGAAATCCCGGGGCTGAAGCCCAGCATTAAAAATGCAACGCTTTTCCGCTGGACTGAAGTCCAGCTCCCCCTGCTGAAGCAGGGGGCTGCCACCAAAAGCCTGCACGAGTTTTTCACAACCTCGGAAGGCGGATTTCTAGGCAACTCTCCCATGCACTGCTGAACTGGTGCTCCACCCGGATACACCAACTCAGAATCTGCTTTAGCCGCCGCGCGTTGTCGGCTGGCTACCTTGAGACGGGGGATTGCGGTACAGTCGTCCGATGAGCTGGCCGCCAGTCATCTTGAGCATTGCGGGTTACGATCCCAGTTCGGGAGCCGGAATCACGGCCGATGTAAAAACGGCGGCTTCCCAAAACTGCTACGCCGTCACCTGCATTACCGCTTTGACCGTCCAGTCCACGCAAGGCGTGTTCGGCGTCCAACCAGTGGATCCCGAATTGGTATCCCGAACGCTCGTGACTCTGGCCGACGACTTGGAAATCGCCGCGGTGAGGCTGGGCATGCTGGGGTCGGGGGAGGTCGCGGTCGCTGTAGCCGACTGCCTGGCGGAGAGGCGGCTGCCGAACATCGTCCTCGACCCGGTAATCCGGTCGTCGTCGGGCGCCATTTTACTGGACGAGCCCGGGCAAGACGTGCTCGTCAAAAGACTGCTGCCGCTTGCAGATGTCATCACCCCCAACATTGATGAGGCGGCGGCGCTGGCCGGGGCTGAGCCAGTCGCGACCGACCTCGCCTGGGAAGAAGTGCTGCCACGCCTGCGGGCGATGGCGTGGCAGCTTCGCGAACTCGGTAGCCTGGCAGTGGTAATCACTGGCGGCCACCTGCCACAAGCCAACGACTACCTTCTTTATGGGACGACCGGGTCGGTCATGGAGGAAGTTTTTCCCGGAGTGCACCTGGAGTCCCGGTCGACTCACGGGACGGGATGCGCCTTCGCCACGGCTCTGGCCTGCCAGTTGGCGCTCGGAAAGACGCTGCCGGAGGCAGTCCGTGTGGCCAAGGAATACGTTCGGAAGGCAATCGCGGCCGCGTACCGACTGGGAACAGGCAGCGGGCCGGTCAATCATGCGGTGTGAGGCGCCCTACTGTGGCGGCGCGCTGTTCTGCGGTTGTGTCTGCTGGGATGCCGGAGGCTGCTGGTCATCCGACCGCGAGCATCAGCAGGCCGCCCGGCTGAGTGACGATGCTGGGCCAAATGCCAAATGCTGAATGCTGCCTTCCCTACTTCTTCACCAGAATCCCCGCCAGCATTGCCGCAGCCGCTCCCAGCAGCCATCCGACGTTCCAAAATTGAAGGGCCTGCCATTGCTCCAGGGTTTCCGCTTTGTAGAGGATGCCGATGCTCGCTGCGATAACCAGGCAGAGGATGCCCAGGATAAAAAACGCCACCGAGGGCCAGGAAAGACCGAAGCGCTCATGAAGCACGGCCACATCGAAAAAGTCCGCGAAGCTCATGGGAGTGGGGGGAGCGGCCAGGTGCCGATTGCGCTCATTTCCGCAGATGTGACAAAAACGTGCTCCAGCCGCGTACTCCACGCCGCAGTCAGGGCAGAAGCCTTCTGCCAGAATGGGTCGCACGATGCGCGCGGTTGCTGGGTCGGCGGGACGCCAGTATTCCTGACTCGCGCTGTGCGCCGATTGTGGCATTGGGATGGGTCTCCTGCTTTCTTTCTGTGCAAGCGTGCAACCAAAGTCGAAGCCTTGCATAAGTAGAAGTAGCTTCGGGAGTTGCAGCCGAGCGCGAGCACCTCAAAATGGCGGCGCCGTAGGAAAGATCCACCCCTACGGTGAAAGAATTGCCTCCCCAAAGCAATAGCATTGATACTCCCGCTTGGGCATTTGAAGCACTCGCCGTGCAGATGGGAGGAGTTTGCCATTCTTGTTCCAGAAGCTCAACAGCAGCAAGTCGTACGAGGTGAACTCAATCGACTCGGGACGGATACTCCCTTGGGTGAAGATGTGCTGATCCAGAAGTTGGTGGAGGCGGGCGACAGTGATGCCCAACGCAGTGGCGGCTTCCGATTCCGTGTACGGTTCTTGGGGAAGGCGGTCCCGATTTATCATGTGGCGCGACCAGATGTTCCTGTATCGTTCGTAGCCGCTTTTGAGGAGTCGGCATATCGGGTAAACTTCTCAGTAAGCACTATTGATGAAACCTTACCGACTCTACTTTTGGTTCCTAACCCTGTGCTGCATTGTCCTGGCAAGCAGCGGCCTGTCCCAAGCTGCACAAGCTCCCGTCCCCACGCGTTCGGACAACGATGCAGCTACCCGCAAGGGTTTCGACTACTTCTACAACCTTGAATACGACAAGTCGCTGCGTGAGTTCGAGGCCACGCAGCAGGCCCACCCCGACGACCCATTCGCGGTCAATCACATTCTGTCGAGCGTGATTTTCAAGGAGCTGTACCGCATTGGGGCGCTCGACACCGAGGCCTATGCCGCCGACAGCTTCCTTACCAAGAAGCATCCGGAGCCTCCCGATCCTAAGGTTCACGATCGAGTTAAACAGTTAAGCGATCAGGCGCTGGCACTGTCGCAAGCTCAGCTCGACAAGAATCCGGATAATGTCGATGCCCTGTATGCGCGGGGCATTACGCGAGGGCTTCGCGCCACCTACATGGGCATGGGCGAAAAAGCCTGGTTCGCCGCACTGCGGAGCGCCGTGAGCGCACGCCACGATCACGAGCGGGTATTGGAGTTGGATCCGAAATACGTGGACGCCAAGCTTCTGGTGGGCACCGACCTTTACATCATTGGCAGCCTCAGTTGGCCCGCCAAAGTGGCCGCGTCGGTGGTGGGCATCGGCGGTAACAAGCAAAAAGGGCTGGACTATTTGCGCGAAGTGGTGGCAGGTGCACATAGTGAAGTAGCCAGCGATGGCAAGATCGTGCTGGCCCTGTTTCTTCGCCGTGAAGAGAAATATGACGAGGCCCTGAAGGTGGTCAGCGGAATGCAGTCCCAATTCCCGCGCAACTTTCTGGTGGCCTCGGAGTACGCGCACCTGATGAACGCCGCGGGACATGGGCCGGAAGCGATTGTGGCCTACCGCAAGGTCCTGGCGGGCTGTCACAGTAATGCTTATGCGGGGTGCCGTATCGAGGTGCCGGCCTATGGGTTGGGCGAAGCGCTGCGCGGTCAGCACCAGTACCAGGAAGCTGCCGAGGCTTACGATCTGGCCGCCAGCCACGGGATCGATCCCGAGCTGCGCCAGAAGGCGACTCTGGCTGCCGGCCAAATGTATGACGTGCAGCAGAAGCGCGACGCCGCGCTGGAGAAGTACCGGACGGTGATTGCCGACGATTCCAGTTCGGGTGCGGCTGACCTGGCCCGCCACTATATGAAGCAGGCCTACAAGAACCCTTGAAAGCGTGTGTGAGAACCACACTTGGTATTTGCCAGTGGACTTGATGGGCGAAAATCCAGCGCCGTAGGCGCGGC
>OCZT010005916.1_pt1 | contig 12142 bp, 6 predicted proteins | sample 1539031 | NCBI WGS metagenome assembly OCZT01 (sample SAMEA3539308, study PRJEB22396) | soil metagenome | biome: tundra; feature: field; material: soil | place: USA | collected 2010-05 | depth 0.15 m
ACGCCCGCTTCCTGCTCGCCTCGACCTCGGAGATTTACGGCGACCCGCTGGTGCATCCGCAGACCGAGGAATACTGGGGCAACGTCAATTCCATCGGCCCGCGGGGCTGTTACGATGAGGCCAAGCGTTTTGCCGAGGCGCTGGCGATGGCCTACCACAAGGAGCATCAGGTCGAAACGCGCATTGTGCGCATCTTCAACACCTACGGCCCGCGGATGCGTTTGCACGACGGGCGGGTGGTGCCGGCCTTCATCAGCCAGGCGCTTAAGAACCGTCCCGTTACCGTGTTTGGCCGGGGCCAGCAGACGCGCAGTTTCTGTTACGTCTCCGACCTGATCGAAGGCATTTACCGGCTGATGATGAGTTCGAGCGACCAGCCGGTGAACATCGGCAACCCGGCGGAAATGACGGTGTTAGAGTTCGCGAAGGAAATCATCCGCGCCACCGGCTCACACAGCAAGATCAGCTTCAAACCCTTGCCGCAGGACGATCCCCGCCAGCGCCGGCCGGACATCACCCGGGCCCGGACCATCCTGGGCTGGGCGCCGAAAGTCCCGCTGTCCGAAGGGCTGGTCAAGACCATCGAATACTTCCGGCGCAAGGTGTGAGCGGCGCCAGCGAAGGCTGAATGCGCGGCCCGCACGCATTATGCGTGAGGTTCACCCACGGCGTGCGTGCAAATGCCGCAAAAACCGCAAGAACCGCAGAAATCCCTTTGGCACGGTTCATGTTAAAGAATCTGGTTTGATCATGAAACTGCGCAGCATGATACCCAGATTTATTGCCGAACAACTGCGCTCCCGTTGCTTTCCTTTTATTCTTTTCCGAAGTTTTTACTTTCCATTTGACCAGCGCCGGGGTTTTCTGTAATCACCATTCGCCGCCCGCAGGTTGACCCAACCCAGGTGGCAAGAGTTTTGTCGATCGCAAGCCATAATAGTAAATGCTGAATACGAAGACATTTCTAGCCGTTGATTTCGGGGCAGGCAGCCTGAAGCTCGCAGAGTTCGAGGTCGGCGAGACTGGCGGATTGCGCTTGAAGCAGTACGGCATCAAGTCCCTGGGGGCCGAAGGAGCGCAGGAAAGTTCACGCGAGGCGGCCATACTCAAGGCGTTGCAGGAGTTGCTGGCGGAAAAGGCCATCAAGGCCAAGGATGTCAACGTCTGCGCCCCCGGCTTCCATGTCTTCTCCAAGTTTGTCAAGCTGCCGCCCGTCGATGCCAGCAAGGTCACCCAGATTATTCAGTACGAGGCGCAGCAGAACGTCCCCTTCCCGCTCGAAGAAGTGGTCTGGGACTACCAGATCCTGGGGACGACCGCCGGGGGCGAACTGGAGGTCCTGCTGGTCGCCATCAAGGCCGACATTGTGGAAGGGCTGTTCCGGGTCACCGAGACGACGGGGCTGCGGCTGCAACTGACCGATGTCTCGCCGGCGGCCCTGTGCAACGCCTTCCGCTACAACTATGGCGAGCTGGAGGACTGCACGATGCTGCTGGACATCGGCGCCAAGACCAGCAACCTGCTCTTCTTCGAAAAGGGCAAGGTATTCTCCCGCAGCATTAATTTGGGTGCCAACTCGATTACCCAGGACTTTGCCAATGAATCGAAGTTGAAGTTCGACGCGGCCGAGAAGCTTAAGATCGAGGAAGGCTTTGTGAGCCTGGGGGGCGCCTACGAAGAGCCCGAGAACCCGCACCAGGCGGCGATTTCGAAGATTGCCCGGCAGTTCATGACGCGGCTGCATATTCAGGTCAACCAGACCATGCAGTTCTACCGCGGGCAGCAGGGCGGCTCGGCGCCGCAACGGCTGTTCCTGTCGGGCGGCGCGTCGGTCATGCCCTACACGGCGCAGTTCTTTGCGGAAAAGCTGAACGTGCCGGTGGAGTATTTCAACCCGCTCCGCAACGTTCAGCTCGACCCGGCGCTCAACCTGGAAGAACTGGCGCGGGTGGCTCATTCACTGGGCGAGGTGATCGGCCTGGGGTTGCGCAACCTGGCCCATTGCCCGGTGGAGCTCAACCTGATGCCGGAGAGCACGCTCCGCTGGCAGAGCTTCAACCAGAAGAAGCCTTATTTTATCGCCACCGTGTTCAGTTTGGTGGCGGTGATCGCGGCCATGGGCTTCCTGTTTGAGAAGCTGGCCGGGGTCAAGGAGCAAGTGTTGGCCACGGTGAAGGAAGACGTTGGGCCGGAGGAGATCAAGGAGGCCGCGTTCAAGACGGCCTACGGCAATTTGAACAAGACCACGGGCGAGGTCTATCAAGTGGTGGGATGGCTGCGCGACCGCTATTACTGGGCGGACGTGCTGAGCGACCTCCGCCGGGTGTTAATTCGGGTGGAACAGGCCACCAAGAGCAAACTGCGGACAGACGCGGGCGTTTGGGTCGAGCAGTTGATAACCGCCACCCCCGCGGCGGAAGGAGAAGGAACCCCGGGGCAGGAAGCGGCGGCGCCGTCCGCCGTGCCGGGTGCGGACGCTGCGGCGAGGGAAGCTTTCGCCAGACGTTATGGCCTGGATGCACGCAGCGGGATGCCCGCGCCCCCGCAGCCCGCGGCGGAAGCGCTCCCCGCCACTCCCGGCTCCCGCAGAAAATCTAAAACAGGCGACACGAACGAAATTGCCACGCTGACCCTTACTTTCCGCGCGGTGAGCCTGAAGGATACTTCGGGGCAAGCCGACGCCGATAAAGGGATTGCCTACGCTGTGCTGCAGGAGTTGCAGAACAGCCCCCTCTTTGATCCGGATCCGGCGGAGACCAGAACCGACAGTGAGGTCACCTATGATGAGACCGGCACGTTCACCTTCCGCATAATCGCCAGACTCAAGTATCCGCTCAAGCTGTAGTATGGACTGGATAAAACGCAATTTATACTTTCTGATCGGCAGCCTGGTGGCATTGGTGCTGATGGGTTTGGCTGGCTGGTACCTCTACTCGAAATGGCAGCTCAACAACGAGATTCTCGTAAGCCTGGACGAGCAATACGCCAAGCTGAAGCGCTTGAACGAGAACAAGCCGCATCCGGGTTCCGGCAAAGTTGACAACATCAAAGCCGCCAAGGACCAGCAGCAGGAATTGCGGGACTACATCCGGAAGGCGCGCCAATACTTCCAGGTCTGCCCCCCCATCCCCCAGCCCGAGTCGGGCAAACTGACCAGCCAGGAATTCAGTTCCGCCCTCAGCGTGACCATTGATCAGATGCAGCGCGACGCCACCAAAGCCAGCGTGGTATTGCCGCCCAAGGACAGCAAAGGCAACATATATAGTTTTTCGTTCGCCGCCCAAAAGGAGAGCCTCGCCTATGCCGCTGGCAGTCTGGAGCCGCTCTCGGTGCAATTGGGCGAGGTCAAGGCCATCTGCGCGGTGCTGTTCGCGGCCAAGGTTAACTCGCTGGACAATCTGCGGCGCGAGCGCGTATCCGAAGATGACACCAAGGGGCCGCAAACCGATTACTTGTCGGAAAAGTCAGTGACCAACGAATTGGCCGTGCTGTCGCCCTACGAAGTGACTTTCCGCTGCTTCAGTCCCGAGTTGGCGGCCGTGCTGAGCGGCTTTGCCAGTTCGCCTTGCGACGGCTTGGTGGTCAAGACGATCAACGTCGAGTCGGCCCCGGCGGCAGCGGTTACGGAACAGTCGGCGCCGCAGATGACTTACACCGCTCCCGCAGCCTATAATCCGCCTCCGGCCAGGCAGATCGAGGCGCCCAGGTCCGCGCAGGCTGCTTTTGCCGCGCGATACGGTTTGGCAGGGCGCACCGCGCCGCGGCCCCCGCCTCAGGCGGCGCCGCCGCCGGTGTACGCGCAGCCGGTCCCGGCAGCGCCGGCCAACAAGGGAGGCCTCCCGGTGGTGCTGGACGAGAAGCAATTGAAAGTCACGCTGATGCTCAATGTGGTGAAACTGATCCCTTTCAAGTAAGATGGATTTTCTCAAGAAGAACTACGAAAAGGTCCTGCTTGGCGTGGTGCTGCTGGGCTTGGCGGTGGCCGCGGCATTCCTGCCTTTCAAGATCGCCAGTGAGAAGCAAAAGCTGGAGGACATGCGCAATCAGCTCATTCATCCCAATGTCAAGCCCCTGACCAACCAGGACCTCACGGTGCCGGACAGCGTGCTCAAGCGCATGGCAATGCCCACCACAATCGATTTCTCCTCCCCGAACCGGCTTTTCAATCCCATGGCCTGGCAGAAGGCCATGGACGGACGACTCATCAAAGTCGATTCCACGAACGTCGGCCCGTACGCGGTGACGGTTACCAAGATGACTCCGCTCTATCTCAAGCTGACGCTCGATTCGGTGACGCCGATGGATACGGGGACGCGGTACGTCATCGGCATCGAGAAGGAGGCCGCGGCGAATCCCCGGGAGCGGACCAAGACGCAGAAGTATTGCTCGCTCAACACGAAGAACGAGACCTTTACCCTGCGCGATGTCAAGGTCCCGCCGGACAACCCGACGAACGTCACGGTGGTGCTCGAATTGAACGATACGCGGCAGCGCGTGGAGGTATCCAAAGAGCAGCCTTATCGGCGCATCGACGGTTATATGGTGGATTTGAGATATGCTCCGGAGAGCAAGACCTGGAATGCTCGCCGCGTGGACGCCCCGCTCGCCTTCAACGGCGAGAATTACAATATCGTTGCCATTACCGAGAACGAAGTAGTATTGTCCGCCAAATCGAACCAGAAGAAATGGACAATCAAATACAGTGCTAGTGCAGCACCCTGAACCGCGTCAGTCGCTAGTCTTTTTGCCAACCGCAACCGAAACCATGATGAAAGCAGCTACCCTTCCACTCGCGTTGATCCTCTTGCTCACCGCCGTTCCGGCAGCACCGGCCCAGACGTCGCCGCAAGAAACGGCGGTCAACGAAGCCGTTTATCGCCAGGCCAACCATATCGCCTTGCGTCAGAAGCTGGTGGATGCCCGCGCCGCACAGGACCGGCGCGCCCCGGCCACGGCTGCCAAGCTCTACGATGACGCCTGGGACCTGGTGCAGAAGATCGGGTCAGGCGTGGACGCCGAGCGCGAGCAGACCGTCGCGGGCCTGGCGGCAGTGCGGCTGGAGCTGGCGCGCGCGGCGCAGCACAAGGGCGACTACGCGGAAGCCCGGACCCAGGCCGATGACGTATTGCGGGTCGAGCCGACGAATGCGGCGGCCATTGAGTTCAAGAGCGGCAACGAGAAGCTGCTGGCCGAGCAGCGCGGCACCATTCCCAGCCCGGAAGTCAAGAGCCAGGTGCCGGCGATCATCGAGGAACGCGTCAAAGCGAGCACGCTGGTGCATGACGGGAAGCTGCTCTACGAAATGAACAAATTGGACGAAGCCGATGTCAAGCTCAAGCTGGCCCTCAAGCAAGACCCGCAAAACGAAGCCGCCCTCTACTACCTGAACCTCGTTTCGGAGGCCAAGTTCTCCCAGGCCGCGAAAGCGCATGAGGTCACGATGCGGCAGGACATCCGCGCCGTCGAGCAGGCTTGGGCCAGCCCGATCAAACGCGAGCTGCTGCCCATGCCGAACCCTTACTCCCGCAGTAATAATCTGATCTACACCGGCCTGGGCCGCCAGACCATCATGACCAAACTTGACCGCATCCGGCTCGACACGGTGAAATATGACGGACTGCCGCTCAGCGAGGTCATCATGAACCTGAGCGAGGAATCCCGGAAACGCGACCCGGAAAAGCGGGGCATCAATTTCATGGTCAACCAGAACGTGGACAGCGGCGGTGCGGCCGCCGCCGCCGCGCCCGTGCTGGGTCCGGACGGGAATCCTCTCCCGGCCCCTCCGCCCGAGCAAGTGGATATGGGCTCCATTTCCATCAAGATCAATCCGCCGCTGAGTGATATGCGGCTGGCGGACGTGCTGGATGCGATTGTGGCAGTGGCCGACCGGCCCATCAAGTACTCCATCGTGGATTATGCGGTTGTGTTCTCGCTCAAAGGGCGCGACACCATTCCCCTCTATGTTCGCACGTTCAAGGTTGATCCCAATACCTTCGAACAGGGCCTGCAAGGCGTTGGCGCATTCATCTTCGGACAATCCGTCAACGTCGGCCAAAACACCAGCAGCGGCAGTGGCTTCGCCGGCTCAAGTGGTGGTGGTGGCTCGAGCGGTGGCCAGCAAAGCGGGAACTCAGTCGCCGGCGCAATTATCTCGCGCGTTACAGTCGCTCCCGGCGCTGTTACAGGCGGCACGCAGGGTGGAGGTGGGGGGGGAGCGCAACAGCAAGGGGGCGGCGGCGGTGGTCTGAACTACATCACCAGGACCAATAGCATGGTGAACGTCTCGCAGGCTGCCATGAATTACTTTCAGACCCTGGGAGTGAACCTGGATCCCATAGTCAATCCAGGCAAAGCCTTCTTCTTCAACGATCGCCTGGGGATGCTGGTGGTGCGCGCCACCCTGCAGGATCTCGATATCATTGAGGCGGCGATTCAAGTCCTGAACATCGTGCCCCCCCAAGTGAACATCAAATCCAAGTTCGTGGAAATCTCCCAGGATGACACAAAAGCCCTGGGGTTTGATTGGTACCTCGGGAACGTGCTGATGAACAACGGGTCGATTGGCGCGCAAGGCGGCAGTGCCCCATCCTTTAACGGCGCCCCCACCGCGGCCAATCCTATCGGCGTATTTCCCGGAAATCCCAATGGCATCTCCCCCACGACGATCGCCCCCAATACAACCGACCAGCTTGTGACTGGCGGCCTGCGCAACCCGTCCACTTCCCTCTTCACTCTCACCGGCATCCTGACCGACCCGCAATTCCGCGTGGCCATCAAGGCCCTGCAGCAGCGGTCGGGGGCCGAACTGCTGGCGCAGCCCGAGGTTACCACCACCAGCGGTCGGCAGGCGCAAATGAAGGCCGCCGACGTCAAGAGCATCATTACCGGGTTCAGCTTCAGCCAGGCCCAGAACGCTACTTCGGGTGGGGTAGGCAATGGGACGACCATCAGCCAGCCATCCCCCACCGTGGTGTATCCGCTTCCCGAGCAAATGGAGTTGGGGCCGGTGCTGGACGTGATTCCTTGCGTGTTGTCGGATGGCTTCACCGTGAACCTGACGTTGATCCCGACGCTGACGGAGTTTGTGGGCTATGACAACCCCAACGAAGTGCTCGCGTCGGGGGCGATCAACCAGTCGATTGCCGGTGGGCTAATTGTGGTTCCCACCGTGCTGCCGCGGTTCAATGTGCGGCAGGTGGTTTCAACCGTGAACGTGTGGGACGGCCAGACGGTGGTCCTGGGCGGGCTGCTTTCCGAGACGGTGACGACCATCAAGGATCAGGTGCCCATGCTGGGTGACCTTCCGCTCGTCGGCCGCCTTTTCCGGAGTGAATCGAAGAGCACCGCCAAGAAGAACCTGCTCATCTTTGTCACCCCTCTGCTGATCGACCCGGCGGGCAACCGGTTGCATACGGATGATGAGATGCCGTTTGCGCAGAACGCCATTCCCGCGCAACCAACCCAACCGCAGATGGCCAGCGGGCAACTAAAGAACTGATGAATCGGGCGCGTGGACCAGTGAGACTCTGTTGTTGTTTAGCGCGCCCTAAACTTTCGTAAACGTATGTCTTTGTCACGGTGCATGTCTTTGTCACAACTCGCTCGTAACGCGTTGGTCTGCGGGTACGTGGCCGTCGCCGCCCCCGGCATCCTTTTGGCCCAGACCAACAACTATCTCACCAACGGCATCGAATACGCCATCGCCGGGACATTGCCCGCGGACCAGGTTAAACCTCAGCTCGCCCTTCGTGAGTCGGGCGGCTACCTGGTTTGGGAGGACGCTATTACTGATGGCGACGGCTTGGGAATCAGCGCGCTGCAGTTGGACGGCAGCTTTTCTGGTACGCTTTCACCCTTTCGGGTGAACTCCGTCGGCGCGGGGGATCAGGAACGCGCGCAAGTGTCGTTGTTGAACGGTGGCGGGGCGGCCTTTGTCTGGCAGGGCGGGCGCCAGGGATTTCAGCATATCTACGCCCGGTTCCTCTCGGCGGGCCAAACCTGGGTGGGAAACGATGTGCTGGTCAACACCTTCACCAACAACATGCAGATCGACGCTGCCGTGACGACGTTGAGCGGGGGTAACGTCGTCGTGGCCTGGGGTTCCTACAACCAGTTTAGCTCGAGCAGCATGCAGGACGTTTATGCGCAATTGCTCACGCCCGCTGGACAGAAGGTAGGCGGCGAATTCCTCGTCAACCAGTTCACCTCCTTTAATCAGCGCTCGCCGGCGGTGGCCGCCCTGAGCGGCGGTGGCTTCGTCGTCGTCTGGGTCTCCGAGCAGGAGCGCTTCACGGACGATACGGGCGGCCCAAGCGTTGATATCTACGGCCGGCTTTACGCGGCGAGCGGCGCCGCCGTCGGTAATGAGTTTCTCATCAACACCGGCACTAATATTTGCGCCAATCCGAAGGTGGCGGCGGCGTCGGACGGCGGCTTCATGGTGACGTGGGGACAGGTGGACACCGCGATCCGGACGAATAGCTGGGATATTTTTGCCCGGCCATTCTCCAGCACGGGCGCGGGAGGAACGACCCGGCTGGTGAACTCCTTTAGATTCGGAGATCAGTACAGCCCCAAAATCAGCGCTATCGGTACGGATTACCTCGTTGTCTGGACCAGCATGGGCCAGGATGGATCCCAGGAGGGAGTGTATGGGCAGTTCCTGCATGCGGACGGCGCGGCTTGGGGCGGTGAACTGCGGGTCAACACCACGATCATCAACGGACAGATCCACCCTTGCGTGGCATCGGATGGCACGGGACGGTTCCTGGTTGCGTGGAGCAGTTACGTGGGCGGGCCTAACAGTTTTGATTTGTATGCGCAACGCTACGCCAGATACATGCCCGCGCTGGCGCCCATGAACGCGCCATTGGTTTATGTGCCCTTCGTGGTGAGCAACCGGGTGTATCAGCCGCAAATCCAGGTCTTCTGGCCTTACCAGTCGGGTTTGTCGGTCGATCATTACGAGGTGTTCGTGGATAACGGAGGCGCGGCGGCCGCTTCCGTCACGAACAACGCCTGGGTCATGTCGGTGGCTACCAACAGCGCGCACTCTTTCCAGATTACCTATGTCACTACCGACGGCCAGCATTCACCTTTATCGCCGGCGGCTACCGGGACAGCCTTCAGCGGACGCAGCTATTATGGCATCCCGGTGGAATGGATGAGTGAATACTGGGGCGACGCCTGGCCTCTGGCGACCGCGCCGCTGGAGCCGGGTGGGCCCACGCCACTGCAAGTGTTCCTGAGCGGCGCCAATCCGCTCGATTCAAATACGTGGCTGCGGACGGCGATCGCCCAATCCGCGCAGGGGCCCTTCCTGGAATGGAATCCGCAGCCGGGCCACACTTACCAGGTGCAGTCCTCGAGTGATCTGAGGGCCTGGACGAATGTCGGCTCAGCGCGGTTCGCCGCGGGGAACGTCGATTCGATTTACCTCGGCGGCAGCAGCGGCAGCTACTACCGGATTCTGTGTTTGCACTAAAGCTTTTGTATGTTGCGTTTTGCTAAAACAGTCGGCGGTTTGGCTCTGGTGGCTCTTGGCCTTCAGTCAGCGTCCGGTTTCTCCCTGATGGGGCCCGCTAACCAGGCCTGGCAGGCCCCTGTCATCGGCTACAATCTGGGGGGCGATATTGGCACGCCGCACAATCTCGGGGAGGAGTACCGCTGGAACACGCCAACCAATTACTACGCATTCGACCAGAACTTCCTCGATTACTTTGGTTCCAACGGGGTCTGGACCATCGAGCAAGGCATCGCCGAGCTGAACGGCCTGGCCAGTTTCTCACAATACAGCTCGGACCTGACGGAAGTGCCGCTGGAAACCCGACGGATCAACTACCGCGCGCAGGCGCTGCACTTGATGGATTTAAAATCCGCTGCTATGGGGCTGATGCTGGAGGAACTCGGCCTGACCGATTCTGAGCGGTACATCTGGACGTTGCGCACCCGCGCAGTCCAGCCTGGGCTCGCCTGCCCATTCATGATTTACGGAGTCATCAAACTGAGTTTTGACCCGGCGAATTGGCAGCCAACCAGTTACATCAATGGGGGTCTTTACAGCTATATTATCGTGGAGTTCTGCACCGGCCCGAATCCCCTGGCCTTTACGGTTCCATTCCCAGTGGATCCGGTGGCACCGGAAAACCTCCCGGTGTCGAGTTTCCAGACTCTTAATTATGGAATATTCACGAAGGGATTGACGCGGGATGACGTGGGCGGGTTGCGCTATAGTTACCGAACCAACAATGTCAACTTTGAGGCCACGTCATCGGATAGCACCCTGTTTTATACGAATATCGCCGCGGGCCAGCAATTGTTGTTCACCTCGAACCTGACGACGTTTTCGATGCAGGCGCTGACCAACAGCGCGGCCGCTTTGCAGGCCTTGTACCCAAACCTGGGGATCGTGTCCTCGACCAATGTTTTCACGAACATCTATATCACCAATATTACGGCCTATTTCACCAATTACCCGCTCGACCCGGTCGGGACGCCGCAGCATCTGGCGTTCGCGACCAACCTCACCCTTGCGGTGCAGACCTGGTATCATCACACCTTCAACAACCTAGTGACGTTCACGAACCCCACCGACGACGTCTGGGTCCCGGTGCCGTTGCCGGACATCGTCTTCCATACCAACCTCAGCCTGCTTACGGTGCAAACCACCACCGTCACCAACCAGCCGTTCGCCCCTTCCGGGACCCCGCCGATCACCAACACCACGACCTCCACGTACCTAACCAACGAGGTGGTTGGGGAATTCTTTATTCTGCCAACAAATCTCTGCGACATCGCCATTGTCTCCCGCCAAGCGACACTGGTCAGTTTTGAGACGAATATTGTGGTGTCGGCCACCAACACGCCGACGGGCTTCACGAACACCCAGTCACTCACCCAGGTGATCATTGATAACTTCACCAATCACGTTTTCACATTCTACACGGTGGATTGCGTGGTCACCAACGTCGCATTGCGGCAGGGGATAGATAAGCTCACCTTCCTGCGGGCGAACTATGATTCGCTCGTGGGTCGGTTTTTCCAGCCGATTACCAACGTTTACTATCAGATCGAAGTTACCAACAGCCTGCCCATCAAGCGTTGGCTGCGGCGGGTGGTGACCACGCCCGATTTCCTGTTTACCGCTTTTGATACGACAGACACTGCTGGCTTGGGCCTTCGCACCGACACTGCTGGCGGCGCCTTCAACGATGCCAATGCGAACACACTCGAGGCGGGGCCGGGAAACATCGAGCCCGGCAAGATATTTACTTTTAATAAGGTTGGGCCGCTGCTGCAGAATGTTTACGATCCCTTCTTCATCTTTAACGGGTTGACCGAGTCAACAGCGACGACCAATTTCATCTGGGGCACTTTCGACGGCAGCACCAACGAGCCCGTCGTCTATCCCAGCGGGACCAGTATTGCCAGCGTGGAGGCCCAGATTCTCTTCCAGATCGTGACGGGTATTCTGCCGGACGGTAAAGTGGGCACGCCCTATCCGGCGACCCAAGTCCAGGCGACGGGCGGGGTGCTGCCGTACAGCCAGTGGACCTGGGGGAACGGGTGGCCGTCGCTGCCGCCGGGCTTGACCATCACCACCAATCCGGACGGTTCCGGGCTGATCAGCGGGACGCCGACGGCGGCGGGCACATTTGGATTCGCAGTAAGCGTCACGGGCGGCGACTCGCGTACGATCACGCGTTCGTTGTCGATCAACATCAACCCGTGACCGGCTTGGCAACAATGAAGGATTTCTGATTATGAAGCGGCTGTTATTGTGGATTCTCCTGAGCGCCCTGCCGGCCCCGCTGGCGCTGGCGAGCGGCAATTACGTCAACAACTCGACGGTGAGCGTAGTCTCTCCGCCCCAGATCGCCCCGCAGATCGATGCCTCGAACTTCGTTAACAACGGCATTTTCTACATCACCAACTTACTCGGCGGTACTGGCTTCACGCCGCCGCCACCCTACCAATCGTGGAACACGCGAAACTGGACTAATTCCAACCGGATGGCGGGCGACTCGGGATTCCGCTTCGATTATTTCGACACGGAGGTACAAAGCAACCGTTGGTCGGCCAACTTCCAAAATGCGGGCAACGCCAATCCGACGAATGCGAGCATCTTCGGAGCGAGCTATGT
>OCZT010005917.1_pt1 | contig 12141 bp, 9 predicted proteins | sample 1539031 | NCBI WGS metagenome assembly OCZT01 (sample SAMEA3539308, study PRJEB22396) | soil metagenome | biome: tundra; feature: field; material: soil | place: USA | collected 2010-05 | depth 0.15 m
AGTACTGGGGTGATATCCGCCCTTGGCGGCGTTTCGCATCGATTGCTGAATGGCCTCCCCCGGCGACATCGAGGGTACTTGGAATCTTCCCGCTCCACCCCCACCGGGAGTGACATCTTCCAAGCGCAAAGCGGCCTCAGTCTGTGGTTCAGGCTTAGGCCCTGGCGGAGCTGGTTGGGGCGGGGCCGGTTGCCCACCCCCGGGAGGAGTGGGAGCGGCGGCTGGCGGCGGTTCAGGCGGCTTCCCACGAGAGGCTTCGGGCTCAGGCGTGTTGCCGCGTGAATAGGGCATTTTCAGACCCTTTGGGTCGATTATCGGTGAGCGACCCTGGGCTTGGCGATTCTTGTCGGAAGGGCGTGCTTCCGGAGGCGGCTGGCGCAGCGACTTCAGCAGATCGGGTGGAAGAAACAGGGTGGTGATTTGCTTGTCCTGTTTCGGCGCAACGGGAATTCCCATCATCAGCTTGCCACGACGGAGGAGATCCGGCGCGAAAATGATGAACATGATCAGGAAAATGTGCAGGAAAACGGAGGTCAAGAACAGCGCCCGCCGGCGCCAGCGCGCCAGTTCCTGTTCCGGGCTTGCATCCAGGAGCAAGTGGATAGGGATTTCCCCAACCACTGGAAATAGATCCAGTTGAGAGTCTTCCCTTTTGGGAGGCTCTAAATTAAGTTGGAATTCAACGCTCATGAAATCCTTGGAAGTCAGAAGATGAGCGACTCAGCGATAGGTTATTTGCGATCTCCAACCACCTTGTCAGCAGCCCTCTGGCTCCAATCTCCCACATTCAATTGTAACTCCCCGCGCAACCTTGAGAACCCCCGGACGATTGAGGGGGGTAAAAGGGTCTGGGGAAATCACAACTGACGCCGCCGCTAAATCATCCGTTCTAGCTTTCACCACTCTGCCCCACGGAACGCCTCAAAGGCATATTGACGAAGGCGGCATGTTGTTCGATGCAATTCAAAACGCTTTCGGCTAGTGCCAGAGCTTGTTTTCCTTCTCTACCGCCGACAAGAGGGCGGCTCCTGGTGCGAACTGACTCCACAAAAGCCGCCAGCTCAGCTTGCAGCGGTTCTTGCGGCTTTGCCGTCAATTTCCGGAAGGCAATCTGCGGGGTTGGTCCATCGCGATCCACCCGAATCAACGTCGCATCGCGGCGGGTGAAATCAATGGAAAAATACTCATTGGGCTGGAAATACCGGAACTTACGCACCCGCTCCGTGCTCACGCGGCTGGCCGTCAGGTTGGCCACTGCGCCATTTTGGAACTCCACCCTGGCGTTGGCGATGTCCACTTTGTCGGAAAGCACGGGCAGGCCCACCGCTCGCACATCGCGCCAGGGCGAATCCACCAGCCAGAGCACGAGATCAAGATCGTGTATCATCAAATCAAAAACCACATCCACATCAAGGCTGCGGGGGCTGAAGACGCCCAGGCGATGGATTTCAAAGAACATCGGATGTGACGTTGCCTCTTTGGCCGCCACTACGCCAGGGTTGAAGCGTTCCAGGTGGCCTACCTGGAGGATGCGCCCACCGCTTTCGGCTAGCTCGATAAGCTCAGTCGCCTCATCCAAGGTTCGGGTGATGGGTTTTTCCAGCAGCACATCCACGCCGCGAGCGAATGCCTGGCGCGCGACGGCGGCATGATCCGTGGTAGGAATCACCACGCTCACCGCCTGGACAGTGCCCAACGCTTCATCCAGACTTTGAAAGGCACGCACGCCAAGTTCAGCGGCCATTTCCTGGGCCCGCTCCGGACGCAGGTCGTAAACACCCGCCAGTTCCGCTCCCGGGACCTGCTTCAACGTCCGAGCGTGCTTCTTTCCATGCTCGCCCACACCCAGCACCGCAACTGAAATGTTCTCGCTCAATGCTTTCCTTTGGGTGCCGGGCTAATTAGGAACTACGATTTAAGGATTAAGAATGACCGGTGTTCGCGGAAAATCAAGTTCCAAAATTCAAGAAACAAACTTCACGGTTCGCAATTCCTAATTCTTAATTCGTAAATCTCAATTACTCTGACACCATCCCCTACATTCCCACAATCGCGATTCCCGCTTCATTGGCATCTGCGATCAGGTTTTGCCGGTCGAATAGCAAAGTCTTTCCCGCATCGACTGCAAGTACGGTGGCCTTCGAGTGGTGCATAACCTGGATGGTCTTTCTCCCCACCACGGGAACATCGAAGCGCATGTCCTGATGGGGCTTACTTACTTTGACGACCACCAGGCGCCTTCCGTTACTCAAGGAGGCGGCACGCTGGATGGCGGCGTCAGTGCCTTCCATGGCTTCCACCGCCACGCAGGCGCGGTCTGACACCACAATGGTCTGGCCGAGGTCCAAGCCCGCAATTTTTTTGGCGATTTCCCGGCCGTAGGCAATGTCGGCCGCTTCGTCCGCGTCGGGAGCGCGCAGGGTCAGCGTGCCTGCTTCCGGCAGCAGCGGCTTCAGAAAAAGAGTGGAGTCCACCACTGTCATGCCGCGCCCTTCAATCATGCGCACAACACCGCCAATCAACATATCGGTGTTCTTGCGGGAAAGTCCGTGCAGCATGCGGCTCATCATGCCATCGGGCTTGATGGAGCTGAACAATTGGGCGTGTTTTACCTGCCCGGCCAGAACCACTTTGTTGATCTTTTCGGCCACCATCAGGTCAAGGCCTTTGGCGGCTTCACCCAGGCTCACCCAGTGGATATTCTGCGTCTTTTCAGCCAGTTCGGGTGACGTCTCCTCCTTGATGGCCACAACGAGCGGGTCCAAACCTTGTTCGCGGGCCGCCTCCAACACAAGGAAAGGGAAATGTCCATTGCCGGCAATGATGGCGTAGCGATCAGGGAATCGGTTCATCGGTTCATCGGGCCATCGCGTCATTTAAAGGCTGTCCTTTTGTCATTAGTTCGTGGTTCTTGCATTCCGAGCAGGGATAAGATCGCTACCAATTAGAAGACGAAGATTAGCGGTATCGCGGTTGCGTTTTTCAGGGGCGCACAAGTGAAAATGTCACGAAATCCGCAAACAGCGGGAAAGTAACACAAGCGCATAATCTCCCCCATATTGGTTCAATTCGCGCCAAAAACAGCCACCCGACAATGCCGAATGCAGATCCTTCACTGATTAGTGCTATCCCCAGCGCGACGTAAGCTCGGAATGCAAGTTGAGCCAGATCCCGTTCACGGCCCGAAATGCCGAAAAGGTCGCCGTAACCGATGCCGTGTGTAATGTAACTAAACCACGCCCCGGCCGCGATAACGAGTAGCAACATAACGCATGCGAGCAAAATCGCCTTTCGGCGGCGGTCACCAACGGATTCAATCGCGCAATCTCCGAATATCGTTTGCAATGAATCGCCTCAGGAATGACTCGATGACCAAAGGCTCAATGACCCGATGACCCGATGACCCGATGGGCCGATGATCGGATGAGCCGATGATCCGATGGTCTTACTTAATGACTCCTCGCTCCGAGGACTTGATGAAGTCCACGAGCGCCTTGACATGAGCGGACTGGAATCCCTTGGCCTCAATGGCTTCCAGCGCCTGAGTGGTGTTGAGCTTTGAGCGGGTGAGCAAGCGAAACGCGGCTTCCAGATCTTTCAGATCCTCCTTGTTAAGACCCCGGCGTTCCAGACCGAGCCGGTTCGCGCCGTAAACCTCCACGGGCCGTGGTGCTGAGGTCTTGGAATACGGGAGAATGTCCTGATTGACTAATGTGGCGCTGCCCAGGAAGCTGTACGCTCCGATACGGCAAAACTGATGAATCATGGAGAAAGCGCCCACCGTAGAGTGGTCTTGAATAACCACGTGTCCGGCCAGTGACGCGCCATTGGCCATGATGATGTTGTCCCCGAGTTGGCAATCGTGGGCAACGTGGACATAGGCCATCAGCAGGTTGTGGCTGCCGATGCGGGTGCCCCCCTCTCCTTCCGCTGTGCCGCGATGAATCGTCACGAATTCCCGGATGGAATTTCCATCGCCGATTTCGACACGAGTGGGTTCGCCGTTGTATTTCAAATCCTGGGGCGCGAGACCGATGGAGGCATAGGGAAATACCCGATTGTTCTTGCCCAACCGGGTGTGCCCGTCAATAACCACATGGGACATCACTTCCGTCCCTTCACCGATTTCGACATTTTCGCCGACCAGTGAGTACGGTCCCACCAAGACGTCGCCGGCAAGCTGCGCGCCGGGATGAATAATTGCTGTGGGATGAGCGTTCATGGACGTGGTTGACCTGGGCGATCGCCGATCGCGAACATTTCCACTGCCTCTGCCGCAACCTTGCCTTCCACCAGCGCTCGCGCCGACATCTTGCCGTAATTACTTCGGCGATGCACCATCTCCACTTCAATTCTCAACTGGTCGCCTGGCACCACGGGACGGCGGAACTTGGCGTTCTCGATTCCGGAAAAGTAGATGAGCTTATTGCTTTTAAGCTCGTCCGGCATCTCACGGTAAAGCAAGATGCCCCCCACCTGTGCCATGGCTTCCAAAATGAGCACTCCTGGCATCACGGGCGCGCCAGGAAAATGCCCCTGAAAGAAGTCCTCGTTCATGGTGAGGTTCTTCAGACCCACGATGCGGTTTGGCGGCTCCATCTCCACAATCCTGTCCACGAGAAGGAACGGATATCGGTGTGGAAGGAACTTCATGATTTCCGTGATGCTGTACACAATGCGGTGTTCTATGGCGGGGCCGGTTATCGGGTCACCCATTTATCACCATCCCATTCGTTCTTTGCGCGGCGGGGCAGACTGGTATCCGCGCTTCCACGGTCCGCAGTATCGTGTAGGGAGAGCTACCAGGACCGGCAGCCATTATAATCGAATCTATCCAAGGCTTCCAATTTACGGAGCGAAGGGGCGGGTTTGCTAACCCCGGCTTTTCCAACAGCCTGGCTAACGATGGCCGTGCGCAACGGCAAGAATCAAGTTCCGGCGTGGGGAACGTCGATGCACAATCCCGAACGGTAGTTGATGGAGCGAGAAACGCCGCGAGCCGCCCCCAAACCAAACCCAGTGTTCGCGCGCTTGCTGAATTGTTTCACCGGACCTGGTGAATTCGGCCTCACACTTGAGGGCCGCCATGAGGCGGAGTAAACCCACCGTCACATCCGCCGCCTTGACCTGCCCGCTGCCTTTGCTGGATGCGCTTTGTCAGACGCTAACCCTGCGGCGGAGGCGGGGCCGGCGTCAGGCCGTAGCGGCGCATAATTTCCGCCATCTTTGCCTTGTCCGGGGGACCTCCAGCCGCCGCGATAAACACCCCGCCGACCTCGCGGAAATACTGCGGACCCAGCTCCGCGGGAGTAATCACACAGAGCGCCTTCACATCCTGACTTCCGTGGTTATCAAACCGGTGGATGGCGCCGCGCGGAATACAGAGCGCCTGCCCGGGCCCGACATTAATCTGCTTTCCATCGACAGTCCAGGCCATCACCCCATCGAGGCCGTAGATCGTCTCCTCGTAATGATCGTGGCTGTGTGCGGGCGCCGGCAGGCGCTGCCCGCCCGGCACAACAAGTTCAAAGGCTGCAACGCTGCCGCCGGAGTTTTCCGCGGTCAGCAAGAAACGCACCGAGAGCGGCCCGACAGGGATCGTCTCATCGGCAGGATTGACGTGAAGGCCCGGATTCGGCTGTGTCATAGGGATCTCCTTGAGTAAATCTTGTTTACCATGGTATCATGGTAAATGGAGTTTACTTTCAATGTCAATAACTTCATCACAAAAGATTTCTGCGCTCAACACCCGTGAAATGCTTATCGGGGCGCTGTTGCGCGTTCCGGCCCAGGCCATCCATCGCCGCATCATCAAGGACTTGAATGCGGCCGGCTTTGATGAGCTGCATTTGCCGCATATCGCCGTGCTTCAGTATCCGGGTCCGGATGGGGTTCGCCCCGGCACTCTCGCCGAGCGCGCCGCGATTAGCAAACAGGCTATGAACCAGTTGCTGCGTAGTCTTGAAGGCCTCGGTTATATCGTCCGCTCCGACGCGCCGGGCGAAAGCCGCGCGCGCGTCGTGCGCTTCACCCCTCGGGGACGCGCCGCGTACACAAAAATCCAGGATGTCCTCCGCCAAATCGAGCGCGAATGGAGTGCGGAGCTGGGGGCCAAACGTTTCGCCCAGCTCAAAGTACTGCTCTGCCGCGTCTGGGAAAGCCCGCTGACACACTAGCGCAGGGCGGCGGATGACTCCGTGGCCCTTTTTCCCTGAGCGCAATTAATCAGGTCTAGATTGCGGTTTTAGGAACTGCTGAGGATGGGCAAATTACACTCGTCACTGCCGGCTGTTGCCATCCGCACTTGCTGAGAGATGGACCCAGGACGCTTAGAAATCTGTAGCGGAGTTGGAGAATGTGATAGACGCAGGTTTGGGTTTTAATTATCCCAGGGTTGATCTCTGGGAAGGGCACATCTCCCGGCCTGTGACCAGACTCGTCATTTGGGAGCGAGCCCGAGCCGCAGCATGACATTGGCGATTACAGTGTAAACCGTCACTAGACCGGCGCCACAAAGCGCTGCGCGCAATGCCAATCGAACAAATAGATTTGAAGAGTCCTTATCATCCATGCGTACAAAATGTCCTAAGTCTCGCCTTGAGGCAATGGCACGGAAGTACCAGGTCAATCCTCTCTTGGGACTTTACGGCAACCGGCAGAGCGGACTTTCTGTCTAGATTTTTTGGCGGAACACACGATGGTTGCTGCCCATTAAGCAGCATTCGGGGTCATTGGGGCTGAGTCCCAACCCCACCCCCCGTCGGGCGAAGAGTTCCTTGTGAATAACACCTATCGGCATTAAAGACGAGTGGACTGCCAGCGCCACCCTCCGAGCCGCCCATCACATTGAAGTAACAATTCTGGGCGGGAATCAAACCCGCATGTCCATTGGCCCCGGGCCCGCCCGTGATGTCAGGCCCGATTGCCGGGTACGGAAGCGCGCCCCACCACGATGGTTTGCTTGCCTTGTAGAACGAAGCTGGAAGGGTGTGAGTTACGCCGCTCACCCAGTTATCAACGCTGTCATCCGCGTAAGTGTAGTTGCCGTGGATGAATGCCGTCGCGTAGGCGTTCGTCGAGTGGCATGGCGGGTTGGTGCTGCCGGAGCAGCCCGTACCCGCGGGGCCAGGATCGCCGGATTCGCCATAGCCAAAAGCCATGTTGTAGTTGGTGCTGCCGTAAATGCGCGGAGTTGGGTACTGAAGGACGGCAACATGACTTGTCGGTTTACCATATTCGAGCAGAGCATTCTGGTTGGCCGAACCTGCCACGTTTCCGATCACATTGTAATGAGTGGCCAGATGCGTTAACTCTAACGCACGAGAAGCTTGAAACGGCCACCAGCCGTTGATTCCACTTCCACCATTCTGCCCAACAGGAGAACAAACCACGGTTCCACGTCCTGACGTAGGATTACAGGCAAGGGTCGTCCCCTCTGTCCAGTTACGAAATAGGGTGTTATAGGCGCTCGAGCCCCAAATCTGGTCGGGGGAAATCGTGGGAGTCACATTGCCCTCAAGAAGATTGAACTGCGGATGCGCCCCATGCATTCCCATGCCGCCGATCACGAAGTTCAGGGAACCTGCGTCAAAGCCGCCTTCGCAATAGTTGTAAGCAATGACGTTCCCCGCAGCTCCCCAACTTAGAAGCACAGACGCATGGCCACGCTCAATGATGTTGTTCTCCACCAGCGAGCCGCTGGTTTTGTTGAGAAGTGAAACGTCTGAATCCGCGCTGCCAGGGGTATGCCGGTAAGCATTCGAGAAATAGCTGTCACGGATCTCATCCCGGTATCCCCAATAGACATCCACATAATCCCCGTCCGTGTAGTTGGATTCTATTCCTTTAACCCAGCAGTAGGCACACCGCGAGAGGTTGACGTCTTGCTCATAGCCTGTGTTATTGGAATAAATTTGAAGGGCCTCAACCCCGACGTATTTGGCCATTGCGTGGAACGGAACGGCAACGGGCGAATTCGTGTAAGTCCGGTATAGTCCTGGTGTTATATCAATGGTATGGCTGCGGACGGATGTGACTTGGACAATCTGTCCGCTGGCCAGATGGGCGTCGCGGCTCCAACCACCGTCACACCAGTTGCAGTTCCCTTCGCCGCCTCTGACGTCAACGGTCACATTGTCATTATTTTCTGCGATCGCCAGGTAGCCGCCGGCTTTAACTCCGGAGTGCCCCTTGACTTCAAGGCTGGTGGAGCCCGCCGTCGCCCCACCGGTAATGCGTAATGCCGTGAAGTAAGCCACGCTACCCGAGCCGAGCATGACGGGTGCTCCCCCCTTTCCTTTGACGTTGAGAATGGTCTGATCCGCTCCCGACCCGCGCAGCACGCAATAAGATGGCACCGAGACACTCTGCCTGATCAAAAAGGTGCCGGCACCAAGCAAGACATAATGATTTGACCCGCAAGCCTTCAACGCCTTCTGAATTGTGGAGGTGCAATCGCGCGCTCCATTGTCGCATTGGCTTGCCGAAATAGTGGAGCCGCTTTGCGTCCAGGACCCCGAGGGAATTCCCCCCGGAACCCCCACCTGGCTCCAGTCTATTCCCGCCCCTGGAGGTAGAATATTGGACCACGGATACTGACCCAACGCGGGGAGCGGAAACAACAACAGCGCAATGAGAACTATCCGGTTGCTCTTCATAGTTGCTCCTTATTTGTTGTACGGGCTCTTGGGGGCTGGATTTTTTCTCGTCCCCTTTTCGCGCCTTGTGCAACAGCTCAATACCAAACGGAAGTATGTATCTTACCCAAGCCGCAGGGCTGATTACCACCCCTGTTACCGACCACGGATTATGGACTTATTTTGAAGACTTCCCAACGACCAGAAGTTATTGAAAGCGAGTTTACGGCATCAAGGAGGAGTACCCGACTTGACCCCAAGAAGGAAGAGGCAGAAACGGGAGCGGCCCTATTAGATCGCGCGGTAATGAGAAGGTCGAGATTTTGATTTTGAGAGCCGCGGAGGAATCCGTTGGCTGACGGAACCCTCTGCGGTCCAAGTTGTGAGGGAGTATGCCTTAGAACAATCGGCACAAAACTCTGCGTCGGTCAAACTTTTTGCAGCGTTAGCGGCCAAGGAGGCACGGCATCAGGACGGGAAGGACAGCATCGGTAAATCCTAATGACGTCTCTCGTCAGCCACGAAAGCTCGCGATGGACGATCCACACTGCCGCGCGTGGACGACCTCCCCGTATACAGCAGGAGGCACTGACGGTCCCTGGCGCGTGCAGTGCTCGGTAAAGGCCCTTGCCAGCTCCGCGGCGATATCACTCGCGCTCATGCGTTCGATCTGCCGTCGCTCCAGCACGTAGATCGGGGCTCCGTCCTTGAAGATGGCAACAGATGGTGACGATGGGCGCACCGTGGGCATTAATTCTCTGGCGCGTGCGGTGGCTTCCATATCGACTCCGGCAAACACCGTAGTCAGTTGATTGGGGATGACCGCATTTTGGAGCGCCTTGGTAACCCCAGGCCTTGCGCCGCCGGCAGCACAGCCACAAACGGAGTTGACCACAAGAAGCGTGGTTCCGGGCTTGGCAACGGCGGCGTCCACATCCTCAGCCGATTTGAGGGGTGTAACTCCGCATTGTGAGAGTTCTTCCCACATCGGACGAACGGATTCCGGGTCATATATTGGCTGCATTTTAAATCTCCCTTTTCATTTCTGCGTTGCGATGGCGTGGATTATTTTTTTCAGCAAGCATTTTGGCGAACTGAGGCAAGCCTCCAACTCATTTAAAGCTGAGCCATGGGTTAAGGTTGCATGCGGCATCGCCCTTCCACCGCCACACTAAGTATGGATGCGCTGGCCACTTTTAGGATACTTCATACTTCGGAACGGCGCGATTGAGGGGGCCAACGGGCCTTCCGCAGCACTGGGCTGCGCCGGATTAAGTTTGCACCGTTGCCAGCGGACACCGGGCATGAGAGAATCCCACGCTTAGGATCGGTTGCCGCGGCGAAACCTCAGCCCGCACGCTGATAGCCTCTCACTGATTAAAAGAACGTTCCGGCAATTGTCGACGAAGCCCCGATAACTCGCTTCCGCTCTCATAAAGATCCAGGCTTCCGCAGCCCCGTCATGGGAATCGAGAACCACGAAAAGAAGGAAAAATGAAAACGATATTCATCGCCTTTTTAACTGCAATCACATTTGTTAGCGTTACGCTCGCCACCGAGTTCCATGTGAACCCAAATGGCAATGATGCCAATCTGGGTACACAAGCGGCCCCGTTCCGCACCATTCAGCATGCTGCCAACCTCGCGCAGCCCGGCGATGCCATCACGGTGCATGCAGGTGTTTACCGCGAACGCATCAGCCCGCCGCGCGGTGGCGAATCCGACACCAAGCGCATCGTCTACCAGGCCGCTGCCGGGGAGACAGTCGAGATCAAGGGGTCGGAAGTCATCAAGGACTGGGTGAAGGTTGGGAATAATACCTGGAAAGCGACGCTTCCCAATTCATTCTTCAGCAGCTTCAATCCCTACAGTGACCTCATCCACGGCGACTGGTTTAATCCCATGGGCCGCAACCATCACACCGGCGCTGTTTATCTCAATGGCGACTGGCTGACCGAGGCGGCGACGCGGGATGAGGTGATGAAGCCTGCGGGAAATCACGCGCTGTGGTTCGGCCAAGTAGACAATGACCGCACCACGATCTGGGCGCAGATCTCGGGCGTCAACCCGAATCAGCAACTCGTGGAAATCAATGTGCGTCAGACGGTGTTTTATCCCGAGAAGACAGGCATTAACTACATCACGGTCCGTGGCTTCACGCTGGAGGATGCAGCCACACCCTGGGCGCCGCCCACCGCCGAGCAGATTGGTTTGATTGGCGCGCATTGGAGCAAAGGCTGGATTATCGAGAATAATAAGATCAGCTACTCCATTTGTTCGGGCATCTCGCTGGGCAAGTACGGGGATGCGTGGGATAACACCTCGGCCAATTCCGCGGTGGGATACGTCAAGACCATCGAGCGTGCACTGGCGAGCGGCTGGTCAAAGGAAAACATCGGCCACCACATTGTCCGCAACAATACCATCTCTCACTGCGAGCAGACCGGGATTGTCGGCAGCCTGGGCGCTGCGTTCAGCACCATCACGGGCAACACCATCCATGACGTCCATGTCCGTCAGTTGTTCAGCGGCGCGGAGATGGCGGGCATCAAGTTTCACGGCGCCATTGACGTTGAGATCAGCGGGAACCACATCTATCACACCAATCGGGGCCTCTGGTTGGACTGGATGGCGCAGGGCGCGCGCGTCTCTCGGAACCTCTTCCACGACAATGGTGAGGATATTTTTGTCGAAGTGGATCACGGGCCGTTCCTGATCGACAACAACCTTCTCCTCTCGCCCCATTCGCTAAACGACAATTCGCAGGGCGGCGCGTACGCACACAACCTGTTCAACGGGGCGATCGAGCGCAATGGTTTCGATAGACGCCAGACTCCATATCACAAGCCGCATTCCACGGAGGTTGCGGGACTCCACGACAACCCCGTCGGCGACAACCGCTTCTACAACAATCTCTTCGTCCAAGGCGCTGATTTGAGTCTGTATGATAATGGCCCAATGCCCTCATGGATGGATGGAAACGTGTTCCTGAAGGGAGCCAAGCCGTCCAAGTATGATAAAGACCCACTCGTCAAAGCGGACTTTGATCCGGCGATCAAACTGACGGAGCAGGCCGACGGGTTCTATATCGAGATAACCTATGACCCGGCCTGGACCACGGAGCGAACACGCCCACTGGTGACTACTAAACTTCTCGGCCAGGCCGTCATTCCGAATCTCCCCTATGAGCAACGCGATGGCAATCCGATAAGCGTCACCGCCGATTACTTCGGCCGGAGCAGGAATGAATCGAATCCAACTCCTGGACCGTTCGAGAACCCTGGCCGGGGCCAACTCACAATCAAGGTGTGGTAGGAATGAGGGCTGGAACAACACCGTGAAACAAAGTCGTCAATTCCTGTTTTTTTGAGCAACCATTATGGGGAATAATTGGGGCCGGTGTCCCCCCCATTTAAAGACGAGTCACAGCCTACGGTGCGCGAAGCGCCTTTGAGTGCGGTGGCAGGTCGCGGTAGGGATACCGGTTACCCGGCACCCCCCGCAC
>OCZT010005918.1_pt1 | contig 12140 bp, 9 predicted proteins | sample 1539031 | NCBI WGS metagenome assembly OCZT01 (sample SAMEA3539308, study PRJEB22396) | soil metagenome | biome: tundra; feature: field; material: soil | place: USA | collected 2010-05 | depth 0.15 m
ACTCAATCTCGTCGCGCGGCTTTGCCTAGGGCTCGGCAGCCGCTAATCAACTACCTTTTCCCCTCCAGCAATATGTGTCTCCGCGGCGCTTCACAAAGGGCGTCCACGCCAAAAGCGGCCCACTTGTTCGGCCCCTTGCGATCCGGCGGCGGTCATCCATCAACGCTATCAGAAATCTCCCTCCGATTGGGTGTCTGAGTGCCCTCCGTTCAGGTCCATCATGCGTTGGACAATTCCGGCGTGTCCAGCACTCTGAGACAGCCGGCATGGGAATTCACCGACATCCTTCCTCTATCTGAACATCAATCACGATCTTGGCTTTGCGTAGTTCCTTGGTCAATCGCTGGTTCTCCCGGTGGAGTTCTTGGCTTTCTTCTTCCAGCGGGGCGCACTTGCACCTCGGGCCGCGCTTGGGCGGAGTCAAGCCCTTGAGAATGCCGGTTTGCCGCTCGCGACGCCAGTTGACCATCGGTGAGGAGTAAAGACTCTCGGGGCGCAGCCAGGCACCGGTCGCGACGGGTTGAGTGGCGGCGGCATCAGGCTCAGCCGGGATGCGCAGTTTGTACTGGGCGGCGAAGGTTCGGCGCTTGGCGCCGGCGACAACCTCCGAGTCCGGTCGCGGGGGGCGGTCGGCGGCAGCCGCCCGTCAAAAAAGGCCACCGAGGCGGATCACCAAGCCTGGCGCGGGCCCGTTTCTAGCCGCAATCGGCGGTGTAATGAAGCAGGCTGATTCAGCCGATAGGTACCTAAGAGGAGCAGATAATGAAACGACTTGGGTTTTGCCGGGCACTTGGAAGCGTACTGTGCTTGGCGGGTTCCCTATGTGCAAGCAACGGCATTGGCTTTTCGGCGGCTACTCGAAAAGCAGCCGGACCACTGCCATTGTTCTTTACTGCAAGGTGCGATGGAATGCCTGGCTACGAACTGCGCGGGGTTGGCCTTACGGCAAAACTGTCGCCTCGGGAGGTCGTAATTGAGAGCGCCGGAAGCAGCATTCGCATCCGGTATCCAGGCGCCGGCCGCATCGTGGCGATGGATGGAATCGAACCGCTTTTGACAGGAGCTCGCGCCTCAAGCTGCGGCGGAACGTCGAAGAACAGCGCCATTCCTGCCTTTTCCGCTGTCAGGTACCGCTCGTTGTATCCGGGGATCGACATGGTTTACCGTGTTTCCGGCCTGAGGTTGAAATCGGAGTTTATCCTCGCTCCCGGCGCCGACCCGGCGCTCATTCAGGTCACGTACCCGGAGGCAGTGCAGGTTGCGCTCGAGCCGCGAGGCGCACTGGAAGTAAAGACGAAAGACGGCGAGCTCCGCGAGGAAGGACTTCAGATCTACCAGGGCGCCGGACCGAGTCGGATAGTTGTGTCCGGACGTTTTCGCGTGAATTACTCTCTTAAGTCTGTGGGATTCCAGGTCGGCGACTATGACCGCTCGCGCCCTCTGGTGATCGACCCGGCGATTTCATTCAGCACCTATTTGGGAGGCAGTGGGGTGGATGTCGCTACCGCGGTAGCGGTGGACGGATCGGGAAACATCTATGTCACCGGCTATACTGATTCCGCGGATTTACCCCTCAGCAATGCGTTTCAATGGCGAAACGCCGGCGGTACGGATGCATTCGTGGCAAAGTTCGATCCGACCGGGTCGCATCTCGCATACTGCACGTACTTGGGCGGCTCCGGAGACGACCGTGGATTTGGTGTGGCAGTAGATGGCGCGGGAAGCGCCTATATTACGGGCTGGACGACCTCCACAAACTTCCCGGCTACCAACTGGCTCCCCCAGCCGAGGCTCGGCGCGGGACACCACATTTTCGCAGCCAAGCTGAACCCCAGCGGCAACCAATTGATGTACTCCACGGTTTTTGGGGGCGCCGGATCTGAGGTCGGTCGCGGAATTGCCGTAGATATCTCCGGAAATGCATACATTGCCGGCGAGACGACCTCCGCAGGCTTTCCCACTCTGAGTCCTGTCCAAGCTACTCTCAAGGGGCAACAGAACGGCTTCGTGATTGGGCTGGACACTCTAGGCAGGCTTCTATTCAGCACATTTTTGGGCGGCTCCGGCGCAGATGGCATCACGGCCCTTGCGGTAGACCACAGCGGCAATATCTATTTGACCGGATCCACGAATTCGGCCGACTTCCCTATGCTCAATGCATTCCAACGCCAGATAGGCGGCAATCAGGATGCGTTCGTCGCCAAATTGGGACCGGGCGGCCGCTACCTGGCCTATAGCACATACCTGGGAGGCAAGGGTGGAACCACGGGATATCCGGAAATCGGTTTGGGGATTGATGTGGATGCGACTGGATCCGTGTATGTCGTAGGGGTAACGAGTTCTCCGGACTTTCCAGTCAAAAACGCATTTCAGACAAGTCTCTCGGGATGGCTGAACGCTTTTCTCAGCAAATTGAGCCCCGCGGGGAATACGCTGGCGTATAGCACCTATTTGGGCAGCAACGTGACGTTTGGGAACGCGGTAAGGGTGGACCCGTCTGGCCGTCCTTGTGTCGCGGGCTACACGGCGGCGCCAAATCTTCCGACTCTGAATCCTGTGCAGCCCGCGCTGGCCGGATCGTATGACGCTTTTCTGACATGCTTCGCAGCCACGGGGAACTCGTTGGTCTTCAGCACATATTTGGGAGGGAGCGACTCCGATGCCGCCACCGGGCTGGCGCTGGGTACGGCGTCAGCCCAGTTGGTTGGCCAAACCGCCTCACTGAGTTTTCCCCTTTCACGCGCAACGCAGACGGTCAATCGCGGCGGAATGAGCGCGTTCGTGGCAAGTGTTTCACTACCCCAGGTCGCCCCACTTCTTGTGACGACCCCGTCGCTCCACGGCGGCGCCGGGACGGATCTTCTTGTGCAGGACCAAGCTACCGGCGCCGTGACCGCATGGTTCATGAGCGGGTCAGCAGCAATCGGGCAGGCGAGTGTGAGCGCTCCTACCGACTGGAGGGTGCCGGCGGTGGGCGATTTCAATGGGGATGGGAAGCCCGATATCATCTGGCAGCATCCGGTCACCGGCGAACTGTGGGTGTGGTTCATGAATGGTCCCAACTGGATGGGACAGGCATGTATCAGCGGTCCGACGGATTGGCGCGTCGTCGCCGTGGGCGATTTCAATGGGGATGGGAAGCCCGATATCATCTGGCAGCATCCGGTTACTGGCGAACTGTGGGTGTGGTTCATGAATGGTTCCAACTGGATGGGACAGGCACGCATCAGCGGTCCGACGGATTGGCGCGTCGTCGCCGTGGGCGATTTCAATGCGGATGGGAAGCCCGATATCATCTGGCAGCATCCGGTCACCGGCGAACTGTGGGTGTGGTTCATGAATGGTTCCAACTGGATGGGGCAGGCATGCATCAGCGGTCCGACGGATTGGCGCGTACCCGCGGTGGGTGACCTCAACGGAGATGGGAAACCGGATATCCTCTGGCAATATCCACCCACGGGTGATTTGTGGGTGTGGTGGATGAGCGGGTCCGCACTGACAGGGGGTTCGCACATATTGGGCCCGATGCTTTGACCGGACGTGATTCAGTCGGCCACCTTGTTGGAGCAAGCATCTCTCGGGTTGAGCGTGCCGGTCACTACCTGCCAGAGGATTCGCAGCAACGACAGATTTCCACGAAAGTGGCTGATCTTTGTGGGGATCTCGCCAGTAGGCGGGTATTCCCTTCGAACGGGTATCTCCTTGATGCGAAAGCCGAGTTGGGGCGCTCGAATGGAGAGATACGCAAGCATCTCATAAGTTTGAAAGGCGTCACGAAACGGCTGAACGCGCGGATCGAGCAAGAAACGACGGCTGTAACCCCGGAAGGCATTGGTGGTATCGGTATAGGGGAAGCCGGATGCCCAGCGTGTGACGGGCACATGAATCAATTTGATGGCGAGCGCGCGCAAAAGCGGTGTGCGCACGGCCTGTCCCCCGGAAATATAGCGCGATCCCTGGATAAGATCATACCCTTCGTCTAATTCCGCGAGGAACCGCGGGATACCTTCAACTCCATCCTTGCCGTTGCCGTCAATCGTAACAATCCCTTCATAGCCTTGCCGAATGGCAAACGCCCACCCCATCCGCAACTGTGCGCCCTGCTTTCCCGGCCCGCGTTTGACCAGAAGGGCGCGGGCTCCCAAGGCCCGGAGTTGCTCGGGCTCGGTGGACCCGTCGGTACTGCCCCCGTCCAAAATAAGAACGTCGGCAGCGTCAGCAATGCCGAGGCGTTGCATCTCGCGAAGTTCGTTCAAAATGCGGTGCCCTTCATTGATGATCGGGACGCAAACGCAGTACTTGGTGCGCCGCGGTCTCAACTCGAGGATGTCGGCCGCAGGGACCTGCCACTCCGCGGCGGCGATGGGGGGCAGACTCATTGTAGGTAAACCTCGTTGACAAATGCCAGAGCGCGTTCAATGTTGCCGCGGTTTGGATGCGGTCCTTGCTGGCCCCGCATCTCAATTGATATCCAGCGGCTCCACCCGCAGCGGCGCAATGCGGCCGCCATGCGGCGGTGGGCGGAGGCGTGTCCGCCGAGCACGTTCAGAAAGGGGTCGCTAATGTGAAAGTGCGCCATGCAGTCGGCGGCTTCTTCAATGGCCTGATCGACATCCTCCTGATTCAAGATCAGTGCAGAGCCATCTACGTGGAGACGAAAGCCGGGGTGGTCCACTCGCCTCACCAGGTCGGCGCCCTCCTTAACCGTCCGAATGAAGTCGCAGCCGTACTGAGGCGGGTTGGGCTCCACGCAAAGGACAACGCCACTGGCGCAGGCAGCCACACCGGCCTTGTAAAAGAACTCCACCGCGATTTCCATAGCCAGGCCGGGTTCAAGGCCCGCCGCCAGACGGTTCTTGGGAGACCCGAATACCAGCGCCGTGGCGCCCAGGCCAGCTCCCACGCCCATGATGGACGTAAGATAAGAAAGCATAGACGCCCGCGTCGGCTCGTCAGCGAAAAGCCTCAACTCTGGACGACCGAACAAGAGCGCCTGTAGGGCTGGGATGGACAAGCCGCGCTCTCCCCAGAAAGCCCTGTAGCGCGCCAGTTCCGCGCTGTCCGCCCGGGAAGGGTCCGACCAAATCTTGGTAGGTGCGACCTCAACTCCTTCGACCCGATAGGCCGGCAGGATCTCGCGGATTTCACCTTCCTCGTCGCTGTTCCAGGCGATATTGGAAATCGAGAGTCTCATGTGTTGGAGCACGCTCTTTCTTTTTCCACGAAGCGAGCGATCTGTTCGAGTACCTCTTCTTGCGAGGCGATATAGTCGCCGCTCCGACCGAAGATGGAGGCATGACTGGTTCGCACGTCGTAATGCACAGGGCCGCTTGGGGTGACGTTCGTGAACTCGACTCCGAAACAGCGTAGCGCCACTTCACGGGCCGCCACAGGCGGGGTAGCGAAATTGATCAGGCTGACCCTGGCGGCGATCACGCGTTGCACGTCCGCCCATAGCCGGGACATATCGTAGAACTGAAAGACGCTCTCGTGGTGCGTCATGGGCAGCGAGCCGGGATTCCGAAGCAGGTCGAAGATGAAATTCTTTCGTAGACCGCGGCCGAACAATCCGGGCAAACGGATCGTAAAGACCCGCGCAAAGCAATTCGTGAAAAACTCTTCCAGGTAAAGCCGATGGCGGCCGTAGGCCGCCGAGGTCTCCGGATCGATACGTGTATCTTCGTAGACTTCGACGGGGGCCGGATATACGTCTATCGTAGATATCAATACGGCTACACCTACTTGGACTCGCGCGAGATGCTCCATCAACCGGCGAAGGTTGGCCAAATCCTCGCCTGGCGCCTGGTTCGCCTTCCACTTGGCAGCGGGCGCCCCTGCGCAGATCAGGAGATCGTATTCTCTGCGGTCAATTTCGTCAATGTTCGTCGAACGGTACAGGTCGTCGAAAGAGGCTTGGGCAACCAGCGTGCTGCCAACGAAACCGCTGTATCCGACAAGCGCGCTCGGCATGTTGAAATCGCCTCCATTAAACGATGTTCAAACGGCTCTTGTCGTAGCAGGATACGGCGCTGCTGCTTTCGCGTTCAACGAAATAACGCGGCTGGTCTTTCGCTTCTTCGAGAATGCGCCCGACGTACTCGGAGAGGATGGCCAGGATAAGAAACAAAGCCAGGAACATGACCGTGTGACTGAGCGATATGGTCAGCCATCCTTCCGCGATACGTTTCTTGACGATAACTACGGCCAGGATGTACCCAAGGTACAGGAGGTTGAGGAAGCTGGCGGCCACGCCCAGCAGGGTGGCGATCCGGAGGGGCAGGAGCGAGTGAGCGATGACCATTTGCAGCCGGCTGGCGGCCGCGGTCCAAATCGCCTCCTGTTGCGCGCGAGCCCCGGGGCGCAACGCCTGACTGTATTCCAGCAGGACGTTGCGATGGCCGACCAGCCGGCAGTCATAAATAATAAAACGGCCCTTGCTATGGATCCTCGTAAGAGAGTTCACCGCGCGCCGGCTGAAGCCCAGACAATAGCCAGTATTGGAGTCCAGCGGCATATCGAGAAAATAGCCCGCGAGCTTGCGGCTGGAACTGGAAAGCATTCGCCGCAACCAGGAGCCGCGAGGCGTTCGATATCGTCCGATGACCACATCGGAAGCATCCATAATGCGGTCGACAATCTTGACGATCATCTCCACGGGGTCGAGACGCAGATCCAGGGTCACAATGTAATCGCCAATGCAATTTTCGAGCGCCGCGGAAAGGGCAATTTCGCGGTTATAAGTGCGCGAGAGCCGTATCAGACGAATGTTGGGAATCTCCGGCAGAAGCCGCTCCACACGTTCCGCGGCGCCGTCGGTTGAGTGACTGTCGACCACGACGAGTTCGAAGTACCGGTATGCTTCCGAAAGCGCACTGGCCGCCTCTCGCAAAAACCCTTCCACGATTTCGCCATCGTTGTGAACCACCGTGCAAACGGACACGACGTAATCGGGCTGGACCTTCTCCGTGGGGGTAGGGGCATTCGTCTTAGCGTCCATTCAGCACCGCTTTCTTCCGGGACAGATCGTGGATTCCGTTGAGCGTCTGCAACACATCGTAAATATTGTCGATTTTGCCGCCCATGATCGTGATTGCGTTTCCAAGTTCCGGATGGCGGCGGAAGAGAATAGGCCGGCCGTCATCCATCTCATTCTGGGCCAGAACCGTTTTTACCTCGAAAAGGGACCGCACGTAGCGTGCGCCCCCGAGGCAGGGAAGGTAACGTTGGGCGTCTTTCAGCATGAACACGTACTTTGACGCGGGATTTCGCTCTTCGAGGTACCGATGTGGGTCCCGGACGACCTGTGGCTCTTGCCAGGACTCATGAGGCGTGTAACGGACGTGGCTCAAACTGTAGAGGTCCAGCGCAGGAAAGGGCATCGTTGAAAAAAATGGCCCATCCATAACGGTCACGCCCAGACCGCGAAGTTCGTCCGGCGGCTCGATCAGGGCCAGTTCTGCGATCTCGTGTTTCAGCGGCAAGAGCGGGAGACCGGACTTCTCAAGCAGTTTGTTGATCTGGGAATAGGCGCAGTTGAAGACCAGTTCGGCCGAGAATTGCGTCCCGTCGGCGAGGTCAACTTGGAGTCCATTGGATCGTGCGGAGCTGACGCGCTCCACCTCGGTGTTAACCATGATCTGGACCCCGGCCTCGTTCAATCGCTGTCGCATCATCTGGCGGAGCTTGGACGCGTCAAAAGCATACTCCCTCACACAAAACACCGCCTCGATCAAGTCCTGATTGAAAAGCCCGGAAATCCGCGGCGGCGCTGGGCGAACAGGCGACCCGATGTTGCGGCAGAAACTCTCGAATTGAAACGCCGTAACTTTGGACTGCTGCGCGGCGATGGCATAGAACTTCTCAAATGTGGCATCGATACACTCTTTGAAATCGACAATGAAACGGGGGAAATTAAAAGCCGAACGCAACCCCGTCATGAAGCTTCGCGGATAGTGGTAGCCGTTGTGAATCCTGGCCTGATTCACAAAGGAAGCCCGCGTGATAAGGTCGTTTTGCTTTTCGAGCAGCGCCACGCGGGGATACCGCTCCGACAAGAAGACCGCCATACAACAACCGTAGAAGCCCCCGCCAACGACGACTGCATCGAAATCGGAATGGCTGGGCACGCGCATCTCACATCCCATGTTGATCCGAGCGGCTACTTTCGCATCCCGATGACATTTGGATATCCGTCCCCGTCGGGGTCTAGCGGAGGGCCGTCCACAAATATATTCAAATACGGGCCGTTCGCCTCTCTGGAAATTATCCCACGGGCGCCAGACTTGCCGAAAATCAAAGTCGCCGCATCCGCCAGGCGTTGCCGGTTCCTGCTGGAATTTCGTACAAAGAACCCCGCGGCTTTTCGAAATCCCAAATTGATCCAAATCCCGTTTTTCCAATTGGCGTCCGTGAATTTGAATGGCTTGAGTTCTTCGTCAGGGCGCTCGAAATCCACACGACTGCCGACGAACCCCGCGAACACGTCTGGATCCCGAAACCGAAGAGCCTTCACCGTCACGGACCGGCGGTCGAACGCCTGTGGAATCAGTGCCGATCGTGTTTCGAATTTCAACGTGATGTTGCCCACACCCGACCCGATCAGCGGAAACCTGAACTCCGAGGCATATGGCGGCACGTTAACGCCGCCCGTAGCCGGTTGGCTCTGGGTCCCCTCCCATGTGATTAAACACCGCCCCGAATCTCCGAGAAATGGCACCCAGGCAAACACGGAACCACACGCGTAACTGACGTCAACGACAAAAAGGCGGTTCTCCTGGTTCACGCCATCTACCATGAGGCGAGTCTGCCAAGGACCCTGGTCTCGGACCGCGATCACCGATCCATCCTCAACGACGGACCCAGCCGCGTCCCGTCTCCAGATCAACGAGTGATAAGTTCTCCCCTCCAAACGATAGTGCTCCAACAGGTCCTGATAAAATGGCCAAGTCGTATTATGCAGCCACTCCTCCAAGGGAAAAAAGTCGACGGACAACGTCTCCACGAACTCGGGCTTAACCGACCTGAATGTGTCGAGATACTGAATTCTTTGATCGGCGCCAAGGGCATGGATAATATAATCTGGGGCGGGGTTAAACATGCCGCGGGATGCATGCAGAATCCCTCCATACGTCGCCCACAGCGAAGACGGGCTTGACCCAACCAGGCTCGCGCTCGCCCCGACATACGCGCTCCAGCCCGGGCCGAGACGAGGCTCCCACCGGTTCTGCGCCAGTTGGCGGAACCGCGCGGATAGAGCGGGAACGGAAAACTCGTCGGAACGAATACCCAACTGCCAGGCAGCCAAAACCACCAAGCAGACTGAGCAGGCCGAACCGATCCTGGTACCAAGACTACCCAACCGAAGTCGCGAACTGAGCGCCGAAGCCATTTCAGAGCGATAATTCCACGTCACAATGAGAACGAGAAATATCAGGACGCGAACGGCGGGGTAGGCGCAGAACCGCATCCCACGGCCCATATAGGGTGCAAAGGACAGCACGCAATAAGCCAATCCTGCCGAAACGCCCTCACCCAGGCTTTGGCGCCACCTGGGGCTGGTGAAGAGGAGCACGGCGGAAAGGACAAACGCCGAAACTGCAAGCAACAGGGGCGCGGCAACGGCAGGATCAATGAACAACTCCCCGAGGCGCGACGGCGCCCAACTGGGAGGCGAACCGAAAAACCAGTATTGATCCTGAGGAACCGTGTGAAAGTTGTACCACAAAACAGATAACGTCCCTCTGACTTTGCTCAATAAGGCTGTGATGAATAAGAGGGATCCAATGGCGGAGACGGCGAAGAGACTGTTCCGTAACGTAATCTCGCTGCGATCCGCCACCCGGCTAGAGAATAGATAAAGAGCCTGCGTCGCCAAATAACCCAACATGAGCGCCACGCCGTGCTCAGTGCCAAGTGAAAGAGCAATGCCAGCCAAGATGCCCAAAATAAGCGGACGTTTCCGGATGGAGAGGCTCGGGCTCAAGGCTGCCGCAAGAAACAGCAACGGGACGCTACTCCTGATACCCAGAAGACTATTAGCTGGGAGAGCCAACTCCCCACGAGTCACGAAGTCCGTCGCAGCGATCGCCAGGATAGCCAGACCGAGAGCGTGGCGGCGCGGCCGCACCACCAGGAGGAACGCCGCGCAGGGAATCAGGATGAAGAATGCGACGGAAAGAAACTGACGTGAGAATTCCGACGCAAAAACTGTCTTACCGAACAGGCTGAAGATTGGATAGTGAATGAAAGCCGTGAGCAGACCGTGGAAAAACTGGAAGTCGATGCCTGCAGTTTGTCCCGCGGCGATCCTCCGGAGGGGATTGAACAATTGAAAAGCGCCATCCGCCGGATAGCCATTGAAAGGGCAGATTACAGCCAAAGCAAGCAGAACGGCGCCCAGCAAGAGGTAGGCAAGACAAAGGCAAAAACATCCGCGCACCACCCAGACCTTTACTCTCGGATGCAACACGCCAGAGAGATTGCGTGCCATGACGGCCGGGATGCGCGTCATTTGAGCGCCTGCAAACCTTTCATATCGAGAACATACTCATCGGGAGCCGCGTTGATAGCGGCGCCAAAGTCGACGATTCGGATAGCGGCGGTGGATATGTCTGGGCGGACCTTGGGAAGTAAGAGTTCCAGCATCGGCCGCAACGTATACGACACCGCAGTAGAGGCCAACCCAAACTCGTCATAAAGAACCAATGGACTAGCCAAGATAGACCAGTGGCCTCCGACAAAAACAAGGCGTTTGCCCGGAGTAAACTCCGGGGCGGCCAAACCTGCCTTGATAAAGCTCAGCTCCCGTTCCTGCGGCAGAACAAACAGTTCGGTGGTGTTCCGGCTGGCGAGGACGGCGCTGGTCAAGAGCCAGAAGCTCATGATGCCGGCCGCAAGGGGGCGAGCGTCGGCGGGACGCAGGTGAGTGAAGCCGCAAACGGCAAGAAAGCCGAACAGCGTCCAAATCATTGTGAGTCCGCCCAAAGACCGTGAGGAAGCCCAGTTTTCGCCGGTGAGCAGGTTCGGAGCGGAAGCGAGGAGAACGCAGCATCCGAGGAAGAGTAGTGTTTGGCGGCCCGCCTTAAGCACATTTTGGCAGTAGAACCAAACGCCGATCACGACAGTAGCGCCAAGCAAGAGGCTGACAGCACCTCCGCTATTCAGTAGATTGAGGCCTGCAACACGTCGGAGTGCCTCGGAAAAAAACCACGAAAGCTTGGCCTGAAACTGGGTTGTCAAACTGAAGCGGGCGTTGGTGGACGGATAGAACATCTGACACGCGCGGAAGATAAGGTAGCCGCTAGCGGCTCCCGCCGCTCCGACCGAAGCCAGGAACGGCAGTTTCTGTTTCAGCGCACGCTGGTCGATTCCCGGACCTGTCAGAGCAATGGCGAGATAGAGCCAATAACACATGGCTAGAGGCTGGTAAATAGCGGCACTGATACCCAACAAGAGTATCGCAGCGGCGGTGCGAAGCAACTTGTCCCGGATGATAAAGACCGAGCGGGTTTTGAAGGCGCAAGAGAAAGCGAGGTAGGCGAGGCAAATGGTGGGACCAGTGACGAAGTATTGGGCCCAGGACGCGTACACCTGAAATGAAGGGAGCAGAAACATAGTCGTGCCGATGGCCGCGGAGAGGAACTGCGGATGGCCAGCCAGGCAGAATGCCCGAAATGTGCAAACGGCGGCGAGACCAAGGCCGCCTATCGTGAACGCACGGAGTATCCATAGGTGGTCAATTGAAGCCCCCACACTGAATCCCCAGGACAAGAGAACGGCGGCGACAGGGCGGCCGGCCCCGAGCACCGGGACAAAACCGGACCAGCTTCCTTGCCGGGCGGCTTTCAAAAAGACGTAGTCATCCAGGAAGGCATAATTACCCCATAAAACCGGCGCATAAGTGAGCAAGATGAGTGCGATGATCCCTGAAGAGTAGAGCCAGTCCGCTTGAACGAAGCGTTGGAGAGTCGGCCGGTCGGCGCTCATTGTTCACTCATATGCCGTTCTGTTCCGTCGTGGCGTGTCCGCGTCATGAAAAAACCTCGGACGGACATCTGGGATCGGTCATGGCCGTATTGCGGAAGGCAACTACACACCTACATGGATCACTCCTGAAACGTTATGCTACCAGAAGGAGCCAT
>OCZT010005920.1_pt1 | contig 12139 bp, 7 predicted proteins | sample 1539031 | NCBI WGS metagenome assembly OCZT01 (sample SAMEA3539308, study PRJEB22396) | soil metagenome | biome: tundra; feature: field; material: soil | place: USA | collected 2010-05 | depth 0.15 m
AGGTCTCGATCAAGGCGAAGATCATCTCGGTGGACCGCACGGCGACCGAGCAACTCGGCTTGAGCTACGATCTCGGCAGCGCGAACACGTTCTCGAACCAGCTCGTCACGCGCTTCATCGACGCCGCCGGAACGCAGCCCGTGCCCGGCGCCTATCGTGTGAACCTGACGGGTGACGGGCTCGCCGGCGTGGCGAATGCCACCCGCCAGTACCAGTCCTCGTCGGCGCTCTCGCTCATCTACAACATGACGCTGGGCGGATTCAATCTCACGTCGTTCCTCGACGCGATGAGCAAGCAGGAGCTCACGGACGTGCAGGCCGAGCCGAGCGTGACGACGGTGGACAACAAGGAAGCCCTGCTCTTCGCCGGAACGAACATCGCCTACCTGCTCACGCCGCCGATCATTCCCGGACAGATCCAGGCGATAGCGCCGCAGATCCAGAAGCAGGATATCGGCATCACGCTGAAGGTCACGCCTCACGTGACGGCAAACCGGCAGGTGCTCATGGATGTGTTCGCCTCGCAGGAAGTGCTGCAGACGATCAGCGTGGCGGGGCCGACCGTTTCCAAGCGCGAAAGCACGAACCAGGTACTCGTCGCAGACGGCGAGACCGCCGTGATCAGCGGCCTCACGCAGACGCAGATCGTGAGGAACAAGACGGGCATTCCATTCCTGATGAATCTTCCGGGCATCGGCAAGCTGTTCTCGCAGAGCGACAGCCAGGAGAGGAAGCAGGATCTGCTGATTCTCGTCACCCCGCACATCGTCGACGAAGGCGAGGTCGTCGGTCCGGCGGCCAAGAAGCCGTAAGAACCGAGCAATCCCGCTAGCTTTCCCGGGCCCGGCGATCTCGCCGGGCCCGCGGACGTTGCAGAGGAGAGAGGGGAGAGGGGAGAGGGCGGAGGACAGCGGGGAGACGGTAGAGGGGAGCGGCAGAGGACCAACGGCAGGCCGCAGGCGGCCGTTGACGAATTACCAAGAACCAATGACCAACAACCTTCGACTCGCGTGATCCGCTTCACGACCGCCGGCGAAAGCCACGGAAAAGCCCTCATATCTGTGGTCGAGGGCGTCCCCGCCGGCCTGCCCCTGCTCGCGGCGGATGTCGACGAGCAGCTCGTCCGCCGCCAGCAGGGCTATGGTCGCGGCGGGCGCATGCGGATCGAAACCGACCACGTCGAGTTCCTCTCGGGCGTGCGCGCCGGCGAGACGATCGGTTCGCCAATCGCGATGCTCATTGCCAATCGCGACTGGTCGAACTGGCAGGAGATCATGGATGCGGCACCGCGCCCTGAGGACGCCGCGGACGGACGCAAACGCCAGGTCACCCGTGTGCGTCCGGGTCACGCCGATCTCACCGGCCTCCTCAAGTACGATCGCGTCGACGCGCGCGACGTGCTCGAGCGCGCCTCAGCACGCGAGACCACCGCGCGCGTCGCGGCCGGAGCCATCTGCCGCAAACTGCTTGCGCAGTTCGACGTCCGCATCGGCTCGCACCTCGTGCACCTCGGCGGCATCGATGCCGGGCGGCCGGATCCATTTCCCGAGGACATTGCGGCCACCGCCGATCGTTCGCCCTTGCGCACGCTCGACGCCTACGCCGAGGCGATGATGATTGCGCGCATCGACGCGGCGAAGTCCGGCGGCGATACCCTCGGCGGGATCTGCGAAGTCGTCGTCGACGGGCTCCCGGTGGGACTCGGCAGCCACGTGAGCTGGGATCGCAAGCTCGATGGCCGCCTCGCAGCCGCGATGCTTTCGATCCCGGCCGTGAAAGGCGTCGAGATCGGGATGGGCTTCGAGGCCGCGCGTCGCATGGGTTCCGAGGTGCACGACGAAATCGAAATGGCGCACGACCGCGCGCGCACCGGGAACGTGCGCCGCCGGACCAATCGCGCGGGCGGGCTCGAGGGAGGCATGACGACCGGCGAGCCGCTCGTGCTGCGGGTCGCGATGAAACCCATCAGCACGCTCATGAAACCGCTCGGCACGATCGACACGAAGAGCGCCGCACCAGCCCTCGCGACCGCGGAACGGAGCGATGTCACCGCGGTACCAGCGATGGGCGTCATCGCCGAAGCGATGGCCGCGCTGGTTCTCGCCGACGCACTTGCAGAAAAATTTGGAGGAGACTCCCTGACCGAACTCCGCCGGAACTATGATGCCTACCTTTCGCACATCCGATCCCGTCTCCCAGGCTGATGCCTCGCGGCCTCACCTGGTCCTGGTGGGACTTCCCGGTTCCGGGAAGACCGCCGTCGCCCGCGCGGTGGGCAAGACGATCGGGCGACAGGCGCTCGATTTCGACGCCGAGATCTCGCGCCGAGAGCAGCTCTCCATCGCCGAGATCTTCGGCTCCCTCGGCGAGGCAAACTTCCGAAAGCTCGAGCGCGCGCTCACCGATGAACTACGCGAAACGGGAGGCATGGTGCTCTCTCCAGGCGCGGGGTGGATCGCCAATCCGGGCTGCCTGGAGTTGCTCAAGCCGCCAGGAATTCTCGTGTATCTCAAGGTGCGACCCGAGGTGGCCATAGCCAGGATGGGATCTGCGACCACCGAGCGACCACTCCTCCTGCGTCCCGACCCGGTTGCCGAGATCCGACGCCTGCTGGAAGCCAGGAAGGCATTGTATATGCAATCAGATCATACGTTTAGCACTGATTTGATGACGCTTCAACAGGTCGTCGATGCAATAGTTGCGCTTGCGAGGGGTTGACGGGGGGACTAGGATAGGCGTCAGGTGAGTGGCACCACAACTATAGAGCGAGCTTCTGCGGGCCGGGGTCGCCGTGAAGGCGGTTCCCGGCCCATCGCATCGGATCAGACATGGCAACCAAGAAGAAGACCGCAGCGCCCAAATCGAAGCCGAAGGCCGCGAGAGCCGCCGCGAAGACCGCGCCCGGTGCGACAGCAACCGAGGCAGCAGGCATTAAGGCACCCGGCGGCAAACGCGCAAGCAGCGCCAAAGTCGCCATTGCGAAGGGGGCGAAACTCGCCAAGGGTGCTTCCGTCATCGACCTGTCGGCGCGCGACTCCGGAAACGGCGCGGGACTCGGCGGAAAAGCACTCGTGATCGTGGAGTCGCCAGCCAAGGCGAAGACCATCGGCAAGTACCTTGGTTCCGGCTATAGCGTCAAGGCGACCGTCGGGCACATCCGCGATCTCCCCGCGAAGACACTCGGGATCGATCTCGACGCGGGCTTCGAGCCCGAGTACGTCACGATCCCGGGCAAGGAAAAGACGGTCGCCGACCTGAAGTCGGCGGCGAAGTCCGCGCGAGCCGTGTTCATAGCGACCGACCCTGACCGCGAGGGCGAGGCCATCGCGTGGCACGTGCAGAGCCAGATCATGGGGAAGGCCGCGCCGCCGATCCGCCGCGTGCTGTTCCATGAAATCACGAAGGAGGCGGTGACGCGCGCCATCCAGCACGCTGGGCACATCGACCAAAAGAAGGTGGATGCGCAGCAGGCTCGCCGCGTCCTCGACCGGCTCGTGGGCTACAAGGCGAGCCCGGTGCTCTGGAAGACGGTGAAGAAAGGACTCTCCGCGGGCCGCGTACAGACGGTGGCGCTGCGCCTGCTGGTGGAACGCGAGCGCGAGATCCGCGCGTTCACGGCCACTGAATACTGGACGATCGCGGCGGCGCTGGAGCACGAGAGCCAGCCGTTCACCGCGAAGCTCCATCACATGGACGGCAACAAGCCGCTCATCCCGAACGAGGCGAGCGCGCAGGCGATCGTCACCGACGTCTCGGGCCGGAAGACCTTCGATGTCACCGACATCAAGCGCCGCGAGCGCCGCAAGAATCCGGCGGAACCGTTCAAGACGAGTACCCTCCAGCAGGAGGCCGCGAAGAAGCTCGGCTTCGGATCCAAGCGCACCATGCGGCTCGCGCAGAATCTCTACGAGGGCATCGAGCTCGGAAAGGCCGAGGGCTCGGTGGGCCTCATTACCTACATGCGCACCGACTCGACGCGAATCGCCGAGAGCGCCGTGACACAGGCGCGTGACTTCATCCGCTCGCACTACGCGGAGGAGTTCCTCGCCAGGACGCCGATGTTCTACGGCGCCGCGGGCGACAGCAACGCGCAGGATGCGCACGAAGGCGTCCGTCCCACCGATCCCGTGCGCACGCCCGAGTCGGTGCAGCGCTACCTCTCGCCCGAACAGTTCAAGCTCTATCAGCTCATCTGGCAGCGGTTCATGGCGAGCCAGATGGCGCCGGCAGTGTTCGACACGACCACCGTGGACTTCGACATCAGGACCGCGCGGCACCAGTACCTGTTCCGCGCGACCGGCTCGGTTATCAAGTTCAAGGGATTCCTGTCGCTCTACAAGGAAGCGCGCGAGGAGGGGGAGGGAAAGGCGCTCGAAGACGAGCAGGCGCTCCCCGCGATTGAGCCCGGCGAGCATGTGCCGGTGCGCGAGATCAAGCCGACGCAGCATTTCACCGAGCCACCCCCGCGCTTCTCGGAGGCGAGTCTCGTGAAGGAGCTCGAGCGCCTCGGGATCGGACGCCCGTCCACATACGCCTCCATCATCTCGACGCTCACCGAGCGGCACTACGCCGAGCTCGAGCAGCGGCGCTTCTTTCCGACGGCGCTCGGCGAGAGCGTGGAGAAGGTGATGGTGAAGCAGTTTCCGGACGAGTTCAACGTAGGATTCACGGCCGTCTTGGAACAGGAACTCGACAAGGTCGAGGAGGGAGACCTTCCCTGGCAGCGCGTGCTCAAGAAGTTCTACGGGCCGTTCGCGAAGGCGCTTGGCGCAGTGGACTACGAGGCGCTGATCCACGAGGCACACGACCTCACCGCGCTCGTGAACGAGAAGTGCCCGCTGTGCGGCGGCAAGCTCGTCGCGAAGGGCGGGTTCTTCGGCCCCTTCGTCGCGTGCGAGAACCATCCAAAGACGTGCAAGTACACACGGCCGGTTCAGGGAGAGCGCGTCCCGCCCGTGTTGACCAACTTCCCGTGCCCGCTGTGCGGCAAGATGATGGTGGTACGGCGCGGCCGCTCGGGAGAGTTCCTCGGCTGCAGCACGTTCCCGAAGTGCCGCGGCACGCGCTCGATGCCCACCGGCGTGAAGTGTCCGAAGGACGGGGGGGACATCGCCGCACGCCGCTCGAAGAAGCGCGGCAAGGCGTTCTACGGCTGTGAGAATTATCCGAAGTGTGAGTTCGTGTGCTGGGACAGGCCCGTGGCCGAGGTCTGCCCGGAGTGCGGCTATGTCGGCGCGGAGGCCAAGTCGAACAAGACGCGGGGCAGTTACCGGAAGTGCCTCAAGTGCGGCAACGAGTGGACCGCGGCGGAGCCGGCGGAGGCTGAGGTTGCGGTGGGCTGACGACGACAAGACCGTTGTGGTCTGAGCCGCGAGATCAGGGTTACGTGCGGGACCCGCAGGTGCGATGGCTTCTGTTCGCCGTCGCCGGGATCACGCTGTTTGCCGCTTTCCTGCGCTTTCCATTTCTCTCGGCAGAGGATCTCTGGTTCGACGAGGTGTTCAGCGCCGTTCTCGCTTCGCAGGACCTCGGCGAGCTCTTCAAGCGCGCGCTAGCCGACCAGACCAATCCTCCCGGCTTCTACTTGTTGCTGGGGGGCTGGATACGCCTCGGCGGCGTTCACTCCGCCTGGCTGCGCGCGCTCCCGGCGCTGGCGGGCACGCTCACCGCCCCGGCGGTGGCAGCGCTGGCGCGCGCGCTCAAGATGCGCTGGTCGGCGGCACTCCTCGCCGCGCTGCTGGCGGCCGTCGGCCCGCTGCTCCTCGCGATGAGTCTCGAGGTGCGCGCCTACGCGCTGCTGGCGTTCGTCGGCACGCTTTCGCTGACGCTCGGCGTCCGCCTCGCGCGCCCTGATGATCCGCCGCGATACGGCATCGCGGCCCTCGCGGTGGTGAATCTCGTGCTGGTCTCGCTGCATTACTTCGGCGCGCTCGTCGTCGTCGCCGGCGTTGTCGCGACGTCGTGGACGAACCGCGCCCGCCTGCGCGCCGTCTTGCTTGCGGCGCTTCCCGCCGGCATCGCGCTGGCCGCCTGGATCGGCGTCGTCATCGTCGCGTTCCCGGGGCGGCGTGTGGGCGTCAACGCCGGTTGGATCCAGCCGCCGGGGCTCGGTGAGCTCCGCACCTTCAGCGCAAACGCGATCGGCACGTTCGGAACCGGATGGGGCTACTTCGCCGTGAACGCCGTGGTGATCGTCGCGCTGTTCACCGCGGCGTGGCATGCCCGCGGCGAACGTGCGCCAGGCGTGACGTCAACATCCGGCAAACGGGACGACGCACGCGATCGCTCGCGCTGGTTGCTCGTCGCCGCGCTCGTGCCCGTCGCGACCGTGTTCGCCGTCAGTGAACTGTCGAGTCGTTCCATCTGGCTCGCGCGATATCTCATCGTGGCGTTGCCGCCGCTGTGGCTTCTTGCGGCGGACGCGGTTGCAGTGCCGTCGGGCGCGGCACGAGCCGCCGCGATGACCGCGCTGGCGACCTGGGCGTGTCTCGCAGGTCCGTTGGCCGCGCTCGCCCGCACGCACAAGCCGGCGTGGTCGCTCGTCGTCCGTTCGCTGGCCGGTGGCGCGTCCGCCACCGTGTGCGTGAACGAGCAGTACGTGGGCTTGCCGCTCGAGTACTACGCGTTGGACGCGCGTCTCCGTCTTCGTGTGCTCGACTTCGACGCGTGCGGAGCTGCCCACGCGGGCGCATGGGCGCTCCTGCGCCCGGAGACGGAAAGCTCGCTCGAGGAGCTACGCCGCAGCGGGGCCGTCGTCGGGCCTGCGCGCGCGTTGAAGACCGCACTTCCCGACGCAGACCTCCACGCGCTGCGGTGGCCCGCGCGGTGAGTGCGCGGTGAGTGCGCGGTGAGCGCGCGGTGAGCGCGCGGGCCTACGCGAGTCCCAATTTGGCCGCCAGCCCTATCCGCTGCAGTTTGCCGGTCGCGCCAACCGGAATTTCCTTCACGATCAGGATCTTCCTTGGAACCTTGAAGTCGGCGAGCCTGACCGCGGCGAACTGACGCAGCTCACGTTCGTCGACCACCTGGCCCTCTCGGAGCACGATCGCCGCCGCGACGTCCTCGCCGAGCATCTCGTGCGGCACGGCGAACGTCACGCACTGATGCACCGCTGGGTGCTCCATGATGATCTCGTCCACCTCGCGCGGCGAGATCTTCTCGCCGCCACGGTTGATGATCTCCTTGAGTCGTCCGACGATCGACAGGTAGCCGTCGTCGTCCATCGTGCCGACGTCGCCCGTGCGGAACCAGCCGTCGATGAATCCCGTATCGTTCGCGGCCGGGTTGTTCTCGTACGCGGCCATCACGTTGCCGCCGCGGATGACGATCTCGCCCTTCGACCCGCTCGGGACCGTGCGCCCGCCCTCGTCCACCACGCGGATCTCGGGGCCGGCGGGCACACCGACCGTGCCGGGCTTTCTCGCTGCCGGCGGCAGCGGATTGCTCGCCATCTGGTGCGAGGCCTCGGTCATGCCGTACGCCTCGACCAGCGGCGCCCTGAACACGCGCTCGAGTTCGGCGAGCACCGTGGGCGGTAGTGCCGACGACGAAGAACGGATGAATCGCAGCCGGCTCGCCGCCACGACCGCGGCGTTCTTGGGTGCGCGCAACAGGATGGCCTGGTGCATCGTCGGCACCGCCGTGTACCAGGTCGGATTCACCTCGCCGAGCCAGGAGAAGAATTTGAGCGCGTTGAATCCCGGCGTACAGCACACGGTCCCGCCGGCGCTGAGCGGCGCGAGCAACGAAGCCATAAGGCCGTGGATGTGGAACAGCGGCATCACGCAGAGTCCGATGTCGTGCTTCGTCAGCGAGAGCGTGCGCCGGATGTTGTTCGCCGACGCGCAGACGTTGCACTGCGCGAGCGGGACGATCTTGGGCCGCGACGTGGTGCCGGACGTGTGTAGCACGAGCGCGATGTCGTCCGGCGAGGCCATGCGTGGTGAGCGCGGCTGCGCCGAGCTCGCCGGCATGGTCTCGGGAAAATCGAGCGTGAAGCTCCCCGCGCCCTCGCCGGGACGCGCGACGAGCCGCGCGATCGGTACGCCGAGCTTCGTGGCGACGGCCTCGGCGGGCGTCTCCTTCCCGGCGGCGATGACAAGCAGCTTCGCCCTGAGATCGGCGAGATAGAACTCGAACTCGTCGGCGCGATACGACGGGTTGAGCGGAGCCGCCGTCGCGCCGGCCCCGATGCCCAGGAACGCCGCAGCCATCTCCGGCCCGTTGTCGAGGACGATCGCCACGCGATCACCCGTCCCGATCCCTCGCGCATTCAGCGCCGCGACCGTATTCGCGACGTGCGCACGCAGTGCGCCGTACGTGAGCGGCACGCCGCCGGGCGCCGTGATGGCCGTGTGGTCGTCCGCGCCTGCCTCGAGCAGCTGCGCAATCGTCTGCGCCGTATCACTCATGCCGATGTCCTCGCATTCGTTGAGTAGTCCCTTCCATCTTCCATCTTCGGTCTTCGGTCTTCGGTCTTCGGTCTTCGGTCTTCGGTCTTCGGTCTTCGGTCTTTCGTCTTTCGTCTAGCGCGCCTTCAGTATCGTCTCCCCGAGCAGCCTCGCGCACGCATACACCGCATCGATATGCGGTGTCGGGGTCTTCGTAAGCCTTCCCAGCTCGGCGACCGCGCCCACGAGTGCCTCGATCTCGAGCGGTCGTCCACGTTCGACGTCCTGCAGCATTGATGTCTTGTGCGCGCCGACCCGTTCCGCGCCGGCGATGCGGCGCTCGATTCCCACGCGCATTGCGATCCCGAGCTTCGTCGCGATTGCCTCTGCTTCCGTCATCATCTGCACACAGAGCTCGCGGGTGAGCGGAAAACGCAAGAGATCCTGGAGCGTGGCGCGCGTGAGCGCACTGATTGGATTGAACGCGAGGTTTCCGATCAGCTTCAGCCAGATTTCGGCGCGAAGATCGTCCGAGATGGGTGCCTTGAATCCCGCCGCGACGAATCGGGCCGCGATCGCCTCGATTCGCGGCGTGGTGGAACCGTCGAGCTCGCCGAACGTGAAGCGTCTTCCCTCCGCCACTCGCACGACGCCCGGTGCTTCGAGCACCGCGGCGGGATACACCACGGTGCCGATGATCCGCGCAGGATCCACGGCGCGGGCGATCGACCCGTCCGGATCTGCGGCGAGAACGGGCGTGCCGTCGAACGGGCCGCCATGCCGCTGGAAATACCACCACGGAATCCCGTTCTGCATCGTCACGATGCTGGTGCCTGCGTCGCAAAGATGGTGCAGGTCACCCGCGACGGCCGACACCTGATGCGCCTTCACGGTCAGCAAGACCGTGTCGTGCGGGCCAGCCTCGCTCGTCGTGCTGAACGCACGCACGTTCTTTGCGATCACCTCACGGCCGTCCTCGGTCGCCACCTTCATTCCATGGCCGCGAATGGCCTCGAGGTTCGCACCGCGCGCGATGAACGTGACCTCGTCGCCGGCGGCGGCGAGCAGGGCACCGACGTACCCTCCGATCGATCCGGCGCCGACGACCGCGATTCTCACGCGGCCACCACCGGTGTCGCGCTTGCGGCGAGGGCGTCGCGGTCGTCGATCCCCTTCATGCGGCCTCTCATCGGCTTGAGCACGACCAGCGCCATCGCGGCGGCGACGAAGTTCATCGTCCCTGCCGCGAGGAACACAATGCGCCATCCGCCGCCCGATCCGGCGATCACGCTGCTCAGCGGGACCAGGAGCGCCGCCGTGCCCTTGGCCGTGTAGAGAAACCCGGCGTTCGCCGTCGCAAATTTCCGGCCGTACGTGTCGGCGCAGGTGACCGGGAACAGGCTGTAGATCTCCCCCCACGCGAAGAACACCAGTGCGCTCAGCAGCACGAATGCGACCGGGTTCCGTCCGTACTGATTGAGGGCGAGAATTCCCGCGCCTTCGAGCACGAACGCGATGAACATCGTGTTCTCGCGTCCGAGGTAGTCGGAGATCCACCCGAACACCGGCCGGGCGATGCCATTGAGCGCCCGGTCGAGCGAGAGTGCGAACGGCAGCGTGGCGAGCGTGAGGCCGAGAATCGAGGCGGGAACGTCGGCGATGCCGAAGTCCTTTGCGATCGGCGCGAGCTGCGCCGTGGCGAGGAGCCCGCCCGTCGCCATCAGCGTGAACATCACGTACATCACCCAGAACACCGGGGTCTTGAGCATCTCCACCGGAGAGTATTCGCGCAGTGTCGTCTTCTGCTGACGGCGCCCCGGCGCGGGCGCCGGCTTGAACGAAGCGCCGGGTGCGCGCAGGAACCACGCCAGCGCGAACACCACGACCCCCTGTCCGATGCCGTACTGGATGAAGGTCGCCTCGTAGCCGCTCGACTTGATCATGGCCGCAATCGGAATCACGGTGAGCGCCGATCCGCCGCCGAACCCCATCGCCGTCAGCCCGGCCGCGAGACCTCGGCGATCGGGGAACCACTTGAGCGCGTTGCCGACGCAGGTGCCGTAGACCGCACCGCCGCCGATGCCGCCAACGGCTGCCGCGACATAGAGCATGGGGAGCGAGTTCGCATACGCATCGAGCACCCAGCTGCCCGCGACCAGGAACGACGCGGCGAGCACGACGATCCGCGGGCCGTACTTGTCGACGAACCACCCCTCGATCGGGATCAGCCAGGTCTCGACGAGCACGAAGATCGTGAAGGCCACCTGGATGGCCGGCTTCGCCCAGCCGTGCTTGTCCGCGATCGGATTGACGAACAGCGTCCATCCGTACTGGAGGTTCGCGATCATCGACATGCAGACGATGCCGACGACCAGCTGCCACCACCGGCCGCCGCGAGGCGACTCGGAGAGCGACGCCGGGCTTGTCAGGATGTCACTCATCAGGCCGCGATCTCTCAGGGGTGCGGGCGTACCCGCTTGGGGTCTTCAGGGCTCCACAATATATAGTTCCGGGATGGATTCCCGCTCCGCGTCTGGTCCCATCCACATCATCGGCGGCGGTCTCGCGGGGAGCGAAGCCGCGTGGCAGCTCGCGGTGCGCGGCCATTGCGTGGTCCTGCACGAAATGCGCCCCGTGAAGACCACGGAGGCGCACAAGACCGACCGGCTCGCCGAGCTCGTGTGCTCCAACACGTTCAAGAGCACCGAGGTCACGAACGCCCACGGCCTCCTCAAGGCGGAGATGCGCCTCCTGGGCTCGATCGTGCTGCAGTCCGCAGACGAAGCGCGCGTCCCCGCCGGAACGGCGCTCGCCGTGGATCGCGACATCTTCTCGGCGGGTGTTCACGACCGGCTCATGGCGCATCAGGGGGTGACCGTCGAGCGCGGCGAGCGAACGGAGTTGCCGTCGCCGGGCATCGTCGCCACGGGCCCGCTCACGAGCGATGCTCTCGCCGCCGAGATCGCTCGGTCACTTTCGATTGCAACGCTCGCGTTCTACGACGCCATCGCGCCGATCGTCTCGATCGAGTCCATCGACACCGGGATCGCCTTCCGCGCATCGCGCTACGACAAGGAGACGATGGCGGGCGAGGAGGACGCGTACCTGAACTGCGCGATGAGCCGCGAGCAGTACGAGTCCTTCATCGACGCGCTCACGGCGGCGGACCGGTTCACGGCGCACGAGTTCGACAAGGTGCCGTACTTCGAGGGATGCATGCCGGTTGAGGAGATGGCGCGGCGAGGGAGGGAATCGCTGCGGTTCGGCCCGCTGAAGCCCGTGGGGATCGAGGACCCGAAGACGGGTCGCAGGCCGTACGCGGTGGTGCAGCTGCGGCGCGAAGACCGCGCGGGACGCATGTGGAACCTCGTCGGCTTCCAGACCCGACTGAAAATTCCGGAACAGCGGCGCGTGTTCCGCACGATTCCCGGGCTGGAGAACGCGGAGTTCCTGCGCTTCGGCTCGATCCACCGGAACTCGTACGTGAACTCGCCCGCGTCGCTGACGCCGCACCTCTCGCTGCGCGCCGATCCGCTCGTACTCTTCGCCGGCCAGTTGACCGGCGTCGAGGGATACACCGAGAGCACGGCGACCGGGCTCCTCGCCGCGATCAATCTCGACCGGATGCTGCGCGGTGCCGCTCCGGTGCTGCCGCCGCCCACCACGATGATCGGGGCGCTCTATCGCTACCTCCGCGAAGCCGATCCAGCCCACTTTCAGCCCATGAACGCGAACTTCGGGCTGCTGGA
>OCZT010005922.1_pt1 | contig 12138 bp, 9 predicted proteins | sample 1539031 | NCBI WGS metagenome assembly OCZT01 (sample SAMEA3539308, study PRJEB22396) | soil metagenome | biome: tundra; feature: field; material: soil | place: USA | collected 2010-05 | depth 0.15 m
CGGCATACGAGATATTGGGGGGACGGGAGTTCAGACGTGTGCTCTTCCGATCTGCGACGCCGCCGCTGCCGGCGTGACGAGGAGCGCCGCGACGAGCACGATGCCGACCGCCTGCAGCGAGACGATGATCGTCACCGCGATGAGCACGAGCAGCGCGTAGTCGACGAACCCGGCGCGAATCCCGGCCGCTTGCGCGACGACCGGATCGAACGAGGTGTACAGGAGCGGCCGCCACAGCGCGCCGACCGCCAACGCGACGGCCAGCCCCAGCCCGACCACCATCGCGACGTCGTACGTCGAGACGCCCAGGATGCTGCCGAAGAGGAAGCTTTGCAGATCGACCGTCGCTCGCGGGGCGCGCGACATCAGGAACACGCCGAGCGCGAACGCACCGGTGAAGAGCACCCCGATCGATGTGTCGAGCGAGACCTTCCCGCGCCGGTGCACGAAGCCGATCCCGAGCGCCGTGACGATCGTCGCGATCGCCGCCCCGGCGTAGAAGTTCGCGCCACGCAGATACGCGATCGCGATCCCGGCGAACGACGCATGCGCGAGCCCGTCTCCGATGAACGAGAGCTTGCGGAGCACGACGTACGTGCCCATCGACGAACACAGCGCGCCGACGAAGAGCGCGACGACGAACGCGCGCTGCATGAAATCGTACTGGAACGGCGCAAGGAAGTCGGGCACGCTAGCGCCGGTGTCCGTGGGTGTGCGTGTGCTCGCGGATCCCGGCGTACGCGCCCGACTCCAGGACTTCGTCCGGCGTGCCGTCGGCGAGGACCGTTCGGTCGACGACGATCAGCCGGTCGAACCACTCCGATGCGCGGTCGAGATCGTGCGTCGTCATCAGCACCGGCAGCCCGTCGGCGACCAGCCCGCGGACGAGTCGTAGCAGCGACTCCTCGGTCGCCGCGTCGACGCCCGTGGTCGGCTCGTCGAGCAGCAGCACGAGCGGTTCCTGAGCGATCGCGCGCGCCACGAACACGCGCTGCTGCTGGCCGCCGGAGAGCTCGCTGATGTGGCGGTCCGCGACCGAACCGAGATCGAGCGCTTCGATCGCCCGCGCGACCGCCCGATGGTCGTGCGCCGAGAAGCGCTGGAACGGACGGATGCGCGGGTAGCGGCCCATCGTGACGACGTCACGCACGCTGACCGGAAACTGCCAGTCGACGTCTTCGACCTGCGGCACGTAGCCGATCGTCCCGGGCCTCAGCTCGCTCGGCGGCAGGCCTTGAACGCGCACCGTACCTGCGGCGGGCTTCACCAGCCCGGCAACGGCTTTGAGCAGCGTCGACTTGCCCGAGCCGTTCGGCCCGACGATGCCGAGCGCAGTGCCGCGAGGGAGCGCGAAATCGACGCCTTGCAGCGCCTCGACGCGCTCGTACCGCACGTGCAGCCCATGCACCTCGACCGCAGGCACAGCGCCCGTCACTGGAGCGTGCTCACGATCGTGTCGGTGTCGGTGTCGATCATCCCGACGTAGGTGTCGACCCCGGCGCCGGTGCCCAGCGAGTCGTCGTAGAGGAACGCGACCTTGAGGCCGCCTGCGCTTTCGGCCAGCGTGCGCGCGAGCTTGTCGCTGTACTCGTGCTCGGCGAACACGGCGGCGACGTGCTCGGTGCGTGCCACCCGAACGAGGTCGGCGATGTGCGCCGGATTCGGCTCCGCGCCCGCGGTCGGCTCGATCGCACCGACGATCCGCAGGCCGAAGCGGCGCGCGTAGTAGTCGAAGGCGTTGTGAAAGACGATCATCGTGCGGCGCACGGGCGGGATCGTCGCGATCTTCGCACGCGTCCGCGCCGTCAGCGCGACCAGCTGCCGGTCGTACGCCGCGGCCGCACTGCGGTACGCGGTCGCATGCGCGACGTCGACGGTGACCAGGGCGTCGCGGATCTTGGCGGCATAACGCCGCGCGAACTCGGGATCCATCCAGAGATGCGGGTTGCCGTCGACGACGGGCAGACCGTCGGTGCAGACGACGACGTGCAGCCGCGGATTGCCGGCGTTGCGGATCGTCGGCTCCAGCCACGCCTCCATCTGCGCGCCGTTCTCGACCAGCACGTCGGCGTCGCGCAGCGCCGCGATCGTATCGGGCGAGGGCTGGAAATCCTCAGGCGAGACGCCGATCGGGACGAGCGAACGGATCTCCGGCCCAGGTCCGGCGGCGCCGCGCGCGATCGACGCGAGCGTCGAGGTCGAGGCGACGATCCGAAGCGGACCGGCGGGGCGCTCGGATGACGCATGCGAGCACGCGGCCAGCAGAAGCAACCCGAGGGCTACGACCGACCAGCGAGGAGAGGGCATCGCGGTCTCTCTCGGCGCGGGGGCGGGGTGTCCCTTCGACAGGGGCCGTCATCATGTGCTAGAATCCCCGACGGTCCCGTGGGGGGTGTAGCTCAGCTGGTAGAGCACTTGCTTCGCATGTAAGGGGTCAGGAGTTCGAGTCTCCTCACCTCCACCACGACCAAGCCCGCTTCGGCGGGCTTTTTCTTTGCTTACTTGGTTTGGTCGCAGCGGTTCCTAACCCGATATGCCGCCTAAAATGCCGCCTATTCTGGCCACAGAGCTTGTTGAAACGCTGGTCGCCACACGCTTCCCACGCGCGTTCGAATGCCGCCGACGCTGCTGCACTTGTTAGAGCGGCGTAGGCGCGAAACTCGCCTCTGCTAGCAACGCCTCGGCGTACGGGTCGTTTGCCGTTCCGAGAGTCGTAACCGGGCCTGTATGGACCACGTGTCCGTGCTGGAGGACGACGGCGTTCCTGCACAGCGCCATTGCGTCGAGGAGCGAGGAGGTCGCGAGCACGAGGGCACACTTCGTTCGCTGAACGTAGGAAGACACGAGCGCGCGCAGCGCAGGCCGCGCATCGGCATCGATGTTCGCGAACGGCTCATCGAGGAACAGCGCTTCTGGCTCGACCGCGAGTGCGCGTGCAATCGCGAGGCGTTGGCGCTGACCCGTCGACAACGTCCGCGCATCTTTATCGACCGTGTCGCCCAAGCCGACACCTTCCAGGATGTCGAGGGCGCGCTGATGGACGTCGCCGTCGGGACGGCCGAGAACTGCCGTGGCGACGATGGCAACGTTCCAGAGCACGCTGCCCCGCAGAACCGACGGCCGTGCAAACACCGATGCCGATCGAAAAGGGCGCTCTACAACGCCACTCGCCGCGATCAACCCATGGAGGCTCAGCAGCAGCGTGGTCTTGCCCGCCCCGTTCGGACCGAGCAGCACCGTTCCGCCGTCGTCCGCTTCGAAGGTTGGAACGTCGAGCACGAAGGTTCCGCGCCCCGCGATGAGGCCGCGGGCAGTCACGCCCATCGGCGCTGCAACGTCATGGCGACACCGGCGGCGACGGCCATGATCCCCAGCAACACGGCAACATACGAGAACGCTAGGCCGAACTCAGCCTTCCCGACGGCACTCATCGTGGCAGTCGTCAACACGCGCGTTTGCCCTTCGATGTTGCCGCCGGTCATCTGCGCCGCGCCAACCTCCGCGATGGCTCGCCCGAATCCGGCCAGCGTCGCCGCTGCGAGGCCAGGAGCAACCTCGCGTGCCAACAACGCGAGCCGCCGCGCCGTGGGAATCCCAAGACCGGCAAGTTGCATCGGCAGTGTCGTATCGGACGCGCGCAACGCTATGACAGACAGCGTCCCGATGAGCGGAATGACAATGATGGTCTGCGCGATCAGCATCGCCACGGGCGTATAGAGCAGGTCCCACGATCCGAGCGGCCCGCTGCGCCAAAATGCAAACGCTACCGCGAGTCCTACGGCCACCGGCGGCAGACCTAGCCCCGCTGCAAAAGCCGCGAGCAATATCGTGCGTACACGCGACCGACCGTGCACGATCCACAGCGCGCCAGGTATCGCGAAGAGAGCCGCGACGACCGTCGCGATCACGGAAACCGCAACAGAGAGCGCCGCAATCCCAATCATCCTATGGGCCTTTGCCTGCGTCCGGCGTAAAGAGTGCCCGCCCAAAGCGCTCGCGGCCGTAGCTTGCTATGATCCGCTGGCCCTCGGCGGAAGTCACAAACGCTGCGAACGCTTCCGCTCCGCGCTGATTGGAGACACGGCCCACGAGCGGCTTGACCACGATGACGTGATAGACGTTTCGCAGATCGTTCGCGTACTCGACGAACGGCACGAGCGAGAGCGTCGTGCGCTGCGACAGATACGTCCCGTCGTCCGTCAGCGTGTATGCAGCCTTCTGCGAGGCGACGTGCAGCGTGTCACCCATCCCGCTGCCGGCCTTGATGTACCACGGGCCCGTCGGTACCACCGAGACGGCTTTCCAGAACGCGAGTTCTTTGATGTTCGTTCCGGAGTCGTCACCGCGCGAGACGAACGGTGCTGCGGCGCGTGCGATCGCCGCGAACGCCTCCTGCGCTGTCGCGAGCCCCTTCACGTGCGCCGGATCGCTCGGGGGTCCGACGACGATGAACGCATTGTGCATCACGAGCGCGCGAGACATCCCACGGCCCTGTGCCATGAACGCTTCCTCGGCTGTCGGGGCGTGTACGAGCAGCACGTCGGCGTCGCCGCGCTCTCCCATCGCCAGCGCCGCGCCCGTACCGACCGCGATAGTCTTGACCTTCTGTCCCGAGACCTTTTCGAACGCGGGCACGAGGACGTCGAGCAGTCCGGTGTCTTGCGTGCTCGTCGTGGTCGCCAAGACGACGGCCGGTGCGGCAAGACCCGGGACCGGAAGCAGCGCAATGCAGACGGTCAACGACCATGACAAAAGGCGTCGGAGCATGGCCATCCATTGCGACTCATCGCTTTGGAATCCCCGGCAGTCCGAACGGGATTCGAGCCCGTCTAAATGGGTCCCGGCAGGTCCCTGGGAGTACCCCTCAAGGGAGCGCGGGTTCTTTTTTCAGCACGAAAGCGGAGGACCACGAACTGGGTCAGTTCGGCAGGTCGGCCAGCTTCTTTTCAAGCTCCTTCACCATGGGCTGGTCTTTCGGGAGAAGCTTCCCCTGCGCGTTCAGCGCGCGTGCGATCGTTAGTGCGCGCGTATAATTGTTGCGGGGGTCGTCTCCGGCATCGCCGATGTTGTTGAGAGCAATGAACAGATCGCGCTGCAATGTCGCGTTGGTCGGGTCGCTCTCGGCGAGCCGCGAGTTGATCGCGACAGCCTCGCGGTAATAGCTCAGCGCGTCCTTCGTCTTGCTCTGGGCATAGAACAGGTTCCCGAGGCGGTTGTAGCCGACCGCCAGAGCCTGCTGCCAACGCGCATTCCCGGGATCGGCCTCGGCAAGCCGTTTCTTGATGGCGAGGCTGTCGCTATAGAGTTTTAGAGCGTCGGCCCACTTCTTCTGAAGGGCCATCACGTCACCCGCACCGATGTAAACGGAGTCCAGATCGTCCTGCCAGGTCGCGTTCAAGGGATCGGAAGCGACAGCCCGCTCCCCGACGGTCATGGCCTCCCGATACTGTTCCAATGCAAGGTCGTAATCGTCCTGAGCTTTGAGCGTTGCGGCAACGTTCGAATACGATTCGGAAAGCTGGTGTTGGGAACTAAGGTTGGTGACGTCGCTGTCGGCGAGCCGCTTGTCGATCACGAGAGCCTTGCGGACGTACGCGAGACCGTCACGCGGGTTGCCCTGTTCGGAGAGCATGTTCCCGAGGCCACTGTACGCGCCGGAGAGGTTTCGTTGTAAGGTCGCATTGCCGGTGTCGGTCATGGCGACCCTCTCTCTGATCGCCAGGTCGTCGCGATAGAAGCGCAGAGCATCCGACATCTTCCCGTGGGAGAAGAGCGCGTAGGAGAACTCGCCGTAGAAGCTTGCGAGGTCGCTCTGCAGCGTAGCGTTCCCGGGATCGCTGTCGGCGAGCTGCTTCCGGATCGCGATCCCGGCCCGATAGAGGTTCAACGCATTTCGTTCGTCGCCCCGTGAAAGAAGCACGTAGCCGACGTTGACATAGGACGTCGACAGAAGCTGCTGCCAACGAACGTTCTCGGGGTCCGTCTGTGCGACGCCCTTCGCAATGTCCAAGCCGCTGGTGTAGAGCTTCTGCGCCGCAGCGGGATCGCCGCGCAACTCGAGCACGTCGGCGACGCTGTTGCCGGATCGAACCAGCTCGGCCCGCCAGCTTTGATTCGTCGGGTCGGTGTGCACGAGGCTCCCGGTGATGGTGAAGCGCTCGCGATAGACGTTAAGTGCCTCCGCGTAGTTGTTTTGCGTGACCAGGACGTAACCGACGTTGAAGTACGCCGTGGAAAGGTCGCGCTGCCAGGTCGCGTTGTTGGCGTCGATCTTGGCGAGCCGAACGCTGATCGCAAGGCTGTCCCGGAGATACTTGAGTGATTCGGAAAGGTGCCCCTGGTAGAACAGGACGTACCCGATCTTGCTCTGCGACACCGAAAGATCGCTCTGCCACGCCGCGTTGCCCGGGTCCTTTCTCCCCAGGCCTTCCGCGATCGAGAGAGCGTTGCGGTAGTTTTCCGATGCCTTGGAGAGATCGTTCTTCGCATAGAGCGCGTCGCCGACGTTACGATACGACACGGCGAGATCGCTTTGCCGTCGCGCATTGTTCGGGTCGGCATCCGCGAGGCGCTTCGCAATCGCGAAGTCCTCGAGGTAGTAGTGCAGCGCGTCGCGCGCATCGCCGCGATCGGCAAATGCGTCGCCGACCTTTCCGTACGATGCCGCAAGATCGTGTTCCCACGCCGGCGTTTGGACAGAGGCCGTCGCCAGCCGTACCCTTATCGCAAGTCCCGCGCGGTACTCGCTAAGCGCATCACGGGAGCTGCCTTCCCGGTACAGGATGTCACCGAGCTTCTCGTGCGACTCCGCCAAGTCGTGCTGCCAGCCGGCGTTACGGGGTTCGGCGCGCGCGATGCGGGCAGCGATCGCCAGCGCCGCGCGGTGCGACGCGCGAGCCTGGGGGAGGCTTCCGCGAGCGGCAAAGACGTCGCCGGCTTTCCTTTCGGATGCCGCCAATTCGCTCTGCAACGTGTTATTGCGCGGATTGGTCGCGACCAGGCCCTCCATGATCGCGCGGGAACGCGTCGCTGCGTCGAGCGCCGATTTCGTATCGCCCTGCTCGAGAAGCGTCGTCGCGATCTCGACCAGTGCGCCGTGCTCGCTTTCGCGCAATTCCGGCGTCGCGAAGCCGCCGCTCATGAGCTGACGCTGCAGCGCTTGGGTTCGGCTGAGGATCTGGCGCGTCACATCGACCGGGACGCCGCGATCGCGGAACCGTTGCGCGACGTCGGAGACGACGTCGTTCGCCGTGCGGGTCGCGACGATGACGGCTTTCTCCGTGCGGTCCTGCTGGTATTGCGCGAGACGCCGTTGCCGCTCGGTCTCGCGCAGCGCGCGCTGCGCTTCGTCGAGCGCGGAGATCGTCGCCTTGTGTTCGTTCCTAATCTCGCCCAACGCGCGCTGAGCGGCCTTGCGCTGCGCCTTTTCGGTGTCCAGCGTCTTTGTTTCGGCCAGCACGCGCTGCTCATTGGCCGCCCGCATCCGCTGGTTGGCAAGCAGCGTCCCTTCCTCGGCTTTTTGGCTCTGGCGTAGTGCCGCATCGGCATCCAACCGCAGCCGCCACGAAAGTCCGCCCAGCACGAGGGCCACGACCGCGACTGCGAACATGGCGAGCGCCGCAATCCGCGTACGCCGAGAAACGGCTCGGGCGGCGTCGGCGCGCATCCGTTCCACCACCGCCAGATTCTCGAGATGCTCGCGTTCCGCGGCTTCCTCAGCGTTCTTGCGGCGCTGCTCTCGTTCGCGCTCTTGTTCGCGCTTGGCGATCCCGTCGTCGAGGAACGCCATCGCCTGCGAAAAGGCGCCCTTCACGTAGCGCTCTGCCCATTCGGCGTTCGGCTGCGCCGCCGCTCGCCACTGTTCGGCGATCGCGAGCCCGGGATCGGTCCACAGTGCGGCTTGGCCTTCCGCATGGAGCAGCGCATCCTGCGCGAGCCGGCGATACGTCAGCGCAGACGCGCCTTCGTCCCTGAGCCATTCCTCGAGGCGAGTCCACACGCGCATCAGGCTCTCGTGTGAGATGTCGACCACGCTGTGATCGCTCAGTTCGTCTCCGAAGCGCGGCTTGAGGAGCGAACGGCCGGGGGCGCGGAACGCCTCGATGACCCATCTCAGCTCGTCGTCCGGGTCCCGCGTGATCGCTCGGGCGGTGGCGAGCTCGACCGGGCGCCGTATTCCCCGGTTGTCGCTGCCGAGCTCGGTGATCGCGCAGAAAAGGCGCCGGGCAACCTCCCGGATCTGCGGCGGCAACTCGCCGTAGATGCTCTCGGCGTGAAGGTCGAGCGCCCTTTTCAGTCCGCCGGTCTTCTCATAGTGCGGGATGTCAAGGGGTTCGTTGCGGGCATGATCGGCTTTCCAGATGTCCCAGGTACGCATCAAGGCGTGTTGCAACACCGGAAGCTGATCGGGGTCGTCGCCGACGTCGTTCAGAAGCTGGTTCACGAGCCTCGGCGCGATCATCTGCTCGGCGACGCGAACGGGGCCGACGATGGCTCGTTCGAGCTGAGCCCGGTTCATTCGTGGGATCAGAAAGAGCCCGTCGTTGATTCGTTCCGGCAGGTCTGCGAACTGTGCGCAGTCACCCAGGAAGTCGGAACGCATGGTGAGTGCGACGTAGAGCGGTACGCCGGGATATTCGCTCGCCGCGAGCAGCAGCTTCACGAACGCAGCGGCGGCATCGACGTCGAGCTGCGAATAGCGGAAGAGCTCCTCGAACTGATCGACGACGACGAGGAGATTCTCGTCCGCGTGCAACGCCGCTTGCTGTGCGATCTCGACGAGTCCGAGCCCACCTCGGTCGAGCACTGCGTGAGCCAGGTCGATGCGAAGCTGAGCATCCCCCTCGTGGCCGAGCACGCCTTCGCGGTCGAGCTCGCGCGCGAGCGCGGCCAGCGGCTCGTTCCCCGGCATCATCGTGACGATTCGCCAGCGCGATCCCGCCCCCGACATCGCGCCGACGCGTAGCGCGGGGAACAGTCCGGCACGCACGAGCGACGATTTGCCGCTCCCCGACGTGCCTACCACGGCGACGAAGCGACGCAGACGCAGACGCCCTAACAGCTCGTCGATCTGCTGTTCGCGTCCGAAAAAGAGATGGCCCTCGTCGGCTTCGAACGGCCGCAGCCCGGGAAAAGGATTCTCGGCGATCGGGGCGCCGATCATACGGCGGTGTCTTGCGCGCGCGCGATCGCGCTCAGAAACGGCGTGAATGCGGAAGGATCGAAGCCGTCGTACATCTCCATCTTGATGACGGACTTGTTGCGGAAACGGTCTTTGTCGGTGCTCCGCTCGGGAACGACGACGACGCCACGGGCCCGAAACGGGGCTGCACGACCGTACGCGAATGCCTTCTGCAAGTCCATGACGCGCTGTGGTAGCCAGTACGCGGGGGCGGCTCCCCAATACAGCAAAACTGCGTCGCACTCGACGAGGCAGCGCTCGTCGTGCTGGCGGATATCCGCCTCTTTGCCGGCGAAGATCGGATACAACAACTCGTAGTTCTGTTCGTAGAGCCAGTTGTCTAGCGCTTTGACGTTTTCGGAATCCGACGCGTCCCAGACCAAGTAAATCGTCGGTGACGACGTTGCGGGCTGATCTGGAGCGCGGGCGACCTCGACCTCGGCCGGTTGCAAGGCACTCAGAACGGCGACCTTGAGTTTCTCGAACGGCGTCACCATGAGGGCCGCCTCGTCGCTCAACCGTCTGACGAATGCGGCCTGACGTTCTTCGTCGGGAACGACGTTCGGAGCCGACCACACGAGGCGGGCGAGGTGCGGCCGTCGTTGCATCTCCTCGCCCGCCAGATCGTATTGAAGCTCGAGGATCGAGCGCTGCTCCCGTTCCGGTCCGTACGAGCTGCCGATCATGTGAACGCAGACGTCGGCCTTCGCCAGATCGGTCTTCGCGAGTTCCTCATAAGCGCGGCCGTAGGGATATGCCGATACGGGCAGCACGTCATGTCCGTACTGCGCGAGAGTCCTCCGCAGTCTGGCCGAAACGTCGGCGAGATCGGCGCTGGTCTCCGCGAGGTAGACGACCTTGCCGCTATTCGGTGCGACGACGTCGCGTGCAGCGCCTTCGTCGCCGAGTTTCTTGAGGATCTCGCACGCATGGTAGGCGAGCGTGTTGACGCGTTTGGTGAACTCGAGCCGGCTCGCACTGTCGGCGTCGATGTCGAACTCGAGCGGCCCGCCGCCCGGGTCCTGCCGATAGAATTCGTAGCCGAGGACATCCGAAAGATCGACCTTTGCCTGCTTTTGGAGATCGCGGTCCACAGGCAGCTTGATGGCCTTGACGATTCGCGACTGCGTGTCGACGAAGAGGCCACCTTGGTGTGATGCGGCCTCGGCGAACAGCTCGAGCTCGGTGTTGCACCACTCGGATTTGAGATAGCCCGGTGAGAGGATCGACACGAGAATCTTCGATGCGCCGACCTCCTTTTTGATCGTCGGCGTCAGCGCGGATGTCCCGGTCATCACGGTCTCGTCGTAAAAGACGCTGCTGGCGCGGCCGAGCAACTGCGTGAGGCGGACCTCTATGGCCCTGTGAAATTTTGCGACCCACCCACGCTGAGATTCGGAGAGCGTTAAATTATCCGTGTGGGTGTAGCTGATGAAGAGATCTCTCATCGTCCCGACCCGTCCAACCTGAAGGCGCTCGCTTCGTCGCACTTCCGCTTAAGCCCTACGAGTCGCTATCTTCGGGTGCATGACACCCAAGGCGACGATCGAACGCGCGACGTCCAATCTCCGGCGGACGTAGATCTCCCTGTTCACGAAGCCGTCGTTGAGCGCAACGACGATGAGCGCTACCAAGGGTGCGCAAATCCGATGTCGAGGGTCAGGGAATCCGCAACTGCCACCGTCGCCGCGATGCCCCCGAAGCGACGTGCCGCCTATTTTGCCGCCTATTTGCCGCCTATTTGGCGCCTGGTGGTACCCTCCGTACCGATAGGTGGCGCCCACACCCGCACGACGACGCACTCTTAGCACCTGCATCGTTCCCGGCGTTGCTTCGCATGTAAGGGGTCAGGAGTTCCAGTTGCGTCGCCACGCGGTCAGAAGGTCTCCGAGCTGCTCGCGCTGCGGAGGAGTCATCGCGATCTCTGCGAGTGCTTCGTACTCAAATCCGGCGGCACCGACCGTGGCGCGGCCGGGGCGGAGCGCGTTCACGTCTTCGAGCTCGATCGTCTCGACCACGATCGGCCTCAGGCCGGCGCACCGCAAGAGGTCGTCCACTCCCAGTTCGGGTGCGGGACGGAGCCAGTCGAGGCACCAGCCGGCAAAGTCTCGCTCGAACGTCAGCGTACGAGCAAGCTCGAGTTCGGGATGGGGCTTCGTCAAGAGTTCCTGAAACGTCAAGAGCTCCGCAGCTCGTTGCTCGGGGGACCACCCGCGCCGGTAGTGCGCGTGCAGCGTGAGCGAGGTCGGACGTGTCAAGCTCGCGACACGGAGATGCCGATGCGAGAGGAACTTGGAGATCATGAACATGTCGGTCGCACTCCACACCTCAGGCGTCGTCGTCCAGCCTTCCGCCAGGTCGAGATAGCTACTACGGCGGTACGCGGATTGGGTCGGTCCCGCGACATTGCCCCGGCCCTCTTGGACCGCCCGGCGTACCTCGGAGGACGTGAAGACACCGATGGCCGACGCGGGACGTTCGCACGGATGCGGCGCGGGATAGATCCTGACCACCGGACCGTGAACGAAATCGGCCGTCTCGAGAAGTTCGGAAAGTATCTCCACGTGATTCGGAAGCCAGAGATCGTCGTCGTTGATCTGAAACACGAAACGCGCCGAATGCTCGCGGATGACTTCGTCCCGGTATGCCTCCCCGAGACGCGGACCTTTCGGCTTCGGCCAGACCGTGATGCGGGGATCGAACGAGGCGAACGCGTGAGCGATCGCGTGTGATTTCGGCGGTGACCCGTCCAGGATGATGACGAGCTGCCAATCGGTGACGGTCTGGGCGAGCACGGCAGCGATCGAGGCGTACAACGTGTCCTGATGATCGTAGGTCGGCAGGAGAATGAGCGCGTGTGGCATCGACTGCGCTCACGAAATCCGGTCGCGAAGCTGTTCGATCCGTTCGATCGTCGACACTGCGTCGATCGCGTCCGCCTTCGGCGGCGGCCCGCC
>OCZT010005923.1_pt1 | contig 12137 bp, 10 predicted proteins | sample 1539031 | NCBI WGS metagenome assembly OCZT01 (sample SAMEA3539308, study PRJEB22396) | soil metagenome | biome: tundra; feature: field; material: soil | place: USA | collected 2010-05 | depth 0.15 m
TTGTAGCCATTACCAGAGCTAAATTTGGTTTATACCTTACAACTAATACAGAGAACTATGATGGTAGATCAACTAAACGATTAAAATACCTTGATGAGCAGGAACAACCGGACGGCTCCCATAAAGCTCTGGTCCTACCTGAACATACTCAAACGGTAGAGAAACATACAGGTCACGCACCAGCATTACAAACACTGGAGTTAGACTGGCATGAGCATCACCTGAAAGGTATAGCAGTGTCCCAACTAAAGGGACTATTGAAAGAACGTCTAGAGTCATATCGACTTAGCCCAACCCACCTTAATACATTCATTGATATGGAATATGGCGGACCTGAGAAGTTTTTCTTCAACACACTACTTCGTTTCCCGCAAGCACCAAACATCAATGGCCAATTTGGTAGCGCCATTCATGACACCTTAGAATGGGTACAGCACCAGGTTAATGAACAAGGCAGTGTTCCGGCAATTCATAGTGTTACTAAATTTTTCTCCACCTGTATGAAGGCCCACAAGCTTACGCCAGAACAAACAACATTAGAAATAGAACGAGGTACACAAGCATTAACGGCATATATCTTAAAGAAACAAACTATGTTTAAACCCGGTGACAAACCTGAATATAGTTTTAAAAACGAAGGTGTTTTTGTTGGCGACGCTCATTTAAATGGAAAAATTGACCGTATGGAAATAGATAAGACCAATAAAACTATAGTTGTAGTGGATTACAAAACGAGTAAAAACTTCAACAAATGGGGTAGCTCAGCAAAATTACATAAGTACAAACAACAATTATACTGTTATAAATTGCTCGTAGAAGGCTCGCATACTTTCCGCGGTTACGAGGTGATAAAAGGTCGACTGGAATTCATTGAACCGGATCCTGACGGTGCTATAAACACACTAGAACTTGATTTTGAAAAAGATGAACTTGAAAAAACTAAACAGCTTTTGCAGATCATGTGGCAGCACGTCATGCAATTAAAATTTCCAAGCATAGCAACATATAAACCAACTTATGTTGGCATTAGAAAGTTTGAGCAAGACCTGCTTGACGGTAATGTTTAATTGGGTACGCCTTTAAATTAACTCTGTTAGAATATTAGTGTAGTATTAACATAGGTATTACACTTATGCTTGTCGATCTAGTTATCTGTTTACTATTTATAGGCGCTCTTATACGTGGGAGCAATATAGGCTTTGTTAAACAATTCTTTTCTGCCTTCGGGTTTTTGGGTGGTTTATTTATCGGATCCGCGGTTATCGAACCACATATAGTGGGGTTTGCTCATACACAACTATCGCGTTCCTTATTAACACTTATTAGTACCCTAGGTACTGCTTTACTACTACTGACTGCTGGTGAACATGTCGGGGCGATGCTAAAAAACCGTATTCATATTCATAAAATTAACATTGTAGATACTACTTTAGGTGTTATTACCGGTGGACTGATGTTAGTTATAATTATATGGCTAGTAGCCCCAGTATTACTGTCATTGCCTCTTCCCAGATTACAGAATGATATCCGTAGCTCTTTTATAGTTTCCAAAATCGATACTAAGTTGCCTAAGGCTCCTAACGTAGTGGCCGACCTTGGACGTATGATTGATCCGAACGGTTTCCCACAAGTTTTCAGTGGGTTAGAACCTAACCCTAATGTAAATACTAGTTTGCCCAACCCTGGAGCGATACAAGCAGCAACCATAAAGGACCGTGCTTCTGTAGTAAAAATTGAGGGTAGGGGATGTGGTGGTATCGTAGAAGGTTCAGGCTTTATAGCCGGTAAGGGTGTCGTTATAACCAATGCCCACGTGGTAGCCGGAGTTACATATCCATATATTATCGACGATAATGGTTCACATAGAGCTAATGTCATTTGGTTTGATTCTAATCTAGATCTTGCCGTTCTTACTGCTATCAACCTGCCAGAAAAGCCACTCAATATTAGCATTGTATATATTGCTCCAGGTACCCAAGGTGCAGTATTGGGTTATCCGGGAGGTGGTGATTTCAGTGCAGGACCGGCGGTTGTTGTAGAAGAATTTAATGCCATTGGACACAACATTTACAACCAGGGCAGTACACAAAGAGATATATATGACATACGTACTAATATTATGCCCGGTAACTCCGGTGGACCATTAGTTGATGAGAGCGGTTCAGTTATAGGCGTTGTCTTCGCAGAATCAACAACCTATAATCATGTGGGTTACGCCTTAGCAACAAAAGCCGTTGTTAATGAATTACATCAAGCAGAAGCAAGTAACAGTACGGTGTCAACAGGTACCTGCGCTGATTAAATTTAAATACTTAAGAACTAGAGGTTGAAAGTAACTTTAATATGACATTAAAACGAATTATGCCGTTAATCTTGATCGTAGCCGGAACAGTAGGGTTGGTTTGTTCGTTCGCTTTAATGTATGACCATATAAAGCTACTAACAAACCCGCATTATATTCCATCTTGTGACCTTAATCCTGTAGTAAGTTGTGGTAGCGTCATTAGTTCAAACGAGGGCAGTCTATTATTTGGTCTGCCAAATCCTTTATTCGGGATTGCTGCTTTTGCAGTTGTTATAACTGTAGGCGTAGCTATGCTTGCTGGCGCAACATTTAAACGCTGGTTATGGTTAGGTTTTGAAGCCAGTGTATTACTAGGAATTGGAGCCGTACATTTCTTGATATACCAAAGCGTATATAGACTAAACGCATTATGTCCATTCTGCATGGTTGTATGGACTATAGTAATACCACTTTTTTGGTACGTAACTTTATATAATATTGAGCAGGAGTTTATTAAATTACCTAAGGGTCGTATTACTACAGTTGGTAATTTCGCAAGAAAACATCACCTAGACATCTTGGTATTATGGTTTCTAATTATTGCGGGACTTATACTAAAACATTTCTGGTACTACTATGGTAAACATTTATAGAATTGTATTGTCTATTCGTTACGAAGTGCATCAATTGGATTTTTTCTAGCAGCCTTTAGAGCTGGCATTGAACCAAATATAATACCCACGAGCACAGAAATTCCAGTAGTAATGACCACTACTTGCCAAGTGATAACTGGAGTCAGACTAGTAAAAGAGAAAAGAGCAAGATCTACTATAAATGCTGCGATAATTCCTATAATCCCACCAATGAGACTTAGTACTGTGGCTTCTATTAGAAATTGGTTAAGTATCTGGTAATTACTAGCACCAAGCGCTTTTCGTAAACCAATTTCGTGCATACGTTCAGTAACCGACACAAGCATAACATCCATAATTCCTATACCCCCAACAAGCAACGATATACCTGCAATACCAACAACTAACCGAGTCAATAGATCTAAAATGTGATTAGTGACTGTTAAGCTCTCGCCTTGTCTTAGTACTGTAAACTTCTGTTGGTTTTGATGAGCATTCAATAAATTAGAATTTATATTGCTTACTACTTTAGTTGTTTGAGTCGGGTCGTTAGGCTTGGCTAGAACTTCAAACATTTGAGTATTATTACCCGTCAGAGATTGCGCAGTCTGGTAGGGAATAAATATAGCATTGTTAAAGTCAGTACTAAGTGACAATGGATCAGTATCAAACTGAGCAAATATACCTCTGACAATAAAGGATTGGCCCAAGTAATCAAATACTCTACCTAGTGGTACTTGTTGGTGAAACAATGTTTCAGCAGCCCCGGCACCAAGAACGGCAACATAAGGTTGATTGCCTAAATCTTGATCAAAAAAACCACCGTAATCTACATTTTGTTGCAGTACAGCAGGTAAGTCCGTCGTAGTTGCAATAACCGGGTCAGAGTTAGGAGTTTGTCCACTAACTTGTACTATACCGCTAGTTATACCGAGCGGTGCAGCTAGCTTAACACCAGAGGATTGTTGCACGGTTTGAAGATCCGTAGGACTGAGTGATCCAAAGTCGTTTATATTGGAAAATATATCAATACCACTGTTACGCTTTATAAGTTGTCCGGGTCTTACTGTAATTAGATCACGCCCGAGTTGGTTAATTTGTGCGCTGACCTGATGTTTTATGCCTTCGCCAATGCTTACAACCGTAATAACTGATACCACGGCTATAATGATTCCTAGCATAGTAAGAAAGCTACGCCATTTAGCACTGCGTACCGACTTAATAGCCATCTTTATATTACCGCGGGTAATCGAGTTCATTTAGCCTGGCTCCGTTTGCGCCGTTTAGCAGTTTTGAGTTTAGACTTTGTGCTTTTACGTGGTTTTGATTTAACTTTGCCGAGTGGGTTCTGATGCGGCACAGCTTTCATAAGCGCTGATACACCGGCCAGGTCATCATCAACTGTCTTCTTCGAAACAGAATACATTTCTCGAAGCACAGTGGAAGCAACTTCACCAACTTTAGTTTTCTCATCCTGCATAATTAGACCGTCACGCATATATACTACGCGACTAGAATACCTAGTCAGTTCCGGGTTATGAGTAACGAACAATATAGTGTTGCCAGTTTTATGTATTTCACTTAGAAGTTCCATAACTAAGCGGCTGCCTGAACTATCTAGATTACCCGTTGGCTCATCAGCAATAATAAGTTTTGGATCATTCACTAACGCCCGAGCAATTGCCACACATTGGACTTGACCTCCACTCAATTGACCAGGGAAGTAATATTCACGATCTTGTAGACCTACGCGTTCCAGCATACTACTGGCAAGTTTTAATCTGCGCGTTAACGATACCCCTTTATAGGCAAGTGGTAATGCTACGTTATCAAGTACATTTAGTCTTGGTAAAAGATTATAAGACTGGAATATAAAACCTATGGTATCACGCCTAATTTTGGCGCGCTGATTAGAAGAAAGTTTTGCTGATGAACGCTCATTGAGCTGATAAGTACCGTGTGTCGGGCTATCAAGCAGACCTATTATATTCATCAACGTCGATTTGCCGGAACCACTTGGTCCCATAATGGCAACGAACTCATTTTTATCGATCGATAAATTAACTTCATCCAAAGCCAAAGTAGTGGCATCGCCAAAGCCATACAATTTACTAACATTTTCTAATTCTATAATAGGCATCATCTTAGTTTACCCTTGGGACTATAAGATAGGCAAGGTGTTATTTATATTTTCTTATAAGTCTAAGTTTCGGATACTGCAAGAGTAAGTAAAACTTCTGTATAATTACTAGGTAGTTACGGAGAGGTCGCATAGTTGGTCTAGTGCGCACGCTTGGAAAGTGTGTAGAGTCGCAAGGCTCTCAAGGGTTCGAATCCCTTCCTCTCCGCCAGATAGGACAGAATAAAAAGATTATTCTAAAGCTAAATATTAAGGCTTAAAACCGTTTCTTACATCAATAATGGTATTAATTTCTCTTATATGACTTAGGTCTATTGTGCCTGTGGCACACCAACCGTTATTATCATACGCACGATTTAGGTTAGGATGACGTTCATACTCTCTATCGGCTCTAATGATGGCGATAGCTTCCTTAATTGTCGTACCGCCTCTAACCGAAGATACAAAACTCTCGACAATATTTTCATGGTTACCCATAAACAACATTAAAGGCCTACACAAAATTTAATACAAGCACATATACTTTGTGGCTATACATATAAGATAAAAATTATATTTTAACGAATCAAACGGCAAATTAGGTAATAAGTTATACTTACACTTATGAGGATTTACTCTTGGAATGTAAATGGTATTCGAGCTGTAACACGTAAGGGTGTATTTGTGCCTTTTATACAGACGGAGTTACCAGACATTCTATGCCTGCAAGAGACCAAGGCCAAGCAAGGTCAAGCCGAGATTGATCTACCCGAATATAAAGAATATTGGAACTCGGCTGATAAACCAGGTTATTCCGGCACAGCAATCTTTAGTAAGACAGAACCAATTAACGTACTATATGGGCTACCAGACAACCTAGTAGAAGAATACAAAGTAACTGGTGACGTATATGGCGATCCTAATAAAGAGGGTAGGATACTTACTGCAGAATATGACAAGTTTTTCGTCGTAACAGTTTATACACCGAATGCCAAAGATGATCTAAGTCGTATACCACTTAGATTTAATTCCTGGGATCCAGCTTTTCTGGCTCACTGCAAAAAACTTGAAGAAAAAAAGCCAGTTGTTTTTTGTGGTGATCTTAATGTCGCACACACCGAATTTGACCTAGCGAACCCCAAACCAAATAAGGGTAAAAAGGGTTTTACAGACGAGGAACGAACTGGTTTTCAAAACTTTATAGATGCCGGGTTTATAGATACACTCAGACTGTTTAAAGAAGGAAATGGCTATTACACTTGGTGGAGTCACTTTGCTAATTCCCGGGCTCGTAACGTCGGTTGGCGCATAGATTACGTACTTGTTTCAAATAGTCTAAAAAATGTGGTGCAAAGCGCCGATATACACCCTTACGTAACAGGTTCAGATCACTGTCCTGTGAGTATTAAACTAGATATATGAAAAACATCAACCTAGCTACTACAAAAGCTTCATCAACCAAGAAGCCATTTGCTGTTTTTGACATTGACGGTACGTTAATTCGCTGGCAGTTATATCACGCTATAGTCGACCAACTGGCGAGTGACGGCTTTTTAGATGCTGAGACTTATGATAATGTCCAAAATGCTCGGAGACTCTGGAAAGAACGTTCACATAATGAATCGTTTCATGATTACGAATTATCTTTGATAGAAGCTTACAACCATCTATTGAAGCAACTTATGGTTTCCGAGTTTAACAAGGCAATGGAAGCGGTTTTTGATAAATATAAAGATCAGGTTTATATGTACACCCGCAATCTAATAACCAAGCTTAAAGCCAAAGGTTACATACTGCTTATAATATCTGGGTCACAGCAAGAAATTGTTTCTAAAATTGCAGACTACTATGGTTTTGACGACTGCGTAGGCACAACATATGAACACAAAGCTGGTAGATTTACAGGAAAAAATGATGCAATTTTTACCAAAAAACATATCATACTTCAAGAGCTAATTAAGAAACATAATCTAGAGTTTAAAGACAGCATGGCAGTAGGAGATAGTGAAGGAGATATAAAAATGCTTGGGATGGTTGACCGTCCTATAGCTTTTAACCCAAGTAAGAAATTACTAACAGTAGCCCAAGCTAATAATTGGACAGTTATTATAGAACGCAAAAATGTAGTATATGAACTGAGGCCCCATAATGGATCGTACATACTGGCATCAACAAACAACTAGTAAACCTTTATATCCTCAATTACTTTGGAGCAAACCGGAAAACAGACAACTGGCCGGTAAGTTACTTATAGTAGGCGGTAACCTCTACGGTTTTTCAGCTCCTGCTGAAGCCTACAAAGAGGCTCAAGTAGTTGGCGTAGGTACCGCACGAGTTCTACTGCCTAGTGCACTGCAAAAAACAATTGGTAGAGTATTTACAGCTGGCGAATTCGCGCCTAGTACGCCAAGTGGTAGTTTCAGTAAAAGCGCACTCGCTGAATTAATTTCATCTGGTAATTGGTCGGATGGGGTGCTACTAGCAGGTGACCTAGGACGTAATAGCGAAACATCAATATTATTAGAAAAATTTGCGGTTAATTTCAAAGGCCATATGACAGTAACTAAAGATGCTGCGGACTATTTTATAAACACACCTTCAAGCATCTTGTCGAGACCAAACACTTTATTGGTTATAAGCTTAGCCCAACTACAAAAATTGGCTTTAGCAAGCGGGACTATAAAACCATTTACTTTTGATATGGATTTATTACGTGTAGTTGAAGGATTACATGAATTTACTAGTAAATCAGAGGTTCAAATTGTCGTTAAGCACTTATCTAATATATTCGTAGCAGTAAATGGACAAATTAGCACCACTAAATTAGACAAGGACATGGATATCTGGCGGGTTAGAGCTGCCTCGTATGCATGCGTTTGGATGCTTCAAAATCCAAACCAACCATTTGAAGCACTTACTACAGCTATGTATGATTTAACAAAATAATATTCAAATATATAAAGGTTGGTGGGCGAGGAGGGAATCGAACCCTCAAGAGATTGCTCCCACGGGATTTTGAGTCCCGCGCGTCTACCAGTTCCGCCACCCGCCCGGATAACAGATTATCAATTAAGGTTAATGGCTGTAGGCTACAGAGGTGTATTGTACTATACTTGCATACAGAGAGCTAGCATAAGCTCATCGATTTAATATTGTTATGCTGAACCCATTGTTTCCTACCAATAGTAACGACGAACCAGACGAATCAACGCCTGATGCTAGTTCAGTTCGTTTACCCAATCAACATACTAAAAAAATAGAACCTTTGCAGGAGGAGATAGTTAGCCAACCTAACCCAGCGGCTGATCTCATCCGTAAAAAGCTTGAAGCTTTATATGCCAAAGAGCCTAATGCTATGCAAGAAATTGTAGAAGCAAAGAGTGCCAAACCAAAATCCAAGCACCAAAATTTCATGTTGGAACTCAGCACCTCAGGAAAATCACTGGCTGAAATCCAGACGGCTTGGTACAACTATTATGCAAACCTACCCGACCAGGAAAAACATGATGTTTGGCGAGAGTTTTATGAGAATAACGGACATACTTCTCACTACCAACGTTTTGTATCTCAACAAAACTCATTAAACCAACCAGTAGTCAAATCTACCTATGACACTGCAAACTACGTGGGTACTGTGGCTAAAGATACTCCGCCTTCAGATCGTAGGACCGTAGCTGACATTAAACGACAAATTATCAAACACATTAGTGCAAATGGTCAGTTAACGCCTAGGCATCATTTGCAATCACTTTTATTTGGTATCGGAGTTGGTGTAATAGTTATATTTATTACATTATTCAGCTTTTTTAATGAATATGTCATAGCTCCATTTATACAACCCAGCCGATATGTAAGCGCTACACCAATAATTTTCGGTACTAATAATGTGGCGCCTAATTCAACCCCTGAGGTTATTATCCCAAAAATTAACGTTGAAATTCCGCTTGACCTCAGTGTCACATCAACCGACCAAAATCAAATAGAGAATGCTCTGGAAAGTGGTGTTGTCCATTATCCGACGACCGTATTGCCAGGACAACAGGGTAACACTGCTTTCTTTGGCCACTCTAGTAACAATATATTTAACCCAGGAAAATATAAATTCGCCTTTGTTTTGCTACATGAATTAGTACCAGGTGACACATTCTATCTCACCTATAACGATAAAGTTTATGCGTATCAGGTATACGATAGGCAAATAGTTGACCCGAGTAATGTGTCTGTACTTAATAATGTCCCGGGCAAAATAGCAACAGCTACGCTTATTACTTGCGATCCGCCCGGTACTTCCTTACATAGGCTCGTAGTATGGGGAGAACAAGTTAGTCCTAATCCTTCTGTCAATACAGTATCGGCAATTAGCCCATCAGCTGCGGGTACCCCTACAGTATTACCGGATAATGGTCCAACACTGTGGAGTCGCTTCGTTAAAGCTATTGTCAATCTGTTCTAGTTAGCTAACCGACTTATAGTGTAGTACTCGTCAGCGCTGGGTAGGCAACGGTTTTTGCTGTCGCAGGTTGTTGAGCCATGATGTAAACAAATTTATCACTTGGATCAAAAAGTGGTGTGTAGTTAGCTTCGGCAGGCTGCAGTGTTTGTAAATTAGTACCGTCATAATCGAAAGCTACTAGTGATCCGTTGCTAACATACGTCAGCTGACCGATTCCCAACCACGTAGCGTGTGCTTGACCGATATCAAACGTCTTACTGACTGTATATCTATAGTCTTTATCGTAACGAATATCATGCACGGCAAAACTATTTGTGTTTTCAGCCATAATCAGGCTAGCAGATGGTGAGAAATCAAGTTGCGTGGGTTTGTTGACGGCTAGAATATCAATTGGGACTAACACTTCTTTAATGTTATTCTGTAACACACTTACGGGATCCTGATATACATATATCTTATTTTCACTTTGTGCTCCGACCGCTACATACCATGTACCGTTATATTGAGTAAGATCTAAAAGGTAAGTCGAGTCAGTAGTTACAGTACGGATCGGATAACTTTTACCGCCTTGATATAGCATGATTTGTGTCTTACCCGCAGGTGCGTTCTGAGTCGTGGCATATAGAACCATATCACTACCATATGTCTTATATGAGATAACATACTGCAACATGGGCACAACTAGTGTGTTACTTAGGTCTACCGTACCCAATACGGTAGTTTTGGAATCGTAAACAAAATAGTGATCAAATTCTTCATTTTGGAGAGTTAAGGTTGATGTAGGCGTAATCTCTAATACTTTGGTCAAATTAACAGATTGGGTGGGATCTTGGCGATTAAAAAGTATATATTCGTATGTACCGTTAAATATATGTTCCAGTAACACATGGGTATTATCGTTAGCCCATTGAATAAGTGATAAGCTTTGAGCACCACTAGCCGGGGTTAATAAACCGGCAGGAATAGTTTCACCGATTGCGGGATTTTTTGGATTACTTAGATCGTATATGTCAAAGTTGCCAAAAGTAGTTGGCTGTTCTATTAGTACCCATCTACGATCAAGACTCTGTGTTACAAGTGGAGGATTAGCTGTATATGCACTTACAATTTTGGTTGTCAAATGAGTGTGGAATAGGAAGGGATAGTCAATTCTTTCCACGCTACCACCATCTACAACTACTGACCGTTGCCAGGTCCTATAGCCAGGACTTTGTATTTTGAAGGTGTAGTTTCCAGATTCAAGAAGCAATCTCGTACTAGTAGTACCTTTAAGCTGACCATTGACATATACGTCACCTCCAGAAGGCGCAGAAGAAACAAAAACCAAACCGTTCTGTATAATTTTACCTTTGGATAGTCCAAAACCATATGCCTGATACAGTAGAATTACCGTTCCCAGTAGAATGGCAATACCAATCAATACATATCCGATCATAAGACGGATTGACTCATTTCGACGTTGTTTAGGATCTAGAAAATCCATTAGCAAACCTAGTATACATCTTTAAAGGGCATTATATTTTATAAATGTTTTTGTTTTATCGCAGCGTATCCCATTATGAAACTACTTGCGACAAAGTACAAGTAGCGCTAAGATGATAGTAACTTCTGCATAAGCAATTTCAACTATTGAAACGAGAATATAAACCGTGGCGAAAAACAACAGTACAATTACATTAAATGGCAAACAGTATGACTCTGTCACGGGTAAGTTGATTGATAAAAAACACCTAGAGACTAAGCCAAAAGCACCATCATCAGGATCTCATGTAGTATATAGAGGAGTTGTTGATGGCATTGTAAAACCGGGAACGTTGTTAAAAACTTCTCTTAGACCTATACCTGTTAAAGAACCACCTGTTACAAAAATCCTAAGGAAACACCCTATAAAGCATTTGGCAGCACACAAAGTCGAACGTTCTAAAACTTTAATGCGCCACGCAGTAAAAGCACCGAAAGTACAACTAAAACCAATCTTAAAGGTACAAGTACCAACCGATATACTAAGAACACGACCGGCGGTTTTAATAGTTGAACCAAAACTGTCTTCTGATAACGTTGACGAGAAGCGTGTTCAAAGAGCTATGCAGGTACCACATAGCCGTTTGATAAAGCGCTTTTATAGCCCGCCTCAAACACTAAGCGAATCTATATCTAAGAAACAACCAGTCCCTGTAATTACCTCAAAGACACAAAGTTTTGATAGCATTAAAGTTAAACATCCAGTAATTGAACAAAGGAGCTCCATATTTGAAGAGGCAATAGCGAACGCAAAAAGCCATGAACAGCCAAAACCAAAAACCTCAAGCTTACATAAAGTTCATCGCCAAGTTCGTAAAAAAGCTAAGTTATTTACAGTTTCTGCTTCAATACTCTCAGTCTTATTACTCGTCGGTTTTTTTACATACTTAAATGAAGCAAGCCTTCAACTTAGGTTAGTCGGCGTCAAGGCCGGTTTCCACGCCAGCATGCCAAGCCAACAGCCGGCAGGCTTCGCATTTAAAAGCCTTACTTATAGTCCGGGTATGGTTACTATCGGATTTCGTTCCAGTAACCAAACTCTAGATATTGTTCAGCAAGTATCAAATTGGGACAGCCAAACGTTGCTCGAAAATTTTGTCGCTACTAGTAGTGCCACTTATCAAACAT
>OCZT010005925.1_pt1 | contig 12135 bp, 8 predicted proteins | sample 1539031 | NCBI WGS metagenome assembly OCZT01 (sample SAMEA3539308, study PRJEB22396) | soil metagenome | biome: tundra; feature: field; material: soil | place: USA | collected 2010-05 | depth 0.15 m
GATATTCCCCAGGTACATGTTACCGTTCCCGTACCCGCTATCCTGGGTGCCGCCGCTGAAGTTATAAATTCCGAGGTAGGACGATCCCGCCCCGCCCTGCTGGATCTTCTCGGCGCGTTCCCAGAAAATGCCGGCCTTGAAGCTGTGCTTGCCCTTGACCCAACTGACGTTATTGGTGGCGCTGTAGATTTCGTTCCAGTTCGTGTAGGGCATGGTGTAACCCGGAGTCGTCCCGGCCGAGCCGCCGCTGATGCCGGGGGCCCAGAACGCGAAGTTCTCGTTTCCCGGGCTCAGGGTGGGCCGCGGAAGGCTGCCGTTGTCGGTGGCGAAGTCCCCTTTGGTCTCGTCGAACCAATGCGGCGGGTTATTCACCAGGCCCCGGTCCAACTGGGCGGGATCGCTCGGGTACTGGTCCCATGTATTGAAGCTCCTGCCGAAACTGGCCTCATCCACCACAGTGGGACTAATGGTGTAGGTCACGCCGACCCCATGGCCGTGGCCGGGGTTGGGGTTCCAGATGCTGTAGGGCTGCCAGCATTGGGTGGCGGCGGCACGGGCCGCGGCGGCTATGCTCCCGCATCCGGAAAGGTCGGACGAAAACAGGGGAATGCCAGGGCTGGTCTGGTTCTTGTCGTAATCGTTTACATAGCGGTACCAGCCGGTCAGTTTGCTGGTGACGTTGGCGTCCATCCGTACCACGTCGTTGCGGCGCGGATGCGTGCCGGTGAAGGTGTACCGGTAGTTCCGCGCGTAGATCTGCGTGGGATCGGTTTCCTTCCAGCAACCCGCGGCATTGCCGCTCACCGTGCACTCGTTCGGCAGGGGGAAGTAATTCAGCATGGCTTGGCCATAAGCCGCCGACGCCGGGCTGGTGATGAACTGCCCCAGGTTGGCCTGCTGACCCGCGGTGAGAATATTCCTGGTGGTGGGATCGTACATCACCTGCATCTTCTTGGTTCCGTTGTCGATCACGCCCGAGAAGTCCCCCAGCCGCTGCGCCGCCGTCGGCACTTGGAGGTAGCTGGTGGTGCTGGTCGGCTTCTGCTTGGTGTACTCCTGCGACCAGAAGAAGAACAACTTGTTCTTCTGCTTGTTGAACAGCTTGGGGATGTAAGCCGGGCCGCCCACGCTGTAACCGCCGATGAAGTAGCGGTAAATGGGCTTCTGCACGTTGTTGTAGTTGTTGAACCACGTGTTGGCGTTGAACATTTCATGCCGCTTGCTGGCCCAGGCGCTGCCGTGGAACTGCTGGCTGCCGCCCTTGGTGATCACGGAGATCTGGGCGCCCGACATGTGGCCGTACTCGGCCTGGTAGTTAGACGTCAGCACGCGCACCTCGGCCACGGAGTCCATGTTCGGCTCGTAGAGGGTGGTCCATTCGGCACCCGTGTCGAGATCCGCGATCCCGTCCACGGTGACGTTGTTCCGCCCGGCGCCACCGACGCCTTGCGAGCCGTTGATGTTGAGATAGTAGATGCCGTACTCGGTGGAAGTCTCACCGGGTTGCGTATCCACGATGCCGGGGAGCAGGGCGAGCATGGCCATCATGTCGCGGCCCTTCAGAGCGATCGAGTTGAGCTGGTTGCCGTCCACCAGCGCCGATTTCTCGCTCGATGCCGTCTGTACCGGCGTCGCGACGGCGGTCACCGACACCTCTTCCACCGCGGATCCCAGAGTTAACTGCAGGCTCCCAAGATCGCGTGTTTCCTGGGCCGCCAGGTCCAGCGCCGATTGCGCGTATGTTTTGAATCCCGTGGCTTTCACGGTCAGGTTATAGGCCCCCGGCGCCAGATTCGTGATGCGGAAGACGCCCTCCGCGTTGGAGGTGGCCGTCCGGACCCCTAACGTCGCCTGGGCTTTCACCTGAATTTCGGCCCCTGGAACGGCGGCGCCTGTCGGATCTGTCACAGTGCCAATGACGTTGCTGGTCACGGTCTGCGCACAGACGACCCCACACAGAAGAACCAGGGCACAGAGCACCTGTGCCGTTCGTTTAGCTCTCATAAGTTTTCTCCCCGTTAGCTCAACTCCCACGTTGCGTTTACACACCCCCCGTTGGGTAGGCGCCCGACGGACCCTTGTTCTTGGCTCTTGTCAAAAACTGCCGTAATTGCCATCCGTCTCCCCCCCGCAGGCGAAGCCCGCCGCTCAGGAAAGCGACCAGCCTTTGCGAAACGTCGGCTTAAGGTACTTGTTGGCTTCCGGAACGTTCGTGACCAACATCTTCGCGCTGTCCCACTCCAGCTTTCCCGGGAACCGGAGCGACAGCGAACCAAGCTGGACGTACTCGGCGAACGGGCCGGAAACACTGAAATTCGAGCACGCCGGATCGCCCCCTTTGCAGGCCCGGATCCAGTCCCGGTAATGGCCCGGCGAGCGGGTCAGGGTTGGGGTCGGGAACTTGTAGTCCCTCATCCGTTCCACCGGAACCAGCCGCGCGATTTCGCCGCGGGCCCCGCAGGTGATCATGCCCTTGTCGCCGACAAAAAGGCAGCCATTTGGAGCAATTCCGCGGGCCGAACGCGGCGCCGTGGGCAAGTACGAGTCCGACCAGGTAAACACCTCCCCCTGGAATCCCGTTGGGGCCGGCGGCGGGGCCGCCTGGCCCTGAACGCGAGGGGGCCGGGGCAGGTCGCCCAGGAGTTCGCCGTCCGGGACCCCGGGGAGCTTCGGCTGCTCTTTCAGTCCGTCGTACCAGAAGATCTTCACCGGCGGCATACCTCCCCGGGCGGGGAAATCGAAGCGGATGACCGCCTTCTTGGGGAACGAGAAATCGCTCGTGCCTTCCTTACTGAGGCACTCCACGCTGGTTGGCGCCCCGAGCCTCAGCGCCATGTGGGGAGCGCCCAGAAGATGGCACGCCATATCGCCCAGCGCGCCGCTGCCGAAGTCGTGGAATCCGCGCCAGTTGAACGGTTGGTAGAAGTTCCCGTCCGAAGTGGGGTAGCCGGGGCCGCCGACGGTGTACGGACGCGCGTTCGCGATACCCAGCCACAGGTCCCAGTCCAGGGTGGCCGGAACCGGGTCTTCGGGCGGTATCTTGGTCAGATCCTGCGGCCAGATGGGCCGGTCCGTATAGGCGTGGACTTCGGTGACATTCCCAATCTCTCCCGCCCAGATCATTTCGGAACACTGCCGCGCGCCTTCGCAAGAGTAGCCCTGGTTGCCCATCTGCGTAGCGACCTTGTACTTCGCGGCCGTCTCCGCCAACCAGCGGGCTTCCCAAACGGTTCGCGTGAGGGGCTTCTGGACGTAAACGTGCTTGCCGCGCTCCATGCACCACGTGGCTATGGTGGCATGCATGAAATCCGGAATGGTGACGATCACCGCGTCGATGTTCTTGTCCTCTTTGTCGAGCATCTTGCGGAAATCTTTGTACTTCACCGCATTGGGGAACTGATTGAAGATCGACGCGGCGCGCTTATCGTCCACATCGCACAATGCCGTGACGTTTTCCCCGGGCGCGCTGGCTCGGATGTCAATCGCGGCCTCGCCGCCCGCGCCGACCGAGGCGATATTCAGCTTCTCGTTCAGCGTCTTGTAGCCCGCCAGCTTCAAGGAAGGCGTACTGGCGAACCCACCTGCCGGAACCGCGCCGGCCAGCAGGGGGCCCAAGAAGAAATGCCGTCTGGATAATCCATTACCTGACATAAGTGCTCTCCCGATCGGAAACTGCCCCCTCTCTTGTGGAGAGATTATCCGAATCGACCCGGGATGTCAACCCAAATCCGCCAGTTTGTCCTGAACAGCCAGACTCCCGCTGGACTGATGGTACAATTGCGTCGATAGAGTCGCCACGAGAGTGAAGGGATCAAGATGTCAATCCGCGCGGTCCGGCGCGCCCCGTGTGCGCCGCCGCTTCGGGCTTTTGCCGCGGACCGGCCAGGGATCCCATGAACGGGAGCCGGATGGACCGCTCCTTTAAGAGCATCGAGTTGCGGGTGCCCCCGCAGCGGTTCGCGAACTGGGCGCAGTTCCTTGCCGAAGCCCCGGAATACTCGATCGGGCTTGAAGTGATTGACGACACGCCGGGGCATCGCGGGCACTACGTACACTTCGACCACCATATGGGCGTGATCCGCGAGGCCACCATGAGCGCGGCCATGCAGGCATACATCGCGGTACGCCAGGGACGCCTCATGGAGCGATGGCTCAAGCGGGTGCGCCCGGTTCCGGTTTACGTATGGAATTCCGATCAGGACGTTTGCCTAGCGTCCTTCATCCTGGAATACCACGAGCTGCTCGAACAGAAAGGCTCTCCCAAGCTTCGGCAGGTGGTCCAGTTCAACAACAAGATCGACGTCTGCGGAGGCCTTTATCCAGTGGATCTCGAAGAGATCGTGAACAACCACTTCACCTGGATTTTCGAGCCGTATTTACGCCAGCGGACGCTGGGCAAAACGCAGGGCGACGACTTGCTCATCAAGAGCACGATCCGGGGGGTCTGCGATCGCGTCCTGGATCTGCTCGACGGCAAGGCGGACATCGCTCCCATCACCGCCCAACCCGAGGCGCTCTACGTCTCGCCTTATAACTACATCGTCGCGGACGAGAAAGGCGACCCGAATTCCAGGCTGGTGCTGGCCGCGCGGGGCCACCGAAACTTCATCAGCCTGGTCGCCACGCGTCCCAACGGCAGATACACGTACAGCGTGATCCGCGGCTCGCCTTACGATGACGACGTGTTCGAAGTGCCGAAGCTCCTGGAGGCCTTCCAGGCGGCGGAGGATCTTCCGAATGTCAAACTATGGGGCGGGTCCAACATGGCCGCAGGTTCGGATAGCGAACTGGGGAGCAGTCTCCATTGGACCAGGTTGAGAGACATTGCCGAGCCGATCGTCCGGGAAGCCTACCTCAAGAGCCTCGCGCCAAACCAGGGTCCACCCGTGGTTAGGGCCTGACGAACCGCCGAGCCGACCCATGCGAGCACCGAACGACACGAATCCGCTTCTCACGATCCAGTTCCGGGTCCCTTTCGACCGCATCGGCGCAGCCGAAGTGGAACCGGCCATGGGCGAGCTACTGGCGCAGGCGCGCGCCCTCCTGGCGGCCATCGCCGCCGAACCGGGCGAGCGTACCTTCGCCAACACCATGCTGGCGCTGGACGTAATGACCGAGCCTCTCGACTACGCCATGGGCGTGGTGCGGCACCTGGAAACCGTGGCGACTACCCCGGAGCTGCGCGCGGCATTCAACGCCGTGCAGCCCTCCGTGAGCGCCTTCTTTTCCGGCATTCCGCTCGACGCGGGCCTGTGGCAGGGCATCAAGGCGTTCGCCGGCACGGCGGAGAGCGCCCAGCTTACGGGGGAGCGGCGGCGTTTCCTGGAGAAAACCGTGGAGAACTTCCGGCGGCACGGCGCCGACCTGGAACCCGCCGGCAAGAAGCGCCTGGAAGAGCTGGATGTGGAGCTGACCCAGATCACCACCAAGTTCGCGGAAAACGTGTTGGACTCCACCAAAGCTTTCGAACTGGCGATCGAAAATGAGGCCGTCCTGGCGGGACTACCGCCCACCGCCGTGGCTTCCGCGCGGGAGAGCGCCGCGCGGAAAGGACGGGAGGGCTGGCGCTTCACCCTGCAAGCGCCGGATTACACCGCGGTGCTGACCTACCTGGACGACGCCGCTATCCGCCGGCGGCTATACGAAGCGTACGGCGTCCGCGGGACGGAGGGCGTGTGGGACAACCGGCCGCTCGTCCGCCGCATCCTGGAATTGCGAGCGGAGAAGGCGCGCCTGCTCGGCTTCCGCGACTTCGCCGATTTCGCGCTCGAGGACCGCATGGCCCGCAACGGCGCGCGCGCCCTGTCCTTCGTGGAGGATCTCAAGGCCAAGACCGAGGCGCGGTTCCACCAGGAGAACCGGGAACTGCTGGATTTTCGCCGGTCGCTCGAAGGTCCCCAGGCGCCGGAGTTGCAGCCTTGGGACGTGGCCTACTACGCCGAGAAGCAGCGCGCCGCGCTCTACGACTTCGACGAAGAGGCGCTACGGCCCTATTTCCCCGTTGAGAGCGTCGTCGCCGGCCTGTTCCAACTGGTGAGCCGGCTGTATGGGGTGCGCGTATCCGAAGAGCCCGGCGTGCCCGCGTGGGACCCCGAGGTCCGGTACTACAACATCCACGACGAAGACGGCGAATTCCTGGGCGGCTTCTACGCCGATTGGTATCCTCGCGACAACAAGCGCGGCGGGGCGTGGATGGGCGTGCTGATCACCGGCGGTCCGGAGCCGGACCGGTTCCGCCCGCACCTGGGATACATTTGCGGAAACCTGACACCGCCGGTGGGCGGCAAGCCGGCGCTGCTGACGCACCGCGAAGTGGAGACCATTTTCCACGAGTTCGGCCATCTGCTGCACCACATGTTCAGCCGCGTGGAGATGCGCTCCCTGGCCGGCACGAACGTGGCCTGGGATTTCGTGGAACTCCCCTCGCAGATCATGGAGAACTGGTGCTGGGAACGCGGCGCGCTGGACCTTTTCGCGCGCCACTGGGAAACCGGCGCTGCGATTCGCGAGGAGCTTTTCCAAAAGATGAAACGGGCGCGCACGTTCCGCGCGGCCAACGCGCAGATGCGCCAGGTTGGCTTCGGCTTCGTGGACCTGCTCCTGCACACCACGTACTCGCCGGAACGGGATGGCGACCCGACCGAGTACGCGCGCCGCATTCTCGCGGAATTCACACCCGCGCCGCTGCCCCCGGGGCACGCCCTGATTGCCGCCTTCACGCACCTGTTCGCCGACCCGGTGGGTTACGGCGCGGGCTACTACTCCTACAAGTGGGCCGAAGTACTGGACGCCGACGCCTTCACCCGTTTCAGCGACGCCGGAATCTTCAGCCGCGAAATCGGCGGCGAGTTCCGAGCCACAATCCTCGCCAAAGGCGACAGCGAAGACCCCGCCGAGTTGTACCGCAAGTTCATGGGCCGGGAGCCCGACCCCAGCGCGCTGTTGCAGCGATCCGGCCTGTGGGGCGGACCTCCAGGCCGGCCCGCCGCGCGGTGAACTAAAATGACGGTACATGGCGATTGATCTTACCCGGCTCGCGCAATACGACACCCCGACCATCTGCAACACGATTGAACTCTTCGAGGTCCGCCCCAGGAATCAGGGCTACATGGACGCACGCATCCGCGCCTGCTTCCCGGAGATGCCGCCCGCGGTCGGCTATGCTTCCACGGCGACGATGCGCTGCGCCTTTCCGCGCCAGGAAGGCGACATTTACGGCTCTCTCGACGAGCAGGCCGCCCTGTTTTCCACGTTGCCCGGGCCGCCGATCGTGGTGTTTCAGGACCTCGACGACCCGGCCGTCGCCGCCACCTTCGGCGAGGTAATGTGCAGTACGTACCGGGCCTTCGGCGCGGCCGGGATCGTCACCAGCGGCGCGGCGCGCGATCTGGACCAGGTGCAGCGTTTGGGTTTTCCGGCGTTCAGCAACGGGGCGGTCTGCTCGCACGGCTACAGCCACATTGTGGACCTGCACCGCGCCGTCCGCGTCGGCGGCCTCACCATTCACCCCGGCGACCTGATTCACGCGGATGCCAACGGCGTCACCACCATCCCGCTTGAGATCGCATCCGAGGTGACGCAAGCCGCCGCCGAATTCGTCGCCGCGGAGTCCATCGTTTTGGATTGCCTGAAATCCGGCAAGCCCGATGCGATCGCCTTCCGGAAAGCGCGGCAGGCGATGCTCTCCGAAATCGCCGCTCTCGGCAAGCGTGTCCGCGGCAAGTCCGGGGTGGCGGGGGCGCGCCCATCCGGGGAATAATCGTCCGAAGGCGCGGAGACATAGAAGGGCGACGCCGGTGGGAGTATCTTTGTTAGTAACATGAACTGATGGCGGCCCTCGTCGAGTTCCGCGGTGTGACCTACCAAGTTGGCGGGCGTGAGATTCTACGCGGAATCGACCTGTGTGTCGAAGAGTACGAAACGGTGGTGCTGCTGGGGCGGAGCGGCTCGGGGAAGACGACTTTGCTCAAGATGGTAAACCGGCTGGTCGAGCCCAGCGGTGGCGAAGTGCGGTTCGAAGGCAGGCGCGTCACGGACTGGGACCCGATTCGACTGCGGCGCCGTACGGGTTATGTGATCCAGGAAGGCGGGCTGTTCCCGCACGCGACCGTTGCGCAGAATGTCGGGCTCGTTCCGAAGCTGGAGGGCTGGCCGGAGGAACGAATACGAGCCCGCACGACTGAACTGCTCGACGCCATGGGCCTGCCAGCGCCGGTATATGCGTCGCGTTATCCAAGACAACTCTCCGGGGGCGAAAAGCAGAGGGTTGGCATCGCACGGGCGCTGGCGGCAGATCCGCCGCTGCTGTTACTCGATGAACCATTTGCGGCGCTCGACCCGGTGACGCGGTTCGAGATGCAGCAGCAGTTCGCGCGATTGCGGCAAACCTTCGGTAAGACTGCGCTCTTCGTCACCCACGACATTCGCGAAGCGGTGATGCTCGGAACCCGGATCGCGCTGTTGAAGGAAGGGAGGCTCGAAGTGATCGCGCGGGCGAATGAGTTTGTTCAGGCGCGTTCCCCGGAGGCGAGAGCGTTCCTTGCGACCCTGGGCGACGGGACACTCGACGAATCGCATGCGACCCGCTGAGATCTTCACGTTGTCGGCTGAACACCTGTGGCTCGTCGCCATAGCGGTGTTCGCGGCGGTGGCGATCGCTGCGCCCTCGGCGGTGATCCTCACGCGGCACGCGCGACTGCGCCGCTGGACCCTTGGCGTGGTGAACGTTGTCCAGACGGTGCCGAGCCTGGCGATGTTTGGCTTTCTTCTACCACTCCCGTTCCTCGGCGGCGTAGGAAAGCCGGTGGCGATTCTCGCGCTCATCTTGTACGCTCTTCTCCCGATTCTCCGAAACACGGTTGTCGGGATTCTGGGCGTCGATTCAGGCGTACGGGAATCGGCTGTCGCGATGGGGATGACGGGCGGTCAGATTCTGTGGGGCGTGGAACTGCCGCTGGCATTTCCGGCCATCCTCGCCGGGATTCGCATTGCGACCGTGACGACGATTGGAACGGCCACCATCGCGGCCGCGATCGGGGGCGGAGGGTTGGGGACCTTCGTTTTCCGCGGCATCGCGATGGCCGACACGAAGACGATTCTGGCTGGCGCCGTGCCGGCTGCACTGATGGCAATCGCGGCAGACGAGGTGCTCGGATGGATCGAACGGCGATTCTCGTCCTGATTGTCTCGCTCGCGGCCGGGTGTTCGTCAAAGCCGCGCGTGGTAGTCGGGTCGAAGAATTTCACGGAACAGGTACTGCTCGGCGAGATCGTGGCCCGTCATATCGAACGGCGTCTCGGACTCGAAGTGGACCGCAAACTCAACCTCGGCGGTACTCTGCTTGCTCACGAAGCGTTAAAGGGCGGTTCCATCGACCTTTATCCCGAATACACAGGTACCGCGCTCACGGCCGTGTTGAAGCAGGCGGCCGTCAAGGACGCGAAGGCAGCGCTCGAGCGGGTCCGGGAGGGCTACCGGCCATGGGGGATCGAGTGGCTCCCTCCGCTCGGGTTCAACAACAGCTTTGCGATGGTGGTACGTGCCGACAGCGCCCGCGAGCAGGGCCTGCGAACTCTCAGCCAGGCGGCGGGGCGCCACCGGCCGTGGAACCTTGGCGTGGGATATGAGTTCACCCAGCGGCCCGACGGCCTGGATGGGCTGGTCCGAACTTACGGCTTGCGCCTAAGCGGCCCACCGGTGGCGATGGATCTCGGACTACTCTACCCGGCCCTTCAGGGGAAGCGGATTGAGATGGCGGCGGCCAATGCCACCGATGGAATGCTGGCGCGTCCCGAGTTCGTCGTCCTGGAGGATGACCAACGCTATTTCCCACCGTACGAGTGCGCCATCGCCGTTCGACAGGATATCCTCGAACGATATTCCCGGCTGAGAGCGGTGCTGGCGGAGCTCTCGGGCCGCATTTCGGACTCGGCTATGCGCCGCATGAACGGAGCGGTCGACGTTGGACACCGGCCCGCGACGGAGGTTGCCCGCGATTTTCTGAACGAGTGGAAGTGAGTGAACCATGGCAACACAAGCTGCAATCACAAACAACCGCCGGATGCTCCTATCACGGCTCCTGGAGGCGCGAGCGGAGACGGACGCGCTCTTCCGGATGGTCCGGCCCGAAGCGGTGTACGACCGGCCGATTCCCGAGCGCCACCGCATCGTCTTCTATCTTGGCCACCTGGAAGCGTTCGATTGGAACCTGCTCAGCGGTCCCTGCGATCTCGCGAGCTTTCGCCCCGAGTTCGATCGCCTTTTCGCGTTCGGCATCGACCCGGTAGGAGGAGGCCTGCCGGCCGATCGGCCCCAGGACTGGCCGCGGCTTCAGGACGTAAACGAGTATCGGGACCGCGTCCGCCAGGCTTTGGACCGGGTGCTCGAGACCGCGCCGGCGCCGGATGACGGCGAGGGTTCGTTCGGGCAACTGCTCAACGTCGCGATTGAGCACCGATTGATGCACGCCGAGACGCTCGCCTACATGTTTCATCGGATGCCGTTCGAGCGGAAGTGGGGCGCGGTGGCGCCGCGCGTACTTCAGGGCAGTTCAGTTACGCCGGAGTGCATGCGCGTTCCCGCGGGCCGTGCGACGTTGGGACTGCGCCGCGATTCCCAGGTGTTCGGCTGGGACAACGAGTTCGAGACTCACACTGCCGATGTCCCGGAATTCACCATCGACAGATACAAGGTCACGAACGGGCAGTTTCTCCAGTTCCTCGAGGATGGAGGCTACAACGGCCGCGCACTCTGGGCGGAGGCCGGCTGGGAGTGGAAGACCGCGCAGGCAATCTCACATCCGGCGTTCTGGGTCCGGCGCGGCAATGCGTGGGCGTACCGGTCGATGTTCGATGAGATACCTTTGCCGCTCGACTGGCCCGTGTATGCCAGCCACGCGGAAGCGAGCGCGTACGCCCGGTGGGCGGGCAAGGCTCTGCCCACGGAGGCGCAGTGGCACAGGGCAGCGTATGGCACGCAGGAAGTCCACGAACGCCGATTCCCGTGGGGAGACGAAGAGCCGGCCGCCTCGATCCAGCATCCGTCTTCCGGCGCGTGGGACCCGGCGCCTGCGAATGCGTGCACCCTGGGCGGAAGCGCGTTCGGCGTGGAGGGGATGCTCGCAAACGGATGGGAGTGGACCTCGACGGAGTTCGCGCCGTTCCCGGGATTCCGGCCCTTCGCGTGCTATCCCGGGTACTCGGCCCAGTTCTTCGATGGCAAGCACTACGTTATGAAAGGCGGAAGCGTGCGGACCGCCTTCTGCATGTTGCGCCGCAGCTTTCGCAATTGGTTTCAACCCCACTATCAATACGTCTACGCGGGGTTCCGCTGCGCGAGCGAATAGGACCGGGAGATTCGAGATGGCCACAGCCGCGAAAATGACGATCGACCCCGTGGCGCAGTTCGCCTCCGATGTACGCGCGGGGCTCTGCAAGACGGGGCAGAAAGAACTTCCGTCCAAGTATCTGTACGACCCGTTGGGATTCACGCTGTTCGAAGCCATCAGCCAGCTTCCGGAGTATGGGCTTACTCGCGCGGATGAGCGGCTGCTGCGCCGGCATTCGATGGAGATCGTGAGACACGTGCCGAGTCCGGCCCTGGTGTCCGAACTCGGAAGCGGCAGCGGAAGGAAGACGCGCTGGATTCTCAGGGCGTTGTGCGAGCGCGAGCCCGTGTCCTATTACCCCATCGAGATCTCGCGAACTGCGCTCGCCTCTTGTGAGTCCGAACTGGGGGACATCGATTGCGTCAGCATCGTCGGGATCGAGCGGGAATACCTGGACGGCCTGCGCGAGGTCGCCGCGTTGCGGGCGGATGGGATGCACCTGCTGGTGCTGTTCCTGGGCAGCACGATCGGCAATTTCGATTCGGGGGCGGATGCCCGTTTTCTGTCCGGGGTGCGGAGCGTTCTGGCGCGAGGCGATTCGCTGCTGCTCGGCGCCGACCTCTTGAAGCCGATCGAGCGCATGATCGAGGCTTACGACGACCCGTTGGGAGTGACCGCGGCGTTCAACCTGAACCTGCTCGGGCGGATCAACCGGGAACTGGACGGCGACTTCGATCTTCGCCAATTCGAGCATGTCGCCCGGTTCAACGAGGCGACCCGCAGTATCGAGATGCATCTGCGGTCGAAGA
>OCZT010005926.1_pt1 | contig 12131 bp, 9 predicted proteins | sample 1539031 | NCBI WGS metagenome assembly OCZT01 (sample SAMEA3539308, study PRJEB22396) | soil metagenome | biome: tundra; feature: field; material: soil | place: USA | collected 2010-05 | depth 0.15 m
TAATTGCGTAATAATTCCGTTAATGACAGAAGATGTAGTTAAAAAAATAGATTAATCTTGGAATAATACGAATTTTCATCTAAATTTTGCCATCATTGGTCAAAAAGCTAATAATTGAATTTTAGCTCAAATTTACTGATTAAACGTTATATATTATTCTGATTTTCTGCTTTTTAGAAATAACTATCATGCTAAAAGAGCAAAATGGGTAAAAATCGTTTATAAATTTCAGTAATTTTTGACGAAAACAACTATTTCAGTTATTAATGAAACTTTTTTATTGATATAACATACATTTTCATTGATTAACTAAAATTAAAAAATACCCTTTTTTACCCTTGGGAAGGTTCTGCCTATTGACTGTGGTTATACTAATGTCTATTTTTATTTTCTGAAGTTAAAGACAATTTTGATGAGAAACAGTATTACGGTAGAGAATCTAGATGTTATTAATAATCAAAGAATTAATACTCTGGTTAGTTTAGGGGGCACTTCAATAGATTTAGTTGAAAGGAAGCCTGTTCTTAATATCCTTACGAATGAAGATTGTGAAAACTTCGCTAAGTATATTGAAAAGTTAGGACTCACAAAAGATACAAATATGGTGGTTCTTTCTTCACTACACCATTATTATTATGATGCTGAAGAAATGACTAATGTAAAAACAGTTATCAACTTAAAGGAACTCAACCAAATAAAGCAACTTAAGGGATTTCTTCATTCGATTTTTCATATTCTTCCACCAAGCTGCAATTTTATCGGATGCTTCGTTAACAATAAAAAGCAGAACGGATTTGTGTTGAGTACCAGTCCCTCAGATTCTTATTATAAAAAGAACTCTGATGCTATTGAAAACGGTATTGTGTCAAGTAGCCCATTTTTGAACATGATATACAATATGATAGATTCAAAGACCAATAAATACATGTCCGAAAGGAGTGTTTCTTTAGTATTAGGAGAGCATGGATTTAAAGTACTGGATATGACTGAAATGGATGGTCTGACATATTTCTGCGCGCAAAGCTTTCGGACTGCCGATAATTAATTATATATTCGTAATCGTTATTCACGGTTATCTTATCATTTAATCAGAACTAATTTATTATGAAGTTTTCCTGATTATGGATTTTATTAATTACCTCGATCGTCTGAAGATAATTCCATTGTTAAAGAAATGGGGACTTTTAAAAATTGTACTTGGTGCGATTGACATCTTTGCCATTGCACTGGCATTCCAGTGCGCTTTTTATTTAATTTTTTTAAGATACCATTTACATGCAACTTTCTTTTTTTCTGAAAGCAGAACACTCAAGCTCTTCATTTTAATTTTGCCCATCTGGCTTTTGATTTTGTATTTAATACAAGTCTCTGAGATTCCAAGAACTAAACGCTACGCGGTCCTGTTCTACGAATATTTTCAATCAACAGTGCTGATAATTATTCTCTTATTAGTTTTTTATTTCGTTTTTAAACTTTATCTGATTTCCCGCCCATTCCTTATAGAATTTGCAATTTTTGGCCTGTTCTTCCTTTTTCTTGCCAGGTCGTTAGAGTACAAAATATTCAAAATCTACCGCGCAAAGGGATATAATTACATAAACGTAGTATTAATTGCCGACGATACGTCTCTGCATTTTATTGAGAGCCTGTTGTCAAACAAGGATTGGGGATACAGGATAATAGCAATATTTACCGGGTCAGTTCAACTTAAAGAAAAATATGAAAAAGCTATTATACTCCTTCCTGACGAATATTTAACTGTTCTTAATGACCTGATGGAAGTTGATATTATTGATGAAGTGATATACTTTAAAAGTAAAGTTATTCCATCAGAAGTAAGAAATACCGTAAGATCCTGTGAAGAATTAGGTGTTGTATTCAGTTTGAACTATACAGACAAAAAGAATAAACTTACAAACGCCATTAAAACGGAAATTGGCCACCAAAATTTCCTGACTTTTATTAATATACCTCATAATACATTTGCACTGGCGATTAAAAAGATAATGGATATCTGTGTATCTCTTTTCTTGATAATATTTTTATCTCCTGTTTTATTGGCCATTGCCATTTTTATAAAAATTACTTCCCCGGGCCCGGCAGTATTCACGCAAGCCAGAGTAGGATTAAGAGGTCGGCAGTTCAGCCTCTATAAATTCAGGACCATGATTGCCAATGCGGAAATACTTAAAAAGGAGCTCGAAGCTGATAATGAAGCTGACGGACCAGTTTTTAAAATTAAAGATGACCCGCGTGTTACCAAAATAGGGAAATTCCTTAGAAGAACTGGACTTGATGAATTGCCTCAACTCTTTAATATTATAAAAGGAGAAATGTCGTTGATTGGTCCACGTCCTCCACTCCCAAGCGAAACAGTTCAGTATAAGCGCTGGCAATTAAGACGTCTTTCCGTAAAGCCGGGGCTATCTTGTTTCTGGCAGATAAAACCTGACAGAAACAATATAAAGTTCGAAAAGTGGATGGAATTGGATTTAGCCTATATAGATAATTGGTCTCTTCGATTAGATTTTATAATTTTACTGAAAACAATTAAAACAGTTTTTTTGAGAACAGGTTTGTGATTTTATATAATTATGATTTATGCCAAAGAAAATAAAGTACCGTTTATGCGAAGCGGTTGTCATTTTATCGATGATTATTACTGCTTCATGTGTTCCTGTAAAGGATATAAATTATTTCAACGATTATAGTGAGCTTGCAGAACCCGGAGTTAATCCAAGGACCCAAAAGCTTATTATGCCATTTGATAAACTTTATATTAAAGTAATAAGTATTGATCCACAGACCAGCCAGATATTTAATGCTACCGAAGAAATAAGGAGTGGCGGTAGCAATGGTATTCTCGGCTACCTTGTTGATGAAAAAGGTGATGTAAATTTCCCTTTCGTCGGTAATATAAACGTGGCTTCACTTACTATAGCTCAGGCTTCTGAGAAGATTCAGAAAGCAATGAGTGATTATGTATCCAATACTTCTATAACTGTCAAATTTATTGATAATCAGATCACGGTTATGGGTGAGGTTCAACATCAGGGAGTCTACCCTTTTACCCAGGATAAACTCAACATCTATGAGGCTTTGGGGCTCGGCGGAGGACTTACACAATATGGCGACCGCAAAAAAATCGTACTTATAAGGAATGAAGGTGGCAAAATTATGCATTACCGGTTAAACCTTTCAGATTCAAAGATCGCAAATAAAGACTATTATTATATTCTACCGAATGATGTAATCATTGTGGAACCTTTAAAAGCTATCTCTTCCACTTACCAGAATATCACTTATACAACTATACTTAGTTCAATAACAACTCTGATAGCGGTTCTGCTTTTTACAAATGTTAAGTTTTAAATTAAATATAATATTAAATGGTAAGTCAAAAAGAATCCACGTCTGAAGCTTATAATATCAAGGAGTTTATATTTTCAGCTTTACCTTATAAATTTTACTATTTGGCCAGTATTGTTGTCTGTTTATCAATTGCTTTTATGATAAACAAATTTTCGCCAGTTGTAATAAGGGTGAATTCCATTATCGGACCTATTGAAGATAAACGGCCTTCATTACGTGGATCTAGCAGTTTATTTAACGGAGTTGCTGATTATTCCCAGGTAAGAAACCTTGAAAATGATATAAATAGTCTCACTTCCTTTAGTCTGGTCTCCACAACTATTAAAACGCTGAATCTTGAAGTAGGTTATTTTACAGACAAGACTAATATTTTCGGACATCCAAATCAGATTTACCAGGGATCTTCTTATACTGTGAATATTGACAAATCTCACATACAACCAATCAATGCCAGGTTTTATATAAAACTTATTGATGATAAGTCTTACAGATTAAGATCTTCAGAAAAAGAAGTTACTCTTTATAACTATGTTGATAACTATATTGTGAGCAGACAAAATGTTCTGAAAATAGACACAATATGCAAGTTTAATGAAACAGTACAAAATAAATATTTTCAATTTTCTGTATTCCGAAATAAAGATTCCTATGATTCTGGTGCAAAATATGAGAATCTTTTATATTTTGAGTTTTACCATCAGGATTTACTCTCACAAGAGTATCTTAAAAAACTAAAAGTTGAACCCGTCAGTGTCAAGTCTTCACTAATAAAAGTCTCGTTTCAGGGAGAAAACATCGATTTGACAATTGACTTTCTGAATAACTACCTAAAGGCCTATCTCGATGCTGATCTGGCAAAAAAGAACCTTATAGCATCAAGTACGATAAGTTTTATAGACAAACAGATCTCTGAAACATCAGATTCACTTTCAAAGTCTGAATCCAAACTAAAGGATTATCGATCGGTTAACCAGGTAACTAATCTCAGTTACCAGGGGCAGCAGGCGTTGGAACAAATGACTAAAATAGAAGCAGATAAGTCAGCTCTGCTGGTCCAGGAGCGTTATTATAAATATTTATTAGAGTATTTAGAAAAGAATAAAGATGTGACCGTACTCCAACCTCCGTCTTCAGCAAATGTCAATGACCCAATAATGAACTCACTTGTAATAGAACTACAATCGCTGAATAGTCAAAGGGCAAGCTTATTAAGCAATAACTCAGGGAAAAACCTATTCCTGGGGCAAATCGAAAATAAGATCAAATTACAGAAACAGGCTATAATTGAAAATGTAACAAATAGTCTTAACACATTGAATCTTAGTGAGAATGAACTGAATTACCGTACTGAAAAACTTTCAGGAGAGATTTCCAAGCTGCCAAGAACCGAACTCAATATGGTCAGTATGCAGCGGAAATTCAATCTTAGTGATGCGATCTATACTTTCCTGCTTCAAAAGCGAGCTGAATCAGAGATTACATTGGCTTCAAATATTCCCGATTACGAGATTATGGAGCCGGCCCGCGAGACCTCACGAACAGTCCTCTCGCCCAAAACGATGATTAACTACTTAGCAGCGATCTTTCTTGCTTTTATGGGTCCGACACTTTTCATTATATTAAAAAAATACTTTAACGAAAAGATAACCTCCGTTTCAGATGTCCAGCGTCTGATGGACCGAAATGTTTTTGGAATAATTTATAGTAACTTAACTAAAACCGAAGCTGTTGTTCCTGATTTTCCAGATTCTTCGATTGCAGAATCATTCAGAAACCTGCGTAGTAGTCTTTTCCTTAGGCTTAGATCGGAAGCATCAAAAGTAATATTGGTTACCTCCGCCCAACCGCGTGAAGGAAAAAGTTTCATCGCTTTTAACCTGGCAGCCTCAATAGCATCTGTAGGCCATAAAACAATTATTCTGGATTGCGACTTACGCAGACCGACGCTACATTTAAAGTTCAAAGAAGCCAATTCAACTGGGCTTTCAGTTTATATGGCTAAGCAGGCTAACAAAGATGAGATCATTAAGAAGACCTTCGTCCCAAATCTTTCATTTATACCCGCGGGCCCACAATTACCGAATCCGTCTGAACTTATGGAGTCAGGAATTCTTGATGACCTGATAACAACTCTTAAAAGCAAATTTGATTATATAATTCTTGACACAACACCAGCCGGTATTGTAGCCGATGCGTTCCAGATGATGAAACATGCATCACAGATCCTTGTGGTATGCAGAAATAATTATACTCGTAAAGATGTATTTATTGAGGTCATTAATAATTTACAGTCAAATAAATTTGCCAATTACGATGTTGTGTTTAATGATCTTGATCTGAAGAGAAGCCAGATCGGAGCTTATAACAGCTATTATCACAAAGAATAAAAATATTTAAACTGTTTCCCCATTTTTCTATCTGATTTTTTTATAATCTTATATATGGAGCAAGAAGTTTTGACAATCAAACAAAAGGTTAATGAATATGTTTTACAACATACCTTTGCTGAAAAACATAAAATTCAGGACGATTCCTTAATTTTTAAAGAGGGGTACTTTGATTCAATGGGATTTATAATGCTAATCACATTCATTGAAGAAGAATTTGCATTAAAGACAAGTGATTCGGACCTCATAGAAGAAAATTTTGAATCAATCAATGCAATAACTTCTTATATACTCAGGAAAAAAACAAAACAGTAGAATAGAATTCTACTTCCTTAACCCAACAAAGATGTGCGGAATAGTAGGAATTTATAATAGTGCGGAAACTTTGCGCAATCCCGAAGCCCTATTGACGAGAATGCTAGCGCGCATACAATATAGGGGACCCGATGAAAGCGGCATATACATCAATAATAATGCCGCCCTGGGCAGTGTTCGTCTAAGTATTATAGATATTCAAACCGGGCAGCAACCACTATCATCAGAAGATGGTAAATACTGGATTGTATTTAACGGAGAAATTTTCAATTATATTGAACTGAAAGCCGATTTAATTCATCTTGGATACTCTTTCAGAACTGAATGTGATACAGAAGTTTTGCTGAATGCTTACCTGGAGTATGGACCGGATTGCCTTAACAGGTTAAATGGGCAATTTGTTTTTGCTATCTGGAACAATGAAGAGAAGGAATTGTTTCTCGCCCGCGACAGGGTTGGCATTCGACCCCTTTTCTATACTCAGACAGAGAACAATACCTTTCTTTTTGGATCGGAGATTAAAACACTTTTTGAACACCCGGATGTAAAACCTGAAATTGACCCGGTTTCAATGTCCCAGGTTTTCACGTTTTGGTCAACTATCACACCAAGAACAATCTTTAAACGCATCTTTGAACTGGCGCCTGGTCACTTTATGAAAATATCTCACGGAAAAACAGTGATTCAATCATTCTGGTCACTCAAATTTCCTGTTGAAAAAGATGCTTTTTTTAAAGGAACAATAAATGAAGCTGCTGAAGAACTTGAAAAACTATTAACAGACGCGGTAAGGATTAGGCTCAGAGCCGACGTGCAAGTAGCAGCTTATCTTAGTGGCGGACTAGATTCGAGTGCTACCACAGCACTTATTAAAAAAGTGGCACCCGAAACACTTCAAACCTTCTCAATAGGTTTCGAAGACGGGGAGTTTGATGAAACACCTTATCAGCAGGAAGTTTCAAAATACCTTGGAACACGGCATACCGCATTTACATGTACCCGGCAGGATATTGGCAATTATTTCCCTCAGGTGATATGGCATTCAGAAATACCGATTTTACGTACTGCACCTGTACCTATGTTCTGTTTGTCCAAAAAGGTAAGAGAAAACAATATTAAGGTAGTAATAACCGGGGAAGGTGCTGACGAAATGCTGGCCGGATATGATATATTTAAAGAAGGAATCATCCGGGAATTCTGGTCACGTCAACCTAATTCAAAATACAGACCTCTTCTTTTACAAAAACTATATCCCTATCTTGCTCAATTCCAGGGAAAGAACAAGAGTATGCTTAAGTTCTTTTTTGGATATCAGCTTCAGGATACCAACTCCCCTTTCTACTCACATATATTGAGATGGAGAAACACATCAAGTATCCAGAACTTTTTCTCTGAGGAGTTGAAATCCAATCTTAATGGTTTTGATCAATATGAAGAGGTAAAAAGAATGCTTCCACGAGGATTTGATCAGTACGACAGGTTAAACAAATCGCAATGGCTTGAATCCTCAATCTTTATGTCGAGTTACCTATTATCATCTCAGGGTGATCGGGTTGGTATGGCAAATTCAGTTGAAGGACGCTATCCTTTCCTTGATTATCGGGTGATGGAATTTGCTGCCAAACTACCCCCTGATTATAAGATGCACGGACTTAATGAAAAGTTCATACTAAAGCGTATGATGGATAAGCGTTTGCCTGAAAGTGTTTTGAAAAGACCCAAACAAGCTTACAGAGCGCCAATTGCAGGCAGCTTTTTATCATCACCTGCAAGGGAATATGTCATGGATCTGCTTTCTGATCAGGATATTAATAAAACCGGAATGTTCTCTTATAATGCAGTTCACAAATTACTTAATAAGATTTCTAATGGAGAACTGGTCACTGAGATGGAAAATATGGCCCTTTGCGGAATTATTTCCTCTCAACTTATTTATCATCAGTATATTTTAAGAGATAATTTCAGACCTGCTATCCCACAGTTAAATAACTGCCGTATCATTCATGAACAAAATCCAATATACTCCTGATTAATTTTAAATCAATTATGAAAAATAAAGATAAACGGCCATTCACTAAGGATATCCTCGTTATTGATAATATAGGTGCAGAATGTGAAAGAATAGTTGCCGGCATCCAGGAAAACGTTTTGCATCGCCTGCACCGTATTGGAGGAGTGATTGGCATTTCAGGAGGTATTGATTCCTCTGTTTCCATGGCTCTTGCTGCCAAAGCCCTTGGAACGGAAAATTTACTGGGTATTATGTTACCGGAACAGGATTCGAGTGGCGACAGCGCCAAATTTGCACAAAAACTAGCTGATAAATTTGGTGTAAAAGCTATTACTGAAAATATTACAGGAGCATTGCAGGGATTCGGATGCTATGAGCGTCGTGATGAGGCTGTCAAGAAAGTTTTACCGGAATATGATCCAAATCATTACAAAATGAAAATTGGAATCAGTAGCTCCGGTCTTTATACCAACCTTCCACCGCTTTTTTCGCTTACAATTATCGATAATAAAGGTAACGAGCAATCAAAACGAATACCACCCAATGAACTAAGACAAATCGAAGCTGCTTCTAATTTCAAACAGCGATGCAGGATGTCTATGCTTTACTATCATGCTGAGCGACTTCATTATGCAGTTATAGGTACACCAAATAAGCATGAAGTTGAGCAGGGATTCTTTGTCAAAAACGGGGATGGCGGCGCCGACGTTATGCCTATTGCCCATCTTTACAAAACGCAGGTATATCAACTGGCTCACTACCTGGGTATCCCAGGCGAAATTATTGACCGCACTCCTACCTCCGACACATATTCAGCCGAACAAACCCAGGAGGAGTTTTTCTTCCAACTGCCATTTCAGCAAATGGACCTGTTATGGTATGCATTTAAAAATAATTATGACCCACTGGAAGTTGGAAATGTTATAGGTAGAACCGCTGATGAAGTAGAAAAAGTATTTGGCGGTTTTGAACGTAAAATAAAAACTACCGAATATCTGAGGATGCCACCCCTAAGCTTTTAATCTTTTATACTGACGATGATTAAGATACCACAGCGTATACTAGGTGAGGCACTGACGTTCTCCGCCCGTGAACATCCCTCAAAAACTGCTATCATCATTAAAACAAAGGAATATACATATTCCAGTCTTAAAGAAAGCTCAGAAAAGCTGGCAGAACATTTAGTATTTGCAGGAATAAAGAAAGGTGACAGGGTTGCTGTTTATATGAACAACTCCTGGCAAAGTATAGTTTCGATTTACGGCATAAGCATGGCTGGTGCGGCATTTCTGGTAATTAATCCCCAGACAAGAGCCGATAAGTTACAGTACATACTAAACGATAGCGGTGCTAAAATATTGATTTCAGAAAGCATCTTAAGTAATGAGCTATCGCAGGCATTAGTAGGTTCAACTGATATACATGAAGTAATAATTACCGGAGACAATAACAGAATAACCAGGATTCCAGGTTTAAAACTCGAGGATTTTGAAAATATAATCACTGAGAATAATCCTGTAATCATTTTACCAGGGATCATCCCGAATGATCTTGCTGCGTTAATATATACTTCCGGCAGCACAGGTTTTCCCAAAGGAGTGATGATGACACATCAATCAATGGTCTTTACTTCGTGGAGTCTTGTTGAATATCTGAGGTTATCAGAGGAGGATCGTATAATATTGTTATTGCCACTCGCATTTGACTATGGATTATATCAACTTCTTATGGCAATTACAATCGGAGGTTCTCTGATTGTTGAGCAATCATTTACTTTTCAAACATCTGTCTATAAACAAATTGATCTGTTCAAACCGACAGTTTTTCCTGGTGTACCAACAATTTATGCCATGATGATTGCTGCAAATAAGAAGACTGGGCTATCATTTGATTGCATTAAGAAAGTAACAAATACAGCTGCTGCCCTACCTGTTGAATTCATCCCAGATCTTAAGAAAATATTCCCCGAAGCGTTAATCTTTAAAATGTACGGATTAACAGAATGTAAAAGAGTGTGTTATCTGGAACCTGAATTAGTTGATATAAAACCTGATTCAGTTGGAAAAGCTATACCAGGAACCGAGGTCTTTTTATTATCCCCCGAAGGGAACCCTGTATCACCAGGCGAAAAGGGCATCTTGCATATCCGTGGCCCTCATGTTATGTTGGGCTATTGGCATAAAGAAGAGCTTAGTAAGGAAATGCTCAGGCCAGGTAAACTGCCAGGTGAAATAATCTTATGCTCAAATGACTGGTTTAAAATGGATGATGAAGGGTTTTTATATTTCCTCGGCAGAACAGATGATATAATTAAAACCAGAGGAGAAAAAGTCAGTCCGGCAGAAATTGAAAATATCATTTATAAAATTGAGGGGATTAAAGAAGTTGCAGTTATCGGTATTCCTGATGAGATAATGGGAGAATCAATCATTGCTTTTGTAACAACACACGGCCAAGTACAGATTGGAGAAAAAGAGATACAAAAAGAATGTATGTTACACCTGGAGCTATTCATGGTTCCACAGCATATCATTTTCCTGAATGAAATGCCTAAGAGCTCCAATAGTAAGATTGATAAAAAAGAACTTAAAAAATTGTTTTCAATTAATAACTAAATGACAACTACTTAATTGTTGTTTGATGGATACTGTAAATACGTTTAAGAATTCTACTCCCAGTTCTGCTTCTATAATGATCTGCGTCATTTGAATAGTTATACATATTGTTAGTTATATCATTAATCCCTGAAAAATCGAAAATATTTTCTCGCCCAAAAATAGCTTGCAGACATTGCAGGTCTTTCTTGTTAAATTTAATCTGATCGTACAAAGGTCCAATAGTAATTTTGACATTAGTATTATGTTTTTTAAATATTGTGTTGATTTTTTGCATCATTAATGAGTCATTTAAACTGATTTGAATTCTGGATTCTAATTCTAGTTTAGACCTGTTATAAAACTTATTTATTTTTCTTGAATAATATGTAACTGAATCCTTTAAAATCTGATCTTCACTATTGGGAAACCAATCGTTATTAATTGGATTAACATCGTCACTTTTCATTCCAATAAAATCCCTCATATAAGATCTCCTTGTTTTGAATAACTTATAATCAATACTAGCTAGGATCAATCTATAGTCTCTTAACCAATTAGAGAAACACATCAAATGAAACTGACCAAAATTCTTACCTGAGATCAAATAATGATCATAATTTATGGTACTATAACTTTTCAAGAAGGTATAATCGGTATCAATCACAATAATCACATTCATTATATTATTTCCCTTCGAATCGATTAATTGTATTTTCTTTAATATACCCTCAATTGATTCATTCCAGTTACCGTATGAAAAAATTGAGCAACCTTTAGATAGGTACTTTCCCCATGCATCGCAAGTATATGCTATCGATCTTGAACTTCCAAAAATGAAAGAATTATAATTATAATTCCGATTATTTTTAAGAAATACTTCTGTTGATACATATCCACGATTTAACATAACATAATCTGAAATGTAATTATCATAATTATAAAGCACCTTAAACGGATCGCTCCACACATAAACTCCAATTAGAGTTAAAATCGGAATACAAAAAACAATAACTGATTTAAGAAATAATCTCATGCCTCAAAAATAAAAATTCAAAATTGGGAATAAATAAAACTTTGCTGGCTATCATTTAATGTTAGAAGAATTAAAAATACAACACCATAATAGATTATCCACCTGACTATTCTAACCTTTAAATTATCTATCTGTAAAGCATGTTCTTTTTTTCTTTGTAACCACTCCGAAAAAATAAAAAGTGTTGCTAATATCGACACATTAACAGGAAATACTTGAGGTACAGAAAATAGCGAAGGTGAAATCATTTCATCAATATATTTTATAGCCTGATGTATGCTGTTAGCTCTAAAGAATATCCAGGCAATCATAACTATAAAAAGCGTAATAATTGTCTCAGTAATTACGACCAGGGTATGGTCGTTAGTAATTCCTAATTTCTTGAAAAGTCTTTTTCTGGGTTTTTGCTGCCAATG
>OCZT010005927.1_pt1 | contig 12131 bp, 9 predicted proteins | sample 1539031 | NCBI WGS metagenome assembly OCZT01 (sample SAMEA3539308, study PRJEB22396) | soil metagenome | biome: tundra; feature: field; material: soil | place: USA | collected 2010-05 | depth 0.15 m
GAACGGTACTTGGCTTCAATCTGCTCTACCGCAGGCTGATTGCGCATAACCCATTAAATCCGCTTCCGATAAAATAGTCAACTTATTATGACGCGAGTCCTAAGCTTCGCAACGGGAATGGATGAAAAAGGCTGTAGGACGCTGATTCAAGCCTGTATCAATTGGGGGTTTCTAACGATACGTTATCGACTAACTTCTGCAGGTCTCGCTGAACTCGATGCGGCCAGACGGAATCAAGCCACGTACATCAAGGTTGCGTCTATCGGGGAAGATGCTTATTATCCAACCATGTTGAGAAAGGCCACGTAGTCGCTAGTGTGACCCGGCCGAAAGGCTGGGCTAAGTGGACAGAATTGATTTTCTGTTCACGGGGTGCGGAGTTCCGCTACCCTATGAAAGAGCCTAGGCAAAGCAGAGGACGAGGACAAATCCATATTCCCTCGCGTGCCTTAGGTGGATTCGTCCTCGTTCTCTCCGCTCTTGCAGCGTCAAAGTAGCCCTATGTGGTCTTCTCAACACTACGTCGAAACCGGTGAGGCCCTTGGCATCCCGATTAGTCGTCTGGAAAATGCAGTAGCACAAATAGAATCTGTAATTGATCCTGCCCCCCATCCGCCAGCGCTTTTGTCGTTGAGACATTTGGCCTTCCGTGCGGAAGTTCCCTATGCTTGCCTCCGCCGATTCATCGCCCGTGAGGGGGCGGCATACCGTCACTTCCCGATGCGGAAGCGGACGGGGGGAGTGCGAATGATCAGCATTCCAGAGCCGCATCTGATGAAAGTGCAGCGTTGGCTGTCGAAGTACGTTTTGAGCCTTAGTCACCCATACTTCGACCGACACCTATACGCGTAAGCGTGCGCCAGCGAGCAATACGCGACGTCATTTGGGGTTGAGCGTTAACTCCCAGAACTGTTCGGCAGTTGTAGCCACATGTGACTCAAGAGAGTTCTCCGACTGGGTTCGACCGGTCGACAACTCGTGTCACATTCACATGAGCAACGGCTTTTCAACAACGGATCCGCGATGTACTCCCGGAGGTATCAATCCGTCTGTGTCCGTCGCTGTGCTTCAGAACGCAAGCTGGAGTACCCGCTGCACCCGCAACTGCTGGACAACTGAGGCTGAGAAGCACGTCGCTTACCGCTGGTATGCCATTGAGAAGCCCGCGATCAACTCTCAAGAAAAACAAGTTTGCGAACTCGATCATCTCGTGCCCCTTGAACTCGGAGGTTCAGACACCGAGGCGCGGGATGGCGGGCGCCCGATCCTGCAACTGCGCCACACGTTCGGCAATCGTCATCTTTGCGATGAGCGCTTCGATGCGGGCATCGAGTTCCTGCGGCGTCGCTTGGTTTGAGCACGATTGCTGCGCAATGGCAGGGAGAGCGAAGACCAAGAACAGGATAAAAACTGCAGCATTGACGCGCCCACTGCACATGAGATTTCCTCGTTTGTATGCCACAAGTTGGGCAGCCGCCCGGTAACCTAACGGGCTACGTTCTTCCGGTCGCCAATCGCCACTCTATTTTTTTGTGCCATCGAGCGAAAAGACCTGGAATTCGCGGATACGCGGGTCGCCGCCCGTGGCAAGAATATTCAGCCTGACGCGCGCGGCTGTCACCGGCGCAAACCGGTCGATCTTCTTGTGGCCGATGGCGTAACTTGAAACAACCGTCTTCCACTGGCCGTTCTGCCACGCGTCGATGCTGTATTTCTGGATGTGCTGGCCTTCCACGAGCCACTCCATCGTAAGCGCATGATCAAAGGTAATAGGCTTGGGCAGACGAACTTCGACGGACGCGGCCTTGGCACCGGCCGGTGCGCTCCAGAAGGTGTCCGGATCGTTGTCCAGGGCCTTGGCGACATTCTCGTCCACAGGAAGATGCACTTCGAGCAGGCTGTGCGCATAGCGGGTGCGGATGACTTCGCCGAGTTCATGCAGGCGGGCCACGTCGACGTCCGGCAGAAGTCCGCGATTGTCCGGCGCCAGGCCGAGCATCCACTGGCCGCCGTGGCCGACGGAGTTCTCGTAACTGTCGATCAGTTCGTCGACACTCTTGAGCGAGGCTTCGTCATGCGGGTGCCAGAACCAATGGAGTTTGCGCAGCGGCGTGTCTACCTCGACGGGACGCCAACGCACGTATCCGTGGCGGTCTATGACATTCCAGTTCTGATATTCGATCTTGCCTGTTTCATCTCCGGCCCAGCGCGCATCTCCGTATTCGAACAGGCCCATGTCGGCAAACACGATCGTATTCGGCTGGTAGGTGCGCAGCGTCTCGATAATGCGCGGGAAGTTATAAGTGCGGCCGGTGCTGCCTGCGCCATCCAACCAGAACTCGACCAGTTCGCCGTAGTTTGAGGCCAATTCCGTCAGTTGGGCGTTGTAGTAGGCGTCATACGCCGCCGGGTCTTTGTACTTGGGGTCATGCCGGTCCCAAGGCGAGAGATAGATTCCGAACTTCAGGCCATTGTCGCGCGCCGCCCGAGCTACCTCTCTTACAACATCGCCTTTGCCGTTTTTCCATGGGCTCTGCATAAGGCTGTAGTCTGTTTCCGCGGTAGGCCACAGACAAAAGCCATCGTGATGCTTGGCGACCAGCACTACATATCCGGCGCCGGCGGCCTTGATGGCCCGCATCCATTGATCCGGATTGAAATCGCTCGGATTGAATACCTGGGGGCTCGCTGTTCCGTCGCCCCATTCGCGATCGAGAAAGGTGTTGGTGCTGAAGTGAAGAATGACGCCGAATTCCAGGTCTTGCCACTCCGTCTGCTGCGGAGTCGGCTTTACATCGACGGCATTCTGCCCGAGTGAACACGAACCTCCGGTGACAAAGACGACCGCAAGCGAGGCGAACAGTCCGCCGCGTACCCAATTTCCTATCACTGATGCGCTCATTTTCGTTTCTTGTCTCCTCCTCTCGAAATTGCTTTTTGGAGAAACGGTTTCTAATATGTAAGGCGATGCGGGGGAGTGAGACAGACACGATGCGCCCGGGGCCTCGCTCTGTCCCGGAAGAACTCCTTCATAATCAGTCCGTGGGATCAGAAGATGAAACTGGTCTTCCCAGTCAGGTCTGAGCATTTCTGGCTTAATTGATCATAATATAGCGCGAATGTGGATGTGATATCGCCATTATGTTCAATTCATGTGCCATTGACATACAATGCGACAAAAGGAACAACGTCCAACAAAATAAGTGATCGAGCGGACCGCATTATGAAATCATTGCGCCGGGCCGGAGAGATTTCTGTGCCGGAGCTGGCTGAACAGGTTGGTACTTCTTCTCCGAGTATTCGGCACGATCTCGCCCGGCTTGAGAAGCGAGGGTTGGTGCTCCGTACCCACGGAGGCGCCGCCTTGGTGGAGCCTCTATTCTACACACCATTCCGGTACGATACGTCCTTCCAGGCACGCGAGCTGCGCTCCGCGGACGAGAAGCGGCGGATCGGTCTGGCGGCGGCGGAACTGATCAAAGAAAATGAGATTGTGGGATTGACCGCAGGAACAACCACAACCCAGATCGGCCGTTCGCTTCGGCATCGCCGCGGGGTTTGTGTGGTGACCAATGCCGTCAACATCGGAATGGAGTTAAGCAACCAACCTGCGATCAAGACCATGATTACGGGAGGAACGCTGGCCTGGGCTTTGGCCTTCGCACTGGCGGGTCAGACCGCACTCAGGTTCCTGCAGGAAATATACCTGGACAAGGCATTCATCAGCGCCACCGGGGTCGATATCGAACGCGGCGTCACCACGCTGGAGCAGGAGGAGGCCGCTGTGGCAATCACCATGATGCGACAGGCCAAGCAGGTCATTCTGGTTGCGGATTCAAGCAAGTTTGGCCATGTGAGTTCGGCGGTGATCTGCCCGATCGCGTCGATGCACATTCTGGTGACGGATACCGGTCTTTCCGAGCCGAATTATCAGGCGCTGACGAGCCGGGGTATTCAGGTCATTCGTGCGTGAATACTCCGGCCCGTACGAACGCACTTAATTCGCAGGCCTCTCGGATTGCGGCTGCGTGGGTGAAGCCGGGGATTGAGGGGCCGCAGGCTACATCTGCCCCGGGAACAAGGACAAGGGCGGAGCGGACCGTTTGAAGCGAATCGGCGTGCAGTTCGCGCGGCTGGGGGATCAAGGCCGGGCCAATAGTAGACGGTGCGGCGCCGAGAGCCACGGCGGCACTCAAATCCAGCCCGCTCCAGAGCGTGCAAATGCGAACCTGCGGCTTCATTAATGTTCCATTTGAGTTACCAATTGATCAGATTTGGCCCATTTGCTCACGTCTGATGCTATTTCATATTAATATAGCAACGTGTAGCGGAGGGGGGCAGTGAGAAGAACCTCCATCCAGTTGAAGAATCGTGTCCCGAGGAATACCTCAAAGCACGCCTGATTACATTTCGCAGGTTCTCTGTTGACTAAACGAATCGTTTTTGAATTGTGCGCAGAATCTTTGGAAGCTTGCCTGTCGGCTCGGACCGGCGGTGCGGATCGAATCGAACTTTGCTCCATTCTCCAGTGGGAGGGGTCACGCCCGCTTCCGAACTCGTCAAAGCCGCAGTGCAGCAGAGCGGCCTTCCAGTGCACGTGCTTCTCCTTCCCCAGGCGGGAAGCTTTGTCTACTCTTCTGAAAGTTATGCCGCTGTAGCCGTTTCTCTGCAGCACATGCGGCAATTGGGCGTGGCAGGAGTTGTTCTGGGCTTCCTCAACCCGGACTATACCGTCGATATTGACCACACGCAATCGCTCGTCGAGATGGCATTCCCGCTGGAAGTCTCGTTTCACCGGGCTTTCGACGCCACGGCCGACAAGCGGGAAGCCCTTGAGGACGTAATTGCGACCGGATGCGGACGCGTTCTCAGCTCGGGGGGCTCTCCGGATGTTCTCTCCGGGGTTTTCGCCCTGGCGGGGTTGGTCGAGCAGGCGTCTGGGCGAATCGAAGTTGCAGTCGCAGGCGGGCTTACGCTCCAGAATGCCCGACAGGTTGCAAAGCAGACTCGAGCCCGGCATTATCACGCATCCCTACGTCAGAAACGATCCGAATCCGGAACACTTTTGCCTTTTCTTGCGAATCGCATTCAGACAATGGCTGGCATACTGTCTGAGTGTGGCCAGTCTCGCGACGGACAGCACCTTCTACCCCGCACACGCGAACAGCTCGAGAGTCCGTTCACTAGTTGAAATTGCCGACCGTCCCAAGGCGGAATTGGGCAGGATCTCCAGACAGTGCCGAATATTCGGTGACCATCCCATCCTGATCAGGCCGATTCCAAGTTTCGGCATCCTGATCAATAAGACGAACAAGTGGTGAGAGCTGAGTCCGCCCGCAGGTTTCGGCCGAGAAGGAGCTTTCCGGCAAGACCCGGCTCGTCTAGCCAATCTGGATTCGGTCTTTCGAGTGGGTTCCGTCCGAGCTGGTCTCCTGTGCGTTCTGATCATCACAACCATAAATCATCCAAAAAAGTGATTGACAAATCAATTTTTTGGATAAAGTGTTCATAATTGGTTAAAATGGTCAAAATAGTGACTGAGGAAGCGGGCGGTAATAGTTTCTTTCTCAGCCGTTGGGTACGTTCTTATAAAAAGGAGAAATGTTGTGAGCAGACGCAAACTGAATCTCTCCGCTCATCGTTGGCTGTGGCCTTTGCTCGTGCTGTGGTTAGGAACCATAGCGGTTCAGGCTCAGGTCGACCAGGGAACTATTAATGGAATCATTCGAGATTCTCAGGACCATGTAATCGCAGGAGCGACTCTAACTCTCGCCAATAACGACACAGGGCTCACACTGACCAGGCAGACAAGTGAATCCGGTGTCTACACCTTCACTCCGATGAAGATTGGTAAGTACACACTGACCGTATCCGCTCCAGGGTTTGCCTCCCAGGCGCGACAGAACTTCCAACTTGATGTCGGTCAGACCTTGGGGCTGAACTTCGTCCTTCATCCCGGGGCTGTGAGTGAGACTGTCACGGTTACATCTGATGCAGATGCGCTCCAGACACAGCAGGCTTCGACCGGACAAGTCTTCTCGGCCTCGGTTATCGACGACATGCCTCTGAATGACCGCAACTATGTCTTTGCAGCTCAGTTCACCACCGGTGTTGCCGCGCCGAATCAGGGATTTCGGCAAGTGGCCGGGGCGGGCGATTTCACCTCCAACGGCAATCGCGTATCGCAGAACAACTTCGTTCTCGACGGGGTCGACAACAACTCAAACATGCAGGACTTCCTTAACGGTGCGACCTACGCTGTGCGGCCTCCTCCTGACGCACTGGCAGAGTTCAAGGTCGAGAGCAGCGACTACAGCGCCGAGCTTGGCCGTTCGACGGGCGCCGCCATCAACGCGTCCATCAAGAGCGGTAGCAATACCTTCCATGGAAGCGTATGGGAATATCTGCGCAACGATCGCATGGCCGCGCGCGACTATTTCAGCTCCACGAGCAGCGCGTACCATCAGAACATCTTTGGCGCCACGCTGGGCGGGCCCATCTGGAAAGATAAGGTCTTCTTCTTTGCCGATGCGCAGGGCGCGCGAGTCTCGAGCTACGTGCCGCAGCAGCAGAATTACACGGTGCCCACGGCATTGGAGCGGACCGGCGACTTCTCCGAGCTGCTCGATCCCGGCAATACTTCGGGCAATGGGGCGATCCCCCTTTATCAAGCTGGTGGAAACGTTACCACGACCATCGGCGGTACGGATGCTCCCGGATACGCCCCGCGCTACCTGTCCTGTAACGGCGTTCAGAATGCCATCTGCCCGGGCAATGTCAATTCGATTGCCAAGAGCATCCTGGGTCTGTTTCCGCTTCCGAATCAGGGCGGACCGCACCAGGTGCTGCAGAATTACACCGTTCCCGCAACGTCCACCACGAACAATACCACGCAGTATGACGCGCGGCTCGACTACAACTTCTCGCCCAAGGACCAAATGTTCGGCCGCTACAGCTACTCCAATAATCCGACCACATTTACTCCTCCTCTTGGAGTGCTCGATGGCGGCGGTTACGGTGGTGACGGCCAAAACTCAAACTATGGCAAAAGCGGTGTCTTCAGCGAAACGCACTTCTTCAGCCCGACCCTTTCGAACGAATTTCGTTTAGGGTTCAACTGGCTGCACGCCTCTTATCTGCAAGCAGGGAGCGCCACCAATATCGCGGCGAAGTACGGCCTGGGCGGCATTCCTTCCGGCCCGACACTTGGCGGTTTCCCGAACATCAATTTCGGTGGATACCTGAGCGGGATCGGCGTTCCGTCGTATGAGCCATCGGACGAAAAACAGAACGTAGCCCAGATCATTGACAATGTCACGAAAGTGCTTGGGCCCCACACTCTGAGGGGCGGTATCAACTTTCAGCATGCCCGTTTCTACGGTCTGCAGCCGCCGAACGGTATCGGTTACCAAAATTTCAACGGCACTTACACATCCGATCCCGGGCAGCCGAATGCGGTCACCGGCTCCGGCATCGCCGATTTCCTGCTTGATCAGATGCACGACTCCGGCATGAATACAGTCACTCCGTTTACCGATCTTCGCTGGTACTACTCTGTGTTCGCCAACGACGATTGGAAGGTGAACCGCCGGTTGACTCTGAACCTGGGTCTTCGCTGGGAGTATACTCAGCCGATCCGGGAGCTTCATGATTACCAAGCCAACTTCTACGGCACCTACACAGGGATGAACCAGGGAACCGGAACATACCTCATTCCTACTCAGCAGAAGAACTTCCCACAGGCGGCTAACTGGGTCAACACCCTTGCGGCCAATCACATCTCCATCCAGAACACTTCGAACGAATCCCTAGTGAATCCGCGGAAGCTCAACTTTGCTCCCCGTATCGGTGTCTCCTACCTGCTCGATGACAAGACTGTTCTGCGCGCCGGGGGAGGAATTTTCTACGGGGGCATGGAAAACATCGGCTTGGGTCTCAACCTGGCTAACAATGCTCCGTTCTTCGTCAACGCCTCATTTAACCCAGTTCCGAACCAGTGCTACAACCTTCTTGGAGTTGTGACCTGTCCGACCAACAGTCAGACACTCGAGACTGGTTTCGGCGCGGCCGCGAACGACCCTGCAGCCCTGGCAAACGCATCCGGCATTGGGACGATCTATGCGCAGGACCAGAACGCGAAGAGTGCCTACACGGCCTCGTACAATCTCTCCTTGCAGCGTTCCATCACCGATACGATGACCTTCACCATGGGCTATCAAGGAAACCAGAGCAAGCATCTTCGGGTCAGCTACAACGCCAACACCTATGCGGGATACGTCCCGCGCGGACAAGACGGACAGCTCTATCAGCCCTTCCACGACTTCGGCGTCGTAAATGTCGCGAGCGCTGGAATCGGCCGGTTTGACTCCTTGCAGGCGAAAGTCGATAAAAAGGCCAGTCATGGCTTGTATTTCCTCACCGGATACACATGGGGTCACTGCTTGGACGATGCCTTCGGCCCGATCGGACAAAGCGGCTACGGTGGCTACCGAAATCCCAACTTGCTGGGGTTCCGGTATGACTACGGGAGCTGTACGCAGGATGTACGCAACCGCTTCACCCTGAACGGACAATACGAGCTCCCCTTCGGTAAGGGCAGGCAGTTTGCCAACAAGGGAGCCATTACGAATGCGCTGGTCGGCCAGTGGAAGGCGAGTCTCACCTTCCAGGCGCAAACTGGAGATCCAATCTTCATCACATCCACAAACCAGGGCTCCAGCTATCCCATCCGTATCAGCGATCCTATGTCTCCTGGTGGGACCGCCGATCCGGCGACCCAACCGCAGTTCAATTGCGCAACCAAGACCCGGACTCTCAAGCAATGGTTCAATCCATGCGCGTTCAAGAATCCTCCTCGCGCCGTCTTGACTGCTACCGATCCTACTAACAACTTCATCAACGTAGCCGAAGCGGGCCTGCAGCCTTCCGGACCCCGCGGACGCCAAGGCGTTATCGGCCCAGGGTTCAACCGGGTTGATATGTCGCTCTTCAAGAACTTCACGCTTCCTTTTCGCGAGTCCACTCTGCAGCTCCGTGCAGACAGCTTTAACGTGCTCAATCATCCGAGCTTCAGTAATCCGGGAACAGGTCTTTCCGGATCGACCAGCCAATCCATCAACTCGACACGTTTCTCAGCTTTGATTCCTGATGCGCGGGTGATCCAGGTCGCGGCACGCGTCAGCTTCTAATCTCACGTTGGTTTAACCGGGTGGGCATCTCCGTCGCTATGCGAACGGAGATGCCTTTTTCCTTGGCTGAAGAGAGTTACCTCGCAGGCGTGAGTGGGCGCCGCACTGCCGGGACACAGTGATCTGAGTCACTCTTGTTGAGGGACTTGCAGGAATAATATCCATCTGCTGGGAGATCGCAAATGGATGTCTCACGACGCAACCTTCTCAGGCTCCTCGCTGGGCTGGTCGTTGCGGAATCGCTACCGTTACCCGCGGGTGCGCGGATAAACAAGACGGGGCACACGGACAGACCGAAGGTCATCGTCGTTGCATGCGGCGGTGTCCGGCGGGCCGAGACCTTTTCCGGAAAAGGGTTCGCGAATATCCCCCATCTCCACCAGGACCTTCTTCCCCGGAGTGTTTTCTTTCCCGCCGTTCGCAACGACGGCGTAACTTCGCATTACAACACCATCTCCAGCATCCTTACCGGGAATTGGCAAAGGGTCGATGACTGGGGTAAGGTACCGCCGGCGAGCCCTACCATCTTCGAATACTTGCGCAAGCATTTGAAGATGGCCCAGGATGACGTGTGGCTGATCTCAAGCAACAAGGCGCTCACCAACCGAATCGGCGCCAGCTCGATGGCGGAGTATGGCGTTCCTTACGGCGCCAACGTACTGTTCCCGAAGCAGCTCCTGATCAATGCCGTGGTGAACGCTGCCGCGAAAGGACGAGCAGCCCACACCGCCGATCGCGTCTCCATGCAGCCGGAATTGGCCTCCATGCTCGAGGCCAGCAATTACGAGGGCCTCGGCTGGTCGGTGGAGGGTGAAACTTCCGCGTTGAGCGCTTCGGTGCGGAGTTCGATGCTGCAGGCCATCGAGCAGTTGGTAAAAGCGAGCGCGCCGGTAACAGGGGATGATTTCACATTTCTCGTGGCGACGGAAGTGATGCGGCAATTTGCACCTGACTTTCTTGTCGTGACGTTTTCCGATGTCGAGGTCGCACATTTTGGATCCTACTCACTGCACCTGGCGGGGATTCGTACGATGGACAGACTGCTTCATGAACTCTGGGCCGAGATCCAGTCGAATGCGGAGTATCGGGACAGGACAACGCTATTCGTCATGCCAGAGTTTGGTCGTGACCTCGATGGATCGCCGACCAACGGATTCTTCAATCACAGGCTGGATAACGATTCGACGCGGCTGACGTGGATGATGTGCCTCGGCGCGGGCGCCCGGCGTAGCAACGTGATAGAGCGGCCAGTCAGGTTGGTTGATGTGTGCCCGACTATCGCCGGATTGTTCGGCGTCAACACGCAAACCATGCAGGGACGCGCTCTGCCGGAGATACGGCTGTGATGGCGCACGAAGCAGACCTGAAGGAAGCGAAGCAAGACGCCGAGCTTGCCCAATGGCGTCGGACCGTGGAACGGCTTCCGCTGACGTTGCAGCCAAGCTTCAATGAGCAGCTTTCCCAGTGGGAGATGCTCTTCCCGTTTGAGCAGAGGCAGATTCAGAGTTTTCTGCGCGGTGCGGATAGTTTCACGCCGGCGGAACTGGATGCGGTGACAGCGAAGCTTCGCGCAATCGAAGCAAGGATGGGAGTGGCGCACTGGAGCTTTTCGCGAACGGTCAACTCCATGGAGAACTCCGGGCAACTGGCGCGCTCGGAATACTACGCAGAGTGGCGGCTTGCCGTGAAAGACCTGTTCGCGGAAATCGATGCCCGCGCGCGCTCAACGACTTTTCCCGCGCCGCTCGGGAATCGCTTGATTGTTACCATGCTTCCCGCTTATCTTCCGTTCGATTCCGCGACCGCATGGGAACAATGGCAGGCGCAAGGACGCTTGGTGACGATTGAAGGCGATTCGCGCCGGTTCTTCGAACTAGTGGTGAACGGGCAGGAGAAGACTGGCATTCTGAGTCCGCAAGCTGATACAACCGCTACAGACAGGTGGCTGATCGATGCGGCAGCAAAGGGCGGGAGCGCGGTGCAGTCGGGTGAGCCTGCGTCCGTCTCCTACTTGAACTGGGAGTTGTTGAATCCCTTCCGAGAGAAGTTTCTTGCTGATCTGAATACCATTCCGCGCGACACGCACACAGCTTCAGAAACGATGAACGCCCTGCGTGCGCAGGACTGGTCTGCGTATTGGCCGCGAGAGCTCGCCGGAAAGGATCGTCTAAAGAACTTCGTGGTGGAGCTGTTTCTAACCGGGAATGGCTCACTCATCTTTTCCAATGCATTTGTGCAATGGGCCTCGTCGGAAGTATTGCGCCGTGCGCGTCCCCATGTGTTGGTTGCGCGCTTCGGCATGCGCCCAAAACCGAAACCGTTTACCGGGATTGCTATCTTCGAGAATCAGGCGAAGCTAAGTACCGTCCCGGACGCGGACGATCCGGAAAACAGCGCGATCGACGCCGGCATTCTCGCGCATTACGTGTGGTTGAGTGCTCTCCGTTATCCAGAGTGTGAACGCGCGCTGTGCGTCTGCGTTGCAGAGCATCTAAACTCCGCATGGATTGTGGCGCCGCACGGCTCGGAATTGGAGAAAGGGCCGACTTCAGTCTCTCCCGAAGCGTTGCACCATGCCTTGACAGATTGGCTGGCGTCGTAGATTTCGGATAAGAACGGGTGCGCACCGCGCCAGGGACCGGCTTGCCAATTGGTTCGACCAAATTGCGCGATGGCTTGCTCCAGGGTCAGAGATGTATTGCACGCTGTTCCTGCGGGTGTGGATTTGCCGATCAGAACGCCCCTGGAGCCACCCTCAAGCCACGCAAAGAAGGTTCCCTTGCCCGGACCCGTGATGCGGTTCATCTCGATCCACGTATACCACGCTCCCATATCGGCGTCTCGCAGTGAGCCCTCCGGATCGAGACGATATGCTTCCGGAACTTGCTGTCGCTGAGACGTACGCAGTGCACGGTCGGAATCAGTATTCGCAGAGGCAGGTTA
>OCZT010005928.1_pt1 | contig 12130 bp, 8 predicted proteins | sample 1539031 | NCBI WGS metagenome assembly OCZT01 (sample SAMEA3539308, study PRJEB22396) | soil metagenome | biome: tundra; feature: field; material: soil | place: USA | collected 2010-05 | depth 0.15 m
GACGCGTGGCCTCGTCGCGAGTCGTGGTCTGAGCCGGTCGCATGGCACCGAAGGGCGCCCCGCCCCTCGCGGTCGCGCCCGAGGTCGGGCCTGACGCGATCACGGTCGCGGCCGCTGCCTCGCCGACACGACGCCGCGACCTGTCGCGGCGCGTCCACATCAACAAAGCGAGCAGCAGCAGGCCCCCGGCCAGCACCGCGAGGCTGCCCATGATGCGGATCTGCCCGGCGGTGTCGGCGCTCTGCCAGGCCGTGCGAGCGCTCGTCGCAAGCGACATGGCACGGCTCAAGTCGCCCTTCGCGAAGGCGCTTCGGGCCGCGACGAGGTCCGCCTGAGGGTCGGCACCGAGCAGACCGAAGACTCCGGCGGCGCTGCCGCTCTCTGTTCCAGCCCGGCGCGCGGCGGACAGTTCATCGATGACCGCGAATTCGAGGTTGATCTCGGCGGTTGCGGCCGACAGACTCTGGTGCTCGAACGCAGTCTTGAGCGTGGCCGGCGCCGTGGTCTGCTCGGTCGCCGCCTCGGCCGCGATCTGGTCACGTTGAACGAGGATCTCGAGAGACTGGTCGATGAGGGCCATCGACCGCCCGTACTGCCAGGTATCGAGTGCCCTGCGGACCTCGGGTGGCATGTCCCAACTGCCGGCCGTAGCCGTTGCGGTCGCATATGCGGCCAGAGTCGTATCGCGTTGTTGGAGCAGACTCGTCTGGGCCGGGTTCATTACCCAGAGGCGCCAGATGGGCTCAAACGATCGACCGGTCGATTGCTCGAGCAGATCGAGCAATCGACGCCAATCGGTGGCGGGTTCGGCGGGTGATTCGACCTGAGCCGAGTGGAGAGGCTGGTAGGCGGACCTGTCGGCACGAGCGGCAGCCCAGACGCGCTTCAACCCGTCCGCGCCGGCCTCATCTGCGATCTGCCCGGCCACCTCGAGCGTGGCGCCATACAGATACTGGTCGAGTGCCGAATTAGGCTCACCGGGCGTCGCCCAGTCGTTGAGGGGGACGGCCGCCAGGCGGAGTCGAGGAGTCAGCACCGGGACGCCCTGCGAGGTGAACCCGAGGAGGTTGACGGCCTGCTGGGCATAGTAGGAAGCGAAGCCCTCCTGGACCCAACGGTCGCTCACCAGTTGGTTGTTGAACCACAAGTGAGCCGTCTCGTGCAGGACTACAAATGGGAGGGCCAGATACCCGACCTGGACCTCACCACTGCTCTGATCGTATGAGCCGCCGAAGCCGCCCATTTCCTCGGTCGATGCTTCCACGACCGTGAGCGTCGTTTCGGTCGGATCGCCCAGGCCGATCAAGTCGCGCAGCACGGGGTAGCCCGCCCGAAGAACGCGCTCGACCTCGTCCGCCCAGCCGATATCGTCGAACCAGTACCGAAGGCCGACGAATAGAGTTCCGATCCTGACATAGCGCACCCTCATGTCGCTGGCGGCGACGGGCCGGACGGCAGTGAACCAGGCAAGGAGCTGGGTCGGGGCCTCGAGAACGCCTGACGAGAAGACGACCTCGCCGGAACCGAAAACCGACCGGGTCAAGTTGCCGATCTCCTCGGTGACGGTGAAGTAGGGCGGGAATTCGACCGTGACGGAGCTGCCCGGTGTGTTCGGGCTGCCGAACGCGGCCACCGGGAACGACATCAGGCTATTGCCGATTCGGAAGTTGCGGTCGGTGGAGCCGCCGCTATCGACCAGGTCGAACGTGAGGTCGAATGATTCGCTCTCGCTCGAATACAGGCGCTGGTCGAGGCCAACGCTGACGATCACGCTCGATCCTGTTGTCGACTCGACCGTGGCGGCAAGCACAACGCCACTGGTGGTTGTGGCCTGGATGTCGACCGACCACTGCGGCAGGGTCAGCTGGATTCGGTCGTAGTAATAGCGGCGGTCGCCGTCGGCGGCGGTATGAGAAGTGGCCGTGATGACCGCCACGACGTGGACCCGACTGGGCGGCTCTGCCGTCCAGGTCGAGCTGGAGACGTAGCTAAGTTCGCTCTGGGAAGCCGCGACTCCGGCCGGCGTGGCGGCCTGCCACAGCGAGGCCGTCGCGACCAGGAAGAGCGCGAGTCCGGCGGTGCTCAAGCGGAGGCGCCTTACGCCGTGGTCCACTTACGTTCGACCGATCAGACTCGAGCGGCGGCGCGCGCAGGTGGCCGCGTGTGCCGACGGCGGGCGTGCCGCGAATCCGACATCCGCCTCAGTCGCTCGTCTCCCTGGAGGCGTGTGAACCCCCAGAGCTGGACCGGCTGCCGGCGTCTGTGCCCGACTCGGGGGGATCGAGGACGCCGGTCGGAGCGTCGTGCCCGTCGGACGATTCCGTGACCCGGGCCCGCGCCCCCGGTCGAGGCTGGTGCTCGCGAGGCCGCTCCACGGTCGAGCCGCTGCGTATGACCCTCGACACGAAGTCGGCCGCCCGCACACCCTCGCCGACCAGAACGTTTCGGCCGATCCGCACGCCACGCGGAACGACCGCCCGCTTGCCCACGACGGTGATGCCGGTGTTGAGCCGCCCTGGTTCGCGGCGGTTGACGACGTCGAACTCCGTCCCCTCACCAATGATGGCTCCCGGGCCAACTGCCACCTCCTTGTCGAGGATGGACCGATCGACCACAGCGCCCGGCCGGATGACCGAGTCGAAGAGAATGATCGAGTCTCTGACGACCGCGCCCACATCCACTACGACGCCGGGCGACAGCACAGAGTTCACGACCGAGCCGTTTATCACGCAGCCATGGCTGATCAGGCTGCCATGGACCTGCGCCGTGGATCCGATCTTGGCCGGCGCACGTTCCTCGGACCGAGTGTGAATGACCCATTCGCGGTCATAGAGGTCCAGCTCCGGGGCATCCGAAAGCAGTGCCAGGTTGGCTTCCCAGTACGACTGGACGGTTCCCACGTCCTGCCAGTAGCCGTCGAAGCGGTAGCCGTAGACGCGCGCACCGCCCTCGATCATCGCCGGTATGACGTCATGACCGAAGTCCGACCTGGTGTCGGTCAGCCATTGGTGGAGTGCCCGCTTCGAAAAGACGTACACGCCCATGCTGGCCAGGTCCGACTTGGGCTGGCGCGGCTTCTCGGCCCACTCGACGATGCGGTCCGTTTCGTCGAGGGCGAGGATGCCCATTCGTGACGCATCCGCGAGCGGCACCCGCCGGACGGCGATCGTCACGTCGGCGCGATGGCGCCGGTGGGCGGCCACGAACGGCTGGTAGTCCATCTTGTAGATGTGGTCGCCGGCCAGCACGAGGACCGTGTCGCCCGGTGCCTGCTCGATAACGTTGAGGTTCTGCAGGACGGCGTCCGCGGTGCCGCGGTACCACTCGGCCACGCGGCCGCGGGCGATGTACGGCTGGAGCATCCGAACGCCGCCGTAGTTGCGGTCCAGGTCCCAGGGCCGGCCCATGCCGATGTGGTCGTTTAGGGAGCGGGGGTTGTACTGGGTCAGGACGACGACATTGTCGATGTCCGAGTTGACGCAGTTGGAGAGCGCGAAGTCGATGATGCGGTACTTGCCGCCGAATGGGACGGCTGGCTTGGCCCGTAACGACGAGAGGATGGAGAGCCTCTCGCCTTCGCCGCCGGCGAGTATCACGGCCAGAGTTCGCTTCATCGGGCGTCCTCTCGCTTCGGGCTCGGGTGTGGCCGAGCTACGGCGATGCTAGCACCCCGCCGCCAGGTCCGAGTGGAGGATGGCGGCGTCGCCCGGCGTGCGCCTGTCGAGGTGCCCGAAGCGCGTTCTACAGGAATAGCCGCGGGTTCAGGAATGCGCCGTTGACCCTCACTGCCCAGTGCAGGTGGCAGCCCGAGGAGTGGCCCGTAGTGTTCTCAGTCCCGACGAGCTGGCCGGCCACCACGGGCGCCCCGACAACGATCCCGCCCGGCGCCTTGGCTGTCATGTGGGCATACCACGTAACCATGCTCGTGGAGTGGGCGATGATCACCAGCCATGCCTGCGGCGGCGCATCGTACGGGTTGTAGCCGACGAAGACGACCACACCCGCCCCGGCCGCGTAGACCGGTGTCATGCACGGGGCCGCGATGTCTATGCCCTGGTGGAAGTGAGCGCAGCCGCCGACACGCGGCTCCGAAGCCACTCCGGTACAGCCGAACTCCTGGGTGATCACCCCGCCCATTGGCCACTTCAACGTGCCGCTGTACTGGGACGGGATCTTGCTAACGAAGCCCTGCTGGCTCACGAGCGCGTCGATCTTACTGGCCAGGTCATCCATGGCCTGGCCGTTCGACCTGATTGTGGCGTCGAGGGCAGACTTGTTCTTCTCGAGTTTTGCCTCGGCGGCCTGTTGACTTGCCAGCTGGGTCTCGAGTTGAGCCTTGAGAGCCGTGAGCTGATCCTGCTCCGCGGTCAGCTGGGCCTGCTCATCGGCGAGCGACTGCCTCTGCCCGGCGACCTGGTCCTTCAGCATCGCATTGGCTTCACTCGCCATCTCGACTGTCTGACGCATCTGCGCCAGGGTTTCCTGGTCCTGCCGTATCTGATCGGCCAGGGCCTTGTCGGCGTGCGCCATGTCGCCGTAATACGAGACGTCCGATAGAGCCTCGGTCAGTGAATGGGCGGTCAGGAGCTGTTGCAGCAACGGCGTCTGGTCGGTCACGTAGGCGCTAACCAGGCGGCTGGCAAGGACCTGCTGGCGAGCCTCGAGCTCACGCTGTTTGGCATTCTGCTGCGCCGTCAGCTGCGCGAGTTCCGTTGACAGCACGACCTGCTGGACGGCAAGGTCGTCGAACTGAGCCTTCACGCCGACCATCTGGGTCTGGAGGGCGGTGATCTGCGCCTGAGCGTCATCGATGGACGTGCGCACGCCGTTCAGGTTTTGCTGGGTCTCCCCTATCTGGCTCTTGAGAGAGGTCTGCTGAGCCGACAGCTTGGCGAGCTGCGCCTTCTGGTCGGCAATCAGCTTGGCCAGTCGTTGCTGCTCCGCGACTGCGTCGGATAGGGAGTCGGCCCTGACCGGCGGGGGCGAAGACTGGAAGGCAAGGCCGGGCGCAACGAGGGCCAGGCCGAGAATTAGCTGAAGGAGCCGCCAGCGGTGCGGGCTGCGGCCATATGCGCGGCGGTCGTTCGGGGCAGTCATCGTGCGAGCACTCCGTTGCGCGCGCTCCCGGTGAGCACGTTATGCGGTTACGCCCGCCGGTCTGACGCCGTCCGTTGGAGGGGCACTACCTCAGGACGACTCCGGCTGACCAGATAATACACCGGCCAACCGCTCTAAGGTCCCACTCTTGTGTGGTACGGTCGATTGAGGTGCAGATGGCCGATGGCGGGGCCATCATTGACACCGCGGCTCTCGCAGAAACACCGGCAAGGGTGCTAGCCTCTTTCTGCACACGTCCACTAGCACGCTCTGCCGGCTACCGCAGCGCACAAATCCGTCCGTTCCCGAGCGTTTGGCTCGGCAATCCGAACGAGGGAAAGAGGCTCTCAATATGCCGCTCTTCGGTCCGCCCAACATTCCTCAGTTGGAGGCCAAGAGAGACGCCCAAGGCCTGATCAAGGCACTAGCGTTCAAAGACGCCTCGATCAGAATGGCGGCCGCCAATGCCCTGGCGCCGCTGAAGGAGCCCATGGCCGTCGAGCCGCTGGTCGGGCTGCTTTCGGACGAGCATCCCGGCGTTCGGCGCGCCGCCGTCGCAGCCCTCTCGGCTCGCGGGGGGTTCCGCGTTGTCGAACCGCTGGTGAGTGTGCTCGAGGACCGCGATCCGGACGTCCGAGCCATCGCTTCGACCGCCGTGTATCGCCGGCTCTTGACCGACCCCGATCAGGACGCCCGTCGCGCAACGGCCGCCGCGCTCGGCCGGATCCGTGACACCGCGGCTGTGGAGCCGCTCGTCAAGACGATCATGGACGCCGACGAGGGTGTGCGGGTCGCCGCGATCCAGGCCCTCCAGGCCATCGGCGAAGTCCAGGCGGTCGCGCCTCTGATCATCGTTCTGGCCCACGAACAGGTCCGCCAGAAGTCGACCGGGCGATCCGCGCTGGCGGTCGAGCGGGCGGCTTCGCGTGCGCTCGATGCCCTGTGCGACGCCAGCGCCATCGAACAGCTGCGGTCGGCCCTCGACCACGGCGACTCAGAGGTCCGCGAGATCGCCGTCCGGCGGTTGGCTCGAATCGGGACGCAGGAGGTCGCCACCTCACTGGCGGCGTCGCTCGATGACACGGATCCCGGCATCCGGCGAGCTGCCGCTCGAGGGCTGGCGGAGATCGGCTGGGCGCCGCCCAAGAACCTGACCGGCGCCCGCTACTGGGCCGCCCTGCGCCAGTGGCGCCGCTGCGTCGAATGCGGCCGCGTCGCCATCCCACTTCTCGTTTCGTCGTTCGACGGAGTGGATGCCCTGGAGCGAACCGACATCGTCGGCGCGCTGGCCGAACTGGGCTGGCAGCCCGACGAGGCCAACGCCACTGCCGCCCACTTCTGGGCCGCGCATGGAAAGTGGGACAAGGTCGCCGAGATCGGCGAGCCGGCGGTGGAAACCCTCGACGCCATACTCACGACCGCGCCCAAGTGGCGGGATCGTGTTTCCGCGGCGGCGACCCTGGCGACCCTCAACCAGCCCCGCAGCGCGCCCTTCACCCGACTCGATCTGGTCCAGCGAGCCCTCGCCATCATCGACGGCGAAGGCTCCGAGAAGGACAAGCAAGGTCTCTTCGAGGCGCTCCTGGCCGACGAGCATCAGATCGAGGCCGGCGTCGAGACAGTCGAATGGTGCAAGTGCGGCTATCCGGCCGCAAAGGTCAAGAAGACTGGGCTGCGCGGGCCGGTCGCCAACCTGCTCGGGTTCGAGCAGAACGCCAACAAGGCCACGACCTACTACTGCCCCAGCTGCGACACGCGCCGAACGACAGTAGCGGCGTAAGCCCGCCGGCTGACGGCGCATTCCTGCGTTGGCGCGTGGCGGTAATCAGCCAGGTCGCCGGCTGAGCGGCGGGCTAGGACGAAGCCGGTAGCAAGGTGGCCCAGACCGCCCCGATGATCAGGAACGGGCCGAACGGGATGTAGCTCTTCATCGTCACGCGGCGCGCGAGCAGCAGCGTGACGATGACGACGCCGGCGATCATCGCGCCCGCGAACACGGCAATGACGATCCGCAGGAACCCGGTCAGCAAGCCTACGGATACCAGGAACTTCACGTCGCCACCGCCGAAGGCGCCTTCGCCGAAGGGCAGCGAGGCGACGAACAGCAGCCCCGGAACGACGATCGCGCCGAGGACTGCCAGCCAGGCCGGCGATCGCGACACGAGCGAGTCGCCGCCCCAGACCAGGGCCAGGGCGCCCAGGACGATCAGCGGCAGCGTCACCACATCCGGCATCAGCCGTTGATCGAGGTCCGTGGCAATCAGCAGGACGCAGGCCGCGAAGAAGCCGCCGAACAGCAGCCGCTGCCCGAGATCGTCGAAACGCCCCGGAACCGCGGCCAGAGCAACGGCCGCGAAGACGGCCACCACGAGCGTCCGCCAATCTACGTTCCGGACCGTGCCGTCCTCGTGGCGCGGCCAGCGGGCCGAGATGCGGTCTGCCGCCACGCCCCAGACCAGCCCCGCCAGGCCGAGTAGTGGTACGAGTGGATCGAACCCGGCCGGCAATGACGGCAAGCTAGCCTCCCTTCGTTGTGCGGCCGCGTGCGGCTCGGAGCAGCCGGGAGCGGCGGCGGAAGCGCCGCCCCCCGACCGGCCGCGCCCGGCCCGGCCTCTACCTGGCGCCGGCCAGCGCCAGCTCCACCAGAGTGGCGTGAGCCACGCCGGTGGCTCCGGCCGGAGCGTAGGTGGTCTTCTTGCGGAAGTACGCGGTCCCGGCGATGTCGAGGTGGATCCACGGCACCGTTGCGAACTCGCGGAGGAAGAGCGCGCTCTTGATCAACCCGCCTTCGGCCGAGCCGGTGTTGATGAAGTCGGCATACCAGCTGTCGAGGTCGCTGCGGTATTCGTCGATCATCGGCAGCTGCCAGTACCGCTCCCCTGCCCGCTCGGCGGCCGCGGTCAGGCTGTCATACCAGACCTGTGGCGTGCCGAAGGCGCCCGTCATCTGATCGCCGAGCGCCCGAGCCACGGCGCCCGTGAGGGTCGCGATGTCGACCAGGTGCGTGGCCCCGAGCTTCTCCGCGTAGCACATGGCGTCGCCCAGGATCAGGCGGCCCTCGGCGTCGGTGTTGATGATGTCGACGGTCTTGCCGTTCATTGCCTTGACCACGTCGCCGGGGCGGGCCGAATGAGGACCGGGCATGTTCTCGACGGCCGGGGCGATCGCGAGCAGCGGCGTTCCTGGGGCAAGTCGAGCCACCGTGGCGATGGCGGCAATCACGGTGCAGGCACCGGTCTTGTCCATCTTCATCTCTTCCATCCGATCGGCCGACTTGATGCTGATACCGCCCGAGTCGAAGCAAACGCCCTTGCCCACCATGGCCAGGCGCCGGCCAGCCGCGTCCTTCGCCCCATCTTCGCCGGACCGCAGCACGATCATCCGCGGTGGGTTGGCGCTGCCTCGGCCGACTGCAAGGAACATGCCCATGCCCAGTTCGGCCGCTCGCTTCGGATCCAGCACGTCGATGTGGAGACCGTGGCGCTCGGCGATCGCCCGGGCCTCGCCCGCGAGGACCTCCGGCGTGACGTCGTTGGCGGCGCGATTGGCCAGCCGACGGGCGACGTTGGCGCCTTCGCCGATCACCTGGCCACGTTCGGCAGCCCGCTTCACAGCCGCCACGTCGGCGGCGGACGCAATGAGAATCAACTCGTCAAGGGCGGGCGGGGCGCTCTTGAGCCCGTCGCGATAGATCGACGCCGGCTCGAACTCGCCCTCGACGACGCCGCGCGCGAGCATCTCACCCACCGCGGCCGCTCCGCCATCGATCCGATCGCCGAGCTCGCCCAGCCAGATGGCCAGCGACTTGACGGTCCGACCGGCCAGGCGACGCTCGATCGCGGACCCGATGCGGACGACCACCTGCCGGGTGATCGAGTCGGCATCGCCGGCGCCGATGGCCAGGAGCCTGCCGGCGCGCAGCTGTCCCGCGGCCGTGACCACCGAGCCATACCTCTCGGCCTTGAGCTCGCCGAAGGCGGCCAGCGCGGCCAGCTCGCCGCCGGCCCGTTTGTCGATCTCCGCAATAACACCGTCGAACGTTGGCTCGCCCACGAACGGAACGGCGAGAACGTCTGCGGGAACGTCCCAGGGTTGATCGCTGACGACGCGCAACTGCATGACCAGGCCTCCGGCCGCGCGGCTCATCGGGGCGCCGCAAACCCATGGCGTCGGCGCGGGGCGCCGGCGTTGTGACGATTGGCTAAGTCTATCGAGTCGACGGCGGGGCGCTGGGGGGCCAGACGGACGGTGCGCGAGCGGCCGGCACCGCTACCCGCCGAAGACGGTCCCTCCGGTCAGGTCCGTCAGCGCGTCGGCGAGGGTGCCCCTGGCCGTCTCGATCGAGATGCCGTCTGAGGTCAGATTCCCGGCCATCTCGTACAGGACGACCTGGAGCACGTCCGTGCTGTTAGGCAGCAGCGCCTTGGCGTCATTGACTCCTCGGAGGGCGGCCGTCACCTGGGCGGTCACCTTGCCCTTCGAGTCGATCATGGTCTGCCACAGCAGACGCAGTGCGTCGTCCATCCCCTTGGTCCGGTCGAGCCACTGCGTAAGGGTTGATACGTCGGTCACAACGGCCAGATGCGTTGCGACGCTATTGGCATCGACGATGGCCGACGACGCGACATCGAGCTTGGCCAGGGCGTCGGGGAAGCGACCCTGAGTCGCGAGCTCGAGCGCATCGCCTGCGGTCGAGTCGTGGGTTTCGATGTCGTTGGCCACCCGCATCGCTGTCTGGCTGCCGTTGACCATCGACTGCCAGTCGTCCCGAAGAGGCGACACCGATGCCAGGGCCAGGCAGACCTTGCGATACCGATCGACAAGTGCGGGGCTGTATTGCTTGATCAAGTCCGCGTGCAGCGTTGATTCCCAGGCCCCGCACTGCAGCCTATTGTTTAGATCCGCTGCTCCCGCGTCGATCGCACCGACGTTGTTCCAGCCTTCGTCCCACGCCGTCTGGAGGTCCGGCTGATTGACCTGGGCCAGGCTCGACAGCGTGTTTCGAGCCATCTGGCCGAGCGAGTCGACGTCGTCCTTCAGCCTCGCCAGGTCGCGGACCGCCGCGTCGAGCTTGACCGACAGCGCCTGATCCGCCCCCCAGGTGAGCTCCGGTCTGTTCCCGCTCGACGGCGTGTGATCCGCCGCCGCTGCGAGCCCGGCCGAACCAAACGCCAGACCGGCGGCGAGAGCGAGCCAACCGAGACGAATCAAGCCTCGGCCGGCCAGGCTCCTGCGTCGGCCGCCCTTTCCGAGCTCGTACTCGCCGTAGTCTTCGGAGTCGAGGCCGAGGTCGTCACCATCGAGATCGACGGGCGAGCCGTAGCCGGCCAGATCGCGCTCTTCGATCGGCCTTAGGCTCGAGCCGTAGGTCGGTCGTGGCGGCAGGCTGGGGGTGGTCATATTGCCGGCGATGCTACACCGACGCGGCCGCGTCCGGGCCGAACCGGTGCCCTAGCGCAAGATCGCGCAGAAGGAGATCCCGGCCGACGAACCGATCGCCCTGAACGTCAACCTGTCGGGCCTCTAGCTGCGCCACCCCAACATCGTCCGCTTAATGGGCACCCGCAAGTCGATCGAGCACGATCGCCAGCTCGTCGGCATCCTCGGCAATCTCCGTCGGCTGGTCGGCCGTGGCCAGGGCCGCAACCTGAGCCCGGGTCGTGATCCCGGTCAGCATCAACACCGACCGGGCCCCCACGGCCTGGGCCGCGGGCACGTCCGTGACCAGGCTGTCGCCGATCATCACCGCCTCGGCGACGTCGGCGCCGACGGCCCGAGCGGCCACCTGCAGGAGCAGCGGCCCGGGCTTGCCGATCGACACGGGCGTGTGGCCCGACGCCGTTTCGATGGCCGCCACGAGCGACCCCGCCCCGGGCATCAACCCCTTCTCGAGGGGATAGACCGGGTCGCGGTTGGTGGCCACGAACCTGGCTCCAGCTCGGACGGCTTCGGCGGCGCAGGCGAGTCGGGCGTAGGTGAAGTCGAGGTCGAGGCCCACGACAACCGTGTCGACCGGCCCGGTGGCAGCCGCCGCGTCCCGACCGTTCGCCTTCCAGCGTTCGGCCGCATCGCCCGAATAGACGACACTTATGCCGACGTCGCCAAGCTCGTGGACCAGACCGGCGCCGCCGACGACGAGCGCCAGCCCGACCGGTGGCACGAGATCGCGCAGATAGAGGGCCGTGGCGCGGGCAGACGATACGATTCGGTCGGGCGAAACCGGCGCGCCCATAGACTGAAGGCGCGTAACGTAGTCGGCGCGATACCACATCGAGTTGTTGGTCACGTACACCACGTCGTCGCCGGCGGCGGCGCGAGCCGCCAGCACGGCCGCGACTCCGGGCACGGGTTCGGCGCCGCGATAAACGACACCATCGAGGTCAACGAGGAGGAGCATGGCCAGGATGCTACCGGAGCGGCGCCACCGTCGCACCGCCACGCCCGCAGCCCTCCTGCGTGCCTGACGACCGGCGCGTTCTCGAGGGCATCGAGCGCCTGGTCGTCGACGGCAACAACGTCCTGTTCGCGCTCCGTCGATCGCCGACCCCGCTGCCCGCCGCCGCGCTGATCGGTCGGCTGCGGGCCATCGTCCCGCCGAGCGTGGCCGTTGTCGTGGTCCTCGACGGAGCGCCCGAGCACGGCCTCGTCTCGCGCCGCGTCGCGTCGGGCGTGGAGGTTCGCTACGCCGGCCGCATCTCCGCCGACGAGGTCATCGCGCGCCTGGTCGAGCAGAGCTACCCCGACCGCGGCCTCGGCACCCTGGTCGTCACCGACGACATCGAGTTGTCGAACTCGATTCGGCGTGCGGGCGGTCGAACGGTCGGCAATCGATGGCTGATCGGGCGTCTCGAGAGTCAGCGGCTTTCGGCGCCCGCTATCGGACGGCCGGCGCCTCCGACGCCTTCGGGGGCATCGCCGGATTCGCGCCCCGACTCCGACTCCGACGCCCCGGAAGCCCCTCGCTGGTCCCCCGGCCGCGGCGCCACCCGCAAACGCGGCAACCCCCGCCGCCGCCCGGCCTCCGGCCGGTAGG
>OCZT010005930.1_pt1 | contig 12129 bp, 7 predicted proteins | sample 1539031 | NCBI WGS metagenome assembly OCZT01 (sample SAMEA3539308, study PRJEB22396) | soil metagenome | biome: tundra; feature: field; material: soil | place: USA | collected 2010-05 | depth 0.15 m
ACGGAGCGGTCATCAAGCTGGCGGAATCGGGCAGCTACCTGGCGGCCCGCACGCTTTTCGAGTTTGCCGGCGTGTACACGCTGCTGCCGCTGGAGGAGGAGGCCGCGCCCAACCCTCTTCCGGCTGCGCTGGCGGCTGCCGAGGCCGCGCCTTCCCCGCCGCCGGTCAACCGGGTGGAAGCATTCCTGAAGACCCTGGGACTCGATCCCTTGTCGGACGAAGAGCCCGAACCGGACATGGCGGCTTGAGAGCGGGTGAAAAGTCTATGCATTGCCGCTACGCGGCTCCGATAGATTTCGCCAAACGCCTTAATTCTTCTCGTCGCCAGTGAGTCCGACGAAGCGCAGCCGCTTGACTCCGCAGAGCGTTATTGCTATGCAGACCTAAATTTTATGTTGAGTGACGCGAGAAACTCACGAATATGTTTAACGTACAACCCAACGCCGGCATGCATGAATTGATGTTCTGTGATTTCTCTGCCCTTTAGCACTACTTTTGGCGCAAACCCCAATGGAAGATGAATGGTTCGACTCTGCAATGCCCAGATATGGCCGTTGACATCGAAAATTGGTCCACCGCTCTGACCACGCAATCCGGGGCTGGAGGTCTCAATGAAATTGACCTGTCTCTTAGTATTTTGATCTACCACGCACATATTCCGCGTAAAGATGCCATCGTTCGGGAACATGGCAAGACTGGGAGGCATGTTTTCAATCCGAAATTGCCCTGTTCCTTGCTCAAACGTGGTCTTAACCTCAAAAAAGGGAAAGCCCAATCTGCACAATGATGTTCCGGGCGTGATCGGGCTGGCGGGATCCGCGAACGTCGGGTAACCCTGCACTTCGATGGTCGGAGCATTCCCAGTGAGTTTCACGGCCGCTATGTCGAGCAGAGGATCAACGTGAATGGTTTCAAATCCGATCGCATCCGCCGCCCACCATGTCGAATTGTGCGTTATCCATTGCCAGTTCTTAGTGAGTTGGCCGATCTTGTGCCGCTTCTTCCCCGGAGACAATGACGAGTCCGATTCAATTGCGGCAACCTTCGCTAAATATTCGTCTCTCTCGGCGCTGTGCTTCTGTGCCGTGATTACTGCTTCTACAACATGCGCGCACGTAAGTGCCCACTTTTCATCGTTAAGAACCATGAAAGTTGCCATTCCAGAGGAAACGTTTCCATCCTCCGTGCGCGTCGAAATGATTACAGGCCGGACGTACTGACTAACGATTGAGTAGGCGGCAGAGAACATTGTGATCCGAAGCTTTACAAGGGAACAGCCATAATTTCACATTTGGCACTTGCAAAACTGATAGTATAGTGTATGTTAACCGCATAAATCAAGTGGAGGCGTGTATGCCGATTGAAGTTAGATCATCTGAGTTGGAGGGGGTTCTGGTGGACACACAGACCAACGTTCAGAGCTATGGGAGCTATGAATGTCAGAGTTGGGACGTTACATCCGCGCAGGGCGATATAGAGGACGGAAACGCCCCATCCAGCCTTCAACCCTCACTGACCCTGGAAATCCGCTAGTTTCGCCTTCTCGTTGGCAAGCGTTATCAGTCAGAAGTGAGTTCCGCAAACTTCAGTGGTTTGATTCCGCACAGACGCCGCACCGGCGGATTTGGCTATTCTCGGCGCTTGCGCGCCGGGTGGCATAGGCAATTTTCCCGGGCCGCGTAGCCGCGAGGCCGCGCCACTTCACAACATACCACGCCTTGTAGAATGGCAAGTGGAGTTCCCGCTGCGGCGGATGGCTCCGCAGTGGGAGCAGACTGACGCATGGACATGACGTGGGTGACCGACCGCATCGCCTTGGGTGGCGGCATCTGGACCGATGACAAGATGAGCGAAGTGGTGCGCGCCGGAGTGACTCACATCGTGGACATGCAGATCGAGTGGGATGACACCGCACTGGCCGAGCCTTACGGCGTGAAGGTCCTGTGGAACGGTACCGACGACGACTTTAAGCGCAAGCCTCCGGAGTTGTTGCAGCGCGGCGTGGACTTTGCCCTGGAAGCGCTGGACGATGCCGACAACAAGGTCTTCATCCATTGTGCCGCGGGGGTGCATCGCGCCCCCATGATGGCGCTGGCGGTGCTACGCGCCCTGGGCTTCGGGCTCGACGACGCCATGGACATGATCCAGACGCGGCGCCACGTAGTGGACTTCGCCGATGTTTACGTGCGCAGCGTGGAGCAGTTCATCCGCAGCTACCAGGCCGCGGAGCCGGAGCGCAGTTAGACAAACTCTGAACCTTCGGGAGTGCGGGTCTAGAGTCAAGTTTTGGTATTTGCCAGTACCGTCCTCGTGATGAAAGTCCAGCGCTCAGCCGGGGTTGTACAGCGCTTGCTCAAGGAGGACCCCAGTCCCGCTTTGCGGGACGGCTCAGTTTAGCCCAGCACGCAGGCGGAGTGCTGGGTAGAGTGAAAAATAGATCGGAGTCCCGTAGGGACGACAGAGCGCCTGTTCCCAGATAATCTAAGGAGTCCCACCCTGTGGGACATTACATCAAGTTCGCAACTTTCCGCCGGCCCCGGCCGGCAGCAGCGAGGCATGGATTATGCCGACCATCAGCCGCCTGACAGGGCGGTTTTTTTCTGCCCTCATTTCGCTAACTCTTGCCATGGCGTGGTCGCCGGCCGCGGCAATCGGCCAAGCTCCCACACTGTGCCAGATCGCCGACACCGTGTACCGTGCCGACGGCAGCCCCGCGCAAGGCACCGCGCTCATTTCCTGGCCGGCCTTCACCACCGCGGCGGGGCAGGCGGTGACGCCCGGTTCGCTCACCGTCACCCTGGATGCCAGCGGCGGCTTCAACGCCAGCCTCGCGCCCAACACCGGCGCCAGCCCTGCGGGGACATACTATCGCGCCATTTTCAAGCTCAATGACGGCACCACCGACTCCGAGTATTGGGTCGTGCCCAACGCCGCAACCACGACCATCGGCGCCATCCGCAGCAAGCTGGTTCCCACCAATACGGCGGCGCAATTTCTGACGCGCGACTACGCCGACGCCACCTACGTCGCCCTGGCTTCCACCCAAACCATCAGCGGGGCAAAGACGTTCAGCACCTCTCCGGCGGTGCCTACGCCGCAGAACCCGACCGACGCCGCGAATAAGGCGTATGTGGACGCCAATGCGGGCAGCGGCAATCTGGCCTCGCCGCCGCCGATCGGCAACGTGGCGCCCAACACCGGCAACTTCACCACCCTGACCGCGCAGAACAGCAATGGTGTAAGCAATCCAGGAAACTTTCCGCAATCCGATCCCTGCGCCAAGATCAACGCCGCCATCGCCAGCCTGCCGTCCGCCGGCGGCACCATTGACGCGCGCGGCTTTGCGCCCCGACAGACCTGTGCCACAACCATCAACGCTAGCGTTCCCGTGAAGATCCTGTTTGGCGCCGGTACCTGGACACTGGGCGGCGACCCGGGAATCAAGGTTACCGCCCCGAATGTGGTGATTGAGTGTCCCGCGTCAACCATTCTGCAAGCGTCGTCAGCTATCTTGATGTCGGGCGGTCCAAACCAACTTATTTCCAATACGGTGGACCCCGGGCTGGTCGGGCCGCATACTGCCGATGGCACCAGCGTCATCGGTTGCGAGCTTAACGGAAATGCCCAAGGGACCTTCGGAATCTTCGCGCCCAATAGCTACTCCATGAAGATTCATGGCGTCCATGCCAAGAACTTTACTGGAGCTGACATTCTTGCTCTTGCCGGACAGGACGACATTCAGAATACCGTCGCCGACTCCAGTGCTGGTGACGGCTTCGTTCTGGGCTACGACGGGCACGTCTCTGGCATGTCGCAAGCCAACGGCAATAGCGGAGATGGCTGGCATGTCATGGCGGGTGGCTTCGCCTTTGACGGTCCCACCGGTTACCGCAACGGACTTCACGGCATGCACTTTGACGGCAATCAGGGTGGCGACTGGGTGGCCTCGGCTACCTATCTCGAGCCTAAGATCGTCATTCCCACCTCCAACAATAGTGGCAACTACGCTTTCTATACCCAGCAAGTAGGAACCAGCGGCGCCACCCGCCCAGCCTTCTGTCAGACCGTCGGTTGTGTGGTGACCACGGATGGCTCGGTTCGCTGGGTCAATGTCGGCGCCCTCAACGCCTATGGCTTTGGTGTGGCGGAAGTCTTCGTCCAGGGCAACAACAATATCAATTCGCCCAACATTTCGCAGAGCAACTTTGGGAACCATGCGGGAGACTGGGACAACATCCTGATTGAAGGCACCGACTCTAACTATTCCATTGGAAGCTCGGTCCTCGGGGCCAAGGTACGCCAGGTAGAAGTACCGTCAACTCCAGCGCATGGCGTCCACCTCAAATTTGCCTCGATCACTTCCCTCAAGGACACCCAGTGGCAGGGCGGAGCTTGGACAGGGACTCCACAAGTCGAGCTTGGCGGGGTAGAGCTAGAGCACTCATATTTCACCGAGATTGGTTTTCTGAGTTGCTTGCGGTCTTATGGCAACTGTTTGTCGCTGGTAGGCTCCGCCGAGACCACCATCGACAAGCTTGTAGCTCAGGACGGCGGGGTCAGTGGCGATCCCACGACTTACGCTCTCTCCATGGACGCCAATTCCGGTTACACTCTCATTGCCAGCTTGTTGTCTTCCGACGATCGCACGCCTCCCTTTCAGAGCGGAATATCGAACGCGGCTGCACCCGCCAACTTGGTCGTCAAGAACAGAAAATATATCGGCCTTTCCTCGCTGGACAGCGGAAACATGTACGTGGATGAGGCAATCGGGGTCAACGGTACTTTGTTCTACGACGTTCCCACCAGCGCTGGCTTTCAATGGAGCGTCAACCAGGTCGGTGTCGCTGGCTTCAACCAGTTCGGTGTGCAGTGGTTTTCTCCCACCGATAACAACAACAGCATCACCATGGGAGCGCCTTCGGCTCCCTTTCCTGCCTATTCCATGACCCTGCCGACTACACCGGGAACGTCTGGTCAATGCCTGACCTCGTCGGGCGGCGGTTCGGCTCCCATGACCTGGAGCGCCAGCGCCAACCTGAGTTCGCCTCCGCCCATCGGCAATGGCACACCCAATACGATCAACGCCACCGCGCTCACCTTCCAGAACATTCCGGGCGTGGAGTTCCTGGCCAGCCGCTACGCCAGCATCCAGGCCGCCATCAACGCCGCCTACAACGGCGGCACGGTGCTGGGCACGGTGATCGACGATCGTACTTCGCCTTACACGGGGCCGGGCTTCATCCTCTATGACTCGGTGACCTTGAAGCTGGCGGCGACTACCTACACCATCACCGGCACGGTGACTTACAACAATGGCAACAATGTCGTCACCGCGGGAATCGTCGCCCTGCCCGGCGCGCGCCTTGTCGGCGCCAGCACCTCTACCAATCATGGCACCATCGTCACCGCCGGTAACGCACTCGACGCCGACCTGATCGCCACTTCGACGGTCGGCACCGGAATCGCTGCGGCAGCGCAATGGTGGCACTGGGGCGGTTTTCAAGATTTGCGCGTCATCGGCAACGGCGCTCACCAGACGGCCGGCAATTGCTTCAACATCGAGAACATGGGCGAGACCGCCTTCCTGCGTACCATTGAAGTCAGCGGCTGCTATCTCGACAACATTCTCTTCACCGGCGCTAGTGCCACAGCGTCAGACATCGCCAACATCACTACCAACAGCGCCGGACGCTACGGCTTCAACTTCAATAACCTCAGCGGTGTGGCGGTGGTGCATGGCCTGAGCGGCGATTCCAACACCACCTCGATCGTGCGCCTCAACGGCGGCCAGTCGGGGACCCTGACCATCCTCGGATTCAAGACGGAGGAAGAAATCAGTGGCCAGGATCCTTTGATTACCATCGACCAGACCGGCCAGAACGGCGCTCAGCCCAGCCTGTACATCGTCGGCGGTTACACGTTCGGCCGCAGCGGCGTCAGCGATGTCATTAAGTACGTGAACGGCACCACCGGCACCACCCCGTACATCAGTGTCACCAATTTCTATGTGCAGGACTACGTCAACGCGGTCAACGACGTAGTCAACAGCCGTAGCACCGCGGCCGCCAACATGAACAAGGTCCCGTTCTACTACGGACCCACTGGCGGATTTCTCTCCGGCCAGGCCTTCACGCTCGATCTGAACACCTTCATTCAGTCGCCGCACTCCGGCAACGGCATTCTCACCGAGGTCTTCGGCACCACCAGCTCGAACGAGACCATGGTGGCTGCCAGCGGCACCTCGACCGACCTCAGCGTGGGTGGCATCGGCTTCCGTATGGCGAACCGGACCACCTACGGCCAATCGCCCGAGCTGTTCGCCAAGATGACCTACGCCTTCCCCGGTGGAATTCCCAACACGCAGCAATGGGAGTTTATTCCGGCAAAGGTAGGCGGCGACAACAGCACGCGTTGGCTTGGCGACCCCAGTTACCGCTGGGATGAAGTCTATGCCGCGGACGTTAACACCACGACGGCCACGGTCGGCACTCTCAACGTCACCACCTGCAACGGCTGCGGCATTGGCACTCGTCTGGTGAGCGGAACCATGCAAGGCGCCACCTCAACTCTCACCGGCAACAGCGCCGATCAGGCCATCTACACCGCGACGTTGCCGGCGGGGACGTTCACGGTCGGCGCCGGCGCCCACTGCTATGCCAAGTGGACACATCCCACAGCGTCAGGGGCCATCACTTATAAGTGGACGCTGGGTACCACAACGTGGGCCTACGGAGCCTACACCTCGTCGAGTCAAAACGTCGCATCTGACATTGAGGTACTTACCATCTCGTCGCTCTCGTCCCAGTCGGCGAACCTCAGCCCGGTGATCGCGGGGACGGCCATTGGCATCGGTGGCAGCTATGGCAACGCGGGCAGCGAGAACCTCGCCAACGCCGACACCATCAAGCTCACCTTCAACGCGGGCTCGTCCGACCAGGTCAGGGGCGCGACCTTCTATTGCCAGACGGTGCAGTGAGAAGCAATTAGCAACTAGCGGTTAGCTACTGACTACTGGCTACTGACTACTGGCTACTGACTACTGGCTACTGACAACTAACAACTGGATAAACTGGCAACCGTGCCCAGGAGTACTTCCGTGGGTAGAACAAAAACGACAAAAAACCCGACCGCGGCGAAGCCAGGGACGACGTCCAAACCCGAAAGAACGCCGGAAGTCGCCGCCAGCGAAACTGACACTTCGCCTAACGCGGCCCTCGCCGTACTGAGGGAAGCCGGCCACAAGCTCGATCAGCACCCGCATACCCTCACCACCTGGAGCGGCCCCATACCTCGCGGGATCGAGACCGTTCGTGAGCTTGTCATGTGCACTACGCTGAAAATCCGCGACAAGCGCGGGCACCTGCTCCGGCTGCGCCTCAATCGCGCCCAGCGCGACCTGGAGAAAACCAGCGGCAAGCGCAACATCGTCCTCAAGGCCCGCCAGTTAGGCGTTACCACCTATGTTGCGGCGCGCTTCTTCGTCAGTTGCATCACCCAGGAAGGCACCCTGAGCGTGCAGGTCGCGCACGATCAGCGCTCCGCCGAGGAAATCTTTCGTATCGTGCACCGGCTCTTGGAGAACCTGCCAGAGTCGCTGCGTCAAGGCGCGCTGGTGACCTCGCGCGCCAACGTCCGCCAGATCGTGTTTCCCATGCTGGACAACGAATATCGCGTGGAAACTGCGGCGGACCCCAACGCCGGCCGCGGGTTGACCATCCACAATCTGCATTGTTCGGAGGTCGCCCGCTGGCCGCGTGATGTGTCGGAGACGCTGGCTTCGCTGCGTGCCGCGGTCCCGCCCGATGGCGAGATCTTTCTGGAGTCCACCCCCAACGGCGCTGGCGGGACGTTCTACGACGAGTGGCAGCGCGCGCCGCAAACCGGCTACGTCCGCCACTTCTACCCGTGGTGGTGGGACCCGAATTATCGCCGCAAGCTGGAGATCGTCGACTTCAGCGACCAGGAGCGCGAGCTCATGCACAAGCACAATCTCGACCCCGGACAAATTGCCTTCCGCCGCGAGATGCGCGCCAACTTCGGCAATCGCGCGCCCGAAGAATACGCCGAGGATCCGGAGAGCTGCTTCCTCGCCTCCGGCGATTGCGTCTTCGATTGCGACATCCTGGACGAGCGCCTGAAACAGCCTCCGGTGATGTCGGAGGCCTCCGACAACGGCAAGCTTCTGACTTTTTTCCCGCCGAGGGAGGCCGGCAATGGCGTCACTCCCAAGCAATACATCATTGGAGTCGACCCCGCCGGTGGCGGCTGCGATGGCGATTATGCCTGCGCCCAGGTCATCGAGCGCTCCACCGGTTTGCAGTGCGCCGAGTTGCGCGGACATTTCACGCCCCAGGAGTTGGCGGCCCGCGTGGCGGTTCTGGGCCGCAAATACAACCAGGCGCTGGTGGCCGTGGAGCGCAACAATCACGGACACGCCGTCATCGCGCACCTCGCCATGAGCGCCGGCTATCAGAACCTTTATCCTGGCGGTGCCCCGCCCGGATGGCTCACCACTGCGGCTTCGCGTCCTCGCATGCTGGAGAACTTCGCCGCCGTGCTGTCGAGCGCGTCGTTCCTCTTCCTCAGCCCGCGGCTGTTGCAGGAATGTCGCACCTTCATCCGCCATCGGGACGGCACCTCGGCTGCCGCCGGTGGCGCGCACGACGATACCGTCATGGCTATGGCCATCGCGCTGGCGGTCCGCGCCGAAGTTGTGGTGCGCCCGCCCCAGTCCATGCGCGAGTGCAATTTCGCCATCCTGCAAACCGCATAGGTCAACGAGCATGCGCATTCGTTTGGGAGGTTCAAATCGCATAACCGTCACACTGACAAGCGGCAACTGGCTACTGGCTACTGGCTACTGATAACTAATTCTTTGTTTTGAAGGGCCGCACCTTCGGAAAGGGCCTCTATAACCGGGCACAACGCTGGGTGCCCCATCCTTTCGCCCGCTCTTGGCGAAGGGTGGGAAGCGACAAATGCTGGCCCCTAGCCCCTGCTTTCCCACCGCACACGCCTCTGTGACGTGTGACGGCGCAATCGCAGCCCGTTCCGCGCTAATATGAACCCGGAAACTGCCGCGATGGTTTGGGCCACTCACGCACCCTCGTATGTGCGAATGGCCGTGCGACGCGGAGGTGATGGCCGTGATGTACGGCCGCAATGGCCGTTGCGGGCGGTTTCCACGGCACGCTGTGGTAGAGACCGCCCTGTCGCTCCCGCTGGGCAAGTGGTTCCGGTCTCTTGTTCGTTCAGGCGGTCCAACACGTGCGCAGGATGCGCGGCGGCGCTCAGAGTCATCTCATGCGCTGCGCCGACGGCTTCTACTACGTCGTCAAATTTCAAAACAACCCGCAGCACACGCGGGTCTTGGTCAACGATTGGCTGGGCACCCGCCTGGCTGAGATGGTTGGTCTGCCGGTGCCGGTGGCCGCCGTCGTCAACGTGCAGCCCTGGCTACTGGAGCACACCCCCGACCTGCGCATTGAACTTTGCGGCCATCGCACCATGTTCACTGCGGGGCTGTCGTTTGGCTCGCGCTATGTGGTCTCGCCCCTCGAAGGCCAGGTTTACGACTACCTGCCCGAGAGTATGATCGGCCGGGTCCGCAACTTGTGCGACTTTGCCGGCATTCTTGCCCTCGACAAGTGGACCTGCAACGCCAACGGCCGCCAGGCGGCCTTCTGGAAGCGTGCGCGAGAACGCAAGTTCACCGCCAGCTTCATCGATCAGGGCTATTGCTTCAACGCTGGCGAGTGGAATTTTCCCGACGCGCCCCTGCGCGGCGTCTTTGGCCGCAACGATGTTTACGCATGTATCACATCGTGGGACAGCTTCGAACCCTGGCTCAGCCGCATCGAGACTTTCCCCGAGAGTTCGCTGTGGCCGCTGGCCGAGGAGATTCCGCCGGAGTGGTACAACTCCGAGGGCGACGAGTTGGAACGGCTGTTGTCGCGGTTGTTGCAGCGGCGTTCGCGCGTGCGGGAGTTGATTCAGGATTTTAAGAATTCATCTCGGAACCCCTTCCCGAACTGGCGCGAGGCGGTAAATTGATGCTGCACCACAAAGACACAGAGCCACAGAGAAGGTTGAAAATAGAGTTGACCTTGTTCGAATGGAGAAACTGTTGAAAGAGTCGGCGACGGATGCTGTCTTGGTAGAGCGGACCTTCGCGCCCGTGTCTAAGTTGTTCGGGTAGTGCAGGCCTTCGGAGACTGTGTCACGACGACCCATAGGCTTGCCATAGTGGAAGAAAGCGGATAAAAACCAGCCCCGCAGGGGCGAAACAATACTAGCCCAGGGCGTAAGCCCTGGGTAAGCTGGGAAAAATGAACGAGTCCCTTCAGGGACGGCACAAGACGAACGGGCTTCAGCCGCGCGCAACTCGCTCGGGAATAACATCGAATTCGGCTGATTGCTGAATGCTGAATGCTGATTGCTAAATGCTAATGGCTAATTGCTAATGGCTGATTTCAAACACTGCGACTTCTTCCTCCTCCGCTACGTCCCCGACGTGGTTAAGCAGGAGTTTGTCAATGTGGGCGTGGTCATGCTGGAAGAAGGCGACGGCGGCTTCACCGATGTGCGCTTCACGCGCGATTGGCGCCGCGTGCGCTGCCTCGATCCGGAAGTGGATATCGAGCTGCTGCAATCCTACGAAGACGAGCTGCGCCGCCTGCTGCAATCGCGTGCGGCCGAGGTCATCAACTACAAGCTGCCGATGTCGCGCCGCGAATGGCTGCTCGACGTGATGCAGCAATCGTTCTCCGGTGCGCTGCAATTGGCGCCTATGCAGGCGGTGCTGACCGAATCGCCGCAGGCTGAGCTAGGCCTCCTGGCGCGCGCCTACCTTGAGTCCGAGCGTCGCGCACCGCAACGCGAGGCCGCCGGCCGACGCGCCATCTACAACGTCATGCGCGGCGCCTTCGAGCAGGCCGGCGTGTGGCAGTCGATGTGGCAGGACATCGCTGTGGCGACGTACGCGGGTAACGGCGATCCGCTCAAGATCGATTGCGCCTATCGGCCGGAGAATGTTATCCAGATGTTCCATGCGGTGTCGCTGGCGACTGACGTTAATGCAGCAAAGGTGCTGGCCTTCAGTTATCAGGATTTTCGCAACCCAATGGCGCTAGCCGAAAATGCCGACCCGAACCTGTACGCAGTGATCGAGGACGGGCTGGACTGGAAGGACCCCGCCGTGGCGTTTGCGCTGGAGGCCCTCGACCGCTACGGCATCGACGTTGCCACCGTCGGCCAGATGCCCGCCATCGCCGCGCGCGCGCGGGTAGAGCTGAAGTTGTAATTCGCTGCTGGATGCCGAGTCTGGGTGCCCCATCTTTTCGCCCGCCTTTGGCGAAAGGGTGGGAAACCACAAATCCTAGAACCCGTGACACAGGCCCGATTTTGAAGGGGCACGGCTTACACGGGGTGTGTGTGAGAACTCGTTCTCGGTTGGAACGGTGCGACGATTGCACAAAATCAAAGCCCGAAGGGCGAAATAATATTAGCCCAGGGCGGAAGCCCCTGGGTAAAGTTGAAAATATGTCCGAGTCCCTTTAGGGACCGCACAGGTTCTACACGCAGCTTTTAGCCGTGCCGTAAGTGTCCATTTACAGACCGGGCTTCAGCCCCTGAGGTACTTCGGTTTGGCTCGCTCCTGTATTCGGCCTCTAGCCACTTCTTCGTCCTCGCGCTCCTAACCGAGCGCTTTTCCATTTCAGGGAAAAAACATCATGAACATGCGAGACACGTTTCGCGGCGCGTTGCGCCGCATCGCCGGCGCAGGCTCGGCCGGTTCCGCGTTCCTCAATCAGCACTGGCCGGTTCTCCGGTCAGTGCCTGCCGCGCTGCAAGCCACCAGCGCTTCACCCGCCCGCAGAACGGTGCCGCTGCCCACCATATTCACTCCGGGGGCCTCCACGCAGGTGCGTGCCGGAGTCATGCCCAAACCGACGCCCATCAACCTGCGCCGCTTCGCCGAGATGCCGATCGCGCGCAAGGCCATCAACACCATCAAAGACCGCATCGCGGGAATGCAGTGGCGCATTCAGCCGCGGCGCGGACGCGCACTCAAGGAACTGCCCAACGCGGCCGAACGCATCGCCGCCCTCACCCTCAATCTCGAGCAGC
>OCZT010005931.1_pt1 | contig 12128 bp, 2 predicted proteins | sample 1539031 | NCBI WGS metagenome assembly OCZT01 (sample SAMEA3539308, study PRJEB22396) | soil metagenome | biome: tundra; feature: field; material: soil | place: USA | collected 2010-05 | depth 0.15 m
TGTTCATTCTGGGGCTGTCGCCTTTCCTCGCCGCCGCGCCGCAAGCTTCCGCTGGCGGCGTCCTTCAATCGCCGCTGCTGGATGTCGAGCCGCCAGCCGGCACGCAACTCGATTCGGTCAACGACACGTTTCAACTCGGCGTCACGGAAAGTTACAGCGTGAACGGCGGGCCGGCGTTGACGCAGGAAACGATCACCCTGGCGCCGATACAATTGCTGCACTTCGACGGCAACTTGCTTTTCGGTCCGCTTACGACGGCGTTCACTTCCCTGGCCAATTCGCCCACGCCCGGCGCGCTGGCGGGCGGTGGCGTTAGCATTACGCTCGCAGTCAACAACAACTCCGGCTACATTGTCTCCAGTCCGAGCCACACCTACGGTAACGGCACGCCGATCAACGCCGTGCTGTTGAGCAACGGCGACGCCGCCGCAGCGAGCACGGTGCCGATGAACGCGCCGGCCTCCGACATCGGCACGATTCAGAACATTTCCTTTAACCGCTCCAGCGAATCGCTGACGCCGACGGGCGCCATCGCTTACGCCAACGTGCTGATGCCGCTCGGCTTCAGCCTCGGCGTGAGTCCGACGAGCCACACGACCATCAGCTACGCCCCGCTCGGCTATGTCACGCTGGATGCGAATTTGAATCCGACTAACACGGCACTGGTGGTGAACGGGCCGCTGTTCGGTGTCGAGGAAATTCTGCCCTACTGGTTCGGCGCGCCGAATCTCACCTGGCAGGTCAACAGCGGACAACTCGTGTTGAATCCAAACGGCACCAGCGTTTTCGTCCGCCAGCCGGAGGACGATTTGTTGCAAAGCCAGACCGGCCTGATGGATGCCACGCTGACTAACCGCGTTTCCAACGACGGCTATTTCCGCAACGCGCTCCCGTCGGGGCCGCTCATTGTCACCGCGGATTCCAACGGCGTCGCGCAGGTCAACGCGCAACTCGCGCTGCAGCCGCCGGAATTGCGTCCGCATTTTCCGTACTCCGGCCACACCAACGGCGTGCAAATTCCCACCGGCGCCGGCCTGCTCATCGTGTCCAACAGTCTCATCGGCGCGGGCAGTTACCTGAACGTCGCCGGCCCGGTGCCGGTGGCGTACGCTCGCGATTGTTTTTACGTCGGCTGCGCCGCCGCGCAGGTCGGGCCGACGACACTGAGTTTCACCACGGCCAGCGGACTATTCAACTTCACGCCCGACGGCGGGCTGCTGGCTTACGGTTCGGTGCCGGCGGCGAATCTTCAGTGGGGCTACACGCCGAGCGGCAATTTCGCGCAACAGGCCGGCCAGGTGAGCAGCGGCGCGTTCTGCGTGGCGGGAACATTTTTGCGCGCCGATCAAACCACGCTCGCCGATGCGCAGCGCGCCACGGCGATTCTGTTTTCCGGTTTCGGCGACGCTTCCGATCCGACGTACTTCGAGCGGCCCGGGCTGGCGAGTTACAACGACGGTTTCGCGAATTATCCCGGTTTGAATTTCCGTTCGCCCACGGTTGGTTTCAGCTACGTCGGCCAGACGAACATCGGCCCATATCCGCTGGATCTGGTGTCGAAATACTACGTTCGCTTCGGCGGCGTGAATGGCATTCACCAGGCGACGACGTTTCCGAACACACTTAAACTTTACGGCTACACTTTTACGTTCAGCGACTACGGGCTTTCCTATCTCGACGGACAAAATTGGGAATCGGTCACCACCGGCGCGATTTGGTTTCCGCCCCTGCCCGCCGGCTTCACGCAGCCTTTCGACCGCATGAAACTCACCTGCCGCGGCGATCTCGCTTCGGCGGACATTCCTGCGGGAGGCGGCACGAACCATCTCGCGTATTGGGCCGTGGATTTCAAGCCGTTGAGCCTCGATTTCCGCGCCACGAACAACGACACCTGCGGCACCTCGCCGCGCTTCCTCGTGCTCGGTGTGGAAACGAAACTGCCGTTCATCCCGCAGGCGTTGCACGCCACGCTCGGCTTCAAACCCAACGGCAACTTCCTCTGCCCGCAGGACAACGTCTCCAATGTGGATTCGCGTTTTGACGTGCCTCCGGAACTTTCGCTCCAAGGCCCCGGCAACACGATGTTCAAGCTGTCCACGGCGAACCAGGGCTATTTCAACAATTGGGAAACGCCCGGCGCGGCGGCGCTCGGCACCGGCTTCTACAATCTCGCGGGCAGAATCGGCGTGCCGTTTTTCGCCGCCCCCAAAGTGCATTTGCACGTCACGCCAAGCGGCCCGAAGACGTCGCGGGTGGACATCATGGGTGGCTGGCCCGCGCCGGATTCGACGGCGGCCGATCTCGGCTGGAGCGTGGGCGGCAACAATTTCTTCAACCAGGTGAAGTTTGATCCGCACTCGGACGGCTGGCCGTCAGGGGTGGCGATTCCTGATTACATCAATTCCACCACGGCCCAATACCGGCCCCGCGCTCAGCGCGACTGGCTCGATGTCGCGAAGTTTGATTATCCGCTTCAATTCAACAACGTGCTGCACTGCTTCGCTGGAACTGGTCCGGCACAGGTCGAACTGCCGGTCATCAACGTGGACAGCCGGCTCAAGGAGCTCGCGCCGGGCAAGGTGGATTTTGATTTCGCGCAGGACATAAATCTGCAACTGCCGCGCATCAAGGTGCTGGACATCGTCAACGACGCGCTCAACGGCAACAACGGCCCGATGCTTAGCATTTCCAACGCCGTGCGCAGCGCGCTCAATCAGACGTTGGACGTCACCGGCATCAACGGACTTTCCCTGGCGCTGCGGGAAGACGCGCAAGGCTTTTTCAATCCGCTGCTCGCCAATACGATTGACCCCATTGTGGCCGGCCTTTACCCGACGCTGGCCGCGATTCCGCAGACGAACGTGCCGGCTTTTCTTCAACAGGTTTATACCGACCTCACGTCCCTGAACGGGCCGCTGGCGAACGGCATCGGCGCGCTCAACAACGCCTCCAATCAGGCCAGCAGCGTCGTGCTGACGTTGGACAAGACGCTGACGGACGTGTTGGACACCGCTGGTTTGCTGGATCGCATCGTGGCCAAGGATCCCGGTTCGGGTGATCGCAAGGCCATGACGACCATCATCGAAAAACTGGTGCAGGACCAGGGACCGGAACTGGGATTCTTCGGAGCGCTGGTTGGCCCCGCAGCTGATGTGGCCGTCAACAAATTGCTCACCGACCTGGATCCGACGCTGGATCAGATCCAAAGCGACATCGAACAAGTCAGCAATCAACTCGCCCAGGTCCAGGCCACGCTGGATTCCACATCCGGCGATTTCAACCAAGCGCTCGGCTCGGTGATGCAGGATGGCATCGGCGTCTCCGGTTTTCTCAAGTCCGCCGCGCAAAACGTCACCAATTATCTGGCCAGCGTGCTGACGCCGGCGGGCGATTTGTTCAGCAACAACCCCGCCGCGCTCCAACTCGCCCTCCGCCAGCAGATCGCGACGGCGTTTCTTTCCTCCGCGCTGCCGGCGAATTATCAGCAGACCTTCCGCCTGTTTCTGAGCGACGACAATTTTGTCCTCGATCAATTGATGAGCGTGTTGTTCGACAAGATCAACAGCACCATCCGCAATGCGGTCATTGATGAAATCTCCGGCGGGCAGGATGGCCCGTTCCAAGCCCTGAAAGGGGCGGGCATGTTGGCCGGCTCCCTGGCGTCCGCGAAAATCCGCGGCTCGCCCACGTTCGATGGCGATTCGTTGCGCAACATTCATCTCGACGCGGCGATGCAATTGAACATCCCCGACAAGATGTTGTTCGACGCTTATATGGACATCAAAGAGTTGAACTCCCAGTCCGTGCCGGTGGCTTGCATTCCAGCCGGCGCGCCCGCCGCCGAAGTCACCCTCGGCGCGAAACGAGTCCCGCTGAACTGGGCCGGCGTGACTTCTGGGCAAAGTGCTCAATCCCTCACGCTCGATATCGAGGCCCGCTGGACGTTGCAGGGTGGTGCGGTGATCGGCATCGGTGGAACGCTCGACATACGCGGCAACGCGAGCTTCGAGGGCTGCCAGTTGAAGGACATCGGCGCCACACTCGCTATCGGCCAGACGGAAGATTATTTTGCCTCGCGAGTGGAAGCCACGGTGCCGATACTGGGCATTCCGGTGCAGGTCAAAGGAGGTTTTTTCGCCGGGCACGCCTGCTCGCTGGACCCGCTGAGATATGTTGACCCCGAAGTGGATCAAGTCCTGTTGAACCATCCGGAGGTTTTCACCGGAGTGTATATGCAAGTCGGCGGCGGGTTTTCGCTCTCCGATCTGCTGGGCCTGGGCGGGCTGGGCTGCGTGTTGAACGCTGACGCATCGGCTTCCTATGCGTATTACTGGCAGAACGGCGCGAGCCTCGGCACCATCGGCGGGCGCCAGAAAATGGCGGTTGATATTTCGCTGCTCTGTGTGTTGAGCGGGCATCTGGACTTCGCCGAGTTTCTCGCGCTCGACACCTCCGGCAGTCTGACGGTCGGCGGCACCGCAAACGTCTGCGGCAGCATCGGCCCGTGTCCGTTTTGCATCAGCGGCTGCAAAGGCGTCACCATCAAAGGCGTGGTCAGCACGCACGGCGTGGATTACTTCGTGGATTACTGAGGCGCAAATGACAGTTCAGGTTTTCCCAATGGCCGAGCCAGAGAGAATTCGAGGCGCAAGCTTCCGGAATGGGGTTGGTTTGTCGGCATGGCTGCTGGCGCTTGGGATTCTCCTCGGCGTTTCCGCTTCCGCGCAGCCGCTGTCCAACCTGGTCTTCACCGTCGGCACAACCATTCAAGATCCAAGCCTGCAAAACTGGTCCTATGTTCTGCTCGGCACGCCGACGCCCCAACTGCTCGCCGGCAAACAGTTCGCCGTTTTCAGCAAGGCCGGCCTGCCGGCCGTCCCCGGCACGTTCACTCCGCGCGGCACCATTTTTCAGCAGACCGATGCGTCCGCGATTGACGCCCTGCTCAACCAATCCATCGCGCTCGGTGATGATTTGTCCGCGTTGAACAACGCGCTGAACGTGGTGATCCGCAAGGTGCCCGGCGCGACCAATCAAACGCTCGCCCAAAAGGTCCTCACGGCTCTCCAAACCGCCGCGACAGATGCCTCGGTCGCGGGCGAGTTGCTGGTTTTGGAACGGTTGCATCCCGGACTCACCCGCTGCGTCGGGCAGGCGTTCGCGGAAGTCATCTCCACCACGACCACCTACGAAGTCCGCGATTTCAATCCGACCACCAGCCTCGCGGGCGATGTCGTCGGTCGCATCACGATCACGCCTGGCGCGCCGGTGGTTTTACCCGCGCCCGGAGCGCCGTTTCAAGTCGTAACGAACGCGCCGAGCGATCATCTGCGCATCCGGTTGCGCTGGGGCACGCCGGACGCCCTGCGGCGGCTGTCGTTGCTGCAATTTGGCTTCAACGTCTGGCGCATTCCGCTCGCGGCGGCGCAGGCCGGAGGGTTCGACGTCACGCCACCGACCGCGAGCCAGCTCCGCTCGAATCTGAACTTCACCTTGGTGAATTCCTATCCCATCATGGCGACGAAAGATTACGCGCCGCTGGCCGCACCCGGCGGGCCGGACGACGCGACGGATCGCACGACTTATTTCGTCTCCGACAGCAACGGCCGTTCGCCGGGCAGCGCGCAATTTCCCGTCGGCCAGACGCCGCCCGGTTATCTCACGCCACCGTTCAACGACGGCGACCAGTTTTATTATTTCATCACTGCGCGGGACGTTTTGGGCCGAGACGGTTTCGTCTCGCCGGCCGGCCTGGCGATGGCGTGCCGGAAAAATCCGCCGTCCGCGCCGACGAAACTTCAGGTGCAAAACACCGTCGCGCCCGGCACGACCAACCAGTCGCGCCTGCTCGTGACGTGGTTGCAAAACACCAACGTCAGCGACGTGGTGACCCAATACTGGATTTATCGCTGGCCGAATCCGATGATGGCGCTGACCAACGACGCCACGCCGTCGAACAATCTCGCCGCCGCCGTGGCGCAAAACCCGAACACGACTTTGAACTCCCTGCTGGACGCCGCCGCCGCTTCGCCGACCACGCCCGGCCCCAGCAATTTCTGGTATACCGTTCGCGCCGTGAGCCAGACGACGTGCGGGCTTTTGTTTTCGCCGAACAGTCCGCCGGCTTCGGGCGTGTTGCGGCAGCGCGCCGCGCCGCCAGCGACCACCGGTGAACTTGTCGGCAGTTGCGGCACCCCGGTGGTGGTCTTCCAAAACTTCAATTCGCTTGTGAACCCGAACGGACCGGATACGAACAACTGGAACTATCGCGTGACGGTGACGCGGCGCGACTCAGGGGTGGCTTGGGCGCTGATCGTGATTGGCGATCCGGCCTCCACCAGCGCGCAGACTTTCGGGCCCCTCTATTTTCCGCCGGATGGAGATTCGCTGTCCGTGGATTACGCGCTGCCCTCGCCGGGGCCGGGCGGCTCGCAAGACTTTCAGGCCAGTTGCTACGTGGGCACCTATTACGGCGTGACCTCGACCACGGCTTCGTGTTTCACGACGAGTTCCGTCGCCTCGAATCAGATCACCGAGGCGGTGTTCAGTTCCGGCGAGCTGCTGTTCACGGCGCTGAGTTCGAGCGATCCGTTCGTGTCGGCGGTGAACCTCAATCATGGCTTCTGCAATGCCGCCCAATATCTTACTCGCGACGCCAGCGGCACGTTGCACATGCGCTTCTCTGTCACCGCCGGACAGCCTATGATGATCCAGTACGGCACGAACCGGGATGGTGGCACTTTCTGGACGGACATCGGCGTGGCGACGCCGGATACGAACGGAGTTTATTCCGCTTATCTGTGTCCGTGCCTCATCGGGCCGCTGCCGCAGGTGCAGGGCTGCACGGTGAATTTACCCGCCGAAGGCAATTGCGATCAGCACGTCGCCCGCGCCGGCAGCGGTGGCGCCATCGCGCCCATTCTGGTGCGTTTCCGCCTCACGCCCCGCACCCACGAATACCGGCTTTATCGCAGCGTCAACGGCGGTGAACCGACGCTTCTCGCGCAATCCGCCGTGATGTTCGACACCAACAATCCAGGGAGTGAAATCGTCCGCACCGACGATGCGATGCCGCCGAGCGCGGCGCGGCTGTGTTACTTCGTGCAAACGCTGGATGAGAACGGCAACGGCAGTCCGCTGGCCGCGATTGGCTGCAAGGATGTCGTTCCGCCAAAACCGCCGCGCCCGGTTCTTTCCGAACCTGCGCCCGCCGGCGACACGAACAATCCGCAAGTTGCCTTGACCTGGTTTTGTCCGACGTCGGGCGTCTATCGTTTTCAAATTCGCATCACCCGCGCCGACCAGCCCGCCAGCGGCAAACCAAGCGGGTTTTCCAGCACCAAACTGATCCGGTTGAACGCATACAAACCTCTGCCGGCCTTCAGCGTCAAGCTGAAGCCGTTGTTTTACGGGCTCCATAGCGACCCCAAAGCGGTGGCGGTTTACGATGAATGGCAGTTGACGCCGCCGGTCAGTCCGACTTTCGGTCCCGGTCCGCAATTCTCGCTCACGGCCAGCGTCGTGCCGAACGTGCCCTACGACATTTCCGTCGCCGCCGAGGACCGGCTGGGCAACTGGGGCGACGCATCGGCGAATTGGCGGTTCACCTGGAAACCGCCGCCCACGCTTCAGACCGTGCCATGGCCGGCGCGTCCGTTGCCGCCGGTGACGTCGTTCGACGATCCCGCGTCGCTTCCTCAGAACATCACCTATGCGCCTCGCGTGGCGGCGGTGATGTTTGTGACCAATGCGGTCCACGGAGTTTCGTCAACCCCCGACCGTCATTTTCCCGTGGCGATCCGGTTTGCGGTCATCCCGCCACCCAATCAAATCGTTCTTAACGTCGGCAACACCAACCTGGCTAGTTACACTTTCTACGGCGCGGTGACATTCGCGACGCCCGGAGTGGATCCCAACGGCGGCGTTTTCAAGCGCTTTGGCAGCGGCGGCGGGACCTTGCAAAATGGCCAGTCCCTGCTGCCGTTCGTGGTCTACCGCAAGCAGGAAACCAACGCGGCGTTTCCCCAGGTATCCGGCCATCTGACGCAAATCACCCCGCTGCTGGAAAAGGTCCCATGGAGAGTCACTGGTTCGCCCTTCAACTATATGAGCACGACCATTCCCGACCGGCTCATCGCGATGTGGCAGGAGGATTGGAGCGACCACGGCTACACCTTCCTCGGCTTGCGCGACCAGCAACCGGTGATCCTGGGCGCCCGCTACCACTATTACGCCGTCCGCATGAACGACCAGCGCGAGGTGGCGGAAGTTATTGACGCGGGCACCGTGGACATTCCGTCGCAATGAAAGCTCCAATTCCCAAACTCCAAGCTTCAGAGAAATTCCAAGCTCCCAGCGCCCGGGAATTCCGCCGTGGTGTTGGTGTTTGGAATATAGTGTTTCTCTGGTGCTTGGCGCTTGGAACATGGAGTTTTTCCGCCCAGGCCGCGTTCGTCTATGAATCGCCAACCGAGTTTTTCTCCGCCGGCGATTTCAACGCCGACGGCATTCCGGACGTGCTCGTGCTAGACAAGCTCACCGGCATGGCGCGCGTCGGTTACTCCGATGGCAACGGCGGATTGATCTGGTCCGCGCCGCTCGTCACCGGCTTCGAAAATGTCACCGGCCTGGGGGTCGAACATTTTCTCGCGCCGACGAATGATTCCATCGCCGTCACTTCGCCGACCGCGAACCACGTCAATCTCGTGGATCTTTCCCAGACCAACTCCGCCGGAGCGCCGAATTCCCTGACGCCGCTGGGTATCGGGCCGCACGCCGTGACCGGCCTGGCCTCGCCGCAGACACCCAACTCCGGCGTCGCGCCGTATCTTTTGATCGCGAGTTCCTTCAACCATGCGCCCGCCGAGCAACTGGACTTTTTGTCGTGGTTCGGCATGCCGATGTACTTTGGGTTATTTCCGGAAAGCAATGCGTTCGAACGGCTCAACGAATTGAATCTCGACACCAACACCGCCACGTTCGCCGTCGGCCTGGCGCGCGGCGCGACGAACGACGAATTGCACGTCTGGCAGTTCACCAATTCGCCGGCGGTCATGCTGGTGTTCAGCAATCTGCCGGCGGGGAGTGACTACGCCTTCGGCAATTTCAACGGCGAGGCGCTGCCGCGTTTCATTTTTTATCAGCGCGGCGGATCGAATCTGACGGTCGTTCCGCTCCTGCAAACTAACGGCGCCTATGCCTTCGGCCCGTCGCTCAATGTCGCGTTGGACGAAGCCGTGCAGGGCGTGTTCACCGTGAACATCGGCACTGACGGCGCGGCGATCATCCAGTTTGGCGACGGCGTGCAAGGCCTGACGCTGCCGGGCGGCTCGGCGACATTGTCGGCAAAATATCAAACCGGCGCCGGCGCGGCGGGGAATGGGTTCGTCGGCGTCGTGCCGCTGACGAACGGAATGTTCGCGCTGCTGGACGCGCCGCCGGGCGCGACTTCCTCCGCTCACGCTCAGATCATTCAGTTCAACGGAAGCACTTTCACCCAACTCAGCGCTTCGAATCTGCCGGGCGTCAGTTCACGAAATACCCGCGCGAACGTCTGGTTGTTTCAACTGGAGCCGTTCGTGAACCGTTCGCCCGGCTTCATCGCCTCGCTCAATTCGCCCGACTGGGCGGATGGCATCATCGGACTTCCGGGCACAATCCAGGTGCCAACCGAAACCGACGCCGGCTCAACCAACGGTCTCGGCAACATCTCCACCAACAATCTCGGGTCCACCGGCGCCGCTTTTGGCTTGGGCAATCAATATACTCCGGCCATTTCTCTTTTCAGTTACAGCGCGCCGCGGGCGGTGGAGTTTAATCCCGTCACGATTTCACCTCCGCCCGGTTCCTATGGCAGCCCGCTGACTATTTCATTCTCATTTCCCGTGCATTTGTACAACGCCGGCGTTCGTTACCGCCTCAGCACCGCCGATTCGTGGCATTCCTACTCGGCGCCGTTTCTCCTCAGCAACGATGCGACGATTCAGTTCTTCGGAACCAACGTCTTTGGCACCCGATCCAGCCTCCAAACCGCCAGTTACTCGCTGGGCAGTCCCGCCACGAGTGGAACAGGAACGCCGTTGGTGATTGATCCGACCAATACCAACCTGCCGCCTGTCTTCAGCACGAATCAACTCATCCTCTCGCAAAACGGCACGGTCTTTTATGGCCGGCGCTCTGCGGCCGGCCTCGGCACAATCTGGGCGATCAATCTCGACGGCAGCGGCGACACTTACGTCACCACCGGCGTTCGTCCTCGCGTCACGGCGGATGGCCGCTGGCTCGCGTTTTTGCGCGAAGGAAATCCGTTTGGCAACCAGGGCAACGTCTGGCTTCGCGATTTGCAATCGGGCACTGAACAACGCCTGTTCACCAACCCCGGCTTTATCACCGGCTATGATTGGGAAGCCAATGAAACCGCGCTCCTGACGGATTATGCCTGCGGCATCTGGGACTTAAGCACCGGTGGCACTCTCAGCGCGTTGATCACTGCGGACTGCTTTGACGAAGCGCCGGTACGCAACCCGCTAGATGGCCGCGTGGCGTTTCACAATCTGAATCCGAACAGCAGCATCGCCGGGCTTTACGTGGCCGGGGCCAGCGGCGGCGGACGCCAGCGGATTGTTGCCAGCGTGCCGGGAGCGTCGTGGCCGGCGTGGTCGCCGGATGGTGGCGATCTGGTTTTCGCCGACGGCAACAACACCAACGCGAACGCGGGAAAAAACCTCTGGCTCGTGTATCCCGACGGCAGCGGCTTGCTCCAGATCAGCGGCTTCACCGACACGACGAATGGTTTTCCCCACGGCGCGCTTTGGTCGCCGGATGATTCCACGCTGGTCAGCGCCGGCACGATTTTCGGCACCAACGGACTGTGGTTGATTCCGCTGACGCCGGATCACGCGGAATGTGACGGCGCGCCCATCTTGCTGCCAACGACTCCCGGCGACGCGATTGATTTTGCCGGTTCGATTGTGGTCGCGCCGTCCACGACGCGCGTCGTAACACAGCCGCCCGGACTTTTCATCCGCGAGGACGAGAGCGCGGTGGTGGTCTATTGGAGCACGAACTTTGTGGGCTTCACGCTGCAATCGGCAGACACCCTGCCCGCCCCGGCTTGGAACCCGCTCGCCGGGCCTTATTATCTCGTCGGCAGCTATTACGAGTACGTCGAGTCCAAGGCGGGCCTGCCATTCCAGAAATGCTTCCGGCTGGCCTATTCGGGCGTGACCATCGTCTCACCGGGGCCGACGCTATCCATCCAACTGGACACCAATTCCGTGACTGTTTCTTGGCCGGCCATTTTTGCCGGCTTCATCTTGGAATCCAAAACCCACCTGTCCCCAGCCGTGCCTTGGACTCGGGTCGAGGGTTCTTATCAAACCATCGGAGCCACCATCGAATATCGTGATTCGATAGCAAGTCCAAGCTTCGCGAGGTTTTACCGGCTGCGCGGGCCGTGAGTGACGGAAGCCATTTCGCTCACTTGTCGTTAGCGAATTCTTGCTCATGAGGCGGTTGTCAGCTCGAAAAGTCCGTTGTCATGGGATTGCCAGGTGTGGTTGCTTAGGCTGGCTCTTTGCAATACCGTAAGTGTCACGCGGAACACCTGTGGGTGGCGGAAACTTCATCGTGGGTAATATGCGACGTTTGGTTCGAGCTCGACGGTGTCTCATCTGAGAAGATCTCCTCCCAACAAACGACATGTGTGAGCGACAGCAGCCCGAAGTGTCTGCCGCCTGCTGATCGATTCGGCGTGCCAACGGCAAGACCACGAACGTTTTCAACAGCCACTTCCGTAAGCCCGCGGACACGTTCCCTCTCCTTGTGCGTATGTTCTTCATATACTCCCAGGATAACCGGTTACTTCCACCTTAAGGGCTACATACATGGTATGTAGGGGCTGATGCCCGTCACGATTCCACTTCCACGGCTTAACCGCCGCACTACTAGCTCCCCCAACGTGTCGTCGGCTACCGCCCGACTTATTTCTCTTTCCTTTGGCTATCGGGTTGCAGTCCCCCTAACCGGTGTCCTTTAACCAAAAAGCGATATAGTCGGGCGCACAGTCCGATTGTCCTTTAGCCCCGACACGTTGGGGGGACTGGTTTTGAATGAGGCGCTATCGCACC
>OCZT010005932.1_pt1 | contig 12128 bp, 12 predicted proteins | sample 1539031 | NCBI WGS metagenome assembly OCZT01 (sample SAMEA3539308, study PRJEB22396) | soil metagenome | biome: tundra; feature: field; material: soil | place: USA | collected 2010-05 | depth 0.15 m
TGCCCGGCTAGCCGGCCAGGCCGAACATAAACTCGTGATGACCCAAATCCTGGGACGCCTGGTCGGGATAACCTCCGCGCGTGCCCGGGGTGCGGATCAGGGTAAGCCGTACCGTGTGGTCGTCCGGCTTGTCCGATCCGTTCTTGCAATCGGTCAGCACCGTCGCGCCGTAACCGCCGCTCTGGTCGGTCAAATCAATCCACTGGTGCGACGCGACCTCAAACTGACGTTCACTTTCCGTGGGACGTTCAATCGTGCCGACGTCCCAATTATAAGTGGCGTTGGAATTGACGGCGGTGAGCGGGAAGCAGATTTTGAGGTTGCAGTTGGTGCTTCTCCAGTCAATCGCATTGCCAAACTCCACCCGATTGCCCGCGTCCCCGGCCGACAGGCGGATGGTTTGCACAAATCTTGATCCTTCTGTTTCTCGCGCCACTTCCACGGCCACGCGGACGGGACCGTTTTCCACAACGCGGACTTTCGCCGTCCCGCTCACGTAGGCCCGCGGCGCGGCGATTTCCTGGTCATAATCCATGTTCCACGCCGGCCAGTTGCGCGGGTTGTCTGTTTTGATCGCCAGGCGAACCGGCGCGGAAAGCAGTTTCTTGTTGACCGCTTTGTCAAAAATGCTGGAAACATCGCCATTGGCATCCATTTGCAAGCGGTAGCGCGCGTTTTCTAGGGAAGTTTCCGTGGCTTTCAATTCAGAAGCGGCGGTACCCGCACTTCCAGCTTGCACATCATAGACGTCAAATCCGACCGGCGGCACCGAGGCCAGAAACAAGACCTTTCCACCCGATACCTGCGATAATGTTTCCCGTCCGTCCGGGCCGAGAACACGAACCTGCGTGGCCTTGGTCTGGTCCGGCAGCCGGACGCCAGCCTCAACCACATCCTCCCGCGCGATGTTCAACGGGTTGAAGACCACGATGGCCGTGCCCTAGACCTGAGTATCCAAGCCTGACGCCACTCCCTCGGCGGCGCTGGTCAGTACGTCGGAAAACTGGTTCATGGCAATGACGTCGTCGTTCCAGGAAAATTCATACGCCTTGGGCGTGGCGGTACCGGGAAGAATGTCGTGCATCTGGCCTTCCAAAGTGAGCATCCAGGCATTGTTCAACCTTTCCTGAGGATAAGGGCGGGCGCCCAGCCAGGAGGCGGCGAGGGAGGCTTTCTCAGCGGCATCGGCCAGCAATTCCTTCTTCCGGTTCCAACGCTTGCGATAGGCCTGGGAGGTGAGCGAACCGGCGGAATGATTGATCAGTTCGAGATCGCCCTGATAGTGGGGAAATTTGGAAAAGTCCGGCTTGGCCGCCAGGATGTCCAAAAACATTTGATCCGCCTTGGAGGAAATGACGTGAACCGGACCATCACCCATCTGCACCGGGGATTGGTCGGCGGGCGGCTCCTGCTGCGGCTGGCCGCGTCCTCCTCCTGTCGGAGGCACGATCTTGCTTCTGGTCACAATCGCTTCCACCATTTTCACCGAGTTTGGGGTGGGAGAACCGCCGGTGTCGCCCGTTCCGTAATAATGATAGTCGGCATAAATTCCGCTCGCCTCGCCGTTAATCTGGATTCGTTTGGGCCAATCTTGTCCGCCGCCGCCCCGGCGGCCGGTCGGGGCGGTGCCCGTGAGACTCTTGCTCAGATCACCGGTCACCGAACCGCCATAGCCGTCCGGATTCAGCGCCGCAATGACGCTGCTGCCATCCGTGCCCACCCAGATCCCCACATTGAAAGGAATGCCTTCCGGGGTTTTTTCGGGCGAGTCAGGTCCGCCCGCCAAGGGGGCCGGCTGCCAACTGGCGGAAAGTTTCTGCGTCGAGAAACCCTTGACCCCGCTATGTGCCAGAATGGTCGGCAGGGAGGCCGGAAATCCGAAACAATCCGGCAGCATAAACTCCTCGCTGGCCTTGCCAAAATCATGGCGGAAATACTCGTTGCCATAGAGAACCTGGCGGAAAATGGATTCGGCACTGGGTGAGTTCACGTCGCACTCATCCACGGAGGAACCGCAGGGGAACCATCGCCCCGCAACGACATACTGTTTCAGTTTTTCATAATTCGCGGGATAATATTCCTTGAACAGCTTGTAGCGATAGGCGCCGGAGAAATTGAAAATGTAGTGCGGATACTTTTCGATCAGCGCAAAATTGTTCAGCAGGGTCTTGGCCAGATATTCCTGGATGACTTGCGGATACTCCCAGCGCCATTCCGTGTCCAAATGCGCGTAGCCGACGACATAAAGCGTCGGGTCTTTCGATAAATCCACCGACGCGTGGGCCGGTTGCGCGCCTGCGCTCCAGATGCCAAGGCAGAAGGTGGAAGCAAGCCAAATAAAAGTGTGTTTCATATCCGATATTTTATGTTTACCCGAACTGCACGGTCAGATTTGGGTTGGAGTAACCTTCATCCTTTTCCTTCGGCGCGCATCAAACAAATTGACTCAGAGCCTTGTGAAATTTGTACTTCACGCGCTCCATATGCGGGTCGTGCTTGGTCATGTTGGCGGTCATTTTGTGCGTTTGGGGGGGGGGTTGATGTCAAGTCAGGAGCTCCGGTCACAAATGCTCGCCTTAGGTCATGGCGACAAAAAAATCGAGGGATCCCGCTCGCGCGGTTTCATTTCCGCCAGCGATTCCCTAAAATCCGCGCCTTAACTCTGCAAAATTCCCGTAACCGGCTGGTTTAGAGAAATTTTCTCCATTCCGCATTCTATAGTGCGGCTGCCTCGAACTCGTTGCGTGCCCGCCTGCTAGATTTCTGATTAGAGACTCCTTACGTCGTCTCCTACAATTCAGCTTGCAGCTGTTGGTACGATTTCCATCTTCGCGTTATTCTGGAGAAAAAGTTTGGACGGACACAATAGTTGCGACGCCGTAACTTGACACCATTTTCAACGATGCCTAATGTCGTCAGTATTCATGGCATCAACGTTTTCGAGTCGCGCAGGCGCTGCTTGTTGTATCGCGGGTCGCCTGCTGTTTACGCTCTGGTTTACGCAGACGGCGGTCATCGCCCAAACTTCCTTTCCCATTTCCACCTCGACGCCGGAATATCGCGAAGATCAAATTCTCATTAAACCGAAGCAGAACGTGAACATGGCCGCCCTGCGCAGTGCGCATTCAATGCTGAAGAGCGAGGTGGTGCAGACATTTGAAGGAATTGGCCGCATGCAGGTTTTGCGCGTGCCCAAAGGAGAAACAGTTCAGAGTCTCATCGCAAAATATCAACAAAGCGGTCTGGTTGAATTTGCCGAACCCGATTACATCGTGCGTGCGGCATTAACACCGAACGATCCCAAATATACGGACGGCACGTTGTGGGGATTGAACAACACCGGGCAATCCGGCGGCACGAACGACGCGGATATTGACGCCCCGGAAGGCTGGGACGTGTTGACCTCGGCGAGTAATATTGTGGTGGCGGTGTTGGACACGGGCGTACGAGCCAGTCATGAAGACTTGACCAACAATATGTGGGTGAACCCATTGGACGGCAGTCATGGTTGGAATGCGATCGCAACAAATAATAATCCCAACGACGATGGCGGGCACGGAACTTTGGTGTCAGGAGTTCTTGGCGGCTATGGAAACAACGGCAAAGGTGTGGCTGGCGTGGCGTGGCGGGTGCAAATCATGGCCGGCAAATGTTTGGACAGTGGGGGCACTGGCAGCGATTCAACGCTCATCGCCTGCATTGATTTCGCCCGAACCAATGGCGCTCGAATCATCAACGCGAGTTTGGACAGCGCAGGTTATTCGGAAGCCCTGTCCAATGCCATCGTCAGCACGCGCGACGCGGGCATTATTTTTATTGCTTCCGCAGGCAACAATTCCGTCAACATTGACGCAACGCCTCGTTATCCATCGTGCTACGACATTGACAACATCATCTCGGTGGCCGCCACCACGCGCGCGGACATTTTGGGCGGCTTTTCCAATTATGGCGCAACGAACGTTGACCTTGCAGCGCCTGGAGCAGACATGTATTCAACGTTCTTTGGGTCGGATAGCTTATACCTCGGCGGCAGTTTCCTGTTTGGCACTTCGCTGGCCGCGCCGTATGTGGCCGGCGCTTGTGCACTGGTGTGGGCGAAATATCCGACGGAGAATTATCAACAAATCATCCGGCGCGTATTGAACGGCACTGATCCGTTGCCTGCGCTGGCGGGCAAATGCACCACCGGTGGCCGATTAAATTTGCGGAAGGCACTGGGCCCGGCCATCAGCCTGAGCGTCCTTCCAACACCAAGCAACCAGCCATTTCAACTCCGTCTGATCGGTGTGCCGAATCGAACGGGCATCATCGAAGCCACAACCAACCTGCCGTCTGGTTGGTCGCCGGTCTTCACCAATACCATTTCGACCAACGGGAATTTTGATTTCATGGATAACCAATCCACGAATTTGCCGCAGCGGTTTTATCGCGGAGTTGCCGCGCCGTAGCCAAATTTGAAGGGAATATGAAAGAATGTGCATATTGCGGACGCGAGAACGACGATGATGCGGTTCAATGCCGTGAATGTGGCACTGCGGAGTTCAAAGGCGACATCACCGCAAAAGCACATTCTGAAAAAGCTGAAGAACCAAATCGGCCTCGGTATCAGATTCCTCCGCTCTCGCCAGCAAATAAGCAACACACTTGGGCAACACTTATCACATGCGGGACGCTTGTGGAGGCGGACTTGGTTGTCTGCCAGCTTGAGGCAGCAGGCATTACTACGTTCATCCCCGACCAATCTTTGATGCTGGCAGTAGGGTGGAATTTGAACACTTACGGATATGTTCGCGTTCAAGTTTCGCCCAAAGACTATGAAGCGGCCAGAGAGTTGATCGCTTCAAACCAAGCGAACGGCTGACACGCGACGGAGCAATGCGCTTGAATTTGAATTTTACGAATGCACCGCTGCGCGATGCCTTACACGCCCGCACGGACGACCGACGTTGATTGAAATGAACTATCGCGAGTTGTGTAAAAAGTTTGGCAGGACACAGTGATTTGCAAGCGCACAGCAGTTAAACGTTTTTATGAAAAACATAATTCCTCTCATCACTTGCTTCGTCCTTCTATTCACGTCCTGTGGCAAGCCACCGCAAACACAAACAAGTCCGAATCCTGAAGCGCCAATTACAGGGCCTGAAGTTTGGAATGTGAACGGCACAAAATTCAATATTGAGGGCACGGCTTTGTTAGTTATGGGCAACGGTCAAACCCTTTTTATTGTTAAGGCGTTGTGTGACTTTGCTCCTGACCAAACTCACAGACCTCTCGCCCGCGCTATTACCAAGTATGCTGTGGATAACGGATACCCCAGCAAAGTGAAAGAATCATCTTGGAACGGTAAGCCAACGCCGCCCTCGGATGGCATAGGTGTTGCACTTTTCCAAAAACAAACTATGGGCTCGGTAGCAATGAGCAGTGGATGCAGATACAGCTTCAGCATTAATGAACTGAAGGTGGAAAACAGCGAACAAACTGTTCACACGAACGCGGCGGAGCAACGTCGCGGGAATTGATTTCTACGGCTGCGCTGCGGCTTCCGGTTGCGAGGGTGAACTCGCCGGCACGATTTCCATCTTCGCGTTGATCTGGAGAAATTCCATGACCTTTTCGGTGACAACCTGGTCGTAGATTTCACCGACGCCGTTGCGCTTCTGAAGGTCTTTGATGAATTTGTCGGTCGGAATCTGATACATCGCAGCCATGCTATGGACCCGCTGCGCAACTTCCTCCTGCGTGGCCTTGATGTCTTCCTTCTGCGCGATTTTCTGGACGAGGAATGAAACCTTCACGCGCTCCTGCGCGCTGCGCGCGGCGGCGGTGTAAATGGCGTCTTTTTCTTTTTCAATCATGTCGCGCGAGACGCCGCGCTTCTGGTTCTCCTGCACGAGGTCGTAAACGACGTTGCGCGTTTCGCTGGCGACGGCGGTTTCGGGCAAATCAAAATTTACGCGGTCGAGCAAGGCGCGGATGATTTGCGCGCGGACATCCCGGCTTTGTTTATGATTCAATTCATTCTCCAAATCGCGGCGCACGCCGGCTCGAAGCGCCTCCAGATTTTCCGCGCCGAAACTTTTGGCGAACGCATCATCCACCGTCGGGAGAACTTTTTCCTTCACCTCGACGACTTCGACTTCGTAAACGCCTTTTTTGCCGGCGAGTTCCTTGGTGACGAAATCCGCCGGGAAATCAACGTTGACGGTGCGCTTGTCGCCGGCCTTCGCGCCGGTGAGTTGGTCGGCAAAGCCGGGAATGAATGAACCGGGTTTCAGTTCGACCCAGAAATTTTTCTGTCCGGTCAACCCTTTGGCCGTGGGCGCGATGTCGGTGATGGGTTTGCCGTCGCAAGTGCCGGTGTAATTGACCACGACGATGTCGCCGTTCTGCACGACGCGGGCGACGGTTTGGAAAGTCACCTGTTGCGAGCGGAGCAATTCAAATGCGTGTTGCACGTCTTCGTCGGTGACGGAGCGCGCCTCTCGTTTGACGGGCAGGCCCCTGTATTCGGGCAGTTCAAATTCCGGCGCGGTCTCCACGGTGGCGGCGAATTGCAGCGCCTGGCCGCGGCCAAATTGGATTTCCTCGATGTCCGGGTAGCCGATGACGTTCAGCTTTTGCTCGGTGAGCGCCTTGCGATAGGCATCGGAAATCAACTTCTGCTTCACGTCGTCGTGAATGTCCTTTTCGTATTTGCGCAATACAATTTCGCGCGGCGCTTTGCCGGGACGAAAACCGGGCAACACGGCCTGCCGCTGATATTCCTTCGTCGTCTTGTCAAAAGCGGCGTCCACTTCCTTCAGTTCGACTTCCACGCGCACGAGTTTTTTGCACGGGGCGAGATTTTCCACCGTCACATTCACAAGCAAAGCCTTTCCGTTGTTGATCGCCGAAATTTTGCGGGACATGAATTATTCCGCGCCTCAGCGAGCCGCGAAGACTAGGTCAAGCGCAGGAAACCGTCAAGCGCGCGTGGCAAAGGGCAGTGCCTTAATTTGAAATGGGCTGTGGATTTACTTCGCGGCGTTTGGAGTGAGATTCAGGCATGGAAGTATAAAGCCGCTCAAGATTTATTGACCTTGTGGAACTCCAATTCCCCAAGATACTGCGTTTGCTCCCCTAAATTTTATTATCTGAAAGCCTCCCGACGAATATGCAGTATTTCCATTCATTTTTATCCCAGTGACGCTGCCACCTGTATAATCCAAATAATTAGTTGTAACAATCGCTTCCGAGCCATCTGGGAACCTGAAAATGCCGGTGATCCTAAACAAATTCCGGTTGCTAAACCTTACATTCAGCAACTCTTTATCTTCCATATCAGTGACGATAAGACTGTTTTTGGTTGGGAATTTGCGAAAATAATTGAAGCGGTTCAACGTCCACTCATTCGTTTCTAAAATGGCTACCAATTTTCTATCATTGTCAAAAAATGTACCGTTGACAAACGCTCCTTTGTCATTCTGCCCTATTTGCAATACGTCATCTCCAAGAAAACGGATTGCCGGGATAATGCTGCTAGGAGTCGCAGCGCATATATTTCCTCCAAAAATCATAAAGCAGCTATTCGATGGTGCCCAACTTACATCCGGCATCGGATCGTTTGCGGGCAGAAGAAGCCCTATTGGATTGCCAGATTCATCTATGTTGGTTTGTGGCTTCGACAAATTTGTTGACCACATAGCAAAAACTATCGCCACAGGCATAAGCGCAATTCCATACGCCAGCCACGTCTTTTTAGGAGAATACTTTTTAGCAATGGCAGTTGCCAGCAATGCCAGCAATGACGCCAACGCACCAAAACTAAACCAAACCCCCAAGATTTTATGATCTGTAGAAAAGAAATTGTTAGACAAAACACCACAGACGCCAACCCCGACACCTTCAAGAATCATTGTCCTAAGACTTTTGTCATCACTTTCGGGGACCTCATTTTTATCATCGTCGTCAGTTCCGCGTGCGGTGGCACTATCATTGGCTTCGCCTGCCTTCTGATTCAGATTCTCACCACTTGGAAGTGATGGCTGCTTTTTAGAGCGTTTTGCGCGTTTTCCCATGATATAAATTTAGCCCATATCTGTAATTGAAATGCAGGCAATCAGAAATAATTTCCAATCAGTTTGGGTGCGTAAGTTAATTGGCAAACTTGGCGTTCCTTACAATCTCAGATTGCGAGCCCGAGGTTCGCTGCACCCACTTACCGGACTTTAGTTTGGTTGGTTTCTTCATGCAAGTTTGCTTCCGTCGCGGAAATTCGTCTTGCGTCAACGTTCTCCCCGTCACAGACCCTTCCCACTACTCGTTCTTGACACCGTTGCGAGCTAGTGTAAACCTTTTCCTATGAAAAATACATACACTGTCAAAGAAGCCCAGCGCGACATCGCTGCCATGGTCCGCACGGCGGAACGCGGGCATTTGACGACCATCACCCGGCATCAAAAGCCGGTGGCCTACGTCATCAGCCCGCAACGCTTGAGTGAATTGCTGGAAACGATGGAGGTGCTGGCCGACCCGAAGGCGATGAAAGCAATCCGGGACGCGGAAGCGGGGCGCGGCAAGGTGTATGACGTGAAGGAACTGCCGGAGTGAGTTATCAGGTCAAAGTTCGGGCGCAGGTTCGCAAGTTCTACGAACATTTGGGGCCGGCAGATCGTCGGGCCGTGAAGCGCGCGCTGGTGCAACTGGCAACTGAACAGGGCGACCTCCGGGCTTTACGCGACCGGTTGGCGGGTTATTACCGGCTGCGGGTGGCAACCTATCGGATTGTCTTTCGTTATCTTGAAGGCCGCATCATTGAATGTGTGTATATGAATGACCGCGCGCTGGTCTATGATGTGTTTGAAAGCGAATTGCATCGCATCATCATCGAAAAGGTTTCTCGCAACTAGAACCGGCAATTTCCGTCTTGCGCCAACGTTGTCCACTGTTAAAGTCTTTTTGCTTTTTCTTCCGCCGATAACCGGCGGTTTTTTGTCCAATCAAACAAAACTGTGAAAATTTTCAGCGGCACGGCAAATCAGCCCCTGGCCAAGTCCATCTGCGCCAACATCGGCATTGAACTCGGCAAATGCAGCATCCACCCGTTCCCCGACGGCGAGACGTTTGTGAAGATCGAGGAGAATGTGCGCGGCGAGGAAGTGTTCGTTGTGCAGCCCACGTCGCCGCCCACGAATCATAATTTGATGGAGTTGTTCATCATGATGGATGCGTTGCGACGGGCGAGCGCGGCGCGCATCACGGTGGTGCTGCCGTTTTACGGTTACGCCCGGCAGGATCGCAAAGACCAGCCGCGCGTGCCCATCACGGCCAAGCTCGTCGCCAACCTGCTCGTGGCCGCGGGCGCGAATCGCATATTGACGGTGGATTTGCACGCGCAACAGATTCAGGGTTTCTTCGACATTCCGGTGGATCATCTCTACGCCGCGCCGGTGATGTATGAATATCTGAAGAAGAAAAAATTGCCCGACCTCGTTGTCGTCAGCCCGGACATCGGCGGATTGAAGATGGCGCATGCGTATTCGCAGACGCTGGAAGCCGGTCTGGCCATCGTGGCCAAGCGCCGCACCAGCGCCACGGAAGTGGAATCCATGGCCGTCATCGGCGACATCAAGGGCAAAAATGTGCTGCTGGTGGACGATTTGACCGAGACGGCGGGCACGCTCACGTCGGCGGCGACGCTGCTCAAGAAGAAGGGCGCGAACAAGATTCTGGCCTGCGTTTCCCACGCCATCCTCAACGAGGTGGGCATCCAAAGATTGCGAAAATCAGTGATTGACGAATTGATTACGACTGATACAGTTCTGCGCCCTGCCATTGACGGTGTGAATATAACCACGTTGTCGGTCGCAGGGCTTTTGGGCGAAGCCATCAAACGAATCAACAGTAATTCGTCGGTGACTTCGCTGTTTGAATTCAAAGGCGGGCGCACCAGCTAGGCTGGCGGCATCGCTGAAACAATTTGAGAAAATGAAATCTGTTGCATTAAACGCTTTCGCGCGCTCACAAACGCGCCACACCGGCACTAAAAAAGTGCGCGCCACTGGCCGCATTCCCGCCGTCATTTACGGTCGTCAGACCAAGCCGCAAAACCTCGAAGTGGACGTGAAGGAAATGGGTGAGCTCATCCATCATTCCGCCTCCGAAAATCTGCTGGTGGATTTGGCCGTCAAGGATGACGCCCAGCCCAAGCGCCTCGCGCTCGTGCAGGAAGTCCAGCATCACCCCCTCAGCGGCAAGGTGCTGCACGTGGATTTTCACGAAGTTTCCGAGACGGAAAAAGTCACCGTCCAGGTTCCGGTGGAAACCATCGGCGAAGCTGCCGGTGTGAAAAACAGCGGCGGCGTGCTCGAACACATTTTATTCAAACTCAAAGTCCGCGCCCTGCCCAAGGACTTGCCGGAACAAATCATCGTGGACATCGCCAGCCTTGAATTGGGTAAAGTCATTCACCTCGGCGAAATTCAAGCGCCAGCGGGCGTTGAGATTTTGGGCGACAAACACATTCCGGTCATCGCCGTTGCCGCGCCGCGCACCGAGGCTGAAGAAGTTGCGGCCACCGAAGCTGCTCCGGCGGTTGCGGGCGACGTGGAGATGATCAAAGAGAAGAAAGAAGACGGCACGGAAGCCGCCCCGGCCAAGGGCGCGGCCAAGGGTGCAGAAAAGGCCGCCGCCAAGCCGGGCGACAAGGCCGCTGCCAAGCCGGGCGACAAGGCCGCTGCCAAGCCGGGCGACAAGGCCGCTGCTGCCGCCCCCGCCGACAAGGCTGCCGGCGACAAAAAGGCCGAGAAGCGGGCCGAAAAGAGGAAGTAGTTTTTCCGGCGACTCCGCAGGGCGCGGGTCGCCTGACCAAGCTCGCGTATGGAGCAATGGCATCTCATCGTGGGGCTGGGAAATCCCGGCGCGGAATACGCGAAGACGCGTCACAACGCAGGTTTCCTGGCCGTCGAACGACTGGCCGAATGCTGGCGCGCGAGCTGGAAGCTCGAAAAGAAGTTCAACGCCCGCGTTGCGAAAATGGATTTGGACGGAACGCGCGTGCTGCTGTGCCAGCCGCAGACGTTCATGAATTTGAGCGGCGAAGCGGTCGGGGCGTTGATGAATTTTTACCGCGTTGTGCCGGCGGATTTGTTGGTGGTGGTGGACGACGCGGATTTGCCGGTGGGCGAAATCCGGTTGCGACCGGGCGGCAGCAGCGGCGGCCATCACGGATTGGAATCGGTGGAGCAGCATTTGGGCACACGCGAGTTTGCCCGGTTGCGCATCGGCATCGGACGCAAAGACGGCGCGCGGGAAATCACCGATTACGTCCTCAGCCGGTTCGACAAGGCCGAGACGGCGTTGATGGAAAAAGTTTTAACGGCGGCGGGCGACCAGGCGGAATGCTGGTTGCGCGCCGGAATACAAAAAGCAATGAACCAGTTTAACGGAGTCATCAACGATTCCACGAACGAAGGAAAGAAGCAGTGAAACGATACGAAGGTCTGTTCATATTGAGCATGGCGGGCAAAGAAGAAGCCTTGCAGGAAACCATTGATAAAATCTCCACCGAGATTTCGTCCGCCGGCGGCAAAGTGGAAACCGTGCAAAAAATGGAGAAGAAACATTACGCGCGCGTGGCCGACAAGAAACACACCGCGGGCTTTTACGTGAATGTCATTTTCACCGCCGCGCCCGCCGTCATCGTGCAACTGCGCAGCAAATTCGCGCTGAACGAGGAAATTTTCCGCACCATTTTCACCCTGTCGCCCGAACCCAAACCCGCGAAGTGATTCGCAACTAACCCGGAGGACCTATGGCCAATTTCAACAAAGTCATCCTTGTCGGCAATCTGACGCGCGACCCCGAATTGCGCTACACGCCCAAGGGCACGGCCATCGCCAAGATCGGCCTCGCCGTCAACCGCGTCTGGACCAACGAGGCTGGCGAGAAGAAAGAAGACGTGACTTTCATTGACGTGGACTGCTTTGGCCGCACCGCCGAGAACGTTGGCCAATATATGCGCAAAGGCCGCCCCATCCTCATCGAAGGCCGCCTCAAGCTGGATCAATGGGACGACAAGACCACTGGTGCCAAGCGCAGCAAACTTCGCGTGGTCTGCGAAAGCTTTGAATTTCTCGATAGCGGAAATC
>OCZT010005934.1_pt1 | contig 12125 bp, 9 predicted proteins | sample 1539031 | NCBI WGS metagenome assembly OCZT01 (sample SAMEA3539308, study PRJEB22396) | soil metagenome | biome: tundra; feature: field; material: soil | place: USA | collected 2010-05 | depth 0.15 m
CTTGGGCGACCTCATAACCCGAAGGTCGCGGGTTCGAATCCCGCCCCCGCTATGAGAGAAACCCGCTGGAAACGGCGGGTTTTTCTTTGCTCGGAGGCTGAGCTTGGGTCAACCGGATGGGCTCTGGGTCAAGCCCTGGGTCAAGGTTCTGCGGGCTTCGTCGAGTGTCAGCCAGACGGATCGGGTCCCAGCGATCTGGGGGATGAGCGCAAGCGCGCGGACCGTGTCGGCGCGGGAGGGCTCGGCGCGCCTCTCGCGCCACGCCGAGCTACCGGACGTGAGCGAGGCAGTCCCTAGAGCACGGCGGCGGGGGCGCAGCTCCCGCGGCGATTTCATGCTGTGTCACGGCCGGCTCGACGAACGTTGGGTGGGCGCGGCGGGCTCGACCCTGCGACCTCTCGCGTGCGATCCACCACCGCACCCCACCCGATCGAGCCAGTTTGGCCTGCAAAGCGCCTGATCTGGCTTCTGGTCGATCTCTGGCAACCGGCTAGTCGCGCCATCGCTGGATGCCGATGCATCCTCTCTTGCACGACATCCGGGGGCTCGCCTAGCTTCTCTAGCGATGCTCGACGGCTCCTCGTCACACGGATTTCTCGATCGGCTCAACGCTGAGCAGCGGGCGGCCGCCACGTACTGGGGTGAGACGCTGTTGATTCTCGCGGGAGCGGGGACGGGCAAGACGACGACGCTGTGTAGCCGTGCTGCGTGGCTGATGGCGCAGGGGGTTGCGGCCGAACGGATCCTGCTGCTGACGTTCTCCAGACGCGCGGCCGGCGAGATGGTCGGGCGCGCCCGCACGCTGGCTGAGAGGGTTGCCCCGGATGCGGGCAGGATCCTCGGCGGCACGTTCCATTCGATTGCTCACCGCATGATCCGGGTGCACGCCACGTCGCTGGGGCTCGAAGCGGGCTTTGGGGTGCTGGACGCCGGCGACGCGGCGGACCTGCTGGGCATGGTGCGCCAGGAGGAGGGTCGCGCCGAGAGCGGCCGCCGTTTCCCGCGCGCGGGCACGATGCTCGATATCTACTCGCGCACGGTCAACGCGCAGCGGCCGCTCCCGGAGATCCTGGCCGAGGTCTTTCCGTGGTACGAGGAGCACCAGGAGGCGCTCGCTGCGATCTTCCGAGCGTACAGCCTGCGTAAGCGCGCTCTCGGGGTGCTCGATCTCGACGACCTGTTGCTCTACTGGCGCGCGCTCCTGGTCAACGAGGTCGTTGGCCCGCTGATCGCCGGCGCCTTCGACCATGTCCTCGTCGATGAGTACCAGGACGTCAACGGGCTGCAGGTCGACATCGTGCGCCACCTGCGTCTGGGGTACCCGGGTCTGACAGCGGTCGGCGACGACTTTCAGGCGATCTACGGGTTCCGTTCGGCGAGCGCTCGGCACATTCTCGAGTTCGCCGACCAGTTTCCCGGCGCTCACGTTGCGAAACTGGAGCAGAGCTATCGCTCGACTGGCCCGATCCTCGCGGTCGCAAACTCCGTCTCTGAGCAGGACCGGGACGGGTATCGAAAGACGTTGTGGACAGATCGGGAGGGTGGCTCCCTGCCTGAGCTTGCTTTCCCGCGTGATGAAGCCGATCAGGCGTGGGAGGTGTGCGGCCGGGTGCTGGCCGCCCGGGAGGAAGGCATGGAACTGCGGGAGCAGGCGGTGCTGTATCGCACGAATCACGACTCGGCGCTGTTGGAGGTCGAGCTGATGCGGCGGGGCATTCCGTTTGTGAAGTATGGGGGCTTGCGCTACCTGGAGGCCGCGCACGTCAAGGACTTCATCGCGCTTCTGCGGCTCGCGGACAATCAGTCGGATGAGCTGAGCTGGTTTCGCCTGATGCAGCTGCTGGACGGCGTCGGTCCCACCCGCGCCCGGCGGGTCCTGGACGCGCTTCGCGGTGGCGAGGAGGACCCTCCCGACTTGGAGCGCTGGCCGCGGGCCGTCGAGCACGTGCCGTCCGGCTCTCGCGAGCAAGCGACTGCCGTGATCGAAGCGCTCGCGACGACGGGTGCCGGTTCCCCAGATGAGACCGAGGTGCAGGTCGAGCGGCTGTGCGAGGCGATCACGCCGCTGATCCGCCTGCACTACCCCGACGGCGCGGTGCGGGTGTCAGACCTCGACCAGCTGGTGCTGGCCGCGCGCGGCGCCCAGGACATCCGTCATTTCGTCTCAGAGTTGGTGCTCGACCCGCCGGCTTCCAGCGCGGACTTCGCAGGTCCGCCACACCGCGACGAGGACTATCTCGTGCTGAGTACCGCGCACTCCGCCAAGGGCCTGGAGTGGGATGCCGTCCACTTGATCGCCGCGTACGATGGCAACTTCCCGGCGGACATGAGCGCCGGCAGCGAGGAGGGCATCGCGGAGGAGCGGCGCCTGTTCTACGTCGCGCTCACGCGAGCGCGACGGCGCCTGCACGTGTACGTGCCCGCGCGCTACTACCACCGGCCGCATGGTCGGGACGACGCGCACGGCATGGCGCAGGCATCCCGGTTTCTGACCGAGACGGTCCGGGGTCTGTTCCGCATCACGGGCGGCGCCGAGACGCATGCGCTCCCCATTCCGGCCGCGTTGCCTGAGCAGCGGATCGAGGTGTCGGTCGACGCCCTGTTCGCCTGAGGCGAGGGCCAGCATTGTTTCGCGGTTACCGCCCCCGCCCTCGTCCGAAGTTCATCACCGCCGGTGCGGCGACCGCGAAGTCGTCGCTGCCGGCGAGGGCTGGTTGCTCGGGCTGGTGCAGATCCTTGACGGTGGCGGCTGCCGGGTCGTCGAGCCGTGTCAGTCGGGCGATCTTCTTGGCGAGCAGGTTGATCGCGCCTCCGCCTGAGACGTGGCGCTCGAGGATGCCCTCGACGAGGATGAGCGGCTCGGTGCGGACGATCAGCCGGTGGGCTTCGTAGAGCTTTTCGGGGACGATCACGTTGAGGGTCCCGGACTCGTCCTCGAGCAAGAGGAAGGTGATGCCGTTCGCGGTGCCGGGTTTCTGGCGGGCGATCACGAATCCGCCGACCTTCACCCGGGTGTTGTGGCGTACGTTGGCGAGCGCCGCGATCGGGACAGCTTCTTCGGCCTCGAGCTGCTCGCGAAGGAGCCCGAGTGGGTGGCGTACGATCGAGACGCCGGTTGTTGCGTAGTCGGTGATCATCGTGTCCCAGTCGGAGAGGGCGGGCAGATCGGGCGCGCGGCCGAGCGGGAGCTCGAGCGCGAGCTGATCGCCCCCTTTGGTCCGCTTTGCGGGAGTGACGACCCCGAGTTGCCACAGAGCGGTGCGTCGCGCGTAGGGGTCGTCACCGGCGAGCGTGTCGCATGCGCCTGACCAGGCGAGCACTTCGAGGGTCGCGGAGCTGGCGCCGGCGCGAGCGGCCAGATCCTGCAGGCTGTGGAACGGCCCGCCGGTGAGCCGTGCTGTGATGAGGTGATCGATGTCCTCGGCTTTGACGCCCTTGACGTAGTTCAGCCCGATGCGGATCTCCCCGGCCCTGGTGACTGTGCACTCGGCGTCGCTGTGGATGACGTCGGGTGGGAGGATCGTGGTGCCGCGGCGTTGTGCCTCATGGATCAGCGAATCGGGTGGGTAGAACCCCATCGGTTGCTCGTTCAGTAGGGAGCAGAGGAACTCGGGGAAGTAGTAGACACGCAACCACGTCGACTGGTAGGCCAGCAACCCGAAGGCCGCGCCGTGGGCCTTGGGGAACCCGAACCCGGCGAACCCGGCGACCATGCTCCAGACCTGCTCGATCACCGCCTCGCTGACGTCGGGGTTGGTGGTGCGGGCGCCGTCGACGAACTGCCCTCGATGGTCGTCCATTGCCTCCTGGGAGCGCTTGCGCGACATCGCGCGTCTGAGGCTCTCGGCCTCTCCGGCAGTGAAGCCGGCGAACGCGCGGGCGACTTCGATCACCTGGTCCTGGAAGACGATCGTCCCCAAGGTCTCCTTCAGTGACTTTTCGAGAGAGGGGTGCAGGAAGGGGATCTTGAAATCCGGGTCGAGGAGTAGTGCTTGGCGTCGTTCGATGTAGGTGTTCACAGCACCACCGACAATCGGGCCAGGACGAACCAGGGCGACTTGGACGGTGAGGTCGTCGAGGTTCGCGGGCTTGGTGCGCTGCAGCGATCCCATCTGCGCGCGACTCTCGATCTGGAAGACGCCGGTCGTGTCGGCCCTCTGGATCATCTCGAACGTGCGCTTGTCATCGAACGGGATGCGCGACAGGTCGATCCGCTCGCCTCTCGTTGCGGCGATCGTCTCCACGCACCGCTCGACCGCTGAGAGCATGCCGAGACCGAGGAGGTCGATCTTCAGGAACCCCGCGTCCGAGCAGGAGTCCTTGTCCCATTGCACGATCTGCCGCTCTTCCATCGCGGCGGGAACGATCGGGACGCAGTCGATCAACGGTCGTGTCGCGATCACCATCCCGCCGGGGTGCTGCCCGAGGTTCCGCGGCAGCCCGTACGCCTGATCGGCGAGGCGTGCGAGCCATGCCCATCGGGGGTGTTTGCAGCGCTCGGGGCCGAGAGCAGTGCGGATGTCCTGCGCGACGGTGCCGTGGCCGCCCCATCCCTCGGAGCCCCGGGCGACACGATCGAGCTCACCGGCGGGCAGGCCCAGCGCCTTGCCGAGCTCGCGGATCGCGCCACGCGCACGAAACGTCGGGGACGTAGCGACGAGCGCAGCGCGGTCCTGCCCGTGGACCTGGGGGACACGCACGATCAGCGCGCCGCGGATGTCCCTGGGGAAGTCGATGTCGATGTCCGGCAGCCCCGTGATGTCTTCGTGCAGGAACCGGCCAATCGCCAAGTCGTTCTGGATCGGGTCGATATGCGACAGGCCGGTGAGGTAGCAGACGATCGAAGAGACAGACGAACCCCGGCCCCGACCCGGCGGCAGCAGCGCCCTGGCGGTGTCCGGCCCGCGGATCTCGACCGCGACCTCCCTCGCCAGCTCGAGGACCTCGTGATGCAACAGAAAGAACCCGGAGAGCCCGAGCTTGTCGATCACTGCAAGCTCCTGCTCCAACCGCCCGGCGGCAGCCGAGTGGTTCGCGGAGCCACGCGGGTAGCGGCTCGCGAACCGGGCGTGGCAGACCTCCGCCAACTGACGGGTCGCCTGCGTCGAGTCAGATCCCGGGTAGCGGTAGCCGAGGTCTCCGGTGAGGTTGAACGTCAGCGTCTCCGCGAGCCGCACGCTCTCCGCGACCGCGTCCGGGTAGTCACACAACCTTTCAGCCATCGCCTGCGGTCTCGCGAGAACGTGCGTGTCGTTCGGGCGGCGCTGCACCTCGCTGCTATCCAGCGTCAGGCCGTGGCGGATCGCGACGAACGCGTGCTGCAGCAACGCGAGCTCGCGGGTGTGCGCGTGAACGTCACCGGTCGCGACCGTACGAACTCCGAGCCGGCGGGCGAGACGCTCGCGGGCACGGTTGCGGACCTTGTCCCCACGAGCGTAGGGGCGCTGCAGCTCGACCCGCAGGCGCTTAGGGCCGAAGGCGTCGAGCAAGCGGCGCGCCGTGGGCTCATCTTTGATGCCGTGTTCAGCGCAGCCCGTCAAGCAGACGAGTCCCTCGGCGTGGTCGAGAACCTGCTGAAGGGGAACGGACGGCTGACCCGCATGGCGATCGGCCGAGTCACGCGTGTGCGCGTGTGCGTGCGTGAGTAGCCGGCAGAGGTTGCTCCAGCCAACGTTGTCGCGGACCAGCAACGTCACGTGCCGGTAGGCCTCGCCCGGCGCGCCGGCCGGCGCCTGGACGGTGACCTCGGTGCCGAAGATCGCACGCACGGGCGAGTCCAGCGCGCTCATCGCGAACTCCATCGCGCCACCAACCGAGTCGTGATCGGTCAACGCGAGCGCGGTGTGCCCGAGCTCGCCGGCGCGTTCGATCAGCTCGTGGGGGTGTGAGGCGCCGTCCAGGAACGAGTAGGCGGAATGAGCGTGCAGCTCGACATACGGTGGCGTTCCAGACATCTCTGATCACGCCGTCTGGCCGAACCACCTGTCGGTAACGAGATCGTGGAACACGACGACATTGGCACCCGCGAGCGTGATCAGCTCCCAGTAGTGGCGGCGGATCGGCTGCTCGGTCCACCAGCGGTCCTCGACGATCCAGTCCTCGCGCACCTCCTCGACACGCACACCAGCAACCGCGACCGGCGTGCCATGCTCGGCCCGCACCTTTACGGGCTTGGGGGCTTTCGGGGCGGCGGGCTTGGTGATCGTGCGACAGGTCATTGCTGCCACGGCGCGTAGAGGATCTTCCGCTCCGGTACACGCGAGCGCGGATCGACGACAAGCGCACGCAGCGCCGCGTTCGACCCCGCGAGCGTCCGAACCTGGCTGACGGCATCCTGCAGTCGCGCAAGGCGGGCCGTGCGCTCCCCGTCGAGCAGGCTGCCCTGATCGCCGCCGGCGGGCCCGAACTCGTCCACCGCCACCTGCAACGCCACCGCCGGAGCCGGCAGCAGCTGCAGGCGCTGGGAGAGCGCGAGGTGAATCCGGCGCGGATCGGACAGCGCCTGGCGGAACACCACCTCCTCACGCCAGGTCCCGCGCTCGGCCAGCCGGGCGGAGAGCGTGATCGCCCTGACCGTCCGCCCACGCCGCTCCGGCCGCGCCAGCAGCCGATCTACCAACACCTCCAGCGTCCGCTCGAGCAGCAGCCCATAATTCGCCTCGCCAAGCCGCATCGACTCGCGCAGCTCCTCCTCGACCCCGCGCGTCCGTAGTGGTGTGTCGTAGCCGAGCGCGAGACGCCGCGCGATCGTGCCCGGCTCACCGAACCGGTCGGCCATCTCAGCCGCGGTGAGCTTCACGAGCGCGCCGAGCGTGCCGAGCCCGAGCTGCTGCAGCGAGGCGACGATCGTCGCGGTCTGGGCGCGGTAGGACAGGATGCCCACGGGCTGGCGGGCGAGATACCGGCGGACCTCTTGCTCGCTGACTCTCCGCGCACGGCGCGTCCTCGTCTCGAGGGCAGCCGCCAGCGAGCAGAACCTCGTCGGTGCGACACCGATCCGCGCGGGCCTGCCGAGCGCCTTGCGGGTCGCGAGAATCAAACCGTCCTCGCCGCCATGAAGACCCCGCAGCCCATCCCCGTCGAAGTACGCGAGCCCCGCCCGTGCGAGCTCCAGCTGCGCGCCGATCCCTTCAAGCGCACGAGCGGTCTGCTCCCAGGACTGTGCGACCTGGACGGGATCGCCGGGGATCAGCTCGAGGGTCGGGCACCTCGCCAGCGCCTCCCCCAACATCATCCTCTGCTGCACGCCCTGGGCTTGGGCCGTGCCCGAGACTTCACCAACTCGGGCCGGGCCACTCCCGGACGGCGCGATCGCCAACGCCCTCCCGGTCAATGCCTCAGGGCCACCGGCAGCGGCGACAAGCTCGAAGCGAGGCAGGTGGACACACACGATCATCGCTCGACACTCCGCGGCTCGGAGAGAGTCAGGAGCCGCTTGGCGAACTCGGCCGACCCGGGCAGAAGGTGCTCGGGGTCCTTCCTCGAGATCAACTCGCAGACCGCGATTTCGAAGTCGCGGTCCATCGAGATCTGACCCGCGTGCTCGAGGAGCCACGCCAGGCGCTCGGCATGCAGCGCCGCCGAAGCGACGGGGAAGGCGATATGAGGCAAACCAGGACCCGACACGAACGTATGTTCCCATCCCTGTCAAGGGGTCAGGGCCGGTTCGGCCTTGCTTGGAGGACGCCTATCCTGAAGTCAGAGAATGTGCGGCCGCTACACCAACACCGTCGGGCCTGAAGAGATCGGCAAACAGATCGGTGCCCAGCTCGGCGTCCGGATCCGCGATAGCGCCGGCACCCGCCGGTACAACGTCGCGCCGACCGAGGATGTCCTCACGATCGTCGCAAGCGATGGGCAGCCGCAGTCACGAATGTTGCGGTGGGGGCTGGTGCCCGCAAGCGCCACCACGACCAAGACGGAGCGGCCGTGGATCAACGCCAGGGTGGAGACGCTGCGCTCCAAGGGCGGCTACTTCGGTGTCAAACCCGACGCGGCGCACCGTGCGTTGATCGTGTCGGATGGTTATTTCGAGTGGCCGGCGCTCGAGGACAAGGACGCCAAACGCAAGCTCAGGCCGGCGCCGCTGCACTTCCAAGTCGATGGCGGACGGACGTTCTGCTTCGCGGGGCTCTGGGTCACCGCGCCGCATGTCAGGGGTGGGTCGGTGGCGAGCGCCACGATCGTCACCTGTGACGGCAGAAGCAACCGCGTCGTCGGGCCCGTTCACGACCGGATGCCGGTGATCCTCGCTGACCCCGAGTTGTGGCGAGCCTGGCTCGATCCGTCGATCTCCCCGGAGGAGGCCCTGACGCTGTGTGAGCCGGTGGCGGCTGAGCGGATGTCCGCACGACGAGCGAGCCGGGCCGTCAACAGCGTTCGCTCGCCGGAAGGACCGGAGCTGCTCGTCGCATCTGCCGCGGGGACGCGGTGACCAGCTGTCGCTCGCGTAGCTATGCGGACGGTCCCGGCGGCGAGTGCGGCGTTGATATAGATTCCGCCTAATGGACCAAGCGCGTATCTCTGTCAAGCAACACGTCGATGGTTTTCCTGAGCCGCGGCAGTACTACGTCAGCGCACCTCACTACTGCTTGCCTCCCCGCACGAGCGTCTGTGCAGCCAGGTGCTGGGATCCGGGGCGGTCAACGTCGATGAGACCGGCTGGTATCTGGCCGGCGAGAATCGCACGATGTGGGCGCCCGCGGCTCAGGAGGCGGGAGTGTCGGTCCGGCTGTCTGGCAGCTGGCCGTGGGCAGTCTGGAGATCGTGGAGATCGACGAGGTCGCGTTCGCGGCCGGCGATTCGCTTGAGCGCGACAAGGTCGGCCAGCGAGCAGATCGGGGCCTCCACGCCGTCGACTCGGCGTGTCTCGGCGCGGGCGGACAGCTCGGCGAAGCTGAGCGGCGGCAATCGCTCGGCGAGCAGGTCAAGCTCGCCATGAGGTGTCCCAAGATGGATCGTCCTTCCGGGCGCGACGGCGTCGTCGGGCACCGGCGAGCCGTCTGGGCGGGTGGCGGGCCACTCGACGATCAGTGTCCGCAGGCGCTCGAGATTCTCGGGCTCCGGGGCGAGGATCACATCGACATCGCGAGTTGCACGAACCACTCCGTGGCGGATCAGCGCGATCCCACCGATGAGCACATAGCGGACGCCCGCACGGTTGAGATCATCGAGGATCCTCCCGAAACCGCTCATCGCGGTGTACGAGGAGGCGGGGCCAGCTCGATCGCGCTCCGACTCAGGGCGATGCCCTCCGCGAGCAGCTCGTCTGGGTCGCGAGCAGCATCGCGGATGAGGCGGTAACGGCGCCACGCCTCGCCCGCCGTGGCATCCTCGCCGGACTCTTCGGCCGCACGAGCCGCCCGGGAGGCCTCAGCCAGTCGCTCGGAGCAGCGCGAATCGAGCATCGCACGAGCATAGCTCGCCTCCGAGATCGCATTGTCCTGCGCGGCGCGCGCTGGCCGCGGCCAGCGTGCGCAGCTGAGCTGCGTCTGCAGCCCCAGCCGTTGCTGTCGAGAATCGTCCATAGCGAGCATGCGGAGGAACCGGCGGCACGCGCTCGCTCGTCGCGCGAAGCGGTGTCGGAAACCGGCCGCGGACGAGGTGCTCGCTACGTAGTTGAGCTCCCTCTCCCATATGGAGTAGCGTCCGACTGCTATGGGCGCGCATCGATACGAGCGCCACGTCAGGGCGCGAGCGATGGGCATCGCCGCGTTCCTCGCAATGAGCTGCCTGGCGTGGGGACTGCCTGCGTCTGCGCAGGCATCGTCGTCGCCGAGCGAAGTTCAGACCGAACCGGCCGAAGCGATCCCGGGTGGGGCCAAGCTGAAGGGCGAGCTGAACCCGGGTGACCTGCCGACGACCTACTACTTCGAATACCTCGGAGACAATGCAGTCGAATGCTTGGGGGTGGAAAACTGCTGGCCCCAGACGACCCACATGGGGCCGATCACCGGCGACTCCCAGCAACAGGTTCCGCCAGTCCAAGTGACAGGCCTGAGAATGGGAGAAACCTATCGCTACCGGCTGGTTGCGAGCAACGCCGATGGCACCTTGCAAAGCAAGGTAGCGACTTTCACAGTCGGCTTCTCGCCCGTGATCACCAGCCTCGAACCCAACCACGGGCCGACATCCGGGGGGACAACGGTCACCATCCACGGCGAACCCCTCGAAAACGCGCGGTCGGTGCACTTTGGCACGGTGGAAGGAAAGATCCTCCATGAAGAGTGTGACGGGGAGTGCGAAATCGTGCCCTACAGGACGCTGGTCGTCGAAAGTCCGCCGCATGCGGCCGGTACGGTCGATGTGACGGTGGAAACGGCACAGGGCGTTAGTGTCGCAAGCCCGGGTGATAAGTTCACCTACGGCCCGCCGGTCGGACCCTCGATCGAAAGCGAGTCCGTCTCGAACATCACCCCGACCGACGCGACGCTCGAAGCGCAGATAAACACCGAGGGCCTACCGACGCTCTACCAGTTCCGGCTCTCGTCCATCTGTGGGGGCAGGGGCGCATGTCTCATCGTGATCAATTACCCGTTGCCCAGCGGGCTGCTCCTCGGCTCCTTCATCGATCAGAGCGTCAGCCTCGACCTGAACAGCGCGGGCGTGACCCTGCAGCCAGGGGGCACCTACTTCTATTCGGTGAGCGCGACGAGCACCGCAGGCACAACAGAAAGCTCTGCTCAGACATTGACCACGCCCGAAGACGGGGTCGAACCGCTGAGCACCACGACTTCGACCCCGTCCGGCGCCGGCCAGCCCGCGGGTTCGGGCAGCGGCGATCAGCCCGCCGGGTCGGGAAGCTCCTCGTCCTCGCCAACGCCGGGCGTGGGTGTCCTCGGCACCCAGGCTGGGAAGACGATCAAGCTCAAGTCGCTCACAAACGCTCAGAAGCGCGCAAAGGCGCTGAAGGTCTGCGAGAAGAAGCCGAAGAGCAAGCGGGCAAAGTGCGAGAAGCAGGCCCACAGGAACTACGGCACGGCGGCGTCGAAGGCCAAGAAGGGATAGGGCTGCCAACAACGAGCGACGGAACGCGGACACTCTGATCGTCAACATCCGATAGCCGTGATGCCGGCTCTCCGACTGCCGGCAGGTCGGAGACATTGTCGACCGGCACGGGCTGTGCCTCACGAGCGATCGGGCGCAGAACCATCTACCCCAGCCCGAGCGCGGCCGCCACCCGCGGATCGGCGAGGCTGTCGGCGAGCAGATCGCTGCCCGGCAGCTGCGCGCCGGTGAAATAGGGCACGCCGATCACATACATCCCCGCCGCGACAGCGGCGCTCACCCCCGTGGGGGAGTCCTCCAGCGCCGCGCACGCCGCCGGCTCGGCGCCCAGGCGCCGGCATGCCTCCAGGTAGATGTCGGGGGCGGGCTTGGGCCTCTGCACGTCCTCGACCGACACGACCGCCCCGAACCGCCCGTCCAGCAGCCCGGCGCCGGACAGCGTGCGCTCGACGAACTCGCGCCGGGAGTTCGACGCCACCGCGACCGGCACCCCCGCCTGGATCAGCCCCTCAAGCAGCTCGATCGCGCCCGGCCGGGCCTGCACCCCCGCGAGCGCCTCCTCCATCACCAGTCCGTGCAACTCGTCCATCAGCGCCTCCCCCTCCCCCTGCATCTCGAGCATCGCTTCGAGCTTCAGCGCCGCGACCGCATGCGCGGAGCCGATCAGCGAGCGCTTGTGATCCAGCGTGAACACCCTCCCTCGGCGCGCGAACAGCGTCTCCTCGGCGCGCGTCCACGCGTCCTCGGTGTCGAGCAGCAGCCCGTCGTTGTCGAACACCACCGCCTGCGGGCCACCTTTCATCGAGCGCGGATGTCTAGCACAGAGCGCCCCGTGCGATGATCGCCCGCATGCCCGGCGACGGCTCGCTCATCCCGCGCTACGGTCGCGCGCGCCGCGATCCGTCGCTGGCCGTGCTCGAGGGCCTGCACCCGCTCAAGCACGCCCTGCGCTTCGGCGCAATCGTCCTCGACGTCGTCTGCGCCGACCTCTCTGCGCTGGAGCGCCTGTCCTCTCAGCTCGCGCCCGACGTCTGCGCGCAGATCGTCTCGCTCGCGCGCGCGGTCCCTCCAGACGTCTTCGCCCAGCTCGCCCCCCTGCCGCCGTCCACCGGCTTGAT
>OCZT010005936.1_pt1 | contig 12117 bp, 12 predicted proteins | sample 1539031 | NCBI WGS metagenome assembly OCZT01 (sample SAMEA3539308, study PRJEB22396) | soil metagenome | biome: tundra; feature: field; material: soil | place: USA | collected 2010-05 | depth 0.15 m
GGCGTGACTCGAGATCAGACGTGTGCTCTTCCGATCTACAGCCCGGATTGCCTAGTCGGACAACTCCGTGGCCCTCACCCAGGGCGCCAAAAGGACCTCGCGGCTGTGGGCGTCCAGTCGGCTACCAAGTGCCACCGCCAGGGCGGCATCGACGATCGCCTCGCCCGCCTCCATCTTGATCACATTCCAGTTCTGCGACTGGCCGATACGGACCTCGGGCGCCATGTTGGATCCGCGCGTGGCCCAGGCGATCGCCTTCTTCCGGACCCGATCGATCTCGCCAGTCAGACCGTCGCGGGCGGCTGCGGCCCGAACCGCGGTCCAGGCGTCTTCGTGCTCCTGGCTCCCGATCGAGCTCCAGACCGCGCGCATTCCCATGAGGCGGCCCTCGTCCAACCGGTTGAGTCTATCGAAGAAGGCTTCCATCGCCGCCGTGTCGACCAGATTCACGCCGCGTCGACGTCGCCACATCAGTCGGTCCCTTTCTCAGTCGTCGTCGGGCTGATCCAGCAGGTGGCGCCGCAGGAATTCGATGCAGCGCTTCCAGGCGTCGCGGCGGTTCTCGCGCTTCTTCCAGCCGTGTGGCTCCTCGTCGTACCAGTGGACCTCGTGGTGTTTGCTCTCGATCTCCAGGGCCTCGACGATCTTCTCGGTCATCAGCGGCGAGACTCGCTTGTCCTTGCGACCGTGCAGGATCAGCAGCGGCGCCTCGATGAACTCCGCCCGATACAAAGGCGAGCCGCGGCGGTACGCAGGGGCGGCCTCCGGGTCTTCCGGTTTGCCCATCATCCGTTCGAGATCGATCCGCCCCGGCCGATCGCCGTGACGGTAGCTGTCCGCGATCTCGGAGTCGCCGTAGAGGTCTATGCCGGCGCGCCAGAGACCGGGTTCCTCGGTCAGGACGCACAGCGTCATGTAGCCGCCGTACGAGGCGCCGTAGTGGGCCATTCGGCCATCGCACCACGGTTGAGCAGCCGCCCAGTGAGCGGCGTCGATGACGTCGAAGGCGTCTGCATGGCCCCATTCGCCACGGTTGGCGTGGCGGAACTGACGGCCGTAGCCCGTGGAGCCCCGGAAGTCCACAGACAGGAAGGCGATGCCCGCCTCGACGACCAGCTGGCGAAACGGCAGCCAGTCGCGGAAGGCCTGATGCGTTGGTCCTCCGTGCGAATGGATCACGCACGGAACCGGTGTCGCTTCCTCTCCAACGGCGCCGGCAGGCAGGTAGAGCGTTCCTTCCACCGTCAACCCATCCCGAGCCTCGAAGGTGACGCGCGTTCCGACCGCGAAGTGCGCGGCATCGACAACGGTCGGCAGGGAATGCGTCAGCTGGCGCGGTCTGGCCCCTTCGGCCGCGGCCTCGGGCACCGGCAGCAACCACAGGTCGTCGGGCATGCGATCGCTGGAGCCGAGGGCCAGTATGGCCGACGAATCGGGCAGCCAGCCGACTGCCATCCACACCCCTTCGAACGGGCTGACGACCGCCGACCGCCGACCGCCGACCGGAAGGGCATCCTCGCCGGCGGCATTCGGCAGGTCACCGACCAGCAGATCCGCGAGGCCTTCGCGGATTTCTACGTGGACGAAACGCCTGCCGTCGGGCGAGGCCAGCGGGACATAGCCCCAGCCGCCGCCCGGCTCGCCGTGCTCGTGCTGCCCGGAGGTGAGGACGATCCGGTCCCCGCCGTCGGTCGAGATACGCGCAACCTGGAACCAGCCGTCCGCATCCGACAGCATCAGCAGGCCCGAACCGTCGGGCAGCCAGCGCGGCCCGGTCTCCCACGCCGCCTCGCCGGCGACGAGCCGCTCACGTCCCGTGGCAACGTCGATTATGTGAATCTGGGAGGTCATCAGGTCCGGCAGGCGCTGCGAAGTGACGGCGATGCTGCGGCCGTCGGGCGACCACACGAACTCATCGATATCGACGCCGGTCTGGCTCAGCGGCGTGGGCTCCGCCGAGCGGGGCTTGGTCGCACGCCGGCCACGGCGCGGCTCCGGCGCATCTACGAGCCACAATTGATCCCAGCCGCGACGCCGGGAGATGAACCCGATCTGGTGGCCGTCGGCGCACCAACGCGGCGAGCGGTTGCCGGCCGGATGCTGCGTCACCAGGGCTTGATGCGCGCCCTCGACATCGATCATCCAGATGGCCTCGTCGCGGACGAAGGCGATGCGGCGGCCGTCCGGCGACCACTGCGGATCCGACGCGGACTTCTCGGTGGCGGTCAGCTGCTCCGGGTAGCCGCCTCGGACCGGCATCAGGAAGATCTGACGGGCGCCGGCGGCTTCGGCCGTGAAGGCCAGTCGACGACCGTCCGGCGAAAGACGGAACTCGCGCGCCGGCTCGACTGCGGCTGCTTGCTCGATGGTGAGGCCGTCGCGGGAGGCTCGGCGGGGTCGGCCGTTCTCTCCCAGCCCACGGGCCGCGTCGGAGAGAGCCCGTCGATGATCCCTGGCGCGGACGGCATCGATGTCGGACGCCCCTCGCCCGCCATCGCGATCGATCACGCCCGGCCCCATTTCAGGCCCATGAAGCGGTCCTCCCTCTCGCCCGGCTGAGGGGCCGGGTCGACGCGAACGAAGGTCTCGCTGCCGAACATCCGCTCCATCTGCGCCCGCTCCTCTGGATCGTCCCAGCGGCGGCCGCGCATCTGGCTGTCGTGGCACGCCAGGGCGGCGATCTTGCGCTCGACCACGGGCAGGATCGGCACGACGGTGGTTATCTCCTCGTCGGGCCGGGCCAGCTTCACGAAAGCCTCCTGCTGGCGGACGTCGTCCTCCGTCGGCGGCTTGTCTTCGCCGGACTTGCGCCGTTCCTGCTCCTGCATGGCTTGCATCCCCGCCACGACCGAGCGCGGCAGGGCCTGGTGATAGAGCGCCACCGGGCCGCCCGGCTCCGCAGCCGCCCGCCGGTACGCGGCAGTGGCGGTGAGCGAGCAGGCGGTGTGGTCCGGGTGGCCGTACACGCCGCCCGGGTCGAAGGTGACGATGACCGCCGGCCGCAGTTGCCGGATGACGGTCAAGATCCGCTCCACGACTTCGTCCTGGGGAGCGCGGCTGAGCGAACCTTCCGGAGCACCCCAGCCCTCCATGCCCGAGTCTCGATAGCCCAGGAAGATAGGCTCGGCGATTCCCAGCTCTTTGCAGGCGCAGGTCAGCTCGGCACGCCGGATCTCGGGGTCGAGGGAATGGTCGACGCCCATCTCGCCCGGCTTGCCGCCCTGGTCGCCGTTGGTAGCGCACAGAACCCAGACCGGATTGCCCGCGGCCGCGGCCAGCGCCATGACGCCGCCCGCGCCGTAGCTCTCGTCGTCCGGGTGGGCGAAAATCGCGAGCAGTCCGCTGGGCACGTCAGGCACGTCAGCGGCCGGATGGACGGACGGTCGATGCCCCCGATCGGGCGCCGTTGGATCCGCTGCCGCTGGTGGACCCTTCGGCCTGGCCCTCGTTGAGCCCCAGACCTTTCTCGAGATCGGCACCCAACTCAACGGTCCGCCGATACGAGGCCCAAACCGCCTCTGAGAGGACCGTTCGCAATCTGCCGGACTCGAGTTCGTGGATCGCCGCGGCGCTCGTCCCGCCCGGGGAAGTGACCATGTTCCGCAGGACGGCCGGATGCTGTGCCGTGGCCTTGGCGAATGCGGTGCTGCCTTCGAGCGTCTCGATGACCAGATCGTGGGCGATGTGGCGCGGGAAGCCGAGGTGGACGGCGGCGTCGATCAGCGCCTCCATGACCAGGAAGACATAGGCCGGACCGGTGCCGCTCACTGCGGTTGCCATCTCGACGAAGCGCTCATCCTCTACCTGGAGGTCCGTGCCGAGAGCGCGCAGCAGGACGCGAGCCTGATCGCACTGCAGCTCCGTCACCTCGGGCGTGGCGTACCAGACGGTCATGCCGCGCCCTATCTGAGCGGGCGTGTTCGGCATGCTGCGGACGACTTCGCGGTGATCCAGGAGGTAGGTAAGCACGTTGCAGTTGGCACCGGCCACGATCGAGACGACCAGCTGCTCGGGCCGGAGTTTGCCGCCGAGTTCGTGCCCAACCTTGGTTAACGTCTGCGGCTTGACGGAGAGCAGGATCACGTCTGCGTCGCGGGCCGCTTCCAGATTGGAGGCGACCATGCGGACGCCGTACTGCTTGGTTAGCTCCTCCCGGCGCTCCGCCCGGGGCTCGCTGCCGACGATCCGCCCGGGCTCGACGAGCTTGCCCCTGAGCAGCCCGGCAATGATCGACTCGGCCATCACGCCGGAGCCGATTGTTGCGACGGTTCGATTGGAAAGTGGCGACATGTCGCCGAGTATAGGCTCGGTTGGCGCCCGAAGAAGGCCGGTTGCGCGCGCAATTGCGCTCTACGGGCGCGACGCGGCCAGAACGGGCCAGGCCGTCAGTGGCCCTTAACAGACGAGGGCCGGTCGCTTTGGGAGGGAAGCGACCGGCCGGTTGATCTCGTCTTTGCCCTGGGAGAGGAGAGGGAGGAGAGGGAGGAACTGAGACGAATATTGGCCCGGCCTGCTGAACTCTTCCTGAAGAAGGGGTGGATGTTCTATGAATTGCACGTTCAAATTCCGCGGGGCCGGGTGGAGATTCCCGAAGCGCTACCTAACGTGGCCCGGCCCGGGTGGAGATTCCCGAAGCGCTACCTAACGTGGCCCGGGCCGGCTTCCAGCAGAAACCGACTGGCCAACCCGACCCAGTTTCCGCCGTTGGCATGCACTTCGCTTCCGCGTCTTGGCTCTGCCTGGGGCGCGCACTCGCCACCGTCTGCCACTCCCGCGGCGAGGCATCCAGGTTCCAACTTTCTGCTGTTCCAACTTTCTGCTCAATGTCGCCCGGGGTGACGCTAAGCGGAGCCGAGGGGTCCCACACGCCGAATCGATCGGACGAACGTGGGGTTCCACGAGGAAGACACGCTCAGTTGGACTTCGAAACGGTCCCGGCAGGCGTTCCCAGCGGCATCATCGTCACTTAGCGTCGCCCGGGGTGACGTTGAGGGGCGATTGGGCCCATTTCCACGCATAGCGTCGCCCGGGGTGACGTTGAGGGGCGATTGATGCTTCTCCGCGGTTAGCGTCGCCGTCGCGCCGATCCGAGGACGAAGAACCGTTCGGTCGTGACGACTTCGACATCTGCGAAGCCGGCGCTAGTCAGCGCAGCGTCGAGCTCTGCCGGCTCGTAATAGACCTTCCGAACTCGGTAGGCGGAGCCATCGTCCAGGCGGCGAACCTGAAGGTCGTCTTCGGGCGGGCGGTGGTCGCGGGCCCCCGACTCAGGATCCTGGCGCGAGTCGATGAAGGCGAACAGCCCGCCGGGTACGAGCCATCGAGCGACGAGACCTAGGAACTCATCCAGCCGTGCCCGATCGATGTGGCTAATCCAAAAGCCGGTGAATATGCCGTCGACCGCCCGATCGGGCTCGGCCCAGGCGTCGCGGACACCGACTTCCGCGGTCATGCCGGCCTCTGCCAGCCGCGCTCGAGCCAGTGCGAGCGGCTCCTCGGCTGCATCGTATAAGGCCAGCTGGCCCCGCCCGGCGAGCCACGGCGACCACCAGCCGGTGCCCGCTGCCAGCTCCACGATCTCGCCGCCGAATCGGCGGTCGGCCAGCCAGGCAGCAGCCGCCTCGAGGTCCGCCCGCCATGCCGCGTCGTTCTCGGGTCCGTGCGAATAGCGGCCCCGGCGCAGATACCAATCGTCGTACTCGGCGGCGCGGTCCGCGTAGTAGCGGACCATTTCGGAGTCGATGCCCTCATCGGGCACAGCCGGCGTCATCGTCGCGCATCCCTCCTACTCGACCTACTCGACCAGCGGCGTCCAACTGTTCTCGGGCGAGGTGTCGACGAAGGCCTCGGGGTCGAATATCTCGGCCAGCATCGCCACGCCGTCCACGACGCGCGGCCCGGGTCGGGAGAAGTAGACCGGTTCCACGAAGAAGACCTGGCCCCGCCGCACCGCCTCGAGGTCTCCCCAGAATTCGGGGCGCTCGAGTGAGTGCCAGACCCTCTGTGCCTCGAGCAGAGTCAGACCGGCCGGCGCAAAGAACAGCATCTCCGGGTCGACGTCCCGGATCGCCTCCCACGTCGTCGGCGACGAGGGTTCGCCTTCGCGACCCAGCAGGTCCCAGCCACCCGCTCGACGAACCTGCTCGGGAACCCAACGGCCGCTGGCCAGCAGCGGCGAGAGGCCCTCGAGGACGACGACACGTTTGGGCCGGAGGCCCCCGTCCTGGCGGGCCACGACGCCCTGCTCGATCTCACCAATGTCCTCGCGCAGCGCCTCGATCAGCTCGATTGCCTCGTCCTCGGACTCGGTCATCGCCCCGATCGTCGTGATCGAGTGGAAGATGCCGTCCAGCGTGATTGGATCCAGGGCGACTATCTCGGGGGAGACCTCCGCGCCGACCAGAGCCGCTTCGATTTGGCGAGAGCCCGGCCCGGAGCCACCCTCACGGATGATGATCAGCCCCGGAGCGAGGGCCAGCAGCAGCAGCCGATCCAGGTCGGCTGGGCCGAGTTCGTCGTCCAGACTTGGGGCCTCGGCGTTGGCCGGGGCCTCGGCGTTGGCCGGGGCCTCAGCGTTGGTCGGGGCCTCGGCGTTGGCCGGGGCGCCGGCTGGAACCAGGTCGCCGGTCGTGGTGGCGGCCGCAGCGGGCGCCGCCCCGGGAGAGCGCTTCGGCCGAGTGACGATCGCCACTCCCTCGATCTCGGGCGGGTAATCGCAGCGATGGCTGATGCCTACGAGTTGGTCGCGCAGCCCAAGCGCGCAGATGATCTCGGTCGCCGAGGGAAGCATGGAAGCGATACGCATCGACGAAGTTTATCCGGCATCGCCGCAACGCCCGGAATCGAAAGCGCCCGACCGAATGGGCCGGGCGCTTGCTCGATTGTCGCGAGGTTCAGGCGGGCTTGAGGGCGTTGACTTTGGCCCGGGCGGCGTCCTTGTCGGAGTACCAGAGGGCGTTGATCTCCGTATAGGCCGCCCACTGGGCGGGGAGGGCATCCTCGGCGAAGATGGCGTTGACCGGGCATTCGGGTTCGCAGGCGCCGCAGTCGATGCACTCGTTCGGATCGATGAACAGGGTGCGGTCTGTGCCCTCATCGAAGTGAATGCAGTCGACCGGGCAGACGGACACGCACGCCTGGTCCATCACATCGACGCAGGGCTCGGCGATTATGTAGGTCATCGGGCTTCTCCTGGAGTCGTGGATTCTTCATCAGGCTGGAGGCCCAGCGGCACTCCCAACACTCACCCGGAGCGTACCACGCAAGCGGTGTTCGGCGGGGCCGACCTTGCGACCCCGGCGGCTACATGCTGGGCTGGTACTCCGGATCGAGGAACTTTTCCGGATCGTCCTCGAAGTCGAGCTTGCAGCCGCGGCTGCAGAAGTAGTAGGTCTCGCCCTCGTACTCGAAATGGAGATCGGAGGCCGTATCGACTTCCATCCCGCACACCGGGTCTTTCGCGTTTGCCATGGAGCTCCTTCGACCGGCCGGCCGGCCCTTTCTCGACGGGTGATCGAGCGGAAACGCCCAGCCGAGTCTAAGCCCAGTCGGCGCGCACCACCCCATTGAGCAGCGTACGATGCGCGTCATGGACCCCCAGCTGGTTGAGAACGCCCGACTTACGCTCGAAACTGAGCGAGCGCGAATTCGGCTCGAGCTCTCTGAAGAGGTCGAGCACCCGCGCGTCTCCCACGGCGCTCAGACGGCTGCCGCCACCGAGGTATCCGAAAGCCAGCGCGGCCAACAGCTCCGTGAACGCGAAGAGGTTCACCTCGCCCAGATCGAAGGCGGACTGCAGCGCATCGAAGCCGGCACTTTCGGGCTGTGCCAGACCTGTGGCAAGCAGGTCGCGCCCGAGCGGCTCGTAGCCCGGCCCTGGGCCACCGACTGCGTCGAGTGCCACTCCAAGAAGCGGCGCTGAGCCCGAGCCTCCGCGCACAAAGCAATCGACGGACCGTGAGGGGAACGGTCCGTCGATCGACTCTTCTGGCGGTCGCCTAGACGACCTCAGGTTGGCTTTAGCTGCGAATGTTCCGTCGCTGCGTTACGACTGCCGCCGCGGCGAACCCGCCGAGGGCGAGCAAGATCATCAGCGGAAGCAGCGGAGTCGAGTTACTGCTCGAACCGTCACTGCTGGTACTGGTGGGGGGCGGTGTCCCACCGCCGGGGGGCGTTGTCCCCCCGACTCCCCCAGCCCTGTTGACCATGCTAGCTGAGCATTCGACCAAGGCTCCACCCTGATTGGTCGAATCATTGCACTGGGCGATCGTGACACGGTGGGCCGCCGAGGAGGCCATGCTGGTGCCGGTCACGGTGCAGTTCAGGTGGACAAGAGTCAAGCCATTGGCCGAACGATTGCACTGAGTGACCGCCGCACTGGTTGTGCTTTGAATGGGATCGCAGTGGATCGTATTGCCGGTGACGCCGTCGCCGGGGATGCCGCCTGCGCCCGAACCGATGCACTGGTCGACCGTCACGGGCGTCGAACCGGGGCTGATACCGACGAAGCTGTTGGTGATGACAACGCTGCAGCGTAGCGTGGCGCCCCCGCCGTTGACCGAGAAATTGCACTGCGAGACCGATGTGACCGGCGCGCCCTTCGACGTCGTCGTGGTCGTGCACGCATGGCCACCGACTCCATCAGTGGGGTCGCCCGCCGAGCCGAGACACTCGTAAACCGTCACGACTGCGGAGCCGCCGGTGGCAGTGAAAGTGTTGGCGATGGTGACCCGGCAGATGATGCCCCTGCCACCGCCGTTGCCGACACCTGTGCTGCATGCCCCGGCCGGGGCGAGTGGCGCAGCGGCCGCAGGCAGGGTGGTGATAAGTGATACGGGAGCCAGCAGCGCGAACGCGGCCAAGCCCCGGAATAGCAAGCTGAGTGGGCGACGCATGGAAACACCTCTAGAGGTCGAGCCTCGTGTCCGATGCCGAAAGTACTTGCTCTCAGCACCGTTCCCAACGCCCGGCGGCGAAATTATCAACGTCGCTTCCCCGACGCCTGATTACAGACTGTAGGTTGGTGTGACGCCGGCCGCGAGGGTGGAAACCCTCCCAGGTGGCTGAAGTCCCACGGCGATGGATTCCGGAGAACCCGCAGAATCACAAAACCCGACCTCGCGGCCGGGTTCCAGTAATCGGCATTGGTTGCGGGGGACGGATTCGAACCGCCGACCTTCGGGTTATGAGCCCGACGAGCTGCCGCTGCTCCACCCCGCGCCGGGAAGTGTAGGGACGCGGGGGATGCCCGTCAAACCAGCCGGTCGTCCTGGGCCGTCGCGGCAGTCGCTCAACCGGCCGCTCGCGCCGCCTGGGCTCTATGTTCGAGAGCGGACCTCCAGGTCTCCAGGGCGATCGGCCACCAGACATCCACGGCGTCGGCCGAGCCATACCACGGGCCGCCGCTGACTCCGTGGGCAGCGCCGTCGAGCATGACCTGGCGGGCGCCGTCAAGGCCTGCTGCCACGACCGGAACGAGCCCGTCACCTTCCGTGCCGGGAACTGCCGCACGGCCGATGACCGATCGATACAGGAGGTAGGCGACTCGCTCGCGGCCTGTTCCGACGGGATCACTGCGGATGGCTCGCGAGGCCACGGTCAGGTAGCCGATCTCCGGCGCGAAGAAGGCGCCCGGCACGATGGCGGCGGCTGTCGACGCGGCAACTTCGTTGATGCGACGGCCTATCCCCTGTCCGGCCGCGAGTCGGTGCGGAGTGCCGAGAGTGACGATAGCGCCGATCCAGCGCGCCGCCCCGAGCCGCCGACCTTGCACGGGCTCTGGTGCGGTCAGGAGTCGGCCGGTGATCCCGCCGGCGGAGTGGCCGATCACGAGCAGTGGCGCACCCTCGGATAGCTCGGCCGAGAGGCTTATGGCCGCGCGCAAGGCTTTCGCGGAGCGGCTGCAGATCGGACCGATCCCTCGAGCGCCGGCAAGCAGCCAGTCCGGCGTCCAGACGCTCGCCACCACCGCACCTGCCGCGCCGCGATCCTTCAGCCTCTGGACTAGAGGTCGATACATCGGTGGCACTGTCAGGAAGCCGCCGAGGATCAGTACGGTCGGTTGGATGGAGGCCGGGTGGCTCATCCAGGTCCCGGCCGCCGGGCTCGTGGAGGCCAGGATCGTGACGGCCAGGATCGTGGCGGCGCCGACCAGGCCGTCCGTGGCCGCGGCGCCGACTTGTCCCTCCACGCCTACGCCACTCGGCGAGCCCAGATTTGTCGCAGATCGATCTTCGTCAGTCATCGTCGCGCCTCATGCGGGCCAATCGTACGACTCCGGGACGCAACGCCCCGCCATTCAGCATTCCTCGCGGACAAGGTGCGCCATGATGTGCGCTGCAGCGACACTTGGAGGCCTGGAATGCACTTCGGCGACGACAAAGAACCTGGCAGCACGGGGACACCGCCTGACGAAACGACCGTGGGAGCCGCTCCGGCCCCGGAGCCGGCCCAGGAGCCAACTCCCACGCCCACCCCCGCGTCCGCCTGGCAGCCTCTGCCCCCGAGCGATTTGGCCTCGTCCGGGCAGTCGCAATGGGGCGCCCCACCGAATCCGCCGAGCCAGTGGCCACCGCAGCAACCGCCGGCCCCTCCAGCCTGGCAGTCGGGCCCCGGCTGGCAGGCGAGCCCAAGCTGGCCACCAACGCCGAGTTGGGGACCCAGCTACGGGAGCATGCCACCCGCGGGAGACGCCGCCTCGCGACGCCCCAGTCGGCTCACCGCACTCCTCCTTGCCATCGCTGCGTGTCTTCTGGCGTTCTCCGGCGGCCTGATCACCGACCATACCGTCTTCCTCGGCACCACGGCTTCGAGCACGTACGGCCCGGGCAGCACTGCAGCCCCAAACGCTTCGATTCAGGGCTCCAGCTTGTACAACGAAGCAGTGCAGATCGTTAAGCAGAACTACGTTGGTAGCGCGTCGGTAACGGACCAGCAGCTGCTCTATGGCTCCATCGCCGGCATGGTGAACAGCCTCGGCGATACGGGCCACTCCGAGTTCCTCACCGCCGATCAATACGCCGCGATGCAGTCGTCTCTGGGCGCCAGCATCGCCGGAATCGGCGTGATCCTTTCCGACGACAACGGCCTGTTCAAGATCAACCGCGTGATAGACGGAACGCCGGCCGCAACCGCCGGTGTCCAGGCCGGCGACCAGATCACGGCCGTCGATGGCGCCTCCACATCGAACATGACCTTCTCCGAGCTGGGTACCCGAGTCCGGGGCGCCGCGGGCTCGATTGTCACGATCACGGTCATCCACCTCGGATCGTCGACACCGGTCGACATCACCATTACCCGGGCCGTGATCACCGTTCCGTTGGCCGCATGGGGAATGGTGCCGGGCACCCACGTCGCAGACATCTCGCTGGCCGAGTTCTCGAGAGGCGCCGCCGACCAGGTCCAGACAGATATCACGGCGGCCAGGGCGGCCGGGGCGACCTCCATCGTCCTGGACCTGCGTGGCAACCCCGGCGGGTACACAGATGAGGCGCAGGGAGTTGCCAGCGAGTTCTTGTCGACCGGCACCATATACATTCAGCAGGACGCCGGCGGCCACAACAATGAATTCAAGGTCGACGCCGCCCGGACGCATACGCGCTTGCCGCTGGTGGTCCTCGTAGACCATGACTCGGCCAGCTCTGCGGAGATCGTCGCAGGCGCCCTCCAGGATTCGGCACGGGCCAAGATCCTTGGCGTGAATACCTTCGGAACGGGAACCGTGCTCCAGCCGTTCAAGCTCTCGGACGGGTCGGTCATCATCCTCGGCACCGAGTGGTGGCTGACGCCCAACGGCCATCGCATCTTCGGCGTGGGCATCACGCCCGACCAGGTGGTCCGGATGCAGGGCACGGCTATGCCGACGGACCCGACAACCCTGGAGACCATGACCACTTCCCAATTCAGCGCATCCACGGATGCACAGCTGATAGCCGCGGTCGCGGACTTGAACCAGTAAGGCTCGAGGGCGAGAAGCCCGAACCCGGGGCGGCCGGCGGTATCGCAGCTGGTCGCCCTGTCGCACCGCGCACGAGGATTGGTGAGCCGGGTGGGGCTCGAACCCACAACCAAGGGCTTAAAAGGCCCCTGCTCTACCGTTGAGCTACCGGCCCGATGCCG
>OCZT010005938.1_pt1 | contig 12115 bp, 5 predicted proteins | sample 1539031 | NCBI WGS metagenome assembly OCZT01 (sample SAMEA3539308, study PRJEB22396) | soil metagenome | biome: tundra; feature: field; material: soil | place: USA | collected 2010-05 | depth 0.15 m
AGGTTGCCCTGGGCCGGAAGCCGCACTGCGAGATTTACGGCACGGATTATCCCACACCCGACGGCACCTGTATCCGCGATTACATCCACATTCTGGACCTGGCCCAGGCGCACATGCTCGGCCTGGCCCCGGGCCGGCAAGGCTTCTACAACCTGGGCAACGGCGACGGCTACTCAGTCCGCGAGGTGATCCGGATGTGTGAGAAAGTAGCGGGCAAGGCGATCCCGGCCATCGAGAAGCCCCGTCGGCCCGGGGATCCGCCCCGGCTCGTGGCCGCCGCGGAACGGGCGGTGAATGAACTGGGGTGGAAGCCCAAATACCCCAAGCTCGAAGCCATCGTCGCCACCGCCTGGGCCTGGCACAAGGCCCATCCCGACGGCTACCCGGATTGACACGGAAAATCCGAAGGCCGAAAGCCGAGGGCCGAAAGAAGGCCGAAAGCCGAAGCCCGAAGGGAGCGGCCTCATGTTGGCCGACGAGACAGCTTCACGTGCAGAATCCTCTGGAAGGCCACCGCCACCGCTTGCCGGCTCCGATCGCCCACCCAAGGCCCGGCGCTCCAGTCAATACCTGCGTGCCGTTCGGACTTCGGACTTCGGCCTTCTTTCGGCCCTCGGATTTCGGCCTTCGGATCTCAGACCTCTTCAGCTTTGCGCCTGGAGAACCTTCCGTACCTCAGGGCGAGCGTTGGCAACACGAGCAGGTTCAGCGCGGTGGACGTCACCAGCCCGCCGAGAATGACGATGGCCATCGGGCCTTCGATCTCGCGGCCGGCGTCGCCGCTGCCCAGCGCCAACGGCAGCAGGCCCAGCCCCGTGACGGTTGCCGTCATCAGGATCGGCATCAGCCGTTCCGAGGCACCGCGCATGACCGCCTCCGGTCCCCAGGTCATGCCTTCCTCGGTTACCAGGTGCTCGAAGTGCGAGATCATCATAATGGAGTTGCGCGTGGTGATGCCGAACAGCGTCACGAAACCCACCAGTGAGCCGATGGACAACAAACCGCCGGTGGCGAACACCGCCAGCACCCCGCCGACCAGCGCAAAGGGCAGGTTCGCGAGGATGAGCAGCAAGTTGCGGCCGGACCCAAACAAGAGTGCCAGCAGGAGCACGATGCCCGCGCCCGCCAGCAGGGAATGCACCCATAGTTGGTGCCGGGCTTGCGCCGCAGCCAGGGCCGAGCCGGTATAGACCACAAACACTCCCGCCGGAAGAGAAACACGCGTCTCGAACCGCCGTTTGACGTCGGCGGCAAAGGAAGCCACGTCGCGCCCGTGCACGTTGCAGGTCACTTGCTGCAAGCGTTGGGCGCCTTCGTGCATCACGCTGTAGCGGCCGTTGCTCGGGCGGACTTCGGCCAGCTCGCGCAATGGCACCAACGTGCCCTGGGCGTTGCGGAGCTGCAATGACCCGATGGCTTCCGGATCCTCGCGCTCCTTGGCCGCCAACAGCACCGCGACGTCGAACACCCGGTTGCCCTCGTAAATCTGGGACACAATGCTCCCCTCGTAGGCGGTTTGGATGGCGTCGAGCACCGTAACCGGCGCAAAGCCGTATTGGAGCAGGCGCTCGGGCCGCAGGCGAACGGTCATCTCGGGCAAACCTGGCTGCGCTTCGATGGTGACGTCCTCGGCTCCGGGCGTGCTTGCCAGCACCTGGCGCGCCTCCTGGGCTTTCTGGTCCAGCAAGTCCAGGTCATGGCCGAAGATATCGAGCACGAACTCAGCGGTCGTGCCGGAAATCGTCTCCTCCATGCGTTCAGCCAGGAACGACATGACCATGAAGGACAAGCCCGGGAACTTCGCCAGCGCGGCCCGGATTTCGGTTTCCGCCGTGTCCGCCGCTTCGCCGGTGAGCGGCTGAAGATCCACGTGCAGCTCGCTGTAGTGCGGACCAAAGGGGTCCTCGCCGTTCTCGGCGCGCCCGGCTTCCTGGGAGACCGAACGGACGTGCGGGTTCTTCAGGAGTTCGGCGGTAACGAGCTTGCCCAGGCGCACGGACTCGGCCAGCGAGGTCCCGGGCACCGCGGCCATGTGCAGGATGTAGTGCCCTTCGCGAAACTCGGGCAGGAACTCCCCGCCGAAGAACGGCAGCACGGCCACCGCGCCCAGGCAAAGCAGCAGGGCCAGCCCGAGCACTGTCCGGGGCCAGCGGCTCACCCCGGCCAGCCAGGCGCGGTGTTGCTCTTTCAGCCAGCGCACATGCTTCGGTTCGTCATGCGGCTTGACCTTCGACAGGAGCACGTAGCAGAGCGCCGGGGTGACGGTGAGCGCCGCCCCCAGCGAGGCGAGAGTCGCCAGAATGAAGGCGACCCCCAGCGGCGCGAACAGCCGTCCCTCCACGCCACCCATCGTCAGCACCGGCACGAACACCAGCGCCACAATGAACGTCGCATACACCACCGCGCTGCGGACCTCCAGCGAACCCTCGAGCACAACGCGAAACACCGAGCGCGGCGTCTCCAGGAGGGAGTTCTCGCGCAGCCGGCGCAGGATGTTTTCCACGTCAATGATGGCGTCATCCACCACCACGCCAATCGCAATCGCGAACCCGCCGAGTGTGATGGTGTTGATGGATACGCCCCGCCAGTCCAGCACGATCACCGCCGCCAGGAGCGAGAGCGGAATGGAGACAAACGAAATGAACGCCGTGCGCAGGTCGAGCAGAAAGAGAAAGAGGACCACGCCTACCAGCAGGCCGCCGAGCAACAGCGAATGGTCCACGTTGGCCAGCGACGTCTCGATGAAATTGGCGGGGCGGAACAGGCGCGCGTCCAGGGCAATGGCCTCGGCGGCCAGCGCCGGTTTCATCTGGTCCAACGCGCCCTCCACCGCGCGGGTGACGACCATCGTGTTGGCCTGATACTGGGCGTAGGCCAGCAACACCACGCCTGAGCGGCCATTGATTTGCGCATCGCCGAACTTGGGGGCCGGCGCTTCCTGCACCTCGGCGACGTCTTTGAGCCGGACGCTCAGCCCCGCACGGGCCACCAGGACCACCTCGCCGAGCTGTTGCGGGGTCAGCGCCTGGCCGGTGGTGTTGATGACGACGCGCTGGTTGGGCGTGTCAAGATAACCGGCGCCGCGCACCCCGGTGGCCTGGCGGGCGGCGGCCAGCACTTGGTCCAGCGACAGGCCATAGGCCTGCAAGCGGTCCGGCTTGACCTGCACCTGGAGTTGGCGGATGTCCCCGCCGAAGACGTCCACCTTGGCCACGCCCGGCACGCTGAGCAGGTAGGGCCGGAAGGTCCAGTCGGCAAACGTCCGCAACTCCATGGGAGTGCGGTTGGTCGAAGTCAGCCCCATGACGAGGGACAGACTGGTGGACGAGGTCAAGGGGCCCATGCGCGGCGGGCCTGCGCCTTGTGGCAGTCGGCTCACCACCTCGCTCAACTGCTCCGCCACCATTTGCCGGTCCCGAAAGACATCGGTATTCGCATGGAAGACCAGCGTGATTACGGAAAGGCCCTGGATTGATTGCGAGCGGATGGCTTGCAGGCCGGGTGTTCCGTTGAGCTCGGTCTCTACGGGCAGGGTGACCAGTTGCTCGACTTCCTCCGACGAGAGCCCCGGTGCCTCGGTCTGAACGACCACCTGCGGCGGCGCAAACTCCGGGAAGACGTCCAGCCGCGTCCGCGTCGTGACGTAGAGGCCGTAGGCGATGGCGATTGCCCCGAGCGCGATGACCACACCGCGATGACGCAGAGAGAACTGGACAATGCGATTCAGCATGAGTCCGGGCCTTCAATCCCCCACCTTGATTTGGGTCTTGCGCTCTTCCGAGAGTAATGGCTGCGCCCCGGTCACGACGAGCCGGTCGGCGGGCGCAAGGCCTCGGGTCACAAACCAACCTCCGGCCACTGGTCGGTCCGGCGCCACCTCGCGTCGCTCAAATTTGGTGTCGCCTGTCTGCACATAAACCCAGGCCCGCTCTGCGGCGCGCACAATGGCGGCATTGGGGACGACCACCCCGTGCAAGGGCGCGCCGGGCAATTGCAGAAAACCGCTAAGTGCCAGCCCCGGTGCCAGCCGGGCCGCGGCATTTGTAGCCACAAACAGGAAGCCCGCCCCCTGCACTTGGGGATCGGTGGTGGTGGCCCGGCCCAGAAAGCGCGCCTCGAGCGGCGCGTTTGTCCCCGGCAGCACCAACTGCGCGCCCACCGGAGCTTCGGATAGCGAATCGCCGGCCGGCAAGTCGAGTCGGACCAGGACGCATTCGAGCTTGGCCAGGGATTCCACAAAGGCGGCGAGGTCTGGCTGCTCGACCATGGATTTGCCCCAAGCGGTCACAAGCTGCGCTTCCGCGGTTTGCAGCGCAATCTGGTCGTGCTGCATGGCGGCCTGGGCGCTCTCCAGCGCCTTGGCGGAGGCATTCTGGCCCTGCGCAAAGAGCGTCTTGAGGCGCTGATACTCCTTGCTTGAGGCGGCCAATGTGGCGCGGTCCATAGCGATATCACTCGCCAGTGCAAGCAGCGGCGACGGGTCCAGCACCCGGCCATAGGCTTTGACTGCCGGGGACTGCGTGGCGGCTTCCAGCGCCGCGGTTTGCAGTCCGATAAGCCTCTGCGTGTCCAAGTCAAGGTTCACGACCGCCTCCCCATTCGTGCCGTGCTCCACCCTGGATTTGGCCACGATGGGTTTGTCGCTTTCCCCGTCGCCGGTTCGTTCCTTGCGCATCCGCAGATAACCATAGACCACCGCGGCAAGCACGACCGCAAAGGCGACGAGTGCGGAGAAAAGGGCGATGCGCTTGGCTGGAATCATTTTAAGAGTCTTACTCCAACCGGACGGTTTTCGCCAGAGCGGTGTGGAGGGCGGATCGCTCCCACAGCGTTGCAGTCGAGTCAGCCGGGGCCTTTTCAAATCCGAAACCCGAAGGCCGAAGGCCGAAAGAAATGCGCTCGGGTGTCATACGTCAGCCCTGCGGCGCCGATGCACCATCAAATAATACACCGTTGGCGTGGCGATGAGCGACAGGAGCACGGAAATGCACAAGGCGCCAATGACGGCGATGGCCAGGGGCCGCAGCATGTCCGCGCCGCTGCCAATGCCCCAGGCCAGCGGCAACATGCCCAGCGCCGCCGCCAGCGAGGTCATCAGCACGGGGCGCAAGCGGCGGTGGCCGGAGCGCACGAGCGCGTCCTCCAAGCTGAGCCCCTCCGCCCGCAAATGGTGCACGAAATCCAGCATGAGGATGCCGTTCTTGGCCACGATGCCCACCCCGATAATGGCCCCCAGGAACGAAACGATATTCAGCGATGTGCCGGTGATCCATAACGCAGCCACAGTGCCAAACATGGCCAGCACCGCGCCGAATACAATCGCCACCGGCTCATAGAATGACCCGAATTCAATCACCAGCACGGTGAAGACCAGCAGCACCGCCATCAACAGGACGAACAGAAGGTTGCGGAAGGATTCCTGCTGTTGTCGGTAAAGGCCGCCGTATTCCACCGAGCCAGGCGGGAACGATTTGTCCTGGCTCAGCTTCGCCTGGATGTCTCTCATCGCGCTGCCGAGGTCGCGCCCTTCGAGCCGCGCCGTGATCGCCACCTCCTGCCGCAAATCTTCACGGTCCAGCTCCACCTGGCTTGGCTCCTGCACAACGTCGGCCACCTGGCTGAGCCGCAGGACGGCACCGCCCGAAGTGCGGATGGGCAGGTCGCGCAGCGAGGCCGTGGTGTCCACGGTCCTGGGATTCGCCAGCACGCGGATGTTCACGAGGCGATCTCCCTCCAGCACGTGCGACGTAATCTGGCCCAGCATAGCCGCGTTCGCCGCGGCGGCGATGTCGCTGGCCGTGAGGCCAAACCGCTGCGCATCGGCAGGTCGAACTCGCACGTTGATGGAAGGCCCGGTCTCCGTCAGGCCGTTAAAGGTGTCCACCACGCCCGGCACGGATTGGATATCCGACTGGATCTGCGGCGCGATGGTTCTCAACCACGTCAGATCAGGCGAGAACACCTTGATTTCAATCGGCTCCGGCGTCAGGGCCAGGTCGCCCACGAGATCGGTGAGGATTCCGGGGAACTCCCAGCGCACGGCCGGAATCTGCCGATTGAACTCGTGGCGGAACTCAGCAATCACCTCCTCAGTCGAATGCTTGCGGTCGGCTTTGAGCTTCACCAGGTAATCGCCGCGATACGGTTCAGTGATGAACAATCCGAGTTGCGTGCCCAGCCGCCGCGAATAACTCTCCACATCCGGATTCGCGCGAATAATGGCTTCGGCCAAATCGAGTTGGCGTGAGCTCTCGGTCAGGCTCGTGCCCGGCGGCGCGTTGAAGTCAATGACGAACCCGCCCTCATCGAAGCTTGGCAGGAAATCCGATTCCAATCGTTGATAGATCACCACCCCGAGGCCGGCGATGAGGCCGCACGCCAGCAGGGTGAGCCAGCAATGCCGTAACGCCACGCGCACGGCGCGTTCGTAAAGGCGATTCATGCGCCGGAGCAGAAAACCGCCCTCCGATTCCGCGGAAGCCTTGGCACCCGCCCCCTTTTCACTATGGCGAATCATCCAGGTCGCCAGTGATGGCGTGAGCGTCACCGCCAGTGCGAGCGAGGTGAGCAGTGAGACCACCATCGTCAGCGCCAAGGCCCGAAAGAACACCCCGGCCACACCCACAAGGAAGGTCAGCGGCAGAAACACCACCACCGGCGTCAGCGTCGAGCCGACCAGCGCATGGATAATCTCGCCGATACCCTCCTGAACGCCCTCCGCCCGCGGGCGCCCGGCGGCGATCTTGGTGAACATCGCCTCCACCACGACAATCGCATCGTCAATCACCAGCCCGATGGCGGCGGCGATGCCGCCCAGGGTCATCATGTTGAAGCTCATGTTGACCAGCTTCATGGCCACGAGGGTGATCAGCACGGTGACCGGGATGGTGACGATGGCGGTCAGCACGCTGCCCCAGTTCTTGAGGAAGAGGAAGAGGATGAGCACCGACAAAATCAGGCCGAAGATAATGGCGTCCCACACGCTGCCCACCGATTCGCGCACGAACTGGGACTGGTCATAAAAGAACGTCAGATGCATGTCCGGCGGCAACTCCTTGCGCAATAACTTCAACTGCTCCTTCAAGGCGTTGGCAATCTCCAGCGTGCTGCCGTTGGGCTGGCTGACGATATTGAGCAGCGCCGCGTTGCGGCCCTCGGCGGTCACCACCGTGAATGTCGGTTCGGGGCCGCGCTCGACGTGGGCCACGTCCCTGACGCGGACCGGATGATTGGCGTTCGCCATGATCACGAGGTTCTCGATGTCCGCTGCCGAGTGGGCGCGTCCATCCACGGTCGTCAGGTACAGATGATAGTTCTCCTCCAGCATGCCGGCGGGGGCGATGAGATTATTCTTCACTAACGCGCCCGTAACGTCGGCCAGGCTGAGGTTCGCCGCCTGGAGCTTCACCGGGTCCACAATAACATGAAACTCCGGGCGCTTCCCGCCGACGACGTCCACCTTCGCCACCCCTGGAATCTGGAGAAAGCGCGGCTTGAGGTTGTAAGTGGCGGTCTCCCACAGCGAGGAGAGGTCGCGCGTCGGGCTGGTCAGGCTGACGCCGATGATGGGAAACACGGAAAATGTCAACCGCTCCACCTCGGTGCTGGCGGTGGGCGGCAGTTCGCTGCTGATCTGCGAGAGCCGTCCGAGCACGTACAGCTCGGACTGCACCATGTCCACGTGCCAGTCGAAGAACACATTGATCTGGGCCGAGCCGCGCTCTGTGGCTGAGCGGACGCTGACCGTGCCGGGAATGCCCTTCATCGCCTCCTCGATCGGACGCGTGATGGTGGCCATCATTTCGTCCGCCGGCATGATGCCGTTGTCCACCAGAACGATCACCCGCGGGAAGTCCGTTCGCGGGAAGACCGACGAAGGCATGTGGAGCGCGGAATAAACCCCCGCCAGGCAAAGCGCCACCGCGATAAACGTGATGGCCAGCGCGTGCCGTATGGCGAATCGGCCCAGCCTGGATGAGCCTCCGGGGTTCATTGGGACTTCCGGCGCTGGGCGGGCGCTACGAAGACCATCATTGCCCCCTTCACAGATTCACCACCCGGATTTTGGTTTTCTCCGGCAGCCCGTAAGCGCCGACCGTCACCACGGAGTCGCCCTCTTTGAGTCCTGACCCTTTGACTTCCACCCACCCATTTTCGCGCAAGCCGGTTTGCACCGGCGTCTGCGCGGCTTCATCACCATTCACCAGCGCGATGATGCTGTGGTCGTGGATGTCCGTCACCACGCTTTCCTGCGGCGCGGCGAGGCAGTTGGTCTGGACCTCGGTGACGATGCGCAAGGGGACGAACTGGCCGGGCCGCAAACCGCTGCCCGCCGGCAACGCCGCCCAGGCCAACACCGTCCCATTGTTCGTGTCCACTGCCGGGCTGATAAAAGACAATGTGGCCGTCACCGCCGGTTGGCTCAGCACCTGTATTTCCTGGCCGGGCTTGAGTTCACCCGCCTGGGACGCGGGAATGCCGGTCTTTACCACCAACCGATCCAAATCAATCACTTCCGCCAGAGGCGTCGTCAGGTCCGCCGCTTCCCCTGGCTTCACGTTCACGCGCACCACTGTGCCGGCCAGGGGCGCCTGGACTTGCAGCAGCGCCCGCTGCGCGCGGGCGGCGGCCAGTTGTTGCTCCGCCTCCTGCAAGGCCTTTTGCGAGGTGCTCTCGATCTGGACCAGCTTCCGCTGCCGCTCGAGAGTCTTCTCTGCGAAATCCACCGCCACATCCACCGCCCGGGGGTCCAGCTCGAACAGGACCGCTCCTTTCTCCACGCGCTGGCCTTCCACGCACTTGACCTGCGCCACCACTCCGGCGACGGCGGCGACGACGCGAGTGCTCGCTGCCGGGCGCTCGCCCGCAGGTTCGGGCTCGATGGTGCCGTAAGCTGTGACATAGCCATGCAGCGTGACACGCTTGAGCTTGCCGACTTGGACGGGCACTTCCGTCTCGGGCTTCTTCTCGGCCTCCTCTGCTTTGGCCGGCTTGAACCAGACCAGCCAGGCGAGGCCGGCCAAGGCGGCCAGGCAAACGACGATGACGGCAATCCTTTTCATGGGGGAGGGTTGACTTGTTTCGGCGGCGAGCCTCGCGGCGCCGTCTGCCAAACGGACTCCGGCAAATCCAGCGGCCGCTGTACCGCGTCTTCCAGCGCGCCGACCGCCTGCTGCAGCTTCACCTGCGCGTCGAGGCGGGCGAGGCTGGCGGCGGTGAGTTCCAACCCGGCGGTGAGCACGTCGAGCCGATCCACGGCCCCGGCCTGGAATTGCGCCGCGACGGATTGTTGTTGCTTCGCCTGCGCCGCCGTCAGGGCCTCGACGGCAGCCACATTGGTCTGCGAAGCGCGGAACGAGGCTACGGCGCCGTCAATCTCGGTGATGACCTTCGCTTGCAAGGCCAGGAACCGCGCGGCGCTGGCTTCACGGCGGGCAGCCGCCTCAGCGATTGGTCCCTGGTGGCGGTTCAACAACGGCAGTTCCACGGTGGCGCCTATTTGCCAGTCATGCTCGCCGGCGCTGCCTGCATTCCAGTAATAGCCGGGCGCCAAATGGATGTCGGGGTATTGCTTGGCCACTTCCAATTGCAAAGCGGATTGGCTGGCGGCGTAATCAGACAGCGCGCCCAGAATGTCCGCCCGCCCCTGGAGTGCGAGCTGGCGCACTTTGCTGGCGGTGAGATCCTCGGTTGTGGCCGGTGGCGCCAAATCGAATTCAAAGTCCAGTCCGTTCAGCGCGAGCACAGAGAGCCCCAGCGCGCCGGCTAAGCTGGACCGCGCCTCGGCCTGGAGACGTTGAGCGTCGGCGAGGTCAGCGCGCGCGCGAATAAGCGCCAGGCGTGCCGTGTTGAGTTCCACGCCAGAGATGGCGCCTGCCTCCAACTGGCCTTGCATACGGCTAACCAAATCTTTTCGCAACGCGGCCTGACGCTCCAGCAGGGCCACCCGCTGCCGGGCGGAGGAAAAATCAAGCAGGGCGGCACGTAATTGGCTGCGCACCTGCCACGCGGTGGTGGCGATGTTGAGCCGGGCCGATTCCGAGAGATGCCGCGCTTGCTCGGTGCGAAAGCGGCGCTTGCCGGCAGTCTCCAGCGGCAGATCGAAGACCATGCCTGGAATCCAGGGGCTGAACGCATCGGGTGCCGGTTCATAAGCCAACGACTCGGTGACCGTGGGGTTGGGCCGCTCAGCGGCGGTCTCGACGCCGCCGGCGGCCACGCGCCAATCGGCTCGGGCCACTTCGAGGCTCGGGTGATAGTAGAACGCGGCCAGCGTGAGCATCTCAAAATCCCACTTCCTCGCCGGCCAGGGGTTCAGCTCGCGATGGAGATTCTTCTCCAGGAAGGCCTTGAGGTCGGGATTGTCCAGCGAGCGGCTTTCCAGGGTAGTGGCGGTCTCCGCCGGAGACAACGGTTGCGAGTGGAACCGGGCGCACCCGGCCACCAAACCCAACATGATAATTACTGGCCAATGCCTCAAGTGGCGTAAACTCAAATGGAATCTGCTGAACAAATCAAGAACTACATGCCCACGTTCGTCTGCCGGAATCGCTCCAGGCGGCGCGCAGTTCACCAAACCCGCGTGACGGCAGCATGAAGCGCGCGTGACAGTCTTGTCATGCGAACCGAGTCGGGCCGAGCCAGGATGCTTCCCATCTTCGTCAAAATGTGTAAGTCTCGGCTCTGGCCCCTCCGTCTGGGCTTGAAATGAGGCCCGCCTCGGGTAAGACTGGATGCATGTCACAACGTCGCTCATTCACTCGCACGTTGCGCGCTGCGCCGCGCGCCGCCCTCCTCGGCCTCCTGTTGTGGTTGCTCCCGCTCCTTCTTTTTGCCGACCCAGCCTCCTTTCGCTTCGCCTGGCTGAGCGACACCCACGTTGGCTCAGGGTCGGGCGAGCAGGATTTGCGGGCTGCGGTCCGGGACATCAATTCGCTCACCGGCCTGAGCTTCGTCGTGCTGTCGGGCGACGTGACCGAATACGGCTCGCGCGAACAGCTCCGGCTAGCCAAGGACCTCCTGGACGGCCTGAAGATCCCTTCCCATGTTATCCCCGGCAACCACGACACCAAGTGGTCCGAGTCCGGCGCGACGGATTTTGCCCGGCTGTGGAAGGAGGACCGGTTTGTCTTCGAGCAGGGCGGGTTCCGGTTCATCGGCATGCATCAGGGGCCGTTGATGAAGATGGGCGACGGCTTCTGGGCGCCACAGGACGTGCGTTGGCTCGAAGAGACGCTTAAGAAGATGCCCGACCCGGACCAGCCCATCATTTTCGTCACGCACTACCCTATCGATGACGGCATCGCGAACTGGTATGTCGTATTGGACCTGCTCAAGAAGTACAACACCCAGGCGATCCTGTGCGGTCACGGGCACGCCAATCGCGCTTACGTCTTTGAAGGCGTGCCCGGCGCCATGGGCCGCTCCAACCTGCGCGTGCGCGCCCCGGAGGGCGGCTACAACCTCGTCGAGGTCAAGGACGGCACCATGACCATTTCCGAGCGCACCACCGGCCAGGAGACCAAGCCCCCGTGGCATACAATCATCCTGAAGAAACACGACTACGCCAGCGACACCAACCATTACCCGCGCCCGGACTTCTCGGTGAACTCACGCTATCCCAAGGTCCAGACGCTCTGGAGCTACGACACCGGCTACACCATCGCCAGCACTCCGGGCATCTGGAAGGACTTGGCGGTAGTCGGCGATGCCTCGGGCAAGGTTTACGCCTTGTCCCTCAAAACCGGCAAGGTGCAGTGGACCTTCACTGCAAAGAACGCTGTGTATTCGACCCCGGACGTCAGCGGCGACCTGGCCGTCTTTGCCTCGGCTGATGGGAACGTCTATGCGCTCAAGGCCGCCAGCGGCAAGGAAGCCTGGCACTACGCCACCGACCGTCCGATTGTGGCCTCCCCGCGCATTGCGGAGGGCGTGGTGTTTATTGGTTCGAGTGAGGGCAGCTTTCGCGCCCTGGAGCTTGCGACCGGCAAACTCGTTTGGGAGTTTGACGGCCTGGCCGGGTTCGTTGAAACCAAACCCCTGATCTATGACGGCAAAGTTATCTTCGGCGCCTGGGACCAGAATCTCTATGCGCTCGATGCGAAGACCGGCAAGC
>OCZT010005939.1_pt1 | contig 12114 bp, 10 predicted proteins | sample 1539031 | NCBI WGS metagenome assembly OCZT01 (sample SAMEA3539308, study PRJEB22396) | soil metagenome | biome: tundra; feature: field; material: soil | place: USA | collected 2010-05 | depth 0.15 m
CCCACCTGATGCTGCGATGGCGCAACATGGTGGCGGCTCAGCCGGATTGCGTGGCGGCACCTCACAGATTTCCGGTGATCTATCTCACGCTGCCGAAGCCGGACACCGTGTCAGCCGCACCCTCATCAACCGCTTCGGCGTGGGCGATGCGAGAACACTCGCGAGCGTGTACGCGGTCACGACCCAGCCGTCGAAGTTCGACGACCACCGGGAGGACTGACCCATGTTGATCATCCCCGGAGTTGAGCCTGACGTGCGGATGCACTCGCACGTCCTCATGAAACCACTCGTCGCGCCCCGCTGCGGCATCATGCTGCATTACGACGATTCGTCGAGCGACGCCAGCGCCCTCGAGTGGTTCAACGATCCCCGGTGCACCAACGGATACACCTGGCTCGTGCTCGATGACGGACGCGTCGTCGAGCTGGCCGATCCGGGGATGCGAACACCGCACGCCGGCCCGTGTCGAATGCCGAATGCCAATTCGCGGCTGTACGGCATCGCGGCCGCCACCAACGGGTCCGTGTGTGCCACCGAACGGCAGCTCGACGCAATCGCTCGTGTGTGTACCGCCGTCTGTCGCCATCACCAGTGGGTGAATCCCGTTCTCGTCGGCCACGACGAACAGGCGATCTGGACCGCGCTGTACACCACGAAGCGTGAGCTGTGGGGCAAGCCTGGTCGAAAAGTCGATCCCACCGGCATGCGCACCGATGGGAAGAAGATCATCGACCTCGCCGACATCCGACGCCGGATGTCCCATTTGTCGTCCTGAGCGTAGCGCAGGACCTGCACCTCCGCAGTTGACCGCGGAGGTGCAGATCCTCGCGTCGCTATGACCCTTAACCCGGATAAATCATGCTGACCAATAGATGGACCGGCATAGCGCTGTTGATACTGGCGCTCGTCACGGTCATCACGCTACAGAATCATCGCCTGGAGGCGGAACGTCGTCGGACGGCAACGGTGGCACTGAGCGCGTCGAACCTCGTGGCGGAGCGCGACAGCACGCACAATATCGCCGGTGACAATGCCACGGTCGCCCATGCGTTGGGCGACTCGCTGCTAGCGCTTGGAAAGCGCGTCATCCAGACGAAACAGCAACGCGACGCCCTTGACGACGCGCTCGGAACGGAGCGAATGGCGAAGTACGCGATGGCCATTCATGTCGACACGCTCCGCACGGCTGCGCCTGCGGTGGCGAGCGACACGATCACTCATCGCTACCACTTCGTCATCCGGGAGGCGCCCTACACGGCCGACGCCGACGTCGAGCTCCCCCCGCCACCCGATACGGCACGCGTGCGGCTGACGGTGGCCGTGGATCCAATCAGCCTTGTTGCTCGCGTGGAATGCGCCCCGGCGGACGCCACCGGTATTCGGGCTGCCTCCATCGTGACGTCGACGCCGCGCTGGGTCTCGGTGAGGTTTCAGCGCGTCGAACAATCGTCCGACGTGTGTGCGTCGCCAGCGCTCATCCGCCCTCCCGCCGGGAGATTCGAGTTCGCTCCAGTTGTCATCGGCGCTGGTCGCATCGGGACAGCCAATGGTGCTGGGTGGGGCGTCTTCGTCGGCGCCGGGGTCCGCGTGCGTCCTTTCTGACGGTCGAGTCGGCGATATGGATGTGGCGTCGACGGGATGTGTGCGTTGCCACCATTGAGGTCTGGGTTGGCGCTCCACCTCGGTGGCGGTAGATTCGTCGCCATGCGCACATTCACCCGCTGCACCCTGGTCGTCCTCACGCTGCTCGCCGCCTGCGCGTCGCCACGCATCACCACCTCCACGATCAGCGAACCGCCGCTCGCCGGGAAGCGCGTGGAGTCGCGACGAGGCGTAGTGGTCACGGCGGCAACCGACGCCTCGGCAGCGGGACTCTCGATGCTCGAGCAGGGCGGCAACGCGATCGATGCCGCCGTGGCGGCGTCCTTTGCACTCGGCGTCGTCGATCCGTCGCAAACCGGCCTCGGCGGATATGCAGTCGGTGTCGCGTGGATGTCGAAGGAGCATCGCGCTGAAGTAATGGAAGCGATGGGTCAGGCCGGGGCGGATCCGGCGTGGGGACAACCCGACCCCCCTCGCCCCTCGGCGGCAGCGGCGACGACTGCGCCAGACGGCAGCCGTGAGGCGCGCGAGCCGCGTACCGCACTCGTGCCCGGCTTCGTGGCCGGGTTGCTCGAGTGGCAGGCCGCACGCGGCAAGTTGCCACGCGCCGCTGTGCTGGCGCCGGCAATTCGGTTGGCGCGCGATGGATTCATCGTCGGTCCGCTCAATCACCGGCTGTTCACATCGTCAATCGACAAGCTCAAGGTCGACTCCGAGGCAGCCGCGCTCTTCATGCCCGGTGGCCAGGTGTTGCGCGTGGGCGATCGGTTGATTCAGACGAAGCTGGCTGATCTGCTCGAGGCGATCGCGCGCGACGGTGCTTCCGCGTTCTATGCGGGCGACCTGCCGCGCGTCATCGCGGAGAAGACGCGCCGAGTGGGTGGGTTGCTGGATGCCGCCGACTTTGCGACGTACAAGCCCGCGATGCGACGTCCCACGTGCAGCACGTACCTCGGCTACACGGTCGTGGCTGCACCGTCGCCGGTGGCTGGGCCGTCGATGTCGGAAGTGCTGCATCTCGCGGAACTCAGTGGCTTGACACGCATGGGGAATCCCACCCTCGACGCGGATGCCGCGGTGAAGATGGCGGACGCAATTCGCGTCAGCCTCGCCGATCGTCGGCTGGTGGGTGGACATCCGGACTGGCTTCCCGGTCCGGTGCGCGGCATCACCAGCGACGCCTTTGCGGCGACGCGCGTTGCACTTCTCAGCGGTCCATTCCGCGACACACTGCCTCGTGGCGACGCGTGGGCGTTCGAGAAAGAGCCGCTGCCGGCGGCGTGCGCCTCCATGGATTCGTACGCGGAGACGCCGCGCCCTGCCGCCGCGCCGGGCGCCCGCGACGACGCCGAAACACTGGGCAGCCAGACGACGCACATGGTAGTCATCGACGCCGACCACAACGCCGTGTCGCTGACGTCGAGCGTGGGCGTGTTGTTCGGCTCGGGCGTCTATGCTGGCGGAATCTTCCTCAACTCGAGCGGCAGCCTCTTTTCGCGCGGCGAGCGGAAGCCGGGTCGCAAGCCGGGCAGCGGCATCGCACCGACACTCCTGCTCGAAGGGAACGAGGTGAGAATGGGCGTGGGTGCGGGCGGTTCGGCGTACATCACGACCGCGGTGCCTCAGATAATCCTCCGCGTGGTGGGCTGGGGACAGGATCCATACGCAGCGCTCGCCGCTCCGCGGTTCCATCCCTCCGCCAACGGGCGAGCGCTCGAGATCGAGCAGGGATTCGCGTTGCCGGTGTATGGCGCGCTGCGAGCACATGGCTATGTGCCTACGAACAAGGTGTCGAATCTGCAGTTCGCCGGCGTGGCGGTGGCGTGGTTGCGGCCGGACGGAGTGATCATCGGAGCCGCGGATCCGCGGCGGGACGGGGTGGCGGCGGGTTTGCGGTAAGACCATTCGGCGTTTAGAGTTGATCGGATAGATTCTCGGCAGCTAAATCGACAATCCGCGCTGGCACGGCGACTTCAGGCGTCGGATATTCTTCCTCGTCGCAGCGACCAAGTGGGCGCGCGTGGCAGCCTGCACAGCCCGCGTTCAGGTCACATGATGTCAAATCGTCGTTGGGCCCCATCAGGAGCACTCGCTCGATGCTAGACCCCGTTACCGTAGTCGCGAGCATGTTGCTCGGAGTTCCGTTCGGGCTGGTGGGCCTTCACGGTATCACCCGCTGGCTCGGCAAGCGTCGGAATCGCCAGCAGCTCTGTGGGCACTGCGCGGGACCGCTCTACGCCAGCGGGAGTCGCGACGGCCCCGCGCTCCTGGAAGGCATCCACATTTGCTCGCCGTGCGCCGCGAAAAATGCCACTCGGCTGGGTCGAGTTCTCCGAATCGTCGCGGGACTCGCACTCATCTCGGTCGGCTCCGGCATCGCCATGGCCGTCATCATGGGCGGCATTTGGTGGGCGGCTCCCCTGTTCGCGGGTATGGAGTCCGCAGTGCTGTATGGAGGCACGCTCGCGTGGATGAAGCGAGCGAATCGACAGCGAGCGGCTGAGCTGACGGCCGCAGGTGAGATCTGGGCTCCACTACTCTCCACGCCCACGGTGGCGTCAGTAGCGCGAACATCCGCTGAGGGTGGGGCCTAGCCTGCGCTGGTGCTGACGGCAGTTTCAGGCCCCGAAACCGCCTGGCGATTTATCTGCCGTTTTCAACACTATACGCCGAATGGTGCGATAAGCATCAATACCGCAGCGCGTACTGGAGTTTCACCAGGAGTTGGTTCGAGTCGAAGGCCCATCGCCGCACGCCCGTGATCGGGTCGGCCGTGCGCAGGTTGTGGTTGTAGACCACGAGCAGGTCACCCACGGCACTGAACGTCCAGCGCAGGCGCGTGTTCGTCCCCACGTCGCGGTTCTCGTTGTCGTACTGCACGAAGCTGTTCACCTGCAGGTCCGGCGACACATTCACACCAAGGCGCGTGCCGATCAGATCCTGCGTGAAGTGCCCCTCGCGGAGCCGGCCCACGTTGCGCGCTCCCGTGAGCTCCACGATGACGAGCGCCGACGGCTTCCACGCCGCGCTGAGCTCCCACTCGTCGAGCTTTCCGCTGTAGAAGTTTCCAAACCACGCAGTAAGCCGCTCGCCGGTGGGCACGACGTTGAACTCGAAGCGGTCGCCGCTCTCGAGACCCCAGTTCACCGGCGACATGAATACCTCGTAGCTCTGCCACTGGCCGTCGAGTCCCGCGACATAGGTCGCCTCGATCTCGTGGAACATCTGTCGGACTTGCAGTGGCCCGATGGGGTGCGACGGGCGTGGCTGGTAGCCAAGGCCGAACGTGGCGATCTGCACGCCGGAGCGCGGTACGAAGCCGAGCGACGGCTGGAACGCCTCGCCCAGCCGCTTGTACGTCGCTGAGATGTCCCAGAGGTCGTTTGGAAACTCGAGCTTCGTGCCCCACGCCGTGCGATCGCCCGCAAGGCCCTCGTAGACTGATGGAGCGGTCGATCATGGGGCGGAAGCAGACATGAGAAGTATTTCTTTGATTCAGAAGCATGGCTCGCCTACTCTTCGGGTGCAACTCGCTGCGCCGCATCGACATTATCGAGGTATTCCTTGACCGCTCGTGCACTCACCCGCCCGTCAGGCGGAGCTGGACCGTCATTCGTCGCGCGCCTTCTGCCAGGCATCGCGCTGGCGGTCATCGTCGGTGTCATCTCGCTCGGCATCGCGGGAGTGGAGGAGCGTGTCTTCGGCCACCCGATCGTCGAGGGACTTGTCGTCGCCATCCTGCTTGGCATGATCGTTCGCACCGTGTGGTTGCCACCGGCCTGGCTGGCAGCGGGGGTGAGCTTTACGGCCAAGCAGATCCTCGAGGTCGCCGTCTTTCTGCTCGGTGCATCGGTTGATCTGCAGCTGCTCTTCCGCGCCGGGCCGTCGCTCGCCGTGGGGATCGTGCTCCTCGTGGTGTTGGGGCTCTCCGCCAGTTACGGGATCGGCCGGGCGATGGGGCTGCCGCACAAGCTGGCGGTGCTCGTTGCCTGCGGAAACTCCATCTGCGGCAACTCCGCCATCGCGGCTGTCGCGCCCGTCATTCACGCCCACAAGGAGGACGTCGCGTCATCGATCGCGTTCACGGCGATCCTCGGCGTGGTCGTCGTCATTGGATTGCCGTTCCTCATCACACCGCTCGGGCTGAGCCACTACCAATATGGCGTGCTCGCCGGCCTCACCGTCTATGCCGTCCCGCAGGTGCTCGCCGCCGCCTTTCCAGTGAGTGTGCTTTCGGGACAGGTCGGCACGTTGGTCAAGCTCGTGCGCGTGCTCATGCTCGGTCCGGTGGTACTGTTCTTCGCGCTCAAGCACCGCAACGACGCCGATGCACCGACCAGCGCGGCGACGCGATTTCAGATTACGCGCTTCGTCCCCTGGTTCATCATCGGCTTCATGATGTTGGCGGGGCTCCGATCGAGCGGCGCGATTCCGGCCGTCGTCGCCGCGCCACTGAAGAGTCTCTCGACCTGGCTCACCGTCGCGGCAATGGCGGCGCTCGGGCTCGGCGTGGATCTCAAGGCGATGAGCAAGGTGGGCAAGCCCGTGATGCTTACGGTGACTGCATCGCTGGGCGTGCTCGTGGTGTTGAGCGTCGGACTGATCCACATGCTGCGCATTCAGTAGCGCTCCATGAGAATCGTCGGAGGGAAATTCGCGGGCCGTGACCTCATGTCGCCCGCCGATGCTCGTGTACGTCCCACCGCGGAGCTCGTACGCGCGGGGCTGCTGGAGATGCTGACTGCCGATGTGAAGAACGCCCGTGTGCTCGACCTCTTCGCGGGCACCGGTGCGCTCGGGCTCGAGGCCCTCTCGCGCGGAGCACACAGCGCGGACTTCGTCGAGTTTCGGCCCGCCAGCCTGCATGCCTTGCGCGCGAACATCGCGACGTTGCGGATGCTCAAGCGCACGCGCGTCTTCAAGCGCGATGCAATTCCCTTCGCGGCCGCGTTGAAGCCAGACAGCTACGACATCGCCTTTGCCGATCCGCCGTACGGCTCGCGCATGCTGGACATGGTGCTGGAGAGTTGGCGCGCCGGTCGCTTCGCACGCGTCCTCGCCATCGAGCACGCGAGCACGCATGACGTGCCGGTCGGGTCGAATCGCCGAGTCTTCGATGAGACCGTGGTCACGATCTATCGACTCTAACGCGCGGCGAGAACAGTTCGTGAGTGGGGAAGTTTTCCTGAAGTTCTTAGTTGAAGTTGACTCAGTCTTGAGTTGGTCGCAGACCTCTGTGGCGTACAGCCACACTCTTATGGGGCCAGTGGGAAACGAACGGCGTAACTGAGGTTGTCTTCAGTTACGCCGTTTCGTATCGAACGTGTGCCGTGCTGGGATGACTTTAGTCCAGTAGGAACAACGATCAGCGCCAAACTCGAAAACTAAAACCAAGAACTGTTGGAGAACTCCCCCACTCAGAACTCATCACTTCGCGCGAGGTGGACGCCAGCGGTGCCGCGATGACCGAGGGCGTATGCGCCACCCCCGGTGGAAGCAGTGCGAGCGCGCTGCTGGCCGGCGTGACCTGAGCGCCGGCACGGACTGCGAACGCCGTGAGCGCGGTCAGTAGCGCCAACCAAAGTCCGGCGCGAATGATCGCGGGACGAATGGTGCTCAGCGTCTGGATCGACGCGGTGGTGGTTGAAGTTCTGCGCAACATGGGTGTCTTGCCAAGAAAAAGTTTCGTCACCGGAGCGCGGAGAGCACCCGCAGAAAAACCTGCCGGTCCGCCGGCGCCACGCGTGCCGAGAGTGTGGTTTGTAGCTCATGAATCATCTGCGCACCGGCGGCGTGGCGCTGGATGCCGAGTGGTGTGACGACCGCCCGAATCGCTCGGCGATCGGAGGCATCGTCCACTCGCTTCACGAGACCGTCCGTCTCCAGACGGTCGGCGAGCTGCGTGATGTTCGACCGAACGCAGTTGAGGCACCTGGCCAGCTCGCTGAGAGCGAGAGGCTGGCCGGCGCGGACAAGTGCGTCCAGCGCCTGGTACTTGGCGGGTGACAGGCCGACCGACTCGAGCGTAGCCTCCAGCTTTCCCTGAATGCACTGGGCAACCTGAAGCAGCGCGAGCATGGACCCGTCGTCGGGTCCGGTATATCTCGTCGTCTGCTCGGGAAGGGTGACTGGATAGTTCATTGTATGAACTATGCATATCAGCTCAGCGGCTCGCAAGGGGCGTGGAGGCGGCATTTCGCTTTGCCACCGGCCACCCGTCGCGTGACTGGCGCGCCGAGGCGTGATCCCCCATGCTATAGCGAGCGCACCCGGCCACGCTTCCAGCCGAACATTCTCCTCCCTCCGAGTTTCCACGATGCACCGAACCCGACCGCTACGCGCCGCTACGATCTGCTCCTTCGTCGCGGTCTCCTGCACCGCTTTCGCATCGTTGCCCGCGCAAGAGGCCGCAATATCGGCGAGCACGCCGGCGTCGCGAGCCGTACCGCGACCGATGAACTGGCTCGACGTCCAGAACATGCGGCAGATCGGTGCGCCCGTTCCCAGCCCTGACGGACGGTCGGTGCTCTATACACTCAGCGTTCCCGATTGGAAGGAAGCGCGCCGGCAAACCGACCTCTATCTCGTCTCCACGCAGCAGGGCCTTTCGAGCACCCGACGCCTTACTTATACCGCGGACAAGAGTGAGACGGCGCCGCAGTGGTCGCGTGACGGGCAGTTCTTCCTCTTTCTCTCCGACCGCGACGCGACGCCGAATGCGGCGAGCGCATCGCGTGGCGGCACGCTGCCGACGAGTGGCCCGGGCGCGCCATACTTTCCCGCCGCGGTGGGTGGCGGAACGGGCAGCCCCACGTCTCAGATCTATCTCATGCGCCCCGACGGCGGAGAGGCACGCAAGATCACCGACGCACGGGATGGCGTGACGACATACGCCTTCTCGAAGGATGGCCAGTGGCTCGTGTATCGCTCCGGAGCGGCGACGCAGGAACAGCTCTACGCGATTCCCGTGACCGGTCTCATGGCGACCGACTCGGTGCGGCCCATACAGCTCACGCGTCATCCGAGCGGCGTAGGTCTCTGGCGCATGTCGCCCGACTCGAAGCGCATCTACTTCGCCACCGCCGATACGGTGGACCCCGACGCCAGGCTTCGCCTGGAAAAGCGCTTCGACGTTCGCATTCGCAACATGGAAATTCCCGTGTCGAGCCTGTGGGCCCTCGACCTCGCCACGAAGCGCACGACACGCCTCACGCGCGACACGACGTACAGCGTCGGGGACTTCACTATCTCACCCGATGGAAAGTGGATCGGGTACCACGGCATCTCGGCCAATCGATACGATCGCAATATCCTCGAGCAGTTGGGCAATGCGGATCTGTACCTGCTCGAGGTGGTCACGGGTCAGATCGAGCGCTTGACGAAGAACACGGATATTTCCGAGAGCAGCGTCAGCTTCTCCCCAGACAGCCGGATGCTCGCGTTCTCCGCGCCGGACGATTTCATCTACAAGCACAACCAGCGCGTGTACATTCGCGACGTGAACGCGAGAGGGAGTGCGCTCAAGAAGTTGGGCGGCGGGTTCGACGGAGACGTCTCCGTCGGATTCTGGTCGAAGGACGGCGCCACGATCTACTTCAACGAGGGCATCAAGGCGACCGATCAAGTCATGGCGCTAAATGTGGCAGCAAACACGGTCCGCCAGATCACGAACGACCGGGCCAGCATTCGCGCGAATCAGGACGAAGAAACAAACCGCATCTTCATCACGCGCAGCGACCCACACACGCCGTCCACCGTGTTCACCGCCTCGAGTGCACGAGACATTGAACTCCGCAGCGCGTGGACGCAGCTCACCGACGCCAATCCGTGGACGCGCGAGCTCGCGCTCGGCGACGTGGAAGAGATCTCGTGGACGTCGGCCGATGGGCGCACGGTGGGTGGAGTGCTCGTGAAGCCGGTCGGATATCAGCCAGGCAAACGCTATCCACTCATCGTCGCCATTCATGGCGGCCCTGCGGCGGCAGACGTGCTGAGCTTCAACGGCGGTTACGGGTCGCAGGTCTATGCGGGTGCCGGCTACGCCGTGCTGATGCCGAACTACCGCAACTCCACCAACTACGGCCAGAAGTTCGCCATCGAGAGCCAGGGCGACTACTTCACGAAGGGCTATCAGGACATCATGGCGGGGGTAGACCACCTGATCGCGCAGGGTCTGGTGGACAGCACGCAGATGGGCGTGCTCGGCTGGAGTGCCGGAGGCCACTGGTCGAACTGGATTCTCACGCACACCAATCGCTTCAAGGCGATCTCGACTGGTGCGGGCGTGTACAACTGGATCTCGATGTACGGCGAGAGCGAGACGCAGCGCAATCGCCAGTGGTATCTCGGCGACAAGATGTATTACGACGACATGGAGCATTGGTGGAAGCAGTCACCTGCCGCATACATCAAGAACGCGAAGACCCCGACGCTGATTCACGTCGTCGATGGCGACCCGCGTGTGCCGCGACCCGAGAGCGAGGGGCTGTACATGGCGCTGAAACGGCTGGGCGTGCCGACGGAGCTGTACGTCTATCCAGGCTTTACGCACGGCATCCCCGATCCACGCAATGCGCTGCTCAAGTCCACGGCCGAGATGGCGTGGATGGACTATTGGGTGCGACACTCGGGGCACAAGTTCGAGTGGCGCGACGTGCTGAAGACCGTCGAAGATCCAAAGGAGAGCAAGCCCGCCGCGTTGACGCCGTGAGTACTGCATTGAGCGCGGAATGACATCTTCGAATGAGGGACAGCGACCCATGAGACAATCACGATTCTGGTGGTTGCCCCTCATGCTCATTGCGGTCGCCCTGATCTTTCTTTTCGCGGCGCCGTTCTTCACCGGCGCGCGCCTCCAGGCGATTCGCGGACATGTCGCGGACGTGATCTCGCCGGCGCTGGTGAGCACCAACGATTTCGAGGCCGCGCTCGCCACGGAATTCGCGGCGCGCAGCGAGCTGGCAGAGGGTGGAGGCCAATCCGCAGAGGCTGCGACGGCCGCCGCCGCGGCGAGGGCATCAATCGCTCAAGACGAGCGCTCTCTAGATTCTCTCGTGAGAGGCGTCAGCCCCGAGGCGATCTCACTCTTCGCCGAGGCGAGAGCGTCCGTTGCTGCCTGGCGGCGGGAGGAGGATCGGTTTGCCGCCGAGGCACGGGCTGGCCGAGCGGTGATTCATGGAGCGGGGGCGACCGCAACGCGCGGCCGGCGTTGGGAGACGGTGGAGATCGCGCTGGCGGACATGCAGCGGCTCGAAAACGAACTCACGACTCGCACGAACGTCGAGCGAGTGGAGATCAACCGACTGCAGCGAGTCAGCGTGCTCGTGCCAGCCGGACTCGTTCCACTCGCGCTGCTGGCGCTCTGTGCAGTCGCGTGGACGGCGCGCCGAACGCTCCTGCTCTCGCACGCAGCGACGGCCGGTCAGCGCAACGCCGAACGTGCGATGGCCGCCAAGTCCGCCCTGATGCGCGGCGTGACGCACGATCTCAAGAACCCCCTCGGCGCCGCGCGAGGCTACGCTGAACTTCTGGCTGATGAGGCACTCGGACCGCTTCCCGAGCCGCAGGCGAAGATGGTGAGCCGTCTTCGGAGCCTGCTCTCAGCCACGCTCGATACGGTCAACGACCTCGTGGAACTGTCGCGAGCCGATGCCGGTGAGTTGAAGATCGACTGGCATGAGACCGATGTCGCGCTGATCGCGCGCGACACGATCGACGACTACCGGGCGAGTGGCGATGCCGCGGGTCTGCAACTCCTCTTCAACGTCGAAGAGCTCGGACCGGAATCCTCGACCCACGTGATGACGGACCCCGTTCGCGTGCATCAGGTGCTCGGCAACTTGCTGTCGAACGCCGTGAAGTACACGCCGCGTGGTGGCATCGTTCGAGTGAGCGTCGTGGCCATGCTCGACCCCGAGCTCGGCCACGTGATGGCGTTCGACGTGTCCGACACCGGCCCCGGAATACCGGAGCCACTTCGGGAACGTGTGTTCGAGGAATTTTTTCGCGTGCCGACGACGGTCGCCATCGCGCAGGGCACGGGCGTCGGGCTCGCGATCGCGCGCCGCGTTGCGAGGCTGCTCGGTGGCGACCTGCGCGTCCGTGATACGATTGGCGGCGGCGCGACCTTCTCGCTGTTGATTCCAGCATCGCAGACGGCGAGCTGAGCACACGGCAGATTTTGTCGATCGCGCGCGGCGGCAGCCGTCTCAGCTCAGTCGCAGCAACCGCTTAACGCACGCACGGCGAGACGGCGCGCGCGTGGCTTGAGCGCCGCAAGCGCCGCTTCCGCCCGCTCGAAGGCACCGCGCTCGATGGTGTAGTAGCTCCAGCGCCCCTCGCGCCGGTCAGTGACCAGGCCGGCATCCTTGAGCGTCTTCAGGTGCCACGAGAGACGCGACTGCGCGACGTCGAGGTCCTCCATCAGATCGCAGACGCAACGCTCGCCGTTCGCGAGCAGCTCGAGCACTTCGATCCGTATGGGATCGGCGAGCGCGTGAAAGAGTACAGCAG
>OCZT010005940.1_pt1 | contig 12113 bp, 15 predicted proteins | sample 1539031 | NCBI WGS metagenome assembly OCZT01 (sample SAMEA3539308, study PRJEB22396) | soil metagenome | biome: tundra; feature: field; material: soil | place: USA | collected 2010-05 | depth 0.15 m
CCGCGCTCCGACTCGCCCGAAGCCTGCCTGCGCATTGAGCTTGCACGCCTGGAAGCAGACGCGGCTGACCCGATGCTCGCGGCGCGGGCCGCGATCGCGCCGATCGTGGCGCTGTGGCGGCAATTTGGCCGGGAATTTTTTGTGTGCGGCGCCGGCGCGGGGATCGGGGTGGGATATGACCCGGACGACCTTGAGCTGATGGTGACAGCGCCGGATCTGGTTCGCCGCAAGACGCTGCTGCAGGCGGAGCAGGCCATCGCCGTGGGACGGGCCGTGCTCGAGGCGGGTTTGCCGCCGGTGATGGCCGGCGGTGGCGATCTGGCGGGCAATCTGGGACCAATCTACTCGCCCGGGATGTTCCGCGACCTCGTGCTGCCAGGTTATGTGAAGGCACTGGCGGGGTTGAACCGGCTGGGTGTGCACTACTATTTCCGCAGCGACGGCAACCTCTGGCCCTTGATGGACATGTTGTTCATCGAGGCCGCCTGCCCGGGCTACGGCGAGACGGATCGTGACGCCGCCATGACCGTCGCCGGGGTGCGAGCCCGGTTTCCGCAGCTGGTCATCTGGGGCAACGTGTCGTCATCGCTCCTGATGCACGGTACCGCGCACGAGGTTCGCGAGCAGGCGCGCGCCGCGCTGACCGAGTCTGGAGGCCGGGGCTACTTCCAGGGCTGTTCCAACGCCATCGTGCAAGACACGCCCACGGAAAACGTGCGGGCGATGTTCAGTGTGCGCTGAGCGAGACCGGCGTGTCCCGCCCTGCTGGAGCTGCCTGATTAACCTGCATTATCACGCCTTGTGAATGGTGCGGCACTACCGCGACAGCCTTGTCACTGGCGGACCGGGCCGGTGTAGTCGACCCGTCGGCAACTGCCCGGCCAATTCTCCGTTCCATGACCAAGCGCGAAGTCATCCGCCAAGTCCTCACCCACCAGCGGCCACCCTACGTGCCGTGGTCTTTTTCGTTCACGCTCGAGGCCCGGGAGAAACTCGAGCGGCATTACGGCACCACGGATCTCGCCACCGTGCTCCATGATCATCTCGTTTGGGCCGGCAATCCCGCCGGCAGCTTCACCGACCTCGGCGGCGACCGCGTCCGCGACCCCTTCGGCGTCGTGTGGGATCGCAGCGTCGACAAGGACATCGGCGTCGTGATCAACCCCCAGCTCGCCCTCCCCGACCTCTCTACCTACCGGTTTCCCGATCCCTGCGCCGGAATCTTCTTTGATGACATCCCCGCCATGCTGGCCCGCCAGCCCGACGGTTTCCGCGTGTTCCCGATCGGGTTTTCACTCTACGAACGCGCGTGGACGCTCCGCGGCATGGAAAACCTGATGATGGACTTCATCGAGAACCCGGGCTTTGTGCGCCAGCTCCTGCGCGCCATCGCCGATTTCAACCTCGCGCAGGTTCGCCGGGCCCTGACCTACGACATCGATGGGATCTATTTCGGCGACGACTGGGGCCAGCAGCAGGGGCTGCAGATGGGACCGGGCCTCTGGCATGAATTCATCGAGCCGGAGCTCGTGCGGATGTATCGGGCGGTGCGCAACGCGGGGAAATTCGTGCTGATTCACTCCTGCGGCGACGTGGACGAGCTGTTCGACGACCTGATCAAGGCCGGGGTGAACTGCTTCAACCCCTTCCAGCCCGAGGTCATGAATGTGGCCGATCTCGTGAAGCGCTTCCGCGGACGGCTGGCCTTTCATGGTGGCCTCTCGACGCAGCGGATCCTGCCGTATGGCACGGTCGCCGACGTGCGCGCGGAGACCCGGCGCCTGATCGAACTCGGCGGGGACGGCGGCTACATCCTCGCTCCCGCCCATGCGGTTGAGGGCGACGTGCCGCTCGAGAACATGCTGGCGTTTATTGACGAGGCGCTCGCCCAGCCCGGCTTCAAGGCCTGAGCCCCGCCAATGGCGGCAGGCTCATGCGCGGGGCGCGACCCGGTCGGCTAACCGCTAGATCGTATATTCGCCGTCGAGCAACGAGCCCGGGGACAGGCCCTCGCGCACCGGCATCCACACGCCGTCATCCCAGAATGGCAGGTAGTTGGCCCCCGTCCGGCTCGCCGGGATGGCCTCGTCCGGCCGGCCGTTCGTGCGGACGGGCTTCATCTGGTCGTCGAGCGTGAAATGCAGCACGTCACCGGATTTCCGCGCGACGGCGGCCGGCTGAGCGGCCGCGATGGAATCCACTTGATTGAGTTGGGTTTTGGTATTCATGCAGGTTTCCTTCATGCTGAATTTGACTGATCATAGTCCCAACCGTCCGTCCCGGCTGCGCAGATCTTGCCAAATTCTGGTCACGCATGGATTGCGCTAGGCTGCGCCTGCCGGCCGGCACCGCCCCGGGCAAGGGCGTCATCCCCGGATTTCAGTTCTTGCGGCGCGATTTTTTTTCCTGCAACGTGCGCCCCCTTGTGAGGGCGCGGTAGCCAAGTGGTAAGGCCGAGGTCTGCAAAATCGAACAGGCTATTTTAGCCCTGTTTCGCCTGAGTCCTCCTGAGTAATCAAGTTGTTGGATATGAGCGTTTTGACTTGAATCCAACTTTTGCTTACGTCACCCCTGAAAGTCCTAAATTTTAAAATCGGGTGACAACACGGGTGACAACATTTTCGCCTTTTGCGGGCATGACAGAACAGCAAATCGTCGAAGCGCATCTTCGCGCCTGCCGCTCCTTTGGCGCCTTCGCGCGGTTTACGATCAGGAAGGCCGGTGGTGTCGAGCTTGAACGGCCCAATGTTCCCGGATGGTTCGAGGCCTGTTTTGAGTCCTATTGGAAAACGGTGTGGAAAAAGATTCCGGTCGGCATTCCTGAACGGGAAGTGACAAATCGGGATGTTGGCTATTACATGGGCTACGTTCAATGGATGGCCCATTGGATGGACTCCCTGAATGCGGTATTTGCCAAGCTGCGGTGGACGATGCCAAAATTATCAGAGAAGGCGGAGGCGCGCATCGATCAGGCGTGGAAAGATGCGATAGTTCCTCCCGAGCTTGCGACGGATTTCGAATCGATTATGTCGGACGAAACGGTCGCGAAGATGGAGGCGATTGAAGTACAGGCGACGGAACTTCAAGCTCCCGAAGCGGCCAGCTATTATGAAGGCAAATCACAGGGCGTGCTCGGACCCAGTGGCAGCGCCGATGGCAAATTGATCGAGACCGATGCAACGGCGATCTATCTGCTCTTGATGATGCTTTGGCCATGGGTGATTAAGCTTCCCAGCGTGACGGTTCTGCACCGGGTCCTCACGGTTTTCCTTGGGCGCAACCGGGTGGGTGGGCGTGAGCGCGTGGCAAAGATTTGCGAAAGGATCGGGCTCCGGCTTCGTGGACGCGGCGCACCCAAAAAATTGTGGCCATTTGTGCCGAGGAAGAAGCGCAAGTCGCGGCTTTCGTAGATTGCGACTTGACTAGCGTATCATTTTTGATACACCATGACTCCAACAAATCGCCCTTTACGTGTGATCTTTTTTCGCACGGAGAACGGCAATGAACCGGTCAGGGAATGGCTCAAAGAACTACCAAAGGAAGAGCGCAAAGCTGTGGGCGCGGATATAATGACAGTGCAATTTCGCTGGCCGCTGGGCATGCCGCTCGTCCGGCACCTGGAGGATAAGGTTTACGAGGTCCGCACCGGCTTACCGCAACGAATTGCTCGCATTCTGTTCTTCTTCCACGACGAAACGATCATTTTGCTGCACGCCTTCATTAAGAAAACCCGCCAGACGCCGCCTGAGGAACTGGCCTTGGCTAAAAAACGAAAACGCGACTATCTTAACGCCCATGAGTAGGAAAAATCCACACGCCGGCGGCAACTTCGACGACTTTCTCAAGGAAGACGGCATTTTTGAGGAGGTCGAAGCTCGTGCCCTGAAGCGCGCGTTTGCTCTGCGCGTGCATGATTTGATGGGCAAGCAAAAGCTGACCAAGGCGGAAATGGCCTCGCGCATGTCCACCAGCCGCGCCGCGGTTAATCGGCTGCTCGACGGCACCAATACCTCGGTAACGCTTGGGACACTTAATCGGGCGGCGAAAGCTCTGGGTAGAAAAGTGAAGATTGAGTTGGTTTCTGCGTAGTGCGGCAAAAAATACGACAGGGTGCCGTGAGCCTGTCGATTTTCAGGTGACATCCTGGCTGATATTGTGGGGGCATGAACCCACCACAAATCACCCCGGACATCCTGCCTAAACTTTCGCTTACACGCGTCGAAGCCGCCAAGGCTTTGGGCGTAAGCGCCATCACTATCGACCGCCTTGCGGTGCGCGGTCTGCTGCGTCCTTCACGCGCCACCCGCCGGCCGCTCTATCCTATTTGGGAATTGGAGCGCTTTCTGCGTGAAACCTCGGCAGCGGTTATGCTCTGAAAGTGCGTATGAGCCCGCACGGCGAGCGGTCAGCATTGCACTCCAATGCGAAGCAGGACGGCGAGTATGACCAGCAACGGGACACGGGTGCAACTGCGCCCATTTGCGGCAACGGATTGGGCGAGCGAGCGGCCGGATGCGCCCGCGCAGCGGGCGCGCCGGCCGCCGCCGCCCTTCCTTGTCAGAATAGTAACAATTCCAACAAGAGAGGGTACAAACTCGTCCCCATTTCGGGCGCTCCCGGCCTCTTCACCGACCGCCAAAAACATCACGTTTGGGACCTCCAGGAAGACGACGCCGACACGCTCCACCGGATTGGGCCGCCCACCGGTGCGGAGGCCAGGCTCGCGTTCCAACTCCGGCTCAACGTCGCCGCCTTCGTCTCCCACTGGGGCCGCAACCACTGCCTCTTCTTCACGGTCACGGATGAAGCCAACCTGCACCCGACTCAGTTCGCCCGGCGCTGGAACAGTTTTCTGGTCCGCAATGGCGGCTGGATAAGGAGTTTCATTCGGGTCTTGGAGCCGCAAAAACAGGGCCGGCCGCATTACCATCTGCTCGTCGCCGTGCCGTGGGACACGCGGCCCGACGCATTCGACTGGGCGGCGTTTGATGGAGCCCAGGCCGAGCGCAAAACCAACGGACCGACTGTTCTCTTCCGCGAACTCCGCGCCCGCTACAAGGCCTCCGCGGCCCCGGAGTTGGTCGCCCTCTGGGCGCGGCTAAGGAAGGTGCTGCCGCGGTACGGGCTCGGCCGTTCCGAACTCTTGCCCGTGCGGAAGGGTGAGGCGGCGATTGCGGCTTATGTCGGAAAGTATTTGGAGGGCGGGCTCGTCATCAAAAAGCATTCCTGGAAGGGCTGCCGCCGCGTCGAGTATGACCGCCGCGCCAAGGTCGACTGGATCGCCTGCTCGCGCGGCTTTGCGTGGCATTCGCCGGGTGCCGTACTGTGGCGTTCGCGCGTGGGCGAAGTCGGGGCCGTCCTCGGCGTCCAGGACACGGACGGCATCAAAAGGAAGTTGGGGCCCAAGTGGGCCTATCGTTTGCGCGACACCATCACCTCGGCGAGCGAGGAGGATTGGTCGCTCGTCCTGCGGTCTTTGGCCCCGCGGTAATTCGGCCCGCAGGGCCTTTTCTTTGTTATCCATGGTTAATAACTGTCCGAGCCGCAGCCCGATCCTCTCGGCTCGCGCACCACAACATATTAGGCCTGACCCTCTCCGGCTGACTTCTCAACGTTGGTAACGGGGAACAACACGACCCCTCTTTATGGGCTTTTTCTTTGCGCCCGACTTAGAAGTAACCCGGGTTCTTGGCCTTACAGTTATGAAACCTTCCTTCCAACCAATCTCGTTCAGATTTGTCCTATCGACATAAAACCCATTTGGGTGTCTTCGAAAGCCGGGCTGTTTTTGCAGGAACTTCACGGCCGCTAGTGCGTGTCTCTTGGCGGAAAAAACGCCGATAACTTTAACTTCGTCTTCGCCATCCAGCTCATGCGAGTGCTGAACCAAATAAACAGCTTTTCGGTATAGTTTCATTTTAATCGAATCCTCGATCGCCGAATTTCTTGAGTTTATTATAGTCCTTGCCGGGACCTGTATTATAATTCCCGGGTCCGTATCTTTCATCCATTAATCTTTTTGCAAAGTCTTTTCCGTTTTCTCCAGGGCGCGGTCTTTGACCCTTTGCCCAAGAGGGAATTTCTGAGGAGCGTTCCTTTCCGGTCGGCCTAGCATCGACGCGGTTCGGGAGCGGGGGCGCGTAAGTCCCTCCCATGACCGGATTCTGGAAAGTTGGCCATTTAGGCGCCGTATTGGCCGTGTTGGGCGCCAATCCAGCTATGACGTATTGAGCCGCTCGAACAATAAAGGGAGACATTACGACGCCCGCAACGGCAACCGTGCCTCCCGTTGTTATTGCTGGCACCGCAGAGCCGACGGCTGCGGTAAAGCCGCCGCCCGCGACAACTGCACCTCCGGCTTCCGCAGCTGTAGCTCCGGCGCCAAAGGCCCCGTCCGCAGTGATAGCCACGCCACCCATTGCAGCCCCAGCACTCACAACAGCCGTGCTGTTTGAGGCGCCGCTTGACGTGCCTTGGATCGTCAGCGACCCGTATGTGTTTGTCTGGGCGGCATTCTGCAGCGCATTCGCAACCGCCCCTTGGCTGTCGGCGCTGACAGCTTCCGGGGCCACGACATCATGCGATCCATCGGCGTTCGTGACCCCAACCCCAATGACATTCCCGCTCTTATCAACATAGACGGCATTAACTGACTGACCGCCAGGGATGTAGTCGTGACTCGACATCTCGCTCGCATTCATGCTCATCTCGGACCCTGCGGTCACGACCGGCACCCCGCTCGGCATGCCCATGGTCCCGCCTCCCGTCAGACTCATACCCCCTCCTTCGCCCCAATTGCTAATGCCCATTCGCACACAACCTTGGGCGATATTGCCCAAAAAGTCATAACTATTTACGCCGTTGTTGGCGCAGAAAGCGTAGAGGTTCAACCCTCCCTCTTCTTCAATAGGATCGCGGTTGATGAACCGCCCCTGACTTGGGGAATAGTACCTCGTGCCGTAGAAACATACCCATGTTTCACAATCGGCGTCATAGGTCCACTTGCGAGGTGCAGTTCCTGCCTCGCAGGAATCAACAGCATAGGGCTCCTTTTCTAGGACGACCGATGCTGTCGTAGTCATAGGTTGGAGTTTGTAGGCACCACCCCTGCAGTGCAAGTAGACGTAGCTGTAACGCACCGACGGCCTCAAATTGACCGTCGCTTGGCTGGGTTGGTCCGGCCGTCGGACTGGCGCAACGCAAGATGAAATCGAACCGCTAGTCGCTGCGCTGGAGGCACATTTCAAACGGTGCACGCCCAAGGCCGGGACTTAGCCCAGCCGTAATGGCGACTCCCCCCGCTCTGGAGGGGTTTCACGCCTAGAATGCGACTTTCTTGGCGGCAGAAAAACTGTGCTCTTGGCGAAGGTGCCCATAAACCCGCATCGCGAGCGCGCCCCCGTCCTTGTGGCCGAGCCAACGGCTCACCGTGGGGATGTCCACGCCGGACTCGATGCAAGTGGTCGCGAAGAAATGCCGGAAGTCATGATGAGTGAAGACCGGATAACCTAGCCTCCGGCATGCCGTGCCCAAACACGTTTTCGCCTTGCCTGTTGGGCTGATCCGGTCGCTCGGCTTCGGCTTATACTCATCGCGCAGCCGAACCAGAAGCGCCCGCAATGCATCGGTCATGGGAATCGTGCGGCTTTCGTGATTCTTCGTCCCGCGATCGCCACCCGTGATGGTCAGCGTGCTGCGCTCAAAGTCCACGTCGGACCAGTTCAACGCCCCAGCCTCGGCAATCCGGCAGCCGGAGTAGGCAAGCAACTCAACCAGATCGGCCCCTGGCCGCGCCTTCCGCTGGCTGTCGCTGCGCCCATCTGATTGCCGGATGGCATCGAGCAAGCGACGGAATTGCTCGCGCGTGGGCACAGTAATAGGCTTCTGAACGAACTTGTGGCGACGAATGTCGGCGGCAGGGTTGGCCAGCATTAGGCCGCTACGCACGGCATAAGCGAAAATGGGCCGCATGACATTCAACTCATTCGCCATGGTCTGTGGCGCGATCTTTGAGGCACGCTCGGTCAACCAGCGCTCACAATGCCGCGCCTGAATATTGCGGATGGGCACGCCAGCGAAGAACGGGGCGAGGTTCTTGATGCAGGTGTCCCAGCGCTTGACCGTGCTGGCCTTTACGGTGTGGCCCGTGGCCTCCTTCCAGTGCTGCGCTACCTGCTCAAAGGTCAGCCTGGCTTCCTCCGTGGTCTTGAGCTTACCCACCTGCGCCCGCAACTCAGACAGCCGGCGCTCAGCCAATTTGCGGTCCTTGGTCTTGAGCGACCGGCGAAATTGCTTGTCAGCCCTCTTGAGCAAAGCGTAATACCCCCCACTCTGTTCCAAGCGATAAAGGTTTTCCGCCACCCTATGAAACACCAGTTTACGAGCTGCCCCTAGCCTCTCCAGGAGCTTCGGAATTCATGCTCAAAAGCTTACGGTGACAACTATGGGTGACAATTCAATTATCTCTAAGAGCAAATATAGTTGTTATCAATTAATAAATAATTAGTTAGGCGCGGTAGCCAAGTGGTAAGGCCGAGGTCTGCAAAACCTCTATGCGCCGGTTCAATTCCGGCCCGCGCCTCCAATTTCATTCTGTTCTGTAGCATGGAGTTTGGAGTCCCGGGGTCCGAAACGGACACCAAAACGGACACCAGAAAAACCACTCCTTGAGGACTCGGGGTAACTCGCACCCACCCTCCTAATGCCCGCTAACGGTCCGGAATCGGTTTTGGTTAACATGCCATTCTCTCCGGCGGAAGCCGAGGAGTTAGCGGGCAAAGTGAAACGGCTACTCGCTACTGCCAATCAGGTTATTGATAGCCACAACGATTTGCCGCGTCATTGGCGGGGTGAATGTTCCTCTCATGGTCCTTTCGCTAAATTGCATGCGATTGATTGACAGAAGCAATCTGCATGCGCATCGCCAATGAGATCGCAATGAGCACAGATTGGCTGAGCAACGATTTGTGGCGGGCGCATGTCTCATGGGTATCATCTCGTTGGGTCGAGGCAATCGAGGAGGGACAGAGCGATTTTGACCCCGTGCGATGGCTGGACCAGATTCAGTCAGCCTGCTACCGGACGATTATTTTCTATGCGAAATGGCACGAAGGCTATTGTACCTTCCCGTCCCGCTTTTCCGATTACTGCTCAAACCGGGATTTTCTGGGCGAGTGCATGGCCGAGGTGCGAAAGCGCGGCATGCGCATGATGATCTACTACTCGGCCTTCATCGATCAGGCCGCCGGCAAGACCCACCCAGACTGGCAGGTCAAGGGACGGGATGGCGAACGCGCCAAGAGCTGGCCCGTTCAGCGCTGGCCCGACTCCTATTGTTGCCTGAACTCCGGATACCGCGACACCCTGCTCGGACAGCTTACGGAACTGTGCAAGAACTACAGGCCGGATGGCATCTGGCTTGATGTGTACGAGCCCCTCGTTTCTGAGAACTGCTTCTGCCCAGCCTGTCAGGAAAAATACCGGCGACAAACCAATGGCGGGTCGCTATGGGATACCCGCGACAATCGCTGGTACCAGAACTGCCACACGGATTTGTTGCGTGAGATCAACACGCTGGTGAAGGAGATCAATCCATACTGCGTGATCGGCCAGAACACCGGGGTCAGGCATTCGGACTACGATCCCATCGACGATTTCTTTACGCGAGAGGCCTTCACGGCTCCCGCCATATCCCTGTACTGCCGCTCCATGCGGCCTTTGGGCAAACCCTTTGAGACCACGTCCAGGCTCTACACATCAGTACATAGCTGGGCAATGCGCAGCTCAGAACGCGTATTGCTCGAGTCCCTGGCTGGCGTCGTCCATGGCGGCGCATCCAGCATGGAACTCTCCCCGACGCACACCGGGAGAATCCACGCTGAGGCCGTGAGTCGGCTTGCCGAGGCAGGCAGCTACATCCGGGTGATCGAGCCATATCTGCTCGACACTCGGCCCGTCTACGATGCCGGCGTATTCCAACCGGATTGGCTGTGCGGGGGTGCATGGGGCACCACCAATCCGCCCGGAGGCTGGACATCCGCCTTGATGGAACGAGATGTACCGCACGCCTGCCTGTACCCCAATGCGGATTTGGCGCCTTACCAGTTATTGATTTTGGACGATACGGTCATTCCTGATGAGGCGCTGGCAGCCAGGCTGGCCGAATACGTTGCCCAGGGCGGGCACCTGATTGTGGAGTGCGGCGCGGCTTTCAACAATTTGGCGGAGCCGCTCTTAAAGAGCGTCCTAGGCATCACGGGACTGGGCAAGACCGGCGGTGTTGCGCACTACGTGAGCGTTGCGGACGAGCGCATAGCCGTCGGCATGGGCGAGGACGACCTCATCGTGGAGGGCGAGGCGTACCGTATTGGAGTGAACACGGCCCGCGCCCTGGCTTATTACCGATACGAACTGACGGACCGTAATACGATTCCGGATTTGTTCTACAATTTGCCGCCAAGCAAGGCGCGCTCCAATGAGCCCATCATTACTGTTAACCAGTATGGAAAGGGAAGCGCCATGTACATCGCCTGTCCCTTGACCACGGGTGAAATCCGCAATCACAGAAACAACGCGGCCGAAGCGCGGGAGTATCCGACCCAGCTGGCGGCAAACCTTGCGCGCTTCATGCTCGGCGAGCCCTTGTTGCGCGGCACTACACCGGCCGGCGTCGAAATTGTCGTCAACCGGCAGGCGGGCCGCCATGTCGTGCACTTGCTTAACCAGTACATCAGCGGCCAGTATCTCGACAATCGCCCGGCCATGTTGAAACTTGCGGATGTGCCCCTTAGCATCAACGAGCATCGGACTGGTGCTATCCAGCATGCCGTACAGATATCAGGCGATCGAAAGGATGAACTGCCTATCCAGCGTGACGGCCCTTGGGCGGAGGTAAGGATTGCGCAGTTGGGCGTGCATGCACTAATTGTGCTTGAGTCCGCGCCGGTATAACAGCGCCTCTATTTTTCTTCTTAGGTGCGTCAAGTAGCAAAGGGAGAAAGAGCGGCGGCGACATCATGCAAATCGGAACCTCGAAGCTCCATTCCATTGCCGTCCCACAGGAATTCTAGAAAGCTGCCGTAGATGAACATTGCGACCAATGAGATGGCAGCGTTGTACCACCAACGCCAGGGTCCAAAAATTATAAAACATACCATCATGGCATAGACCAAGGCTCGGACCATCGCCTGGGGATGGGGTGTGAATTTACTCCGATCTAAGCCTTCTTTGAATGAGCTCATTTTGACGTTTAGCCGCCAATAGCCGTGGGTATGTGGAAACCAAACGGACACCAAAAGAGCTGGAATTGGTTATCTAGGGTAATCGTTGATTAGGCTTGGTTACCTCTGAGAATCAGCCATTTTGATCCTGCAAACGCGACGTAATCGGTCAATTCCGGCCCGCGCCAACAATTTCAACTGCAGGTAGTTCTTATCCCTGCCGGTGGTGGTCGCCGGCGGGGCTTTTATAAGCGATATATGAAAACCCCACTGTTAGTAGCTTTGATCGCGACTTTGATGCTGGCTGGCTGTGAAACCCCGTCGTCCAAACCAACCCAGATGCCTGGGGAAGATGCCATCACGGCCGCCGATGGCATCGATGCCGCCCTCGCCCCTGACGCCGAGAAACGGTCCGAAGCACTCTTCGAGAACTCGACCGGCAAGCCGGTGCAGTATGCGACCGGGGCAATCTGGGCCCGGGTATTCGTTGGGCAGGGTTTGTCCGGAGCCACCCTTGAACTGCTGTCCACCCGGCTCAGCGAGAAGGTCGCAGCGGATGGGACGCATCGCGTAACTTACGACGTTGTTGCCCGGCTGTCGGTCGATACCAAATCCTATCCGCTGCATGCCACCGCCACGCGTCCGTCGACGACGAACGACCAGTCGGCCATGCGGCAGGCCGTCGAAGCGGCGGCGGTTGACGTGGCCAAGCAGGCCAAGGTGATCATCAAAAAGCTACAGCCCGATTTCGTGCCGGAGTAACGCGAAGTGGAGCAATTGGCCTCCGGGGTGGAGCGGCTTGCCCTCAAGACGCTTTCGGTGCCGCGTTGCAAACCAATTGAGATTGCCTCGATTTAGTGGACACCAGACTAACGCGTGGAGAGTAGCTGATGA